>Ga0194132_10007332_pt1 | contig 16505 bp, 12 predicted proteins | sample TA2KigOf80mmetaG_FD_148612 | JGI IMG/M metagenome (GOLD analysis project Ga0194132, IMG submission 148612) | Freshwater microbial communities from Lake Tanganyika, Tanzania - TA2015054 Kigoma Offshore 80m | ecosystem: Environmental > Aquatic > Freshwater > Lake | place: Tanzania: Lake...
CGCGGGGGTAACCCCCCCCCCCCCCCCCCCCCCCCCCCCCGCCCCCTACCCCCCCCCCCCCCCCCACCCCCCGCCAGGGCCCTGAACAGTTCCGCTCTCAACTTCTCACCTTCGTACAGGACATGAACGCCTTATCGGGGGACCTCGGGCCTTACCTCCCTGCCAATTACCAGGCTCACTATAATCAGGCCATCAGGTCCATCAACTCGGCCTCCCATGAAGACCTGGCTAGCGTGGAGGCTATCTATCCCAAGGACCGCTCCTTCTGGAACGCCCCCCGGGAAATACGCTTCGGTCTGGAGGCCCAAGCCTTCGCCCTCAACTCATCAAACCAGGGCGCAGCCGGCCTCCTATCCTCTTCACCCGCTTCCATCCAGGGATCCCCCCTGGCGGCGGAGACTTGTCCCACGCCGCATCCCTACGAGGATCTCTGGGACCTCCGAGACATAGAGTTCGCGGCCAAGTTGGCCCACGAAGTTGCCTCAGTGGACCCCACCGGAATTGCGTCGGCTATCACTATAACGCCCTATTCCATCGCCGCCTCCGCCCTCTACGCCGCCGAGTCCGCCTACGAAAGGTGGGACGATTGCGAGACAGGCAATCTCTTCGAGCAGTTGGACGTGGAAGTCTCCTCCAGGGCCTCGGAGACCAGCGTCAACAATGTGCATACCAGCGTGAACAACCTGCAAACCTCCGTTAACCAGATTAACACCACCCTCACCGCCCTTAGCGCCGATGGGTCTCTGGATGAGCTCTTGACCAAGGTCAACGCCATTGACGCCACCCTGGACGGCGCCATTCCCACCAAGAATGGCCCCCTGTCCGGGGTCCCCAGCATCTTCACCGGCGCCGGCTTCACGGGGACCGAGCATGTCATAAGCGGTGACATCTCCTGCCTTTCGGCAATAGACCCGTCCCACCCCCTGATCTTCGGTATCCGCTCCCTTAAAGTCCCCGCAGGGACAGCCCTCTTCCTCTATAGGCACTGCGACTTCACTTCACCCTTCAAGGTCTACCACTCCAATGTCTCTAACTGGTTAGCTTCCAACCCTGGGGACCTGAGCTTCGGTGTCCACTCCATAAAGGTAGTCAGGACGCCAACCCAGCTCCCGGACAAGGTGGCCTCCCAGGTCTCCCTTAATGCCGCCCAGGATGCTCTGGACGCCATCGAGGCCAAACTGGACGTCCTTAGTATAGGGTCGGCGAACGTTTCCCTGACGGCTATTGAATCCTCCCTCCCCAGAAAGAACCTGTCCGGGCCGGTGACCATCTTCTTGGGTCCCAATTACACCGGTCAGTCCGCTGTCATTTCGCAGGACACCAACTGCACCTTCTGCGACCCCAACCTCTCTGTGTTCCATCAAAAGGTCCGGTCTATTAGGGTATCTCCAGGGACCTCCGCCGTCTTGTACCTGGGCGCCTTCTACGCAGCCTCTTCCAAGACCTTCAATGTGGACACCCCGGACATCCCCGCCAACGCCTTCTTGGGCGGCTCCATCAAGGTCACCCGTACCCAGGGCAGCTTCCCGGACACCATCGCCTCCCAGGTCAGCCTGGACAGCCACGCCACCACCATCACCAACGCCATCACAGCGATTGAGACAAAGCTCAACACTATCGAGCCAAAGAAGCAGGTCATATCGGGTCCTGTGGTGCTATGCACTATCCCTAACTTCTTTAGCTGCGCGTGGACCATCGGGTTCGATGCAGGCATTCCAGGGTCCGGGCCGGTGCAAGTGCAGTTGTCGACAGGGCCTTTGGATGTCGACCCCGGAATACTGGCCTGCATACAGGAAACCGGCCACTTTTCAAACTTGGGCCACCCCGTCCTCGGTGGTGTGCAGCGCAGCAGCGCCCTCGCCTCTGTTCGCGTGCCCCCCGGCTCAAAGCTTGAGCTTTTCGGCGCCTGCAACTTCCAGAACAAGATAAGGGAGTACACTACCGACACCCCAAACACCGGCGATGTCGGTCTCGTCTACTCCATGCGCGTCACCCGGACCACCAGCAGCGTGCCCGACGTCATCGCCTCCCAGGCCAGCGTTGATAGCCTGGCGGCCAAAATTAACTCTCTCTCCCTGACCGGGGTAAACGCCGCCATCCAGGCCATCGAGGCCAAGCTGGACGCTATCGACCTCTCCAACCTGGACGCGCCTGTCTCCACCCGCGCCCAGCAGAGCACCCTGGTCTCCCGCGCCAACTCCATAGACGCCGCCCTCGCCGCCTTGGAGGGCAAGCTGGACTCCCTGAACTCCCAATTCGACGCCTTCGACGTGGACGTTCGCGGCGCCTTGCAGGCCATGAGCAACGCCGACAACGCCCACGATGCCCAGTTCGACAGCTTTGACGTGGACGTTCGCGGCGCCCTCCAAAATCATGGCAACGCTCTGAACGCCCTGGAAGCCAAGCTGGACAATATGGCCTCCCAGAACACCAGCACCGGCGAAGTCTTTCAGTCCCTGGTCACCAGCGTCATCGACCGCGTTAAGATTGACCTGGACATCGTGGAGGTCAAAGAAAAGTCTCGATGGCTCATCGCCTGCTCCGAGGCTGGCGCTCCCGTCAGCGGCGTCCAGTTCACCAGCTTCCTTGCCATTAACACCAACGGCAACGGCGCTCCCCAGGTGACCAACGTCACCTCCAGCCTCACCGTCACTGAGGTTGCCCCCGGCCTCTACGACGTGCGTGTAAGCCTGCCTAACAGCGCCAACAGCGCCAGTTCCTTCCGCATCTCCGTCTCCCGCACCTTCAATTCAGACCTGGGGTCTGTGACGCATCATGGGACAGCGTTGTTTAGCAGAAATGCGAGCAACAACCTCAACTAACCTTTAACTTGCTCTTCGTCAAAGGGAGCCGTATAACCTGAGATTATTCAGGGCACGGCTCCCTTTGAGTCTTTGTTCCCGCCTCGTTAGGATATGCAGGTTTTATTTCCTATCACCTAACTGTTATGGAGGATTGGAATGCTCCGTTATATTGTCGGACTCTCCCTGGTCGTCCTTATTCTCCTCGGCGCCGTCGTCGCCTTATCCCTTGAAGTGTACCGGGGCGGCACTGAAGACTCCGTCAAGACTAAACAGTTGGAGCTGGTGGACAACAACGGCGTCCCCCGGGCGCTCTTCACCACCATCGCCGGCGGCCGTCCTAGCCTCACCATGCTGGACGAAAACGGCCAGAACCGCGCCCTCCTCTTCCTCAGCGACAACGGCGCCCCCAATCTGGTCCTGGTTGACAACGGGCGCTTCGTCATACTGGACGCCAACGGCCAGGTCCGCAGCGCCCAGCGCGTCGACGCCGCCGGCAGCCCCATCCTCACCCTCCACGACTCCGCTGGCGTAGTCCGCACCCTCCTCCGCCTCAACCCCGCCGGCGACGCCATCCAGGAAATCCACGACGCCACCGGCCGCGTCATCTGGTCCGCCCTCCCCACCCCCGCCCCATAACCTTCATTACATCTTTATTTTCCAAGGTAGGGTTCGTGTCATTGCTATGAAAATAGGTTTAAGGACACGACTGGTTGCCCTCTGGTCTCTTCCCCCCTTGAATGCGTGGTGCTAATTGGGGTTCGACAAGCATGAAAGGATTAGTAGCCTCCAAGAAACTTCCTTCCCCCTTGATGTTGAGCACCTTAACCTGGTCATATCAATCGAAATCCCGATGTTAATCGGGAGGGGAAGGCGCAGGATGAGGGTGAAACACTAGCTCAACAGTCCTTTATCAATTCTACCTGTATCAATTCTACCTGCCATTAGCGTGCCTGGCGGGGCTCCCTTTCCCCTCCCGCCCTTCCACTCCCTCACCCATCCGCCCTATAATTCCCCCAAACCCTTCCTTCGGAGGCCCCATGCCCGCCACCCGCACCCGCGCCAACACCCGCTCCCACTCCAGCCCCATGATCGACGGCCCGGACCGCGCCCCCTCCCGCGCCATGCTCCGCGCCACCGGCCTCGGCGACCGCGATCTGGGCCAGCCCTTCGTCGGCGTCGCCAACCTCGCTAGCGACGTCACCCCTTGCAACGTCCACCTCAGCCTCGTCGCCCAGGCCGCCAAGGAAGGCATCCACGACGCCTCCGGCACCCCCTTCATGTTCGGCACCATCACCGTCAGCGACGCCGTCTCCATGGGCACCCAGGGCATGAAAGCCTCCCTTATCAGCCGAGAGGTCATCGCCGACTCCATCGAGCTCGTCGCCTTCGCCGAAGGTTTCGACGCCGTGGTCCCCGTCGCCGGCTGCGACAAGAATATGCCCGGCACCATCATGGCCCTCGCCCGCCTCAACCTCCCCGCCGTCTTCGTCTACGGCGGCACGATAATGCCTGGCAGCTACAACGGTAAAGACATCAATATCCAGGACGTTTTCGAGGCCGTCGGCGCCTACGCCAAAGGTAAAATCGACGCCAATCAGCTCCGCGATATCGAATGCACCGCCTGCCCGGGCGCCGGCTCCTGCGCCGGCCTCTTCACCGCCAACACCATGTCCTCCGCTATCGAGGCCCTGGGCATGGCCCTCCCCGGCGACGCCTCTATCCCCGCCGTCGATGGCCGTAAGCTCCAGGCCGCCCGCCGCGCCGGTGAGGCCGTTATGACCCTCCTTGAGCGCGGCATTAAGCCCCGCGACATCATCACCAAGAAGTCCATCGAAAACGCCATCACCATCGTCTGCGCCATGGGCGGCTCCACCAACGCCGTCCTCCACTTCCTAGCCATCGCCCGCGAGGCCGGCGTTGACCTCTCCATCGACGACTTCGACCGTATCAGCCGCCGCACCCCCTACATCACCGACATGCGCCCCGGCGGTCGATTTGTCCAGGCCGACCTGGACCGCATCGGCGGCGTCCCCATCGTTATGAAGCGGCTCCTCGACGCCGGACTCCTCCACGGCGACTGCCTCACCGTCACTGGCAAGACCGTCTCCGAAAACCTCAAGGATGTGGACGGCGCTGTCCAGAACCCCATCGTCTCCTCCATCGACAAACCCTTCGGCAACGAGGGCGGCCTCGCTATCTTAAAAGGAAACCTCGCCCCCGAAGGCTGTGTCGTCAAAATCGCCGGCAAGAAGCACCTCTACCAGAAAGGCCCCGCCCGGGTCTTCGACACCGAGGAGGACGCCTTCAAGGCTATCCAGGCCCGCAAAATCAAGGAAGGCGATATCGTTGTCATACGATATGAAGGCCCCAAGGGCGGCCCCGGTATGCGCGAGATGCTAGGCGTCACCGCCGCCCTCATCGGCCAGGGCCTCGGCGAAAGCGTCGCCCTCGTCACCGACGGCCGCTTCTCCGGCGCCACCCACGGCCTCATGGCCGGCCATGTCGCCCCCGAGGCCGCGGTTGGCGGGCCCATCGCCCTCCTCCATGAAGGCGACACCATCCTCTTCGACGTCCCCAACCGCCGCCTGGACATCCAAGTCCCCGACGCCGAACTCGAGAAGCGACGCAAGGCCTGGAAACCCAAACCCTCCGCCTACACCGCCGGCGCCTTGGCCAAATACGCCCGCCTGGTCTCCTCCGCCTCCCACGGTGCCGTCACCTGGTAGCGCCATGTCATTCTGAGCAACGCGAAGAATCTGTTTCCACTGAAACGTTGCCTCCATCTTTTGCTAGGTGGCCTCACTACTGACGTAGGGGCGAGGTCGCTCCACCACCGCTATTCCCTATACAATGTGGAGGCTCGATTTATTGGCCCTCGCCCCTACCCTCGCTCCTGGACGCTACATGCTACAATAAGTCATACCAACACAGGAAAGTCATACCATGTCCAGAAAAGTAGGAACTAAAGGCCAAATCGTCATAGAAAAACCCATCCGTGACAAGCTCGGCATCAAGCCCGGGTCCCTCGCCATCCAGCGGATAGTTGATGGCCGAGTGGAGATCCAATTTTTCCCACCGGAGCATAATCGTTCCCTTGCCGGCAGCCTCGCCCCCTACATCAAGCGCAGAATCCGTTCTGAAGAAGAGTGGCGTGAAGCCAGGGAGATGGCCTGGGCGGAGGCTGCCAGGGAAAAGATGGAGAGGCTAAATAAAAGCAAGTGAGCGGCTTTCTGGATACCAGTGCCCTCCTCCGCTACCTTACCGGTGACCTTGAGCCGCAGGCCCGACAAGCTGCCGCTCTGATAGAAAGCGACGAGGAGCTCTTAATTACCAGCGTTGTGCTTGCTGAAGCTGCTTATGCTTTAAACCAGTTTTATGGTGTGGAGAGGGCTAAGATTGTCGATTACCTGGTTGCTTTCCTGCAGAGGGCTAATATTGAGACCTTTGACATGGATAAGTCCGAAGCTCTGCAAGGCCTAATGATGTGCCGCCCATCGGGGAGGGTCTCCTTTGCAGATGCCCTTATCTGGGCCGCCGCCCGCTCATCTCCGCAGAATACCGTCTATTCCTTTGACCAGGCGTTCCCCAGAGAAGGTCTAGAAGTGAGGACGCCTCCCTAACCCTGTCCCGTCATCTCCTCCTCCCCCATCCCCAACAGCCCCAACAAATTCCGGCTCGTCACCTCCGCCACCTCCTCCGTTCCCATCCCCTTAATCTCCCCCAGCTTCTCCGCCACCATCCGCACGTGGTGCGGCTCCGTCCAGCTATGGCGATGCCTCTTGAACGGCTGCGGATAGCAGTCCGTCTCCATCACAATCCGTTCCATCGGCAGACCCTTCGCCACCTCTTGCAACTCCGGCAGCCTTAGCAGCGGCTTTGCCAGCGATATGTAGAACCCCAGGTCCAGCACCTGCCGCGCCGTTTCCGCATCCCCCTGGAAATAGTGCATCACCCCGCCAATCTCCTCCGCCCTCTCCTCCCTCAGCACCTGTATCATCTCCGGGTGCGACTCCCTCGAATGAAAAATAATCGGCTTCTTTAGTTCGCGGGCCAGCCCTATCTGCCGTCGAAGCGCCTGGTACTGCACATCCCTCGGCGGCGACGTGGGCAGAAAGTCCAGCCCAATCTCGCTCACGCACACTACCTTCGAGTTCGACGACGCCATCTCCGCCATCTCGCGGTACGTCGTGTCGTCCAGTGGCCTCTTCAGGTCCATGGGATGCAGTCCCACGCCGGCGTATATCACTGGATAACGCTTCGTCATCTCCACGCACGCCCTCGACGACTCAAGCGTCGTCCCCGCGCAAATAATCAACCCCACCCCGGCCTCCATCGCCCGTCCGATAACCTCCGGAATCTCAATGGGCGGGAACTGGTCCAAGTGCGTATGCGAGTCGGTCAGCAACTCTTATCAACCTCTATCGCCTGGTATCAGCCTAAATTATACTAGGTTCACATTTTCAGGGAGTTAATCCTGACGTCTGCTCCCATTATTCTCCTGCGATTCCTCAAAAAGTGGGCCTTCTGGTGGCCCCTCCAGCTAGCCGCCGCCATCCTCTTCAGCCTCGGCCTCGGCTGGCTTGCGATACGCGATATCCAGTGGGGCATCGTCCAAGACCAGTTCCAGGACTTCCCCCTCGGCTACGCCGCTATCGCCCTGGCCGTTTTCATGGCCGCCTGTGTCCTTCGCGCCTACCGATGGCAAAAGCTCTTCCTGACCGACCGCATATCTGTGCGCCGGCTCTTCCTGGTGCAGCATGTAGGCCTGGGCCTCAACAACCTGGTCCCCGTCCGCCTTTTTAGCGAGGTGGCCCAGTTCACTCTCCTTCGATGGCGTTACAACGTCAGCGGCCCCGCCGCCATCGCCACCCTCAGCATTGAACGAATCCTGGACTTGGTCGTCACCACCACCATCCTCCTCGCCGGCCTCACCCTCATCCCCCAAAGAGGCGATGTACTGCCCTACGTCGTCGGCGCCTTCATCGTCGCCCTCCTCTCCCTGGTGCTGGTCAGGGCCTTTATCTGGGCCAGCCGCCGCCCTCTTCTCATGCGAATCGGCATTCTTGTTCAGGTCGCCTCCTCGTTCGTAGACCTGGCGAAAGCCAGGCGGGCCATAATCTCCTCCCTGCTCCTTACCCTCGCCTACTGGCTGGGCGTGGGCTTTGCTGCCTGGATTCTCGCCCACGGCATGGACCTGGGCATCTCCCCCTTCCAGGCCACCATCGCCATCCTCGGCAGCCTCTACGTCGCCACCTCCCTGCCCGCCCTGCCCGCCGCCGTCGGCACCTTTGAATTCGGCGTCGTCTACGTCCTCAAGCTCTTTAACATAGACGCCGAGGCAGCCTTCAGCTTCGCCCTGGTCATCCACGCCATCCTCTTCCTCCCTCCCATCATCGTCGCCCTAATTTATCTTCCCACCGTCGGCCTAAGCATCTTTAAACCCCGCCACGCCGTAGATAACTTAAGGCAACCCAACAGCCCCCAGGAGTCCCCATCTTAAAGGTAGCTTGCTCAGGCCGTAACATACCCAAGAGTGTCATAGAGACATCCCATGCTAGTCGAGGATCGAGTTTGATGATAAGTAAGGCGTATTGTCATTCTGAGCGGAGTCGGTACTCCGACGTAGTCGAGGGATCTGTTCTGCCTGCAACCCAACTCTCGCCGTCGGATGCCACGGTGCCATCACTGTGTAGGGGCGAGGTCACCTCGCCCGTCCCTTCCATCCTCCCCTCATGAAACCCCTCCTCCTCTCCCTCCTCACCATCCTCTCCCTCCTCCTTGCCGCCTGCACCGGCGACGCTGGCACTACCCCAAGCCCCACGGGGCGGGGGCCGAGCGAAGCGAGTCCTGAGCCTGTCGAAGGACCCACCGTCACCGCATCTCCAACCCCCGTCATATTCACCCCGCCTCCCGCCACCCCCGGCGGCGTCCTCACCGCCGTCGTCACCACCGACATTCCCCACCGCGACTTCCACCAGACCATCTCCGAGACCCTGGCCACTCGAGGCCCCGGCATCTCCTACAGCCGCCTCCTCCGCCTCAAGGACGCCCCCTCCGACAGCCAGCCCAGCCTCCTCCTCGAATGCGACGTGTGCCAGAGCTGGCAGATGCTGGACTCCAAGACCTACGTCTTCAAACTGCGCGAAGGCGTTCGATGGCAAAACCTCGCCCCTGTCCGGGGCCGCCGCCTGACCGCCGGCGACATCGCCTACAGCTACAATCGCCAGCGCACCGAAGGCTGGCCCGGCGCCCCTCTCCTCCAGGCCCTGGACTCCGCCCAGGCCACCGACGACCGCACCTTGAAGCTCACTCTAAAGCGCGCCGACGTAGACTTCCTCCTCGCCCTCGCCGACGGCCATTCCAAAATCGTCGCCAAAGAGGCAGTCGAGGCCAGCGGCGGCCTCAAGGAAGGCCCTGTCGTCGGCACCGGCCCCTGGATATGGCAGAGCACCACCCGCGGCGAAGGCTCCGAGTTCAAGGCCAACCCCAGCTACTTCGAAAAAGACCTCCCCTTCTTAGACCGGCTCTCCTTCCGGCTCATCACTGACCCCGAGACCCGCGTGGCCGCCCTCCTCGGCGGTGTCGTGGACGTTCTGGAGCTTCCCTCCCAGGCCTCCCAGGACCATAAGCAGCAGTTAAGCCATCTCCCTTCCTTTTTTTCTAAATGCGCCGGTCAGGGCGCCGTCCTCGCCATGAACGCCTCAAAGCCCCCCTTCAACGACGTATCCCGGCGCAGGGCTTTATTCGATCATCTCGGTGTCTACCAGGAATCCTTCTGGAAGGAACTCGGCTTTTTCGGCGTCGCCGCCATACCCGCCATTGAACCCTCTTGGTATCCCTCGGTAGGACACTATCAGTCCCCAAAAGATTTCGGAACGCCTGTGCCCCTAACAGGTGACACGATGAACGTTGAACTCACCGTCGCCGACTTCGGCGACGAATCTATAGACGTTGCCCGCAACTTTGAGGGAGAGTTGCGTGACGCCGGCTTCAATCCCACCTTGCGCATCCTGAATCCCGGCCAGTATTCCGAGCAGGTCTGGCAGCGCGGCGACTACCAGATTTTCATCGGCCCCGTCCCGCCCTCTTCCAGCCCCAACGGCTTCCTCTTCTCCGTCCTCCACAGCCGTGGCCAGTGGAACATCCTCCAGCACCAGGACACCGAGCTTGACCGCCTTATCGAAGCCCAGTCCACCCTTGAATACCACAGCCCCCAGCGTGCCGCCGCCGTCCGAGAAATCCATCGTCATCTTTTAGAACGGGCCTACCTTGTCAGCCTTCCCTCCCGCCCCATCCACTGGTCCCACCAGCCGCGAGTCCAAGGCTTCCACCCCAACCCCGCCAACTCTGAATACTTCTTCTGGGCCAGAACCTGGGTTAACTCCTAGTCTGCCCATCCTTCGCCCATCTCTGTGCCAATCCCTGGGAACTCGTTGCAAATCAAGAATTGAAGTTAATGACTTGGATGCTTTAAATGTCATCCTGAACGTAGTGAAGGATCTAATCGCCGTGTCTGCCACTACTCAGCGTACCTGCAACTCACCTCTACTAACCTCCTATTCTTCGGCCTCCCCAACCCTCCAAAAACCCGCCATTTCCCGTCCTTCCCAACCGTTGCTAAATCCCACCCAAACCTTTAGCCTATACCCCATTGTTTAAGTGCGGGTGGATGTGCCTTGCTCCAGCTCCCCAAAAAATTCGCCGACGAAATCGTCTCCCACGCCTTCGAGGAAGACCCCAAGGAATGCTGCGGCGTCCTGGCCGGCCCCAAAGGGCGCTTCATCAAACGCTTCCCCATGACCAACGTCGACCAGAGCCCCTATCGATTTAGCTGGGAGCCCAAGGAGCTTCTAAAGGTCTACCTGGAGATGGAGGACAACGGCTGGGAGCACCGCGCCGTCTACCACTCCCACACCCACAGCCCCGCCTACCCCTCCGACACCGACGTCCGAATGGCCGGCTGGCCGGAGGCTTACTATCTCATCGTCTCCCTGGAAGATAAAACAAAGCCCGTCATCCGCGCCTTCCGCATCGTTGACGGCAAGATTTCAGAAGAAACCCTTCGGGTGGTCTAAGCCCCGGTTATATTTGCTGGGCGGTGGTTGATTGAACATATTTTGGCGGCCCTTTCCCCTCTTCTTAGTCCTTGTCCTTCTCAGCCTTGCGTGCCGCGACTCTTCCCCCCCTTCTTCGCCCACCGCTGAAGACGCCGTCCCCGCCGGCACCGCCCTTCCCAAGTCCCTCCTCCAGATAGCCAGCGGCCGGCCTGCCCAGTCCCCCTGGGTCCAGGACCGCATCGACACCCTGGGCATCCTCTATAACATCTCCCCTGACGGTCTCGCGGCCCTCCATGCCCTGGAAGTCAACCAGACCGTCGGTAAGCCGGGCGCCTTCGGCAGCTACGGCTTCTTCAATTTCACCATCGTCGGCGAGTCCAAGCCCGTCCAGGTCATGCACGAGCTGGGCCACTCCTACTGGGGCGCCTTTCCCATCGACGGCGCCTCCCACCTCTCCTGGGAGCCCTCCGGCGGCGGCCTCCCCACTGCCATGGCCCGGTACCACGCCGATGTCCTCGATTTCATGGCCCAGCCGCCCGACCAGTACGAGCCTCTCCGCGAGCGATTTCGCGTCCTCCCCTCCCTCTCCATGGGCAACACCGAGCCCCTCTTTCATACCGTCGAGGCGGATATGGTCTATACCACCGCCGGGGACTTGGACCTGGTGCCTCCCATCCTGCGCAAGTACTGGCGCCAGTTCTTAGCCCCCGGCCCCTTCAACTCTTGGCTGGACGCCCTCGCCTGGTACCAGTCCCTCTCCACCAATGATCGGAATCTGGCTAACCGCTACCTTGGATTTGAGCACTTCGACCTCACCAACTACCGGACACTGCCGGCCCCCGCCTCGGCCAGGGTAGACCCCCTCGTCTCTACCGCCCTGCGCACCGAGGACCGCCAGCGTCTCCTGGACTTCGCCGGCCAGTGGGACCTCCTCCTGCTTCCCGCCGAGGACAAGCCAGACTTCCAGTTCTGGCGCGGCTATATGAACGACAAGCTGGACCTCCACAGAAGCCACCCCGCCCTCCTCACCGCCTCGCCTCTTCCCAATGCCGCGCCTCTGGCCGCTACCCTGGACTTCCTCACCGGCCTGAGCGGCCAGTCGGCCCAGGATAAAGCCCGCGCTGTCCATGCCCGCCTGGTCTACGACCCTTACCTCCCACCTCTCCTTCCCGCCCTGGACAACGCCACTCTGCTTGCCCTGTATCAGTCCGGCGTGGACATCTCTTCCAACACCATGCTGGGCGGGATGGAGGAGTTCCTTCAGCGCCTTCAAGCCCTCACGCCCGTGGTCAACGGCGTCATAGAAAGCGGCCGCGTCAGCCCCGCGGAGGGCGCAAAAAAGCTGACCGCCTACCTGACCAGCCTGGACTTGGCGGGCCGCAGGCAAGAGTTAAATCTCTTCTTCGACCTCCTCCGCGCCGCTGACCGCCGTGTCGCCTCCGATGTCATCTCCTCCCTCGATAACGCCCTTCTCCAGCGTCTCATCGAGTATGTGCCGGTGCCCCTCCGCTTCTCCCTCACGCCTCAGCGTACCCTCTCTGCCCTGGAAATAACCCCGGACGTCTCCAACTCCATCGCCTCCCGTGGCATTGCCCTTCTCATCCGGTACCACTCCGGTAACTACCGCATCGATGAGCCTTTCCACGACGAGCTATACCGAATCGTCTCCGCCCGCGCCGCCAAAGACCCCAACGCAGCGTTGCAGCTATTGGCCTCGACGCCCTTCCCCTGGGAGCGGTTCATCCTCCGCTATCCGACCGAGGCGGCCCGCATCCTGAGCGCCGACCTGGACTACGCCGTCCGAATCGTCAAAGCCTCGGATCCCATCGTCCTCCCACCCCAGCGCTTTGTCTACCGCCTCATCGCCGCCGACCCTCATCTCGCCGCTCGCATCCTCCAGCGCCTCGACAACCTGGGCAATAGGGAAATTGTCTTAGAATCGCTGGCCTACTTCGCCTACGACGCCCAGCGCAAAGCCCAGCTCCCCGCTTTGAACATATCCCTGGAATCAAACGGACGCTTCCTCGCCGCTCTCTTAGAGACCCTCGGCCAGCCGTGGCTTCAAGCCCGCCTCAGCGAGACCTTCTCCCTATATCACTCCCGCGTCGCCTCCAACGAATCGCCCCCTGACTTCCTCCAGGCCTGCCGCCACACCCTCGCCTCCGCCCTCTCCACCCTCCCCGCCGGCAGCCCGCGAGACTCACTAGAGGCCTTAATTATCGTTCTTTAGGGCTATACAATTCCTAAGCCAGGTCTCACTTCTTAGTGATACTGGTCATCCGAATGCGGCCTTCCTCTACGACCGAGAAATTTCCCGCCCAATCTATTCTGGATTTCAGTGCCGCAATAATAATAGAGGCGGCGCGAGCCGGACTTTTTGTTTCAATTCTCAAGAGGATAATGCCGTGTGATGCTTTAGCCCCTCGCAGGAAGGCAAGCTCGCCAAAGTCCTTATCAAAGGTCAGTAGGATTCTATCTTCAGTCTGAGCTCTCGCAAGGATTTCTTCATCACTACTACCTGGAATAGCTGTCCTGACCCATACCACGTCATAGCCGTTTTGACGCATTGCGGCCACGGCATCTCCAGGAACGTTCTCATCAGCCAGAATGCGCAATGCCGCCCTATACCTTCAGCGGGTACACCTTCTCGGCATGAAGTACCGCGCTGGCATAACCCAGGCATGCCCTGATATCTTCTCTAGTCAATCCTGGGTAGTTTTGCAAAATCTCGCCTTCAGTCCACCCCTGCGCCAGCAAGTCCACAACGAACTCGACAGCCAGGCGCGTTCCCTTAACGACAGGCTTGCCTGCTAGAATCTTGGGGTCTACCACTATGCGTTCTTTCCAGTCCATTAATGCCTATCCTTTGTAGATGCCATTGTACCAGACAGCCAGAACGCGCTCCCCCTACACCACCTTCTTCCTCCTGTTATTCAAATAGTCCACCATCACATACTCCCCCAGCCTGTCCGGCGTGCTGTAAAACGCCCGGCCCTTATTAATCCGCGTCAACTGGTCCACAAAGTTCACCAACTGGTAGCTGTTCTCCAGCATGAACGTGTTAATCACAATCCCCGACTGCGTGCATCGCCGCACCTCCTTCAGCGTCTCCATAATGCACTGGTAGCTCGGCGGGTAGCTGAAATACGCCTGCTCCCCCGCCAGGTGCGCCGTCGGCTCGCCGTCCGTTATCAGGATTATCTGCCGAGTTCCCCCCTTCTCCTTCGACAGCAGCTTCCTCGACAGCATCAGCGCGTGTTGCAAGTTCGTCCCCGGCGACCACGTGTTCCACACCAGTTTGGGTATGTCCTCTTCTTTGATCTCGTAGGCGTAGTCCGAGAATCCGATGATGTACAGGCTGTCGCGGGGGTACTGGCTGTGGATTAGCGAGAACAGCGCCATCGCCACCTTCTTCGCCGACCTGAATGCCCCGTACATCCCCATGCTCCGGCTCTGGTCCAGCAGCACCGCCGTCGCCGCGCGAGTCGTATGTTCGTTGCGATATATCTCGAAGTCCTGCGGCTCTAACTTCACCGGCACCTTCGGCCCCTGCCGCAGCACCGCGTTGCTTATGCTCCGCTTCAGATGCACCTGGAACGGGTCGCCAAACTCGAAAGGCTTCGTGTCCTCCTGTATCTCCCCCGTGGCCCCTCGGAGGAACATCTCGTGGTTGCCTACCCTATCCTTCTTCAACTGCGCGAACAGCTCCTGCAGCGCCCTCTGCCCTATCTTCCGGATCCCCCTCGGCGTCAGCGCCGGCTCATCCCCGCCCGTCACATACCCCGCCTCCTCCAGCATCCGCTGTAGCTCCTTCAACTGCTCCCACGCCCGCCGCGCCTCCTCCCCCAAAATCTCCGACAGCTTCTCCGGGTCGATGTCGTCCAGCTTCCCCGTCCGCATCACATCCTTCAAGTTGCCTTCCAACTGGTCCATCTGCTGCATCTGCCCCATCAGGTCCATAGCCTGGTCCATAGTCAGGCTGTCGTCCCCCATAAAGGGGTACTCCTTGGGGTCCATAGGCATCAACTGCGACATCAGCGCCCCCAGCTCCGCTATCTGCCGCTGCAGCCCCGGGTCCAGCGCAGAATTAATCGCCTCCTCCATCTCCTGCCGCGCTTCCGGCGACAGACTGTTCATCAGCGACTGCATCTGGGCCATCTGCTGCGCCATCCGCTCCATCAACTCTTCAAAGCTCTTCGGCGGATTGTCCCCGAACATCTGGCCCCACTTGTCCATAAACCCCTGAAAGTCCGGCTTCAGCCCCATCATCTTCTCGCGCATCATCCGGTTCAGGTCCTGGAAGAACTCCTTAAGCGCCTCATTCTGCTCCGGCGTCATCCCCTGGAGCCGTTCCTTGATGTCCTGCATCATGTTATTGGCCATGCGCTCTTTCAGCATGTCCAGCAGCTCCTGGAACTTGCGCTGCGCCTCCGGGTCCATGAAGTCGTACTCCATCAATTCCTTGATGGCCCCGCCCATGCTCTCCGGCAGGCCGTCCAGCTTCTCCTTGTTCCGCTGCGCCCGCTGCTGCAGCATCTTGTTCAGCGCTTCCTTCTGCGCTCTGTCCGTCCCCTCGGCATCCTCCACCTGCTTCTGCCCCTCCTCCACCCGCTTCTCAATGCCCTGCCGCTCCGTGTTGACCACATCCTCCAGCCGCTTCTTCAAGTCCTCCACCACCGAGTCCATATTGAAACGCTGCAACTGCTGCTGGCGCTGGTTCTTTAACTGCTCCATCATTTCCTGCAAGCCCTTCATCCGCTGCCCCTGGGGGTTCTGCATCCCCCGACGAAACATCTCCCGCAGCGCCTTCATCACGTCCCCGTGCTGCATCAGCTCGTCCGACATGCGCTCCATCAGTTCGTCGGCGTCGATATCGAAAACGTTCTGCGTCCCGTCCCACCTGCAGTACCTATACCCGCGGTTAATCATATATGCCTCCCATTGAGGCTATTTGGAGAATACCAACCTGGCTTCATGGTACTAGGCTATATGTATTGGGGCAAGGCGTATCACGATGACAATTACTCGAAGGTGCTCTATACAAGCCGAAGAGGTGAGACTGCTTCCCTGCGTCTTCCCATCTCATTCCCTCCCACTGTAACGTCACGTGCTAAATCGAGGTTTGACTTGTATGAAAGGACTGATGGCTTACGAGGAACTTCCTTCTCCCCTTGTGGGAGAAGGCGCAGGATGAGGGGTAAACCCTGGAGGCACAATGCTTTATCAATGCCGCATGTCACTAGAGTTTCATCTCCAGTGCCCTTGAACAGTTAACGTCAGTGAGCTTGAGTGGAGACAAGAATGTTCTCACAACCACGGGCAGCCGGCATAGCCCCACAGAGCATCCCAATTGACATAAATCACGCCGTATTTGAGCCTTAAACTAACGGACCTTAGCTTGTCGCAACATGGCCATCAAGACTCAACGAAATAACGGTCATTTCCGGCGGTACCGCCAGATCGCTGGCGCCCTGGTTCGTCACGGACTGGGACCTATGGTGGGACAGATTGGGCTGCAAAGCTGGGCCCCCTCTAGGCTGCCTTTCTTTGGCCGTCGAAGCGCCAACGCCAAAACCCGGCCCGAGCACCTCCGCATGGCCTTCGAAGAGCTAGGCACCACCTTCATTAAGCTGGGCCAAATCCT
>Ga0194132_10007334_pt1 | contig 16504 bp, 19 predicted proteins | sample TA2KigOf80mmetaG_FD_148612 | JGI IMG/M metagenome (GOLD analysis project Ga0194132, IMG submission 148612) | Freshwater microbial communities from Lake Tanganyika, Tanzania - TA2015054 Kigoma Offshore 80m | ecosystem: Environmental > Aquatic > Freshwater > Lake | place: Tanzania: Lake...
ATCATTCTTAACCTCTTAATTTTTTAGATTTGATAATTAGAAAGTTTCGGGTGATGTGTTTATTTCTGGCTAGCATTCAAATTTAATGAATTGTTTTTATTTTATGGGTGGTAAAATAAGACCCTAAAAATTTTACTTATTTTTAATTATTTCTTAATTTTCTTTGAAATTTAAGTTATCTAGTTCACGATTTTTAGGAGAATTTATTAAAATTTAATTTTATTCTTATGGTATAGGAATGAAAGTAGATGGTTTTGCTTACATATAATTTTTATCTTCATATTATTTTATTTCACTATCCTATTTATTAAATTCTGTTGAATTGCAAATAATATTTTCTATTTTTTAATTCATAAAAAAAAAATTAAATTATTTAAAAAAAATCATATTTTATTAAATTAAATTTAAAAATAAATAAGAATTTATTAATAAATGTACAATTTTTAGATTTAAATTTTATTTTTATAAAAAATAAAAAAAAAATTGTGTTTGATTAGAAGTTCATTTAATCGTACATATTTACCCACCAATTATTTGATATTAAATGAAAATATATATATTTAATATTTAATGATTATTTTTATATTTTATATTCAAGTTAAAAATATTAATATTTTAACTTATGTAATTAGAAAAAAACAAACAAAAAAAGAACGAAGAAAATCCTTTTGTTAATGATGATATGTCTGTTAATCAAAGAAGAGAAATAAAAGATAATACCGTTTTTTTGAGCAACATTGCTAAAGATATCCTTGAGAGACAAATAAAATAATACTTTAAAGATTGTGGTGAGGTATAAAAATTTAGATTAATAATTAGGTATTAAAAATTAAACTTAATCCAGTAATTGTTGGAAATAAATAGAATTCAAGTCCATTTTTAGAAGAAAAAAGATAATTGACTCAAAATGGATATGTATTATTCGACTCTAAGGAAGTATATTTCAAATGATTAAATTATTTAGTCTGTTTTAAAAGCTTTGAAATGTAAAAATTTATTGTAAGGATAGGCTATTAATGTAAGTTAAAAATCCGAAATAGATTTCACTAAAACTTTATATGTTTCTAATCTCATTGATATAGACGATGATATGCTTTAAGCCCACTTTGCACCATGTGGTGAAATAAAATCCGTAAGATTAATGAAAGACAAAGACACTAATAAATGTAAAGGTTTTGGATTTGTTCATTTTAGTACCTTAGATGGGTATGACAAAGGCTTAGAATTAAATGGTTCAACTTTAAATGGAAATTAAATTTCAGTAAAAAAGGCAGAAGAAAGGAAGAAATTGGTGAATAACTAACATATGATAAAAAGATTAGAAAATAAAATATAAAAAAGTCGACCAAAAAAGGAAAAATATAACATAGATCACGTTAATACATTTACTAGTACCTTATTCGATGAGAACTATGTAGTATATTTTTATTTAACACCTAGGATGTTGATTATAAAAATATTATATAAAGTCCTCCTAGAGTGATTAGAAGGAAGATAAGAAAAGATCGAAAAAAAAATATCGAGACTACTAAAATTATTAATAATGTTTTATAAATGAAAAAAGATTTCAATAAAAAAAATGATAAGGAAATATTTAATATCTAAGGGGTTATGCAAAAAAGGCGAGATGATAGGAAATTAAAAATAGAGAAGAATCGTGAAAAAGTAAAGAACGAGATAAAATAATGGAAAAAAAAATGATTTTTTTTTAAATTTATAATTAAAAAATATATTTGTTTCTTAATATTAAAAATGTTAAATATTTTAAACAAATTAATTTATATACTAAATCATAAATACAATAAGGATTAGTAAGAATAAAAGAAGGAAACTTGTTTGAAAGGAACATTGGACTCATATAATGTAATGTACTATGAGGTTTGTTATGAGGTAAACAAAATTTCTTTTTCATTAGATTTGAGTTCTGTTATTAAGGAGTGTAAAAGTAGTAATTATAAGGCAATTGTTCTTAAATTAAGAAAAGATTAGTTATAATTTGCTGATATTGCTATTAAAAACGCTTTTGAGATGCATCATGCAAAAAATGATATATTGGTTTTTAAATTATGGTTAGATGAGAATAAACATGATAATTTTCCAGCTTTCAGTACTCATAATGTAGGATGTGGTGGAATTGTCATAAATAATTAGAAAGAAATATTATTAGTTTAAGAATTAAATGATATTAGAAAAGATTGTTGGAATATCCCTCAAGGAAGACTTGAACTTGGCGAAAATATTGACTAGGCCGCTATCAGAGAGGTAAAGAAAGAGACTGGATTAGACTGCGAGTATTTTGACTTATTGGTCTTTAGAGAAGCCTAAAGATCGACTTTTGGAAGACCTGATTTTTACTTTGTCTGTTTATTAAAAATGAAAAACCCTCAATAAAAAGTTGTCTTGGATTAGGATGAACTTAAAAGTTATTAATGGGTTTAAATTTAAGAATTAGACAATTTTATTAAAAATAATAAATTCAATTCACCTTTTCAAATATAATTTTTTTCACGGCTTTAAAAAATTTATGAAGCAGATCCCAACTTTTAACAAAAAACCTTTTTCGATGTACAAAATTTAATTTTCAAAAATAGTCCATACAATGTATACTTTCCTAAGGAATCATTTTGAATCATTATTTAAATTTAGTAATATATATTTAAAAAATATAATTTAATTTTCTTTAAAATATTATCACAGAAGACTTTTGCAAGTATTATTATCTTTCTTATCATTATCATTTAGAATAATGAACACAAATACACCTTAAAACGTAATAAATCCTCTAGCAAAACGATTACGTGGAATTTATTCTGAAATTGTGGATCCGAATAATGCAAAAGAGTTACAAGTTTTACTTTTTAATAAATATTTATTATTAGCCAAAAGATTATATTGCAGGCCCTGATGAGTAAGTGTTTAAATCACCAAATCACTACTAGTTGCCAAAAGCAATTTCACTATCCAAATTAGGAAGTTTGCCAGGCAGTGTAAAGAGCACAGGAAAATTTTAGGATGAAAGAGAAATTCTACTTTCTAGAATAAAATCTAGAAATAATATACGAAAAAAATAATATTTAGATGCAAATAAGATAATTACAAGCGTCGAACCTAAAGTCATGGATCCATTTGATCCCATTCCAGGATAAGTTCCTAGAAAAGTTGCTATTGACAGAAGGAAGAAAGAATTTGCCTCATATTAGCTTGAACAATTGCTTGAATTTGTTGTATTTATTTTAAATTATAATTTTTTAGGGGGTCGATTTCAATAAAAAAGATGAGCAGGTATAATGGTTAGACCTCCATCTATTTGATGACACATCATTTGATGATAACTCAGATTAAGATTGGATGTAAAGATAAATCGACGAAGATGGAGTTTTTCACCCTATTCATGGTAAGGGCCTAATAAAAAATAGTGATGGGATTTACAGTTATCAATAACTCCAAGTGGAAAAATATAATGAAGAAACTGGACTTTATGAATGTCGTTTAAAGAATAATACAATAGTTTATTTACATCGTCTACTAATTTGTATTGATGCTGAAGATCCTAGGAAATATGCATTAAGAGTAGCAAATGCTTTTCAAAAAAGAGTATAGGCTGATTCAATTATTCGTTATAATTGTTATATTGATTATATGCCTTTGACTGATCTTTCAGAACTTGATTCAGAGTAAAGAAAAAGAATAGAGAATCTATCAAATCAACCAAAATATTGGAGACCAGCTGAAAATAAATCGATATAACTCTCCGAAGGTCAAGATGGTCTAATTACCTAATTAATAAATGACGTGAACGGAGATTTTAATAGAACTATGAATAAGATTATTTTTGATAAATATTTAGAAGAACAGGTGAACGATGAATTTTATCCAAAACATTTAAGATTGCCCAAAAAGTAACCTCCTAAAAAAGCACCTTATCTAGGTTAAATGGAACTAGAAAGAAATAAAGGGGCAAAACTCATAGTTATAGAAATGAAGCAATGGAAGGAACCATAAAAATTAGATCCAGATGATTTTGCAGAAACTTTCAAAAATTTTTGTTTCTCTTCACTTTATATAAAAGAAGAAGTAATAAAAGCGTTATAAGAGATTCGAGTTTAATGCAACAAAGTGTTGACTGAATGGGATATTTTCAATACAGATGATACATGTATATGTATGCATTTAGATGAATTTAAACATTTATAAGAATCCAAGACTTCATAGATCATCTATTAATTAAAAGGTAGTTGGATCGAAAATATGGTTAAAACTATCAAAAATTAGTTCTAAGATGTTGGTAAGGGTTGGTTCAACATGAAAGAGACTTCAAAAATAACATATGATTTTGGTAAGCTTAAAAGATTTCTGACTTTAATTCGTCTAATCATGTAAGATACTATTTAAACCCTTGAATGGGAAAATTACAATAAATTGAAAGATTTCATACTTTCCTTTATTCCAACAAAAGTTGATATATAGAGTACTAATATAGTTATCAATGCCTTCAATAAATCAGCTAGATCATAAAAGGCTTTATTTAAAATAGACCTTCTAAAGACTAATCAAGATGATGCTTTTATCTATTCTAATAAGAATCCTTATGTGTTTGTAGACGTAGTCTTATAGGCCTTTGACAAAGCTTAAAAGGAAATGTAGTCAATTCCAGATTTAGAAAGAAAAATTCTATCAGATCTTCACAAGTCTAAAGGCACAGAAAACTTTATTAAAGCTCCTATGAAACCGGAAAGAAAGCCAATAGATCCAGATCCAAATGCATTACCAAGAAAATATCCAGATGAAAATAAATGGCTTTGGGATATGTATGAGCTATTAGAGGGAAAATTAAAAGAGGCCGTGAAACCACTTGAGTAGTATTTAAAAGCTTTTGAAGAATTTTTACCAATTTTGAAACTAAATGCAGATGAATATGCAAGAAATATTGAGAATGAAGAAAAATAAAGAGATATTCTTCAAATATAGGAAGAAATAGCACAAGTTGATATAAAAAAAAAATACTTGAAGGAAAAAATCCCTGAAATTATATAAGTATCGTGTTTTGAAATTAATTGCAAAGAAATTCTAGGATATTTACTTGAAAAACAAGAAGAATTATCAAAATAGCTTAAAACACTAATTGCTAAAAGGGCGAGAGATGCTACCGCAACCATCTTTAATGAATTTGAGGATATTAAAAAAAAGATTAACCAGTAGTCTGAGAATATAGAGTAACTTACTGATGTTAAAGATTATATGAACAACATGGAAATAGAATTAGAAAAAATGAAAGTAGAAATGAATAAATGTTTCGATATTTATAAGATACTAGAAGATTGTAACTGGCGATTCAATTCATTAGAGATGAATAGAAGATGGGAGATTTTCGGTGGACCTAAATAAATTAGAAGTTTAATTGATGAAAGAAGAAAAAAATTGGAAAAGGATAGTAAAAAGTTTTAAGATCTTATGTTATTAGAATAAGAAGAATTCAAAGATGAATATGAGGTTCTTGCTTAAACAGTAGCAATTTTTCATGAAATGAATGACATTAATGAACACGAAAAAATAGCTAATGACGTTTAAAATATAAATAATTAACTAATAAATTTTATTGAGAAAGCCAAAAAATTTAATCAAAGAGAGGCTCTCTTCGAATAAGAAATGACTAATTATGATAAAATAAAAACAATTCAGAATGAATTTATCCCTTATAAGAATTTATGGAATACAGTTCATGGATGGATAGTGGGTATCGAAAGTTGGGTTAATGATTCATTTGAAACTATAGATGCACTTTCTGCTCAAAAATTCGTTGAAGATGGATTAAAACATCTACAATCAGTTGTTAGATTTTTTAAGGATAGAAATTAAGATGGGAAATTAGACAAGATCCTTGCTATTGCAATAAAGACTAAGAATGAAGTGGAAGAATTTAAACCAAAAGTTCCACTTCTTGTTGCACTTAGAACAAAAGGTATGAATGATCGACACTGGAATGACATTAGACAACGTTCCAATATAGATATTAAGCCAACTGGACCTGATTTTACATTCAAAAAAATTCTAGGAATGAATTTAATGGAACATGTAGAATTTATTGTGGAGGTTGGAGATCGTGCAGGTAAAGAATATTAAATTGAATAAAAATTAAATGAGATGAGTAGTAGATGGGAAGAAATAAGCTTTTAATTTAAGCAATATAAAAGCAGTTATATAATTCGAGGATATGATGAAATTACTATTGTCCTAGATGAAGATATAGTAAGTACTCAAGGAATGTTATTTTCGCCTTTTAAAAAACCTTTTGAAGAAAGACTCGAAAAATGGAATAATATTATGTAAAACATTTCTAATGTTATCGAAGAGTGGGCAAAATTATAGGGATAATGGATGTACTTGCAGCCAATTTTTGAATCCCCTGATATTGCAAAATAATTACCAGCTGAAACTAAAAAATTTAATCAAGTTAATACAGGATGGAAAAACACTATAAACAATGCATTTACTCAAAAAAAGGTAGTAAAAGTTTGTGAGGAAGAAGGTCTTTGTGATAGATTGCGAGAATTTAATAAAAATTTGGATCATATTCAAAAAGAACTTAATAAATATTTGGAGAGTAAAAGAGAAAAATTTGCTCGATTTTATTTTTTAAGCAATGATGAACTTTTAGAAATTTTGAGTGAAACAAAAGAGCCTGCAAAAGTTTAACCTCATCTTAAAAAAGTTTTTGAGAATATTCATTAAATAGAATTTGATATAAACAAAAAAATAGTAGCTATGTTTTCAGCAGAAAAAGAAAAAATAGGATTTGTCAAACCAGTTGATCCTAATAAAAAGAATGTTGAAGATTGGATGGGAGAGTTAGAAAAAATGATGAAGATAAGCGTTCGCTAGGTATTAAAGACAGGAATTCAAGAATACAAAGAATAACCTAGAGTAAATTGGATAAGAACGCACCCTGGTTAGTGCGTTCTTAATGGCTCCTAGGTTCACTGGACAAAAGAGGTGGAGGATTCTATAATGGTTGTAAAGGAAGGATATAATATAAACAATTATTTTAATGATTTAATTAAATAATTAAACGATCTTGTTGATCTTGTTTAAGAACCTTTAACTAAATTGTAACAAGTTTCTGTTAATGCATTAATTGTTATTGACGTACATGCTAAGGATGTAGTTGAAAAACTTTAAAAGGAAAAGATTAATAACATAGGTGAATTTGAATGGATATCATAGCTGAGATTTTATTGGGAAATTGATGAAACAAATGAAGACAATATGAGAGTCAAATGTTTGTAGACTGATTTCCCTTATGGGTATGAATATTTGGGAAACACACTTAGACTTGTTATTACACCTCTTACTGATAAATGTTACATGACTCTTATGGGTGCTTTGAAGCTCAACTTAGGAGGTGCTCCTGCTGGACCTGCAGGCACCGGAAAAACAGAATCTACTAAAGATTTGGCAAAGGGATTGGCCAAATAATGTGTAGTATTTAATTGTTCAGACTAGATGAACTATTTATAGGTTGGAAAGTTTTTCAAAGGACTTTCAGCTGCAGGAGCTTGGTGTTGTTTTGATGAATTTAATAGAATAAATATTGAAGTACTTTCAGTTATAGCACAGTAGCTGGAAATTCTTTTTGGTGCTAAAGCTAAATAATTACCTAGAGTTGAATTTGAGGGTAGCAATATAGTAATGAATCCTACATTTTCAGTATTCATTACAATGAATCCAGGTTATGCGGGTAGAGTTGAACTTCCAGACAATTTAAAAGCTTTATTCAGGGGTGTAGCGATGATGATACCTGATTATGGTCTTATAGGGGAGATTATGTTGTATTCTTTCGGATATAAATAAGGTAGATTACTCGCTTGTAAAATGGTGTAAACATTTAAATTATCTTCTGAGTAACTCTCAACATAAGATCACTATGATTATGGTATGAGAGCAGTAAGATCCGTAATTAATGCCGCTGGACTTTTAAAAAGTCAATACAGGAATTTTGATGAAGAATAATTACTTTTGAGAGCTTTAAGAGATGTCAATTGCCCTAAATTTCTATCAGATGATATTCCTCTATTTGAAAATATCATAGATGATCTTTTTCCAGGAGTTTAACGACCAAAATAAGAATATGGAAATTTAATGAGTGCTATAAAAGAAGTGTGTGGGAACATAAAACTTTATAAACTCAATCTTTAACCAGAAAAGTCATTTGTCGATAAAATATTTTAACTTTATGATACTATACAAGTAAGACATGGACTTATGCTTGTAGGTCCTACTGGGGGAGGAAAAACTTCGAATTACAGAGTTTTATAAGAAGCTTTAACATCTTTGAAAGATGTCGTTGTATAACCATTTTATAAAGTTCATACTCATATAATGAATCCTAAATCCATTACTCTTGGCTAACTTTATGGATCATTCAATGAAACAACTCATGAGTGGTATGACGGGATTTTAGCATTCATTATAAGAGAAACAGTTAGAGATACTAGCAAAGATAAACATTGGATATTATTTGATGGTCCTGTGGATGCAATTTGGATTGAATCGATGAACACAGTATTAGATGATAATAAAAAACTATGCTTAAATTCAGGATAAATATTAACTCTTACACCTTAAATGACGATGATGTTTGAAGTAGAAGATCTAGCTGTCGCTTCACCAGCTACTGTCTCTCGATGCGGAATGGTGTACATGGAGCCAGTTTCTCTAACTACCAAACCATTAATAGTTAGTTGGATTAAATAATTACCAGATAATATTTTGTAAAAAACTAAAATAGAAAGCATTCTGTAAAATCTCTTTACAAAATATCTTGACGATACTATTGAATATGTTAGACTCTAAGCAAAAGAGATTTTAAAAACCATGGATGGTAATTTAGTTTAATCATGTTGCAGAATAATTTCTTGTTTCCTTCAACCATTCGTTGAAACTGAGTTTAAAAAAATTCCTCAGGAGGATCTTGATAACCTTTAAACCATATTAAAAAGCATCTTTATTTTTAGTTTTATTTGGAGTATTTTGGCAACTGTTGATGATATCTCTAGAAAGAAACTTAATATTTATTTTAGAGATAAAATTAAAGATGATCCTGAAATTAATATTCCGAAAGAAAAATCAATATATAATTATTATTTTAATGTTTAAACAAAAGAATTTTTAGAATGGTCTAATCTTTATAGTAATTTTGAAATAGATGGCAAACTTGGTTACCATGAAATAGTTGTACCGACAAACGATTCTACTAGAAATATTTATTTAAAGAAAATACTTTTATAAATGAAATATCATGTTATGGTGTGTGGACCTACAGGAACAGGAAAATCATAAAATTCATTTTAATTACTCACATCAGATTTAGGAGAAAGTTATTAGTATATTGCACTTACATTTAGTGCTTAAACTTCAGCAAATTAGACATAAGATACTATTGACAGTAAGATTGATAAAAGAAGAAAGGGAGTTTTCGGACCTCCTATCGGAAAAAGATGTATTATATTTGTAGATGATTTAAATATGCCTAAAAAAGAAGAATTTGGAGCTTAGCCTCCAATTGAGATTTTAAGACAATACCTTGATCATGAAGGTTGGTATAATAGAAGAGAGCTTAGTTTTATGAAAATTGAAGATATAATTCTTTTAACCGCAATGGGTCCCCCGGGAGGAGGTAGGACATATATAACAAATAGGTTCATACGACACTTTAATATTATTGCATATCCTGAGTTAGATCGAGAAATTATAAATTAAATTTTCTAAAGTATGGTTAAGCATTTTTATAAAAGAGGAAGTGAAGAATCAAAAGCTTAAATTCCATAAATGGTTTCAAGTGTATTGGATGTTTATTATAAGGTCAGAGAAGATCTTCTACCCACTCCAAGTAAATCACACTACACATTTAATCTAAGGGATATTCATAGAGTACTTCAAGGTTTTTGCTCTAGTCATCCAAAATTCACAAACGACTAGCACATATTGTGCAAACTATGGTATAATGAAAATATGCGAATATTTCATGATAGATTGACAACCGAAGAAGATAGAATATATTTAAAAAACTTATTAACAAGCCACTTTTTAAAATTTAATCTTTTAAAAGAATAAGTTTTAGACATAGAAAGGATAATATTTGCTGATTTCTTAAATGGACGTGATTCCGAACCAAAAATGTATTAACCTGTGGAAGAACTTGGCCAATACATTAATAAAATGGATGCATTTTAAGATGAATATAATAGCGATCCTTTATTTACTAAAGGTAATAAATAATTGATGAAATTGATTATGTTTTTGGATGCTTGCGAGCATATAGCTAGAATTGCTAGAATAATTTGTCAACCAATGGGCAATGCATTGTTATTTGGTGTAGGAGGAAGTGGAAGATAGTCATTATCTAAAATGGCTACTTTTCTTTCAAATTTTAAACTTTTTTAAATCGAAGTAATAAAAAATTATAACATGAGATCTTGGAGAGATGATTGTAAGAAAGTATTGATGATGGCTGGTGTTGAAAATAAGCCTTTAACATTTCTCTTTGTTGACACTTAAATTATTAATGAACAAATGCTTGAAGATATTAATAACATTCTTAACTCTGGTGATGTAACTGGAATCTATCAAGAAAAAGACTTCGAAGATATAGCTAATGCTTGCAAGTTAGATTGTATAAGAAAGGGAATACAACCCAATAAAATGAATATATTCACCTAATATCTTATAAAAGTTAAAAAAAATATTCATATAATTTTGGCAATGAGTCCAATCGGTGATGCATTTTAAACTCGTCTTCGAATGTTCCCTTCGCTAATCAACTGTTGCACCATTGATTGGTTTACTGAATGGCCAGAAGAAGCTTTATATGGAGTGGGTTAAGGATAGTTGGTTGATTATGAGGAAGATCTTAAAATTGTAGGTAAAATAATACCCTTAATTAATATGTTTAAATACATGCATAAATATATAGAGGGACTCAGTTAAAAATTTTTATTATAACTTAGAAGACACAATTATGTTACTCCTACATCCTATCTCGAATTATTGCACCTCTTCAAAAGCATAATTATGGAAAAAAATAAAGAAGTAGAAAATAAAATTTCAAGATTACAAAATGGACTTCAAAAATTAATTGATGCAAATGCTGCAGTTGCTGATATGAAAATAAGGTTAACAGAGATGTAACCTTAATTAGCTAAAGCGAAAGAAGAGTCTGAAGAGATGATGGCTACATTATCAGTTTAAAAAACTGAAGCAGAAAAATAACAAAAATTGGTGGCATTAGAGGAAAAAGAAGCAATGAAATAGCAAACAGAAGCATAAGATCTTGCTACAAAAGCTGAAAATTCCGTTGCAGATGCAAACGCTGCATTAGAAGTAACTTTGGAAAAAGTAAAATAATTGAAAAAAGCCCATTTAGATGAAATAAGAGCTTTAGGTAAACCACCTTCAGTTATTGTGTTAGTTTTAGCATCTGTTGTTATTCTAAACACAGACTATATAAATGATAAAGCGCGAGAACGAGGAGAGAAATAAGGAATCTATATGAAAGCAGTAGAGGGAACAATTGGAAAAAAAACTGAAGACTGGTTTAAGACAGCATAAGTTTATCTTCTCTGTGATACCAGATCTTTATTGGATATGCTTTTTGAATATAAAAAAGAAAATATAAATGGTAAATATATAAAGAAGATGGAGGAAGTATGTATTTCAAACCCAGAATTTACTGAGATAAAGGCTAGTGGTGCTAACTAAGCGACAGGTTATTTATTCAAATGGGCTATATCAATGTATGATTTTTACACTGTATATACTGAAACATAGCCTTTGAGAAATTAATTAGCTGAAATGCGTAAAATTGTGGAAGAAAAGTAAGAAGAACTTAAGATTAAATAGGATTCATTGTAACAAATTAATGGTAAAATCAGATCATTAGAGGAAATGTATGAAAATAAAACTAAAGAAAAAGAATAATTAAATTAATAGATAAAGGATTGTGAGATATAGTTAGAGAGAGCCAAAAAATTAACTGACGGATTGTCTGATGAGAAGGAAAGATGGGCGAATGATATTAATAAATTAAAAGATGTAGGTTAGTTGGTTGCTGGAAACTCAGCTCTTGCGGCTACAATGTTATCATACTCAGGTCCATTCAATTCAGAATTCAGACTAGAACTCGAGCAAACCTGTTTAAGAAGATTAGAACAATTAGACATCTAGCACGCTGAGAATATTTCTATGAGGACTTTTTTAGGTAATGATATTAAAATATAATAATGGTGTCATCTTTACTCATTGCCAAAAGACGGAACTTCAATTGAGAATGGAATCATAATAGATTAATCTAGAAGATGGCCTCTGATGATAGATCCTTAGAACTAAGCAAATAAGTATATTAAAAATATGGGATTAGACAATCAACATGAAATAAAGACACTAAAAGCTAATGATCCTTCTTTGATGAGAAGTCTTGAATGGGCTATTGTCCAAGGCACGTGGATATTAATAGAAAATATAGGAAAAGATCTTGACCCCTCTTTAGAACCAATTTTATTATAATAAATTGTAATTCAAGGAAATTCAAAAACTATACAAATTGGAGATAAGACATTGAATTATAGTGATAACTTTAAATTTTTCATGACAACAACTCTTTCTAATCCCCATTATAGTCCTGAGACATCAGTTAAAGTTTCAATTATAAATTTTGCAATAACTTTGTTCGGGCTTGAAGAATAGATGTTGGCTAAAATAGTTGAACTAGAGCAACCGAACTTAGAAAACAGAAAAACAGAAATCGTTAGGAAAAATGCTCAAGATAATAAAACATTAGTTTCACTTGAAGACTCTATTTTAAAGCAGCTCAGTGAGTAAAAAGGAGATATTTCAGATATTTTAAAAAATGAGTCACTTATTAATTCTTTATAAGACTCCAAAAAGACAGCCGCAGAAATTAAATAAAGAGTGCAAGACTCAAAGGTAACTGAGATTGAGATAGATAGAGCAAGAGAGGGTTATAGGCCTGTAGCCAAGAGAGCCTCTCTTCTATTCTTTTGTATAATAGATCTTTGCATCATAGACCCTATGTATTAGTATTCGTTATAATGGTATATCTAACTTTTTAATAAAGGTGTAGAAGAAGCATAACAATCCAAAGAACTATAAGAAAGATTAGAAAATCTTAATAATTACTTTACTTATTCTTTATACGAAAATATTTGCAGATCTCTTTTTGAGAAGCATAAGTTATTATTAAGTTTAATCCTTACATAACAAATTTTAAACGGAGATAACAATGTTAACTTAGAAGAATGGAGATATTTGCTTCAGGGACCTTCTGGTGAAATTAATGTATCAGCTAACCCGACTATTTGGATAAATGATACCACATGGGCTGATATTTATAGAAATATTTATGGTGCTGCCAAGCTAGAAAAACTTAAAGGATTTGAGACTTTCTTTTTTGATAATATAGATTAATTCTAAGTTTATTATGACAGTTAAACTCCTTAAAATGAGCCACTTCCTGGGGAATGGGATACGAAGTTAGATAGTCTAGAAAAAATGATAATATTGAAATCTATAAGACCTGATAAATTAATTCCCGCTGTAATGATGTGGGTAGAAGAAAAAATGGGAAGAAAATTCATTGAAGTTCCTTTATTTGAATTATCAAAATGCTTTGATGATAGTACCGTGACTACTCCTTTGATTTTTGTACTATCAGCAGGTTCAGACCCGCTGGCTGATTTCAGAAAACTTGCAGAAGAAAAGGGAATGCTGAGAAAGTGTGAAATAATATCCTTAGGGTAAGGACAAGGGCCTAAAGCTGAAAAACTTATTAAAGATTCGGCTTATATTAAACCAGGATGGGTATTACTGTAAAATTGTCATTTAGCTGCTAGTTGGATGCCTGAACTTGAAAAAATAGTTGAAGAACTTAATGATACCTGTCATAAAGATTTCAGACTTTGGCTTACTGCAATGCCAACTCCTTCTTTTCCAATCTCTATTCTTTAAAATGGTGTTAAAATGACGATGGAACCTCCTTCAGGACTTAGATAAAATTTATTAAGATCATATAATAATTTCACTGATAAATAATTAACTGATTGCAAACAAGTAAATTAATTTAAATAACTTTTGTTTGGATTTTGTTTGTTCCATGCTATTATTTAAGATCGTCGAAAATTTGGTTCTATAGGATGGAATATCTCATATGAATTCACAATGGAAGATCTCTCAGTATGTATAAGGTAGCTTAAAAATTTACTAGATGATTATGAAAAAATACCATTTAAAGTTATAAATTATTTAGGTGCTGAAATTAATTATGGAGGAAGAGTAACAGATAGTAGAGATGTTAGGCTTATTAAAAGTATACTGAAAGTTTATTGTTGTTAAGAGAGCTTGAGAGAAGGATATGCGTTTTCAAGATCGGGAATTTATAAATAACCTAAAGTTGGAGCGAAAGATGATTATATAAGTTATATAGAATAATTGCCTTTAAATCCTAGCCCTGAAGCTTTTGGATTGCATGATGTAAATTTTATAATTTAATAATTAGAACGCTGAAATAACTAATGCTTAGAACTCAACCAGAACACTTTTAGAAACAGTTATTTCAATTTAACCAAGGGCCGCTAGTGGAACAGGAAAATCATTAGAAGATATTATCACTGATATTGCTGACTCAATTGAAAATTAGACACCACCAGTTTATAATGTAGATACTATAAACAGATAATATCCAACTGATTATAATGAATCAATGAATACAGTTTTGGTTTAAGAATGTATAAGATACAATAGACTTTTAGCAGTAATGGCTGAATCTCTTTAATTAGTAAAAAAAGCTCTTAAAGGATTAATTGTAATGAGTGAAGATTTAGAAAAACTTTCTATATCATTATCTGATAATTAAGTACCTTAAATGTGGGCCAAGGTAGGACACCTATCTTTAAAACCACTTAGCTCCTGGATTATTGATTTAAAATAGAGAATCCAATTTTTAAACACTTGGATATAAAAAGGAACTCCTAAAATTTATTGGATATCAGGTAAACTAATATAATACATAATATTTTAGGATTTTTCTTCCCTTAGGCTTTTATAACAGCTGCTCTTTAAAATTTTGCTAGAACTCGAAAAATAGCAATAGACATTCTTTCTTATGACTATAAAATAAGAGATGATCTAATTACTGAAATGGTAACCTCAAAGCCAATAGAAGGAGGAGTTTATTTATATGGTATATACCTTGAAGGATCACGATGGGATAGTAGAAAAAAGTGTATAGGTTGGCCAAAAGCGAAGGAATTATATTCAGAATTACCGATAATGCATTTTATGCCAGTTGAAAACAGAGTATAAAAAGAAGAGGGAATATACGAGTGTCCTCTTTATAAAGTCGTGAGTAGAACGGGAACATTAAGTACCACTGGGCATTCTACGAATTTCGTGCAATTTATCGAGCTACCGATGAAGAAGGAAGAGAAATAGGATATGTGGGTTAGAGCAGGAGTGGCATCGTTTTTGTCATTAAGATATTGAAATATAATTTACATTTATGTTATTTTGAGAAATTATAACTCATGCAAAAAGCGTATAAAGTTAATTTTTTATTTTTAATTGATTCTCTAATATTTATAATAATTTATTAAAATAAATGTAAATAAAAATTTAAATTTCTAAATAAAAAGTAAGAATTTAAGAATGAAAAAATGAATATATTTTGATAAAATTTATCTAATATTTAATTTCAATTTTATTATTTTATTAAATTAAAAATATCTTCAATAATGTCCTTTAAGGTTAAAGTATTTTTAAACATAAATTATTAATATAATTTGCATCCATATAAATCAATTAGTGTTATCGAGAATTCTTCCTTAAATTCTTAAATGCCTAAACATTTCAACACAATTCCTTTAATATCAGATAATAAAGGAATGTCTAAGCAAATTTATAAATCCTTGATATATTTGTGATAAAATTATAATGAATGAATAGAATCTCGTGAATATGCAATTATTTAAGTATTGATTTATTCTAAATCGGATTTATATCTATATATATCTATTAATTTTTCAGTTGATTATTTTTCAAAAGCATACGGGAAATAAAAAAAAATTTTATATTTCCCTTCTAGTTATTATAAAGAAAAATTTTAAATTCTACTTTGGAAGTATATAAGTGATTCAAAATTAAAGATAAGATTTGAAAAATTCTTGTCATTATTATATTTTAATTGAAACATATTTTCTTATTCCATTCTTTAATCATCTTCAATTTATTTGTTTTTCCGTCTTTCACATGATTTCAAAATTTTATTTCGATGAAATTATTTATCAAAGTCAAAAGTTTATTCATAATAATCTTAAACTTACAAATTGTTTTGTTGCTACATTTTTTCGATAATTTTAATATATAAAAATCAAATTTGAAGTAAAATTAATTATTTTTAAGATTAAATAATATAATAACATATATTTTTATTTTTTAA
>Ga0194132_10007335_pt1 | contig 16502 bp, 14 predicted proteins | sample TA2KigOf80mmetaG_FD_148612 | JGI IMG/M metagenome (GOLD analysis project Ga0194132, IMG submission 148612) | Freshwater microbial communities from Lake Tanganyika, Tanzania - TA2015054 Kigoma Offshore 80m | ecosystem: Environmental > Aquatic > Freshwater > Lake | place: Tanzania: Lake...
CATACTCGGCCCATGTCGACCGACCTGGGCCTCACCCACGTCGCGCTGCCGGTGGCCGACGTCGACGCCACCGCCGCGTTCTACGCCCGCTACGGAGGGATGCAGGTCGTCCACCGGCGGGCGGAGGACCCGAGCACGGGTGCCGGGGCGGTCGTGTGGCTGTCGGACCTGACCCGGCCGTTCGTGGTCGTGTGCATCGAGACCGCGGTGACCCACACGCTGGGCGGCTGGTCGCACCTCGGAGTGGCCGTGGAGAGCCGGGCCGAGGTGGACCGTCGGGTGGCCGAGGCCCGGGCCGCGGGCATCGCCGTCGACGGGCCCCACGACTCCGGACCGCCGGTCGGGTACTGGGCGATCCTGCCCGACCCCGACGGCCACCACCTGGAGCTCGCGTTCGGCCAGGAGGTCGGCGCCGCCGTCGCGGCGGCCAACGCCGACGCGGGCGAGCGCGCGGCGCCGGACCGTTAGTGTCCAGCGCCGATGAGCGCTCTCGACCCGTCCACGACCGTCCTCACCGCCCTCGCGAGCCGCCTCGCGCGCGACCCCGACGGGCCCTACCTCGACTTCGAGGGCGACGCCTACACCACCCGGGCCATGGACGCCGCGGGCAACCGCTGCGCCCGGGTGCTCGAGGCCCTCGGCGTCGGCCGGGGTGAACGGGTGGCGACCCTGTTGGAGAACGTGCCCGAGCAGGTGGTCTCGTTCTTCGGCGCCGTGAAGGTCGGCGCGATCCAGGTGCCGGTCAACACGGCCTACAAGGGCGAGTTCCTGCGCCATCAGCTGGCCGACTCGGGTGCCGCGGTGATGATCGTGCAGGGCGACTTCGCCGGGCGCATCGCCGACCTCGACCTGGCCACGCTCCCCGAGCTGAACGCCGTCGTGGTGGTGGGGGAGCCCGACCGGGCGATCGACGGCATCGCCGTGCACGACTGGGCGGCCGCCATGGCCGGCGCCTCCGACGCGGCCGTCCCCGACCCGGGCGTGACACCGTCCGACCTGGCCTGCTTCATCTACACCGCGGGGACGACCGGCCCGTCGAAGGGGTGCATGCTCCCGCACCACTACGTCGCCTCGCTCGGCGAGCAGATCGCGCGGGCCTGGGAGATCCGCCCCGACGACTGCGTGTTCACCCCGCTGCCGCTGTTCCACTTCAACGCGATCTCGGTGTGTGTGGTCGGCGGTCTGGTCAACGGCCACAGCGCGGCGATCGTGCGGCGGTTCTCGGTGTCGAACTTCTGGCCCGAGGTGGTGCGCACGAACTCGACCATCGCCTCGCTGCTCGGGTCGCTCGCCATCCTCGTGGGCGACGCCGAGGACAACCCGGCGCAGGCCGACCACCGGCTCCGCCTGTGCGTCGCCGCCCCGATGCCACCCGCGACCGACGAGGCGTGGCGCACCCGCTTCGGCGTGCCCACGTTCAGCGCCGGCTTCGGCCTCACCGAGGCGTCGCTGATCTCGGCGCTGCCCGCGCGGGAACAGAACAAGCCCGGCGCCGCCGGCCGCCTCAACCAGGACGACTTCGAGGTGCTCCTCGTCGACGACGACGACCAGCCGGTGCCGACCGGTGAGATCGGCGAGATCGTCTGTCGACCCCGCAACCCGAACTCGATGTTCCAGGGCTACTGGCGCCGGCCCGAGGACACGCTCGCGGCGTTCCGCAACCTCTGGTTCCACACCGGCGACCTCGGCAAGGTCGACGAGGACGGCTTCCTCTTCTTCGTCGACCGCAAGAAGGACTACCTGCGCCGGCGGGGGGAGAACATCTCGAGCTTCGAGATGGAGCGGGTGTTCCACGGTCACGACGCCATCAACGACGTCGCGGTCCACTCGGTCCCGAGCGACATGGGTGAGGACGACCTCAAGGTGACCGCGGTGCTCAACCCCGACGCGACGGTCACCGAGGAGGAGCTGTGCGCGTGGGTGGTGGAGCGGGTCCCCTACTTCGCGGTCCCGCGCTACATCGAGTTCCGTGACGACCTGCCCCGCAATCCGGTCGGCCGCGTCCTGAAGTACCAGCTGCGCGACGAGGGCGTGACCGAGGCGACGTGGGACCGGGAGCAGAGTGGCTTCACCTTCGAGCGTCGGTGATCTCGGGGTGACGCACCGGTGAGCGCGCGGACCCGCTCGGTCGCCGCGGGCGTGCTCGCAGTGCTGGGGACGGTCTGTCTGCTCGTGGGCGCGGTCTATGCATGGGCGGCCCCCACGCTGTTCGACAGCGAGAAGTTCGCGGCCCGGGCCCGGTCGGCGCTCGACGAGTCGCCCGCGCTGCGCCAGGTCGTCGCCCGGACCCTGGTGGTCGAGGTCGTCGAGGCCAACCGGGCCGACCTCATCGCCTTCCGGCCGGTGCTCGTCGCCGCCGCGGAGACCGTGGTGGCGTCCGACACCTTCGGCGACGTCTTCGAGGTCGCCGTCCGCAACGCCCACGCCTTCTTCACCGAGGAGCCCGCCGACAACATCGTGGTGCGGGCCAACGAGGCGCTCGTGCTGCTGATCGACACGGTCCGGATCGTCGCCCCGGAGGCCGCCGACGGGATCCCGGCCAGCGTCCGGCCCGCGTTGCTGCGGTTCGGCGACCTCTCGGCCGACCTCGAGCTCTGGCGCACGGGGGAGCGCACGGAGACCCTCGCGTGGGTGCTGCCCCTCGTCGGCGTCGTCGCCTGGGTCGGGGCGGTGGCGCTGACCCGGGACCGCTCCGCCATGCTCGTGCGGCTCGGCGGGGTGCTCACCGTCGGCGGGCTGGCACTGCTGCTCGGCATCCGCATCGGTGGTCGGTTGTTCGAGTCGCACTTCGACCTGCCCGTGAACCAAGAGGCCGCCGCCGACGTCTGGGACGTCTACCTCGACGGGCTCCGGGCCATCGCCTGGGCCGCGATCCTCGCCGGCATCGTGCTCGCGGCCGCGGTGCAGGCCATCACGCGGGACGCGTCGCGGTTGCGCCCGGCGCGCCTGCGGGCCGCGGTCGTCGGCATCGTCACCCGAGAGCCGCGCACCCGGATCGGCCGGATCGGGCTGGGCGTCGGGATGGCGGTGGCGGGGTTGGCGATGTTCGCGGCGCCCCTCGACGTGGTGACCGCGCTCGTGACGGCGACGGGGGCGTTCCTCCTGTACGCGTCACTCGTCTACTTCCTGGGCGCGATCGTGGTGCGGCGTTCCGCCGACGCGACCTACGCGGACCACGAGCCGCGGGGTCGGGCCTGGGCGATCGGAGTCGCCGTCTCGCTCGGGCTCGTGCTCATCGGCGGCGTGAGCACCTACCTGATCCTGAGCGAGCCGGAGTCCACCGCGCGGGTGCAGGGCTGCAACGGCCGCGTCGAGTACTGCCTCCGCCGGCTCGACCAGGTCACGCTCGCGACCACCCACAACGCCCCGACCGCCGCCGAGGACGGCTTCCTGCTGCCCAACCAGGAGCGGGGTGTCGTCGACCAGCTGCGCGACGGCGTGCGGGGCTTCCAGATCGACACGTTCCTGGGCTCGGTGCGCACGAACGGCGGCGTGAGCGTGGTGTTCACCGACCTCGACGACAACAAGCTCCTCTCGATCGAGAACACCGTCGGGCCGGAGCTCACCGCGCAAGCGCTCGAGTTCCGCCGGATCGTCGGCCCGCCGCCCGACAGCGCCCGTCAGGACGTCTATCTCTGCCACAACTTCTGCGAGCTCGGTGCGCTCGAGGCCCGGCCGACGTTCGTGGAGTTCCGTCGCTTCCTCGAGCGCAACCCGACCGAGGTGCTGTTCTGGGTCGTGCAGGACGAGATGCCCGCCGAACGGCTGCGGGAGGTGCTGGTCGAGTCCGGGCTCGACCGCTACCTCGCCACCATCGACTGGTCGGAGCCGCTCCCGACGCTGGGTGCGCTCGCGTCGTCGGGCCAGCGCCTCGTGGTCGGTCTGGAGAACGGCGACCTCGGCCCCACCATCCCCAACGTGTTCCGCGACCGGGTCGTCCAGGAAGTGCCCTACAACTACCGGACGATCGAGCAGCTCACCGCACCGGACTCGTGCCGGCCGCTGCGAGGTCGACCCGACGCGCCGATCTTCCAGTTCAACCACTGGGTGACGCCGGCGTCGGCCAGCGCGTCGGCGGTGGCCAACACCACCGCCGTGCTGGGCGACCGGGCCTTCCGGTGCATGGAGGAGCGCGGACTGCTCCCCAACCTGGTCGCGGTCGACTTCTACGAGCGGGGCGACCTCTTCGGTGTGGTCGACGCGCTCAACGCGGCGGTGGGAGAGGCCGAGGGCCCGGAATCCCGGGCGGGGGCCGGCGTCACCTCGTTGCGCGCGGCCGACGGGTAGCGCACCAGATCTCCTCGGCGGGCCAGCGGCGGGCCCACCGGTAGGGCGCGAAGTCGTGGGTGGTGGTGGCGCCGTCCGGGGCCAGGACCTCGATCAGGTCGTCGACCACGAAGTCGTGCGCCCGCAGCACCCGGATCCACTCCCCGTGGGACCAGATCACGTCGACGGTTCCGAGGTCGGACCCGGCGACCCGCCGCGCCTGCCACGGCGCGTGGAGTCGGCGGGTCTGGCGGAAGCCCTGGTCGTCCCAGGTGAGGTAGAGCAGCTGGGTGCCCACCAGGAACACCAGACGACCGCCGTCGCGCAGCAGCCGTGCGCACTCGGGCACCGTCCGCGCGGGGTCGCAGAACGACATCGCCCCGTGGTCGCAGAACACCACGTCGAACGACGCGTCGGCGAAGGGGGTCGCAGTCGCCGACGCGCACACCAGGGGCAGGCGTGTGGCGGCGGCCTCGACGCGGGTGCGGGCGTGGCCGAGCTGCCCCTCCGACAGGTCGAGGCCGACGACCCGGGCTCCGAGGCCGGTGAGCGCGACGCCGAACTGCGCGGCGCCGCAGCCGTACTCGAGCACGTCGCGGTCGGCCACGTCGCCGAGCACGCCGAGCGTGGCCTCCGGGACGCGCCACACCCCCCACGCGACCGGCGCGGCGGCCAGCGCGTGACCGTGCGCGGCCTGGTACCCGTCGGCGTCGCCGTCCCAGAAGGCGCGGTTGTGGAACTCCGGGTCGACCGCCTCAGCCATCGGTCGATGCCGGGTCGTGGCCCTCGGTGGTCGCTCGGGCCGCGAGGCCACGGATCTCCGCCCGGCGGGTGAACGGTGCCGCGATCGCCCCGACGACCAGCGCCGCGATCGCGACCGGGACGAGCGGCACGCCCCAGAAGAGGGCCACCAGGACGACGGCGAGGAACGCGACCGCGGCGTCGACCAGCCAGTGCACCGCGAACGGCCGGGGCGGCCGGACTGGGAGGTGAGGGCCCGGGCCGGGTTGGGAGGACGAGGACGAGGGGGAAGAGGAGGGATCGCCGTTCACCGGCCGAGCCTCACACACCCGGTGATGGCGCTCCACCCGGTCCGGCCGCATTCCTGCCTCGACGGCGACGGCTGGATAGATTCCGCCGATGACCAGCGAGCCGGTGGCGATCGACGGGCGGGCCCTCGGGCGCCGCGGCGCGGCCACCCGCAGCCGGCTGCTCGAAGCCACGGCGGAGCTGCTCGAGACCCACGGTGTGCGCGACCTGCGCGTGGTCGACATCGCGCGCCGGGTCGGCACGTCGCCCGCGACCTTCTACCAGTACTTCCGCGACGTCGAGGATGCCGTGCTCGCACTGTCGGCCGAGGTGGGGGAGGACCTCGCCCCGTTCGCCGAGCTGCTCGACCGCCCGTGGACCGGGCCCGACGGGCTCGACGCGGCGCGCGAGCTCGTCGGCTCGTTCATCGAGTACTGGGACGCCCACCGCGCGGTCCTGCGCACCCGCAACCTCGCGGCGCAAGAGGGCGACCGCCGCTTCCGCGACGTGCGGTCCACCGCGCTCGCGCCGTTGCGGGAGGGCCTGGCCGCCAAGGTGGCCGAGGGCCAGGCCGCGGGGCTGGTGGCGCCCGAGCTGTCGTCGATCGCCGCGGCGTCGGCGCTGGCATCGATGCTCGAGCGCATGGCCGCGTTCCACTCCGACCTCGAGCCCTATGGCGCGACCCGGGCCGACGTGGTCGAGACCTCGGCCCGCATCGTCTTCCAGACCGTCACCGGCCGTACGGCCTGACCCGCCCCCTGGCGGCGCCGACGCGCGCCTGGTTCAGGCCGGCGGGGGTCCGAGGGCGATCTCGAGGTCGCGGTCGAAGAAGCGCTCGAACAGCTCCCGCTTGCGCCGGGCGCCCCAGAGCTCGAGCTCGGCGTCGCCCCGAGCCCGCAGCCGCACCAGCACGAGCGAGGGTCCGACCTGCACGTCGACCGCCTCCACCGTGCCGGTGCGGCCCCGGTCGAGCCCGTCGGCGAGGCGCAGGAACGCGGTGAGGTACTGCACCCGGTCCAGGTCGGCGAGCGGGTGGGCGTCGACGTCGGGCGTGCCCCGTCGGTGCCAGCGGACGAGCGCCGTGAGCGTCTGCACCTCCGCCGGGTCGAAGCCGCGGAGCTGACCGTGCTCCACGAGGTACGCGCCGTGCCGGTGATGGCCCTGCGAGGCCACGTGCTCGCCGATGTCGTGGAGCAGCGCGGCGTACTCGAGCAGCTCCCGGTCGACGGCGCCGAGGCCGTGCAGCGACGCGGTCTGGTCGAACAGCGACACGGCCAGGTCGGCCACCCGACGGGCGTGGTCCTCGTGCCAGCCGCAGCGCGCGCCGAGGGCCTCGACCGACGATCGGCGGATCGCCCGGGGATCGTCGGACCAGTCGGCCGGGTCGTGGCGGTCGACCGCCTCGAGCAGGATCCCCTCGCGCAGCGACCACTCGCTGATCATCATCTCGTCGAAGTCGAACAGCTCCATCGCGGTGGCGAGGAACACGACCCCGGCCGGGATCAGGTCGACCCGCCGGGTCTCCAGGCCGTCGAAGCGGAGTCGCTCGTCGGCCGTCGACCCGAGCACGGTGTCGTGGACCCGCTCGAACTCGCGCCGGGTGAACGTGAGCTGGTTGAGCGAGCGGGGAAGGTCGCGCTTGGCCCGCAGGACCGACATGCGGGCGATGTCCTCGAGCGTGCCGGAGCTGCCCACGACGAGGCGGGGCCGGTGCTCGGACACCGCGTCGGCGACGGGACCGAGGACGTCGGTGAGGTGGGCGCGCAGGCGGCGGCGGTCGCCCTTGCTCAACGGGTCGCTGGCGACGAACCCGGCCGTGAGCGTGCCGACGCCGAGCGCCTCGCTCGTGGCGAAGTGGAGCCCGCCGCTGTCACCGACGGTGATCTCGACGCTGCCGCCGCCGAGGTCGAAGCCGAGCGCCGGGGCGGGCTCGAGGAGCACCCCGGCCCGGATGGCCCGGAAGATCAGCTCGGCCTCCCGCAGGCCGCTGATCACCTCGACGGCGACCCCGGCCTCGGCTTCGATGCGGTCGACGACCTCGGCGCCGTTGGCGGCCCGGCGCAGCGCCGAGGTGGCGCAGGCCGCGATCTCGACGGCGTCGGCGGCCTCGGCGAGCTGCCGGAACCGGCGCACGACCGCGACCGCGGCGTCGGCCGCTGCGTCGGGGATCCGGCCGTAGCGCCCGACGATGTCGCCGAGGCGCAGCATCTCCTTCTCGCCGATGATCGGCTCGAACCCACCCGGGTGCACCTCGGCGATCACGAGGTGGAACGAGTTCGAGCCCAGGTCCATCGCCGCGAGCCGCACGGCTTCACGCTACCGAGCGAGGGTGCCGCACCCGGCGATCGGCGGATACGCTCGCCGCCGCTCGCTCCGAGGAGGATGACCATGTCCGAAGCCCCCGAGTCCCGCCTGCTGATCGACGGCAAGCTCACCGACGCGCAGTCGGGGAAGACCTTCGCCAACGTGAACCCCGCGACCGAAGAGGTCGTCGGCCAGGTCGCCGACGGCGGCGTCGAGGACATGGACGCCGCGATCGCCGCGGCCCGCCGCGCCTTCGACGAGACCGACTGGTCGACCGACCGGGCGTTCCGCAAGACCGCGTTGCAGCAGCTCGTCGACGCCCTCGACCGGCACAAGGACGACCTGCGCCCGCACATCGTCGCCGAGGTCGGCTGCCCGATCATGCTCACCTACGCGGTGCAGCTCGACTCGTGCGTCACCGACATGCAGTGGGACATCGACATGCTCGACCGGATGGAGTGGGAGTACGACCTCCCCGTCCACGAGTTCATGGGGATGCGCAGCAGCCGGCGGGTGTTCCGCGAGCCCGTCGGGGTCGTGGGTGCGATCACGCCGTGGAACTTCCCGTTCATGCTCAACGTGTCGAAGCTCGGTCCGGCGCTCGCCGCGGGCAACACCGTGGTGCTCAAGCCCGCACCCGACACGCCGTGGAGCGCGACGATGATCGGCAAGATCATCGCCGAGGAGACCGACATCCCCGCCGGTGTCGTCAACATCGTCGCCTCGGGCGACAAGGCAGCCGTGGGCGAGGTGCTCACCGGTGACCCGCGGGTCGACATGATCTCGTTCACCGGCTCCACCGGCGTGGGCAAGCGCATCATGGCCCGGGGCGCGGAGACCGTGAAGAAGGTCTTCCTGGAGCTCGGCGGCAAGTCGGCCAACATCATCCTCGACGACGCCGACCTCGACGGCGCCGCGATGGGCGGGATGATGATCTGCATCCACGGCGGTCAGGGCTGCGCGATCACCACCCGCATGCTGCTGCCCGAGTCGCGCTACGACGAGGGCGTCGAGAAGCTCGCCGGCGCGTTCTCGATGGTGCCCTACGGCGACCCGATGGACATGAGCAACATCATGGGCCCGCTGGTCAACGCCGCCCAGTACGAGAAGGTGCTCGGGATGATCGAGCGGGCCAAGGCCGACGGCGCGAAGTGCCTCGTCGGCGGCGGCCCGGCCGAGCAGTTCGACAAGGGCTACTTCGTGCAGCCCACCCTGTTCGTCGACGTCGACCCCGAGTCGGAGCTCGCCCAGGACGAGGTGTTCGGCCCGGTCCTGGCCGTCATCAAGTACAAGGACGACGACGACGCCGTGCGCATCGCCAACAACTCGCGCTACGGCCTGTCGGGCGCCGTCTCGAGCGCGAGCCTCGACCGGGCGCTGGGCGTGGCGAAGCGCATCCGCACCGGCACGGTCTCGGTCAACGGCGGCGGCTGGTTCGGTCCCGATTCGCCGTTCGGCGGCTACAAGGAGAGCGGTGTCGGCCGGGAGCACGGCGTGGCCGGGTTCGAGGAGTACCTCGAGACCAAGACCGTCGGCCTCCCCGCCGACTGAGTCGCCCCACCGGTCCCGCGAGGCGGGGCCAAGGTCGGGCCAAGAAGGGTGAAAACCCGGGCGGCGCGTTCAAGCGCGGGGTCGGCGCCTGCCGATGGTTGGGGTGTGACGAAGGTCATGTCCCGCGACAGGGTCGAAGCCCGATTCGGTGCGATGGGCCGGGAGGCCCGCGTGGTCGTGATCGGGGGTCCGGCACGCGCCGACGAGCGGGCGCGCCACCTCATCGAGGTGGTCGAGCGCAAGTGGAGCCGCTACCGGTCGGGGAGTGAGATCTCCAAGGTCAACGACAAGGGCGGCCAGTCGGTCGTCGTCTCGCCGGAGACCTACGGCCTCGTGACCCGGGCCATCGGCGCGTGGCGGCTGACCGGCGGCTGCTTCGACCCGAGCGTCCCCGCTGGTGGCGCGCTCGCCGCGCCGCCGGTCGGGGTGCCCAGCCCGGGCTGCAGTCGCATCGAGCTCGACGAGCAGCACCGGTCGGTGAAGGTGCCGGCGGGGGTCCACCTCGACGTCGGCGGGATCGCCCGCGGGTTCGCCACCGACCTCGCCGTGGGCGACCTCGCCCAGCTCGGCGCGACCGGCGTCCTCGTCAGCATCGGTGCCGACGTGCGGGTCGCCGGGGAACCGCCCCGGCCCGAGGGCTGGCTCATCGACGTGGAGGACCCGTTCGAAGCTGGCTCCCTCGGTCGGCTGCGGCTGCGGGCCGGCGCGGTGTCGACCTGCGCGACCAGGGGCGCGGCGACCGCCAAGGACCCCGCGGCCGCGGAGCGGCTCGTGGACCCGACGACCGGTGCTCCGGCCCACACGGGAATCGCCGCGGTGACCGTCGTCGCGGGCGAGGCGTGGTGGGCCCAGGCCATGGCCAAGGCCGCCTTCGTCGCCGGCCCCGAGGCCGGCATCGCGCTGCTGGCTCGCCACGGCGTCACCGGCCTGATCGTGCGCGACACCGGTGACATCCTCGAGGCCCCCGGCCTCGAGGCCTTCTGCTGAGGTGGGGCGGGTCCGCGGGCGCCGTGAGTAGTCTCACTGGATGAGCGAAGCTGAGGGAATGAACGCGCTCGCCCAGGTCTCGTACCTGCCGAGCTTCGAGACGGTGGAGGAAGAGCGCCGCCACCGCAAGGAGCGACTCGCCGCCGGGTTCCGGCTGTTCGGGCGCTTCGGGTTTGACGAGGGGGTGGCCGGCCACATCACCGCCCGCGACCCCGAGCACCTCGATTGCTTCTGGGTCAACCCGTTGGGGATGAGCTTCTCGCACGTCCGGGTGTCCGACCTGATCCTCGTGAACCACGAGGGCCAGGTCGTCGAGGGGGACGGACTCGTCAACGGCGCCGCCTTCGCGATCCACTCGCAGGTGCACGCGGCCCGGCCCGACGTCATCGCCGCCGCGCACTCGCACTCGATCTACGGCAAGTCGTGGTCGGCCCTCGGGCGCCTGCTCGACCCGATCACCCAGGACGCGTGCGCGTTCCACGACGACCACGCGCTCTTCGACGACTACACCGGCGTCGTCCTCGACCTCGAGGAGGGCAAGCGCATCGGCCACGCGCTCGGCGGGCGCAAGGCGGTCATCCTGCGCAACCACGGCCTGCTCACGGTGGGCCACTCGGTCGACGAGGCCGTGTGGTGGTTCATCACGATGGAGCGGTCGTGCCAGGCGCAGCTGCTCGCCGAGGCGGCGGGGACGCCCGTCCTGATCGATCCCGCGTCGGCCCAGCTCACGGCGACGCAGGTGGGCTCGCATCTCGCCGGCTACTTCTCGTTCCAGCCGCTCTACGCCAAGATCACCCGCGAGCAGCCCGACCTCTTCGACTGATCCCCAGGCGGGAGCGCCTGGGCTTGGATAGGGTCACCCGCCGTGACCGAACCCGTTCCGACCACGCCCGACGCGCCCCCCTCACTCGGACCCGACGCGGTGCTGCTCACCGGTCGCGTCGCGATCGTCACCGGCGCCGCCGTGGGGATCGGTGAGGCGATCGCCCTCGCCTTCGCCCGCTTCGGTGCCGACGTCGCCGTCTGCGACCGCGACGTCGAAAACCTCGACCGCACCGCCGACGCGATCGAGGCCGCCGGACGACGGGTCGTGGCCGCGGAGCTCGACGTGCGCGACGGCGACGCCGTCCGCGGGTTCGTGGCGACGGTGGGGGAGCAGCTCGGGAAGGTCGACGTCCTCGTCAACAACGCGGGCGGCGGCTTCTACGCGGCGTTCATGGACGTCAACGACAAGGGACAGGACGCGCTGATCCGGGAGAACTTCACCAGCGTCACGAACTTCACCCGGGCCGTGGTCCCCCTGATGCCGGCGACCGGCGGCTCGATCATCAACATCACGTCGATCGAGGCGCACCGGGCCGGCCCCAACTACGCCGTCTACAGCGCCATGAAGGCCGGGGTGTTCAGCCTCTCCAAGAGCCTGGCCCTCGAGCTGGGCGACCGGATGATCCGGGTCAACTGCATCGCGCCCGACGTGATCCCGACCCCGGGCATCGCGGCCAACGGCCCGCTGCCGGTCCACACGCCCCTCCCCGTGCAGGGACACGTCGACGACATCGCCGGTGCGGCCGTCTACCTGGCGGGTGACCTGAGCCGGTTCGTCACCGGCACCACCGTGCACGTCGACGGCGGCAACACCGCGGCCGCCGGCTGGATCCGCGCCGGAGAAGGCGTCTGGAGGACCTCGTGAAGTACGGCATCGCGCTGGGCGCGGCCAACGCCAAGTTCTTCCCCGACATCACCCTCGAGGCCGAGGCGCTCGGCTTCGAGTCGGTGTGGATCCCCGAGCACCTGATCTTCACCACCCGCATGAGCCGGTCGCCCCACCCCGGCGAGACCCACCCGCCGGTGCCGCCGAACACGCCCATCTTCGACGCGTTCGCCTACCTGTCGTACCTGGCCGGGCGCACCGAGCGCATCCGGCTGGGCACCCACGTGTTCAACATCGGCCTGCGCCACCCCTTCGTGACCGCCCGTGCGGTGCAGACCCTCGACATCGTCTCCGGCGGCCGCGTGGAGTTCGGCATCGGGGCCAGCTGGCTCGAGGAGGAGTGGGTCGCGACCGAGCTCGACTTCGCGAGCCGGGGCCGACGGGTCGACGAATGCGTCGAGGTGTGCCGGCGGCTGTGGACCGAGGACGAGGTCACCCACGACGGCGAGTTCTTCTCGTTCGAGGGCGTCGTCTTCGTGCCCAAGCCGGTGCAACAGCCGTCACCCCCGATCCTCGTGGGGGGCGAGAGCACGGCCGCCCTGCGGCGCGCCGCCCGGATCGGCGACGGCTGGATCGGCATCACCCACGACTTCGAGTCGGGGGCGGCCCAGATCGCCACCCTGAAGCAGCTGCTCGCGGCCGAGGGTCGGGACCCCGCCGACTTCCAGTTCTGCCTCGGCGGCGCGGTGGCCACGCCCGACGACGCGAAGCGGTGGGAGGAGATCGGCGTCACCCGGATGGTCTTCTCGCCGTGGACACGCGCGCGCGAGGCGATCGACGGCATGCGCCGGTTCGCGGAGGACTTCGGTCTCGCCCCCTGATCGCCATGCTCGCGTGGTCTGTCGCGCGCTCGGCGCTACGCACCCGGCCACGCGGGTGGGATGGGGTCAGCCCCGGGTGAGATCGGCCTGGAGCACGCGGCGCAACAGCTTGCCGGTCTCGGTGACCGGGAGCTCGGCGCGGAACTCCACCACGTCGGGCGTCTTCGACGACCGCAGGTGCTCGCGTGCGTAGGCCCGCACCGCGTCGGCGTCCACGTCGTGGTCGGGGCGGGTGACGACCACCGCGGCGATGACCTGGCCCCACTCCTCGTCGGGAAGGCCGAACACCGCGACGTCGGCGATTCCCGCGTGGCCGCGCAGCACCTCCTCGATCTCCGCCGGCGCGATGTTCTCTCCGCCGCGGATGATGGTGTCGTCGGCGCGGCCCTCGATGAAGAGGAAGCCGTCGGCGTCGATCCACGCGCGGTCGCGGGTGGGGAACCAGCCGTCGCCGTCGGTGGCCGCGTCGCGGCCCACGTACTCGCCCGAGACCTGCTCGCCCCGCAGGTACAGCTCGCCGACCTCGCCCGGGGCGACGGGGTCGCCGAGCTCGTCGCGGATCTCGGCCTCGATGCCCGGCACCAGCTGGCCGGCCGAGCCGAGGCGGGCCTTCACCGCGGGATCGTCGCTGTACACGGCGACCCGGTGGTCGTCGGGGCCGAGCACCGCCACGGTCGACGACGTCTCGGTGAGGCCGTACGCGTTGACGAAGTCGGTGGTGGGCAGCAGGTGCAGCGCCCGCTCGATGATGCGGGCCGGCATGGGTGCACCCCCGTACGCCAGCGACCGCAACGTGGGCACCGCGGCGTCGTCCACGCCGATCTCGTCGAGGAACTCGACCACCCGGGCGAGCATGGTGGGCACGACCAGCGCGTGGGTGATCCCCTCGGCGCGCACGGTCTCGAGCCAGGTCTGGGGCGTGAACGACGTGAGGTGCACCACCCGCCGGCCGGCGTAGAGGTTGGAGACCGTGTTGGACACGCCGGCGATGTGGTACGGCGGCACGCTGACGAGGCTGGCGGCGTCGGGGTCGGCGCCGGCGAACTCGACCGTGGTCATCACGTACGACGTGAGGTGGCGGTGGCGCAGCACGGCGGCCTTCGGGGCCGCGGTCGTGCCCGACGTGTAGAGCAGCAGCGCGATGGCCTCGGGGTCGAACGGCTCAGGGCCGGGGTCGCCCGCGTGGGCGAGGTCGGTGAGCTCCATCCACTCGGCCGGGCTCACCCGCTTCGCGCCGACCTCGCCGACCAGGTCGCGCACCTCGTCCTCCACGACGACCAGCGACGACGGGTGGTGGTCGAGCAGCTCGTGGAGCTGCTCGCGGCCGAGGCGGTAGTTGATCGGGACCAGTGGGATCTCGGCCCGGGCGGCGGCGAACAGCGCCACCGGGAACTCGGGGCCGTTGGTGGCCACGTACACGAGGTGCTCGACGTCGAGATCGCGCAGCAGCGCCGCCCCCGTGTTCGCCCGGGTCTGCAGGTCGGCGTAGGTGAGGCCACCTGTGCGGGGGCCGAAGGCCACGCGATCGTCGAACCCGGAGGCGGCCATGTCGAGGAGGAGGGTGAGGTTCATCGGTTGCTCATTCTGGTGGGGACGGAGGTTCGGAGCCGGACGACTCCGGGGCACCGGGCCCGAACGGGCCGAGCGCGAGCATCTCGTCGACGCGGTCGTCCCAGTCGCGGATCGTCCCGATCTGGCGGAGGCTGTGCGCCGCGACCTCGGGTTGGAACGTGTAGCAGACACCGCTGGAGCCGATGGCGAGCTGGATCGCCCGGGGGTAGGACTCGAGGTCGGCCCCGCGGCCGAGGCCGATGTCACAGGCCCGGCGCAGCACGATCGCGGCCTCGGCGTCGTCGGCGGGGAGGGTGGCGTCGGCCCACTTCAAGAAGCCGCCGCGCCAGGGGGCGTTTGCGAAGGGCTCGGGGTCGACGCACGCCGGGCCGTCGAGCGTCCACTCGAGGTGGGCCACGCCGTCGCGCGCGAGGCGCACCGGCACCCGACCGCCCGACTGGGCGCCGTAGGGGATCTCGACGTCGTACTGGCGCGTGGTGAGGGCGCGGGTGGCGTGCGCGATCACCAGGCCGGCGAGGTCGAACTGGTGGGTGCACTGGAGGCGGGCGCTGGTCACGTCGCCCACCGCGAGGCACCGGGGTGAGAGCTCCATGCCCACGAGCTCCTGGAGGCGGTCGCCCGCGGTCGGGCAGGTGGTCCACGGCCAACGGTGGGCCTGGGCCCCGATCGCGGTGACGACCGCACCGTCGTGGTGGACGGTGACCACGAAGTAGTGGAAGTCGTCCTCGAGCCCGCCGACGGCGGTGGTCGCGTCGACGTTGACGACGCGGATGCGTCGCCGGAAGGCGCCGAACGGGTGCTTGACGGTCTCGCCGCCGGGCCAGGTCTCGGGGTCCGGGCCGGGGCCGGGCGCGACGTGGTCGTTCATGGGCCCGCGGGCGCGCGGGACGGTCAGTCCTGCTTGGGCGGCCGGACGTTGACGATCATGGTGAAGACCGTCTTGACTACGGGGTCGCCCGTCTTCGCGTCGCGCCAGTCGGTCTCGGAGACGTAGAACTCCATCTTCCCGCCGTTGGAGCGCTCCTTCTCGTACACGTCGGTGATGGTGGTCGTGCCCTCGAGCACGTCGCCGACGCGCGGCATGCGCGTGTAGACGAACTCCTGCTCACCGTGGAGGATCGCCCGGCCCGGGCCCCGGAGCTTCTCGACGGGGAGGCCCGCCGCGCCGCCGGTCCCGAGCGAGCCCCAGAACGGCATGACGAACGGGAAGGTCGGAGGCACCGGGCCACCCGGCTCGTCCTGGCGGTACGCAGGGTCGTCGTCGAGGAGCGCACCGGCGAAGACCCGCACGGGCCCGCGCTCGATCACGACCGTCGTGGTTCCGGTGTTCTGGCCCTTGAGCTCGGTCAGTGCCACGGTGAGGGTCCCCCTGTGCGTGTCGGTTGCGGGCCGCAACCTAGTCGCGCGGGCGCCCGCGCCGCAGCGTGGACCGGACGCCGTGCGGGGCCCCGGCCGCACCGCGGGGCGCTAGGCGAGCAGCGCGGCGCCGGTGGCCGCGAGGCGCTCGCGGAACCGGCCGGGCGCCGCCTGGCCGCTCACCGCGAGCACGTGCTCGCAGCGGGCGCCGTAGGCGGTGCAGTAGACGTACGCGGCGCGCGCCGCCACCCGCTCCTGGGTGGTCAGCGGGATGCCCCGGGCCGACTCGTAGTCGGCGACGAACTGCCGGACCTCGTCGGTCGTCGGCACGTGGGGCGACGCCGAGCGCCCGTCGATGGTGAACTGGTGGGCGGCGGTCCCGATGATCACCGGCTCCGGGGCCGCGCCCACCTGGCCCCAGTCGAAGCAGCCGACGACCTGCCCGTCGACGACGGCGACGTTCTCGACCCGCCAGCCGAAGTGCCCGACGACGGGGACGCTGGGCGGCGCGGCGTCGAGGATGACCCGCGCCCGGGCGCCGAGGTCCTCGATCCACTCGGCGCCGGCCGCGGTGGCGGCGAAGTCGAAGCCCGCGTCCGCGGTGGCGGGGAACACCGACCCCGGCGCGGGCGGGCCGAGCGGACCGCGGCCGGTGAGGTCGGCGTGGTGGTGCATCGGGGCCGCGAGGCGGACGAAGAGGGCGAGGCCCTCGGCGAGCGCCCGGCGGACGGCCGGGTCGTCGGGGTCGGCGGGGGGCGGTTCGTAGAGGCGGCCCTCCACGGTGGCGAACCCGACGCCGAACGGCGTCGGCTCGAGCAGGGGACGCGGCGCCGGGAAGCCCTGCGCCCCGAGGTGGAGGGCGACGGCCTGGACCGATCGGACGTGACTGGCGTCGGTGCCGGGGC
>Ga0194132_10007337_pt1 | contig 16494 bp, 11 predicted proteins | sample TA2KigOf80mmetaG_FD_148612 | JGI IMG/M metagenome (GOLD analysis project Ga0194132, IMG submission 148612) | Freshwater microbial communities from Lake Tanganyika, Tanzania - TA2015054 Kigoma Offshore 80m | ecosystem: Environmental > Aquatic > Freshwater > Lake | place: Tanzania: Lake...
CCGCCTCATCGAGCTGAAGTGCGACCCGGACCTCCTCCGGAGTCTGTGGGACGGGTCCGACCTACCCTTCCCATATGCGAGGAGGAGATAGACAGGATTCCCTACCTGCGGATCAGTAGGGCTTGGGCGATGCCGCGCAGAGTAGCATCCGCATTGATGTGACGAAGGCCAGGATGCAGCGGGACAAAATCGCGATCCCCTCCATATCGCAGGTGTTGTTTTATGAGAATGTCGAAGCGCAAGCACACGGACCATGCCGCGTAGCTAGCGTGAGACAGAATCCGCACTGTGCGTTGTTCGGCGCGCAACACGTCCCGAGCCGTTTCTGAAATTTCTCTGACGATGGTTTCGCACGTTGCGAGAGTGCGGTCATCCGCATTCCCATCAGCGAAGCGTTCCGCAACTTCAATCGCGAACCGGCATTCTGGGCGGGTAATCAAGTCCCAACGTGCGCGACAACATGCGACCAGAAACAATCGGAGTTGTCGTTCGCTCATAAAGACCGCCGGAACCACAGCACCTACAGGTGCATCTCGATCGGCTACGAAGGCAAGCAGATCACGCGCATCGGCAGGTGCAAGCCATTCCTCCTCTGAAATCTGCTCAGACATAACGTACCCTCGTCGTTCACCTCCATCATAACAGGCGCAGAAGTTAGCCGCGAGCCGCAGGCGAGCGCGAATGTACACGCTCGCCTGCGGCTCGCGGCTAACGGGAGCCGCCATCGTTGTTACCTCTGGGGAGGCGCGACTTCACGAATCAGCGCGCCGCGCTCTTCGCTCAGTACCAGCACCGAGAACTTCTCGATGGCTTGGCGCTCGGGGGTGTTCACCGAGATGTAGTCGAACCGGCCGCGCAAGTCGGTGTAGCCGTCCTTGTGGAACTTCACGGTGCCGTCGGCCAGCTTCGCGTACACCTTCACGTACACCTTCGGCAGCGCCTTGCCGCCCGCGGTCTCGGTCACGCGCAGGTGGCCGTAGTTCTCGGTCACGTTCACCGTCATCGCGGTCGCGTAGTACGGCACCGCGCGCGTCTTGCCCGCGCCCACGATCTCCACCAGCACGTTCTTGCTGGCGAACTCGTCCGGCAGCGGAACGACGAGTTTGTTCTGCTTCGCGGGCAGCTTGATCTCCTTCGTCGCGTTCGGGCGGATCGACGCGAACTGCCCGCCCGACTGCTGCACGAACGGACTCGTGCTGAACAGCAGCTCCACGTCCATCGGGTAGTAGTTCACCTTCACCGTATCGAGATTCTGATACGTCAGGTTGATGGCCTTGGCGTCGAGGGTGAACTCGAAGCCCGGTTCGGTCGCGGCGAGGTTGCCTTGGTTCTGGTTGCGGTCGTTCGGATCGACCACCTTCCCGACCTTGCCCTCGATCTCGTCCAGTTGGGCCGTGATCGCGGCGAACGTGTGCTTCCAGCGGTCCACCGGGTACTCGGTGTACTTGCTCGCGATGGCGCGAGCCTGCTTCAGGTCGCCGTCGAACAGTTGCAGGTAGGCGGCGCAGTAGTCGTACTGCATCTTCGTCGTCACCTTGTCGCGGTTCACGCGGGCGAAGGTGTCGAACGCCTCGTCGATCCGGTCCTGCAATAGCAAGTAGTACGTCACTGCGGCGAGGTCGGTGTCGTTCAGCTCCTTGTGGTACGACAGCACCTTGAGGAAGCGGTGGTACTGCTCGAAGAGCCGGTCGTTGACGATCTGTCGGCGCTTGCCGAGGGCGTGGGCGCGGGCGTTCACTAGCGGCTTGTATTCGAGGTGCTCGTAGGTGTGCCGCGCGACCGGGTCGACGAACAGCAGGGGCGAATCAATCGGCCCGCCGGTTTCGGTCACGAAGCCGTCTTGGTGCATCAGAAACTGCCGCGCGACCGGCGCGTCGCCGTGGTGGATCGCGTAGGAGTACAGCGTGTTCTGGTACAGGTGGCGGTCCTGTAGCAACTTGATCGTCGCGGAGAAGAAGTCGCGCTCCTTCATGCGGAACGCGATCTTGTCGAGGTTCAGGGCGCGGACGTTCTCGCGCACCATGAACGCCAGCACTTCGTCGTTGGTGCCGTGTTGCGAGACGTAGTCCCACGCCGTCGTATCGAGCTTGGTCGCCTTCGCCACGACGTTGAAGTTGAACGGCTGGGCCGCGGTCACGTGCAGTTCGTTCTTCGCGACGTGAACCGGGAAGTGCGGGTACTTGCCCGGGATCGGGAAGTAGAACAGGTAGTCGATGGTCTTGGTGTGGTACGGCTCCAGATCGAGTTGCACGGCCTTCGTGTTCCGCCCGCCGGCCACCGGCAGCGCGCCGGTCGGCAGTTGGAGCAGCACGCTCAGCTTCTGGCGCGACGAGGTGGGGTTCGTCACAACGACCTGACAGCCGTAGACGGTGTGGACGACGAACTCTTCGGTCACGAACTTGTCGTACTTCTCGCCGCCCTCTTCGCGGAACCGGTCGCCGTGGCGGTAGAAGTTCTGGCTCACGAGGATCGGCAGTTGCCCGCCCTTGCCCTCGGCCGGGCGCACTTCCTCGTGGAACGCGATCATCCGCGAACCGGGCGTCAGTGACATCTTCCCGGCGGCGAACTTCACCTCGTGCTTGGCCGGCTCGAAGGGCAGGTCGAGCAGTGACAGCGCGAACATCATCTCGGTGAAGTTGCTGCTGGCGAGCGGCAAGGCGCGCGACAGGTACGCGCCCTTGCCGTCGTGCGCCGCGTAGTCCGCCCAGAAGCGGTTCACTTTCACCAAGTCCGCGATTTGGTCGGTGATGAGGAGCTTGTAGTAGTTGTTCTCGGCCCACTCCATCGTGGGGTCGAGCTTGCGGTACAGCGCGCGGGGAACGAACTTCTCGCGGTCGTTGTCGTAGAAGCGGTCCTCGTCGCGCTTCTTGGGGTCGCCGGCCTTCGGGTCGGGCTTGGAGTCGCCCTTGGATTCGCCGCCGCGCCCGTCCTTACCGCCGGACTCCTTTCCGGGCTGCGCGGGCGGTTGCGGGCCGCCGCCGGCTCCGGGCACGGGCAGCCCGCCGGGGGGCGCGCTCGGTACGACGGGCGCGGGCGGCAGGCCCGGGTCAGCGGGCTTCAACACGTCGGGGTTCTTGCCCGGAACCTTCGTCTGCGCGAACGGGTCGTTCGTGGAGAAGTCGAGCGCGGTGTTTTCGACCGCGACGTTGAACAGGAACAGCTCACGATCCGTGTTCCGCGGGATCAACTTCAGGAGGTCGTCGAGGTGGCGGCGCGTACGCTCCGGCTCGCCGGTGATGCGCTGCGACAGCAGCACGCGCTCGGTGACGTTCAGCCGCCCGAACGCCCACGGCTCCGCGAACGACTTCGCGTCGCCGTCGAGCAGGAAGTGATCGAGGAACGTCTTGTCCTTCTTGTTTGCGAGGTGCGGCTTCACCACGGTCTTGAAGAACTCCGGGTCCTTCTTCGACAGGAAGAAACTCAACTCGTGGCACGCGAACTTGGAGTACAGCTCGCGCTTCTGTTCGGGCTTGAGCGTCGGCCAGCGCAGTACGAACGCGAACTCCGCGAACTTCGGATCCTTTGAGATCGTGGCGTACAGGCCGTACACCTTCGAGAGGCTGTCGTAAGCCTCGAACTTGCTGTTGGCGATGTCCTCGATGGCGAACACCCTCCCGGCTTCGGCCACCGTCACTTGCTTCTGCTGCGTGAAGTGCTTGGTCGGGTCGAGGCCGTTCTTTAGGCGCAGGTCCACGAAGTTGGCCTGTGCCTCGGCGACGCTCGCGGTGCGGTATGTGGTGTTCAGCGGGTCGCAGGCGACGACGTGCAGGAAGGCGTGCGGGCCGAAGTCCTTGCGGGCTACCGTCACGACGCCGTCTTTGTCCGCGGTCAGGTTTACCGCGACCGCGGAGGCGTCGTAGAGGAAGTCGAGGTCGGCGAAGTCGCCGACGAGTGGGCCGACGTTCGGCTCGGGCTTCGGCGGGGGCGGGGGCGTCGTGGTGCCGCCCGGCGTGACCCCGCCGCCCTTGCCGAACTGGTCGCCGCCCTGCGCGACCTGCTCGCCGGTTTCGGTCAGGCGCACGGCTCACGGGTTTAGCAGCAGTTCCGGGCGCGCCAGCATGTTGCCGGGGAACTTCTTCTGCCCGCGGCGCTCCAGCACGTAGCGGTACTCGTCGCCGATGTTGCGCCCGGTCAGGTACACGGACTCGGCGTGCAGTGGCACGCTGCCGGTCGGCTCGCTGTCGCGCACTTGGCTGAGGTTCGCGTATGCCGCGAACGCCGGTTGGTAGCGCGTGGCGAAGACGTGGACGCGGGCGTACTTGCTCGCGTTCTGGAGCTTGACGGTAACGTTCGCGGCGTCCGCGGTGATGGCTTCGATCTGGAGCGGCGTGAGGCCGGGCAGTTCGAGGTGCCGCAGCGAGTTCAGTACGTGGCCGTGGTGCGCCTCGCCGTCGGCGGCGCGCACGCGAATCTTCTCCCCGGTGCGCTTGATGTACAGGTCGTAGTCGCCGGCCGGCAGCTTTTGCGACTCAATCATCCCCTTCTGAATCACAAGCCAGTTGAAGCGGTCGGCACGGATCATGTCGCCGCGAACCTCGAAGAACGCGATCTCGGCGCGGTCCGGCACCGCGGCTGTGCCCAAGTACGGAACGCTCAGGCGCTCGCCGGCGCGGACGTGGACGAGTTGCCGGTAGGTGTGGCGGTCGGTCAGCAGGTTCCACGTTCGTGCCGTGTTGTCGGGGTTGGTCGCGGTCACACTGGTGATGTCGATGAGCACGCCGAGGCCGACGCGCCCGCGCTGGTCGCTGCGGAGCGTGACCTGCACCGGCTCCTTGAAGTCGCGGTGCTTGATCGACAGGCGCACCGGTCGGTCGGGCTTCGGCTCGCCCGTGCGCCCGAGCAGTTCGATCACGTAATCCGGCCCGAATTTGGCGAGGTGCAGGTCTTCGATCTTGTCGGTGCGGGCGAACTCGCTGACCGCGAACGCCTGCGCCGCGACCAAGTCCACCGTCTTCCCGGTGCTCAGGTTCTTCACCTTCGCGCTCAGCACGACTTCGAGCTTCGACAATCGCGGCGGGACGCGCACCTCGTGGATCGATTCGCGGTCCTCGAACAGCTTAAAGTTCGGAATCTCGACCGACGAGGGCACGTTGTCGTGGTCGGTCGAGGTGATGCGCACGCGGACCTCTTCGAGCAGCTTCACGGACACCGGTTCGCCGTTGAGCGTGAGGCCGGGGCGGATGAAGATCGGGGCGATGCGCTGCGACAGCAGGCTCTCGCGGTCCACGTGGATGCCGGCCGTGAGCTGGTACGCCTCGGGCTGGTGGTCGAGGTAATCGAGGCACGCGAAGTCGCCGCGCGACAGGACGATCGGCCGCTTGCCGGGGTTCGTGCTGAACGGCAGGTGAATCGTTCCGTCCTTGTCGGCCTTGTACTCCACCTGACCGAGCCACGCGGTCGCGTCGGCGACGGGCTTCTTCATTTCGTCTACGACGCGCACGATTTGGCCCGCGGTGCCGGTGGTCACGACCGGGTGGAGCCGGCCCTTGCGGATCAGCGCGCGGCTGCTCTTGCCCCCGCCGATGAGGTCGATGACGTACACGCCGGGCCGGTTCGCTTCGGGGAACTTGGCCGCGGCCTTCGGGTCGGGCAGTTCGATTGTGACCGCGGAGCGGCGGAACGGGTCTGTGTTGCCCGCGATGACGCGCTCGGAGTTGGCAACGAGGCCGTCGAGGTTGATGTCGGTGTCGATCTCGCGGCCGTGGGTGCGGTAGAAGTGCCGGGCGTTGATCTCGTACACCTTCACGAGCAGGCTCGGCGCGTTCTTCACGAACACTTCGAGCTTGATCGCGTCGCTCACGCCCACGTCGGTCTTGTTGGTGTAGGCGAAGTCGATGTCCACGCGGTCCTTGAGGCTCCGCAGCGCCTCGGGTGGGAGCATCGAGGCCCACTTCTCCGGGTCGCCGATCCCGGCGACCAGCTTCGCCTCCGCGAACATGTGCCGCAGCACAACGTCGTTGATGTAATCGTCGTAGTCCTTCGTGCTCTCGGCGTCCGCGAGGAAGTGCAGCAGGTAACTGCGCACGAGTTGCGAGTCGTCGCCGACGACGGGCATGAGGGTGATGGCGGCGTAGTCGGCTTCGAGCCGGGCGGGGTAGTCGCGTGCCGCGACCGATTCGAGCAGCCGCTTAGCCATGTACGGTTGGTTGCGCGGCAGCTTCAGGTACTCGATCAGCCGGTCCTTGCTGTAGGTGCCTTCGGCGCGGTCGAACACCAGCCGGTGGTAGAGGACGTGGGCCTTGAGCGGGTTGTGGACCGGGGCCAGCTTATCGACAAAGGCTTGCACCCGTTCGAGGAACGCCTTTGCGAGCCTTCGGTCGCGCTTCCAATCGTCGTCGGCGCCGGGTTGGAGCTTGGTGACGTAGGCCGATACGAACGCGGACTCGTTCAGCGTGCCGGGCCGCAGTTTCAGCAACTCGTCGAGCTGCGCGAGCGTCATCTGGGCGTGGATCGGGTGCCCGCCGAAGTGAGTCGGGTGTGGGGCCGCGAGGTCGTCGGCCACCAGCTTCGACAAGTTCGTCAGGTCCGGGCGCTTGAGCCACGACAGCAGTTGCCGGCGCAGCTCCCAGTTCAGCTCTTCGCCCGCCAACCAGTCAAGTGCGGCTTCCTCGAAGTTGTGCAGGTTGCCGCGCTTGAGCGACATTGCGCGGAGCGTGTCGCGCGTGATGAGCTTGGGGTCGAGTACCGCGGGCAGTTGCTCCACGGCCCCGACAACCTCCTTCTGGTGGTTGAACGACAGTGACCGAGGTGTACCAGACGCCTCCGGGCTTTTGCGCCTGCTTGCCGCGCGGCTGCGCCGCGGCGTCGGTCGGGTCCCATACGCGCACGTGGATCGCGTTCCTTCCGTCTTTCAGCGCGTCGGTGATGTCGAACGCGAACGGCGTGAACCCGCCGCGGTGTCCGTCGGCGTCCTTGTCGCCGAGCACCTGTTGTTCCTTGCCGTTCACCCAAACCGAGGTGTGCCAGTCCACGGCCTCGAAGCGGAGCAGCACGCGCCGTCCGGCCCACTTTCCGGGCACCTCGAACGTGCGGCCGTACCACAGGGCTTGCTTCGACGTGAGGGTTTTGCCGACGCCGGAGAGCGCTGACTCGACCGCGAACGGCACGAGGATTTCGCCGTCCCAGTCTTTGGGCGCGGCGCTGCTTTGCGGGGTGACGGCGTAGTGCCAGAGGCCGTTGAGGTTCAGCCAGTCGGCCCGATGGAGTTGCGGGCGCGGGTGCTCTTTCCACACGTTGTCGGGCGCGACCTGCTTGCCCCACTTGGTCATCAGCGGGGCCGGCGCGGACTTCCAGTCCGCGCCGATTGCGAGAGGCGTAACGGCGAATAGGAACAGGCCGGAGATGAGGCGAACGAACATGGGACGCTCCAATCAGTCGGATATGCGCTTCGTAATGTTGCCGTAGGCGTCGATGCGGCGGTCGCGGAAGAACGGCCAGTTCCGGCGCACGTCTTCCATCAGCTTGCGGCTGCACGTCACCACCCCGACCTCTTCCTTGTCCGTCGAGCCTTCCCAGAGGATGCGGCCGAACGGGTCGCTGACGAACGAGCGGCCCCAGAACTCCAACCCGTCGCCCTCGATGACCTCGTGCCCGACGCGGTTCACCGCGCACACATAGGTGCCGTTGGCGATGGCGTGGCCGACCATGCTCGTCTTCCAAGCGTTGTGCTGCGGGACGCCGTACTCGGCCTTCTCGCGCGGGTGCCAGCCGATGGCGGTTGGGTAGAAGATCACTTCCGCGCCTTGCATCGCCGTGAGCCGCGCCGCCTCGGGGTACCACTGGTCCCAGCACACCAGCGTGCCGACCTTCGCGGCCGGTGTGTCGAACACCTTGAACCCGAGGTCGCCCGGCGTGAAGTAGAACTTCTCCAGAAACAGCGGGTCGTCGGGGATGTGCATCTTGCGGTAGATGCCCATGAGTTTCCCGGTCGCGGCGTGAACGGTTGCCGTATTGTGGTACACGCCGGCCATGCGGCGCTCGAACAGCGAACCGATCACGACCACCTTGTTCGCCTTCGCCGCCTGCGCGAGTCGCTCCTCGCTCGGCCCCGGGATCGGTTCGGCCAGATCGAAGAGGGCGACGTCTTCCTTCTGGCAGAAGTAGTAGCCCGTGAACAGCTCCGGCAGGCACACCACCTGCGCCCCGCGATTCGCGGCCTCGGCGATGGCGGCTTCGGCTTTCGCCAAGTTCGTCTCGCGGTCGGGGGCGATCTTCATCTGCACCGCGGCAATGGTGAACGTGTCCGGCATGGCTGCTCCGTTGCGGTTCGCGTGGTTCCGGCCTACTCTGATGCTACCCGTCGTTGTTGTAGGCCGAGACCACGCGCCCGCGGCGGTCGCCACACAAGGAACAGCGAATGTCCTCTCCCACACCCGACAAGAATATCACCAGCGTTCTCAAAGAGACGCGACAGTTCGCGCCGAGCGCGGAGTTCGTCGCGGCGGCGCACGTGAACGCGACCGAGCGCGACCGACTGGCGGACTGGGCCGCACGCGACCCGGACGGCTTCTGGGCCGAGCAAGCCAAATCGCTGCACTGGTTCAAGCCGTGGACGCAGGTGCTCGACTGGAGCAACGCGCCGCACGCGAAGTGGTTCGTCGGGGCGACGATCAACGCCAGCTACAACTGCCTCGACCGGCACCTCGCGACCCGGGGCAACAAGGCCGCGATCATTTGGGAGGGCGAACCGGGCGACAGCCGCACCCTCACCTATCAACAGCTCCACCGCGAAGTGTGTAAGTTCGCCAACGCGCTCAAGGCGATTGGCATCGAGAAGGGCGACCGCGTCACCATCTACATGCCCATGACGCCGGAAGCGGCGATTGCGATGCTGGCCTGCGCCCGCATCGGGGCGATGCACTCGGTCGTGTTCGGCGGCTTCAGCGCGGAAGCGGTCGCGGACCGCAACAACGACGCGCAAAGCAAACTCGTCATCACCGCCGACGGCGGCTGGCGGCGCGGCAAGGTCGTGCCGCTCAAGGCAAACGTGGACGCGGCACTGGAGAAGTCGCCGAGCGTGCAAAAGTGCATCGTCTACAACCGCTGCAACGCGGCTGTTTCGATGAAGGCCGGGCGCGACGTGTGGTGGCACGACCTGATGGCGAGCGCCAGTGCCGACTGCCCCGCGGAGCAACTCGACAGCGAACACCCGCTGTTCATTCTGTACACGTCGGGCAGCACCGGGAAGCCGAAGGGCGTGCTGCACACGACCGGCGGCTACATGCTCGGCACGTCGCTCACCCACAAGTGGGTCTTCGACATCAAGGAGAACGACGTTTACTGGTGTACCGCGGACGTGGGCTGGGTGACGGGCCACAGCTACATCGTGTACGGCCCGCTGTGCAACGGCGCGACCGTAGTGATGTACGAGGGCGCGCCGAACCAGCCGAAGGAAGATCGGTTCTGGGAGATCATCGCCAAGTACCGCGTCACCATCTTCTACACCGCCCCGACCGCGATCCGCGCCTTCATCAAGTGGGGCGACCAGCACCCGAAGGCGCACGACCTGACGTCGCTGCGGTTGCTCGGCAGCGTGGGCGAACCGATCAACCCCGAAGCGTGGATCTGGTATCACAACGTCATCGGCGGTGGGCACTGCCCCATCGTCGATACGTGGTGGCAGACGGAGACCGGCGCGATCATGATTTCGCCGCTGCCGGGCGCGGTGCCGACCAAGCCCGGTAGCGCGACCAAGCCGCTACCCGGCATCGCGGCGGAAGTGGTCGATAAGGCCGGCAACCCGGTGCCCGCCGGGTCGGGCGGGTTCCTCGTAGTGAAGCGCCCGTGGCCGAGCATGATGCGCACCATCTACGGCGACGACGAGCGGTTCAAGGCGACCTACTGGAGCAACTACCCCGGCGTGTACTTCACCGCGGACGGCGCGCGCCATGACGAGGACGGCTACATCTGGGTGATGGGCCGCGTCGACGACGTTCTCAACGTGAGCGGCCACCGCCTCAGCACGATGGAAGTGGAAAGCGCTCTGGTGGGTCACGCGAAAGTGGCCGAGGCCGCAGTGGTCGGCCGCCCGGACGACCTGAAGGGCGAGGGCATCGTCTGCTTCGTGACGCTGAAGCAGGGTAACGAGCCGACCGACGCGCTGAAGGCCGAACTGAAGGCGCACGTCGCGACGAGCATCGGCGCGCTGGCCCGGCCCGACGACATCCGCTTCACCGACGCGCTGCCGAAGACGCGCAGCGGGAAGATCATGCGCCGCTTTCTGCGTGACATCGCCGCCGGCCGCCAAAGCACAGGCGACGCCACCACGCTCGAAGACCTGAACGTCCTCGCCAAGCTCCGCGCCGACGACGAATAACCCGTCGAACCGCCGGCGTGAGCCGGCTGGGTTGAGCAAGCGTACCAGAGACCCAGCCGGCTCACGCCGGCGGTTCGACGGAATTACTTCCTTGCCATCAGATATGCCACCAAGTCCCGGATTTCCTGATCGGTCAGCACGTCGAGCAGGCTGTCGGGCATGATGCTGTTCTTCGCCGCGCGCACGTCAACCACGTCGGTCGCGAGTACCTCGAAGCGGTTGCCCTTGTCGTCGATGTAAACGGACTTGTCTAAGTGCGTACCGACCAGCAGGCCGGTTCGGGTCTTGCTGTCGAGTGTTTCGATCACCCACGCCTGATAATGCGGGGCGACCGCGGCGCTCGGTTGCAGCAGCGACTCCACGATCCACTTGCGCTCGGTGCGCCCGATCAGGCTGAGGTCGGGGCCGACGTTCGCGCCACGGCCCTCGACGCGGTGGCACTTGGAGCACCCCGCGAGCTTCGGCGACTCGAACACGCGCCGCCCGGCGTCGGGGTCCGCGGGCTTGCCATCCAGCCACTTTAGCCACTCCGCGGTTTCGGCCGCCTTCGGGCGACCGATGTTGATCGGCTTACCGAGCGCACGGGCCGCGAGGTGCGCGCTGTCGTCCTTCCCCTTCACCGCGAGCAGGATCGCCGCTTCTTGCTCCTTCGAGAGCTTCGCGCCGGCGAGCGCGCGAAGCGCCTCGTGCCGCACCGCGGTATCGTCGCTGGCCGTGAGTGCGATCAGCTCCGCGGCGCTGGCGTTCAGCGCGGAGAGCGTGAGCACCGCTTGCGCGCGGATCGCGGCCGGTCGCTTCTCGTCCTTCGCCAGCTCACGCACCGCGGGCGCGGCCTTCGCGTCGGCGCGGTCCTTGAGCACGCGCAGCACTTCCACGACGAACGCCGGGTCGTCGGCCTTCAGCATGTTGACAAGCGATTCGGTCGTCAGCTTGGCGTAGGTCGCGGGGATCGCGCGGAGGGCCATCAAGCGCGTGTCGATTTGGGCGCGGTCCTCAAGGCGCGCGAGGAAGTACGCGGCGAGGTTGTCGTCGTTGACGGGCTTGTCGTCGAGCCGCGCGAGCGCGGTCGCAAGCCCGACGAACTCGCGCGGGTTCAGCTCCTTGCCCTTCATCATCTCCACGATCCGCGGCCGGAACTCGGTCAGTTTCTCGTCGCTCACCCACTTGATCGCGAGGAACCGCACGTCGGGATCGGTGTCTTTCAGGTACTCCGGGATGTGCTTGCGCCCGTCGGCGTGCCCGGACTCGCGCCATGCGAGCAGGTACGTCATGCGCACGACCGCCCGGCCCTCATGTTCGGGTGGGACGCGGCGCAACAGCGACGGCAGCGCCGCGAGGCGCTGAACGGCGGCGTGAGCCACGAACGGATCGGTACTCCCCATTGCGGAGAGCAGCAGCGGGGCGTTGCCGAACCGCTCCGCGGCGACGAACTCGGCGCGCACATCGGGGTGTTGCGAAAAGGCTTTGAGTTGTGACAGGTCCGCGTCAAGCGCCCTCAGCGCCCGAACTGCCATCACCCGAATCGGGTCTGGCTCGTTCCCGCGACCGTAACGCCAGCCGGTTTGCGCGATTTTCCACAGGTCGGTTTTGGTGTCACCGACGTCAATCAACGCCGTGAGCGCAGAAGCTACTACGCGCTCGTCCTTTGCCCTTAGGCGAGTCCGTAGAAACGCGCGTCCGTCCTCTGTCTTCGCCAGTTCGCGCGCCGCTGCCTCGCGCGTCTTGCGGTCCATGCTCAGCAGCGCCTCTTTCGGTTCTTTCGGGCGCGGTTCGGGTTTGTGGTCTTTCCACTTCACGCGCCAGATTGCGCCGCTGCCGTTGAGCGTGTAGCTCTTCGTGGCCCAGTCGCTGACGTAGAGCGAGCCGTCCGGGGCGACCGTCAGGCCGCTGGGGTAGAAGTCTTTGCCGCCCTGAATGAAGGGCCGGCGCTCCGCGGTGAGGCTCGCGCCTTTCGGCTTCAGCGTGTAGCGTTCGAGGCGGTGGTCGGCCCATGCGGGCACGAGCAGTTCACCGCGGTACTCCGCGGGCAGGCCATCGGACTCGTAGCTGATGACCTCGCACGGCGATTCGCCGGTGCCCGCGACCATCGGCAGCGTGCCCGGAAGCTCCCCGTTCCACGCTTGAAATGGGTGCCGCCCGGCGCGGCCGTAGCGGAACTGGTAGCCGTAGTCGCCGCCTTCCACGACGTGCAGCAACCGGCACGGGGGCGAGGCGTCCGGGTCGTTGTCCACCACGAACAGCCGGCCGAAGATGTCGCGCCCGGAGCCGAACGGGTTCCAGAACCCGGTCGCGACCTTGCGCAGCTTTTTGCCGTCCGCGGTGATGTGGTAGACGTTGCCGCCCTCGCCGCCGCCGGTCAGCTTCGTACCGTCCGCGCCGGTCAGCGTGTACGGCTCGCCGAGGTTCTCGCCGATACCGAAGGTCAGGTCGCCCTTCGAGTCGAACGACAGCCCGCAGAGGCCGTTGTGCGGGTAGTTACCCTTCGTGTCGAGGTGCGCGATTCGCGTGCGCTCATCGGCCTTGCCTTCGCCCTTCGTGTCGCGCAAGCGGATGATTTCGTTGCGCGTGGCAAGGTACACACTGCCGTCCGGGTGAACGGCCATGTCCATCGTGTGCGTCGTGCCCTCGTAGAACGTCGTGAACTTGCCGTCGCTCAGCATTCGCACGCGGTCGTGCTTCGGCCCTTTGTGGTTCGCGGGCGGGAAGTGCGTGTGACTCTCGACGACGAGCAACCGGCCCTTCGCGTCGAAGTCGAGCGCGATGGGGTGAACGATGTCTGGGGCCGCCGCGACCAGTTCCACCACGAGCCGCTTATCCGCGGACACCGGCGCTTCGGGCGATTTCGGCTGCGCGCTCACTGCGGAGGTGAAGGCGCAGAGGGACAGGATCGCGAATACCCGGCGCATGGAGATTCTCCCGACACGAACGCGGCGTGAGCCTTACAATCTACCGCACTCCCGCCCCAAGTTCCGCAACGGAAACTCTCCCATGCGCCGACTCCTCGCTCTGTTCGCGCTCTGCGCCGTCGCGTCGCCCGCGCTCGCGCAGAAAGACCCCGTCGTGCCGGACACGGTCAGCTACGAGAAGAACATCGAGTACACGACGCGGCGCGACCAGAACCTGCAACTGAACATGGCGCGGCCGAAGAAGTCCGACACCGGGCCGCTGCCGTGCATCGTGTGCATCCACGGCGGCGGGTTCCGCGCCGGCTCGCGCGACGGCTACAACGCGCAGATCGTCCGCATGGCGGAACGCGGCTACGTCGCGGTCACGATCAGCTACCGACTCGCGCCGAAGCACCCGTTCCCGGCCGCGATCCACGACACTAAGGCCGCGGTGCGCTGGCTCCGCGCGAACGCCAAGACGTACAACATCGACCCCGATAACATCGGCGTGACCGGCGCGTCGGCCGGCGGCACGTTGGCCCAGATGCTCGGCGTCACGGAAGGCGTGAAGGAGTTCGAGGGTGACGGCGGCCACCCGGAGCAATCGAGCCGCGTGAAGTGCGTCGTGAACGTCTACGGCGCGAACGACTTCACCAAGTCCTACGGCAAGAGCGTGGACGCCCACGAGGTGCTGCCGCTGTACCTCGGCGGGAACTTGGAGAAGGCCCGCCCCGCACACGTCCGCTCCAGCCCGCTGTACTGGGTGACGCCGAACGCCGTGCCGACGCTGTGCATTCACGGCACCGAAGACAAGTATGTTCACGTCGAGCAGGCCGAACTCTTGGTCGAGAAGCTGAAGGCCGCGAGCGTCGAAGTCGAACTGCTGAAACTCGAAGGCGCAGGCCACGGCTTCAAGGGCAAGGACGCGGAAGCCGCGGAAAAGGCGATGATAGCGTACTTCGATAAACACCTGAAGAAGAAGTAACAACATGACCGCACATAACGGGAAAGTCGCGCTCGTCACCGGGGCCGGGTCCGGCATCGGTCGCGCGTGTGCGCTGGCGCTGGCGCGCGAGGGCTATCGCATGGTGCTCGCGGGGCGGCGCGCCGACGCGCTCGAAGCGACCGCGGCCGGCGCGCCGGGGGCGCTCGTCGTGCCGTGCGACGTGACCGACCCGGCCGCCGTTCGCGCTCTGTTCGAGAAGACGAGGGCTGGGTTCGGCCGGCTCGATCTGCTGTTCAACAACGCGGGCATGAGCGCGCCCGGCGTGCCGCTCGAAGACCTCACGTTCGAGCAGTGGCGGAAGGTCGTCGATGTGAACCTGACCGGCGTGTTCCTTTGCACGCAGGAAGCGTTCAAGCTGATGAAGGACCAGAACCCGCGCGGCGGGCGCATCATCAACAACGGTTCCATCAGCGCGACCGCGCCCCGGCCCAACTCCGCGCCCTACACCGCGACCAAGCACGCCATTACGGGCCTCACGAAGTCGTGCGCGCTCGACGGCCGCAAGTACGGCATCGCGTGCGGGCAGATCGACATCGGCAACGCCGCGACCGAGATGACCGCGAAGATGGCCGAGGGCGTGATTCAGGCCAACGGCATGACCGCTGTTGAACCGCGCATGGACGTGGAGTGCGTCGCGAAGGCCGTCGTGTACATGGCGAGCTTGCCGCTCGATGCGAACGTGCTGTTCATGACCGTGATGGCGACCAACATGCCGCTCGTGGGGAGAGGGTGAGCCGTGAAGATCACGCGCCTCGAAACGATCTACCTGCCCGATTACCCGTCGATCCTGTTCGTCGCAGTACACACCGACGCGGGCCTCGTCGGGTACGCCGACACGTGCTACATGCCGGACGCGGTCGCCGGGTTCATCCACCAGTTCGCCGCGCCGATGCTCGTCGGCCACGACCCGCTCGCTATCGAACTGCACTGGCGACGGCTCTACGAAGTGATCGCGCACATCGTCGGCAAAGGTGCGGAGCTGCGCGCCCTGTCGGCGCTCGACGTATGCCTATGGGACATTTTGGGACAGGCCGCGAACATGCCCGTGTGGCAGGTACTCGGCGGCGCGGTGCGAGACCGCATCCGCACGTACAACACTTGCGGCGGGCCGAACTACGGCCGCGCGGCGAAGGGCAGCGTCGGCTACGGCACGCTCGATGCCCACGGCAAGTACGAAGACCTGATCGCGTTCATGGAGCGCCCGGACGAACTCGCCTTCGAGCTGCTCTCGGAAGGCTTCACGGGCATGAAGCTGTGGCCGTTCGACTACGTCGCCCACTACCCCGGCACCGGTTGGGACAACTGGCGCTCGTTTCGCGGCATGTTCGAGCCGAACCTGCGTTCGCTCGGCGGGCACGACATCAGCGCCGCGGACCTGAACCGCGCGCTCGTACCTTTCCGCAAGATTCGTGAGGTGGCCGGCGACCGCATGGAAATCATGGTCGAGGGCCACGGTCTCTGGTCGCTGCCCGCGGCGCTCAAGATCGCCCGCGCGCTGGAAGAGTTCCAACCGGCGTGGCTCGAAGACCTGATGCGTGCCGACGACATCGACGCGCTGGCCGAGCTGCGCCGAGGGACGACGTGCCCGATCCTCGCCAGCGAGTACCTCGCCACCCGCTACGAGTACAAACCGCTGCTCGAGAAACAGGCCGCGGACATCGTGATGATCGACCCGACGTGGGCCGGCGGCATTACGGAGTGCAAGAAGGTGTGCGCGATGGCCGAGGTGTACAAGAGGCCGGTCGCGATGCACGACTGCACCGGCCCGTTCACGCTGTACGCCGGCATCCACCTCGCGCTGAACGCGCCCAACGCCATCTACCAAGAATCGGTTCGCGCCTACATGCGCGTCAACTACCCCGACCTCGTGACCGAACTTCCGGTGATGGAAGCCGGCCACTTCCTCGCGCCCACGAAGCCGGGGCTGGGCACAACGCTCTTGCCCGATGTGCGCACCAGAGAGGGCGCGGTTGTTCGCGAATCCAGATGAGAGAGCGGTTCCGCCACGAACTGAATCTCATGCGGGAGGAGCGCCCGCTTCCGGCGGCTTGAGCCAGGGCTGTTTGGGAGCCTTGCGCACCGGCAGCGCTTGGACCCGAAGTTTGCGAGCAACGACCCGGTTCTCGGTGATCCAGAACGCTAGATACCAGTCCATCGAGACTACTGATCCGCAGGTAGGGAATCCTGTCTATCTCCTCCTCGCATATGGGAAGGGTAGGTCGGACCCGTCCCACAGACTCCGGAGGAGGTCCGGGTCGCACTTCAGCTCGATGAGGCGGTCGGCGATC
>Ga0194132_10007339_pt1 | contig 16492 bp, 14 predicted proteins | sample TA2KigOf80mmetaG_FD_148612 | JGI IMG/M metagenome (GOLD analysis project Ga0194132, IMG submission 148612) | Freshwater microbial communities from Lake Tanganyika, Tanzania - TA2015054 Kigoma Offshore 80m | ecosystem: Environmental > Aquatic > Freshwater > Lake | place: Tanzania: Lake...
AGCACCAGCACGCGGCCCAGGGGTGCGCGCGCCCGCAGCAGCCAGCCGGACCAGACGCTCGCGCCGCCCCACAGGAGCGCCGAGAGGCCGGCCACGCCGAAGACCGCGGCGGTCAGCCCGGCCGCAAAGCCGACGGCCCCGGACGGCTGCCCCCGCAGCGCGGCCGCCCCGGCGGCAAGCAGCAGCAGCGAGGCGCCCAGCACCAGGGCGAGCGCGCCCCACAGGCGGGAGAGAATCGCCAGGACGCGGACGTGGCGTTCCACGCCGCTACCGGACGGTGACGCGCAGATCCACCCGCGTGGCGGGGTGGCCGGATGGCGACACGAGGAAGCGGAAGCGCGTGCCGTCCGCGACACGCGGCGGAACGAACACCTGCAGACGCCGCGGCCGTGACTGGGTGCCCGAGCCGCCGCAGCCGTCGCAGGGATCCGGCCACTGCTCGCCGCGGCCGCCACAGGTGCGGCACGTCCAGCACAGCGGCAGGTCCAGCGTGAGCGTGGCGCCGTCGAACGCCTGGCGCGCGGTCAGCGACAGCTCGGCGGCGATCGTGGGTTCGGACGTGTCGTCGAGAAACGGGCTCCGCATGCGATCCACAGCGTCCGCCATGGACGGAAAGTCCACCACGACTTCATCGGAGAAGCACTCGGGCCACGCCACGGCGCGCACGCCTCCTGCTGCCGGCACGGCGGCCGACCTGCCGAAGGGTCCAGGGGTGCTGCCACGCATCGATGACGGCTTACGATAGGGTCCCACCGCGGGCGAAGTCAATGCCGCCTGGTGCGGCCGCTGCAGGACGCAGACGCACGACGCACCACACCTCACCGTCCACGGCGGCGTGCCGCAGCCGGAGCGCGGGGAACATGGGTGGTGCCGCGGTGGTGCGGAGCGAGCGCGCGTCAGCGCGCGCCGAGCGTCAGGAGCAGTTCGCGCCGGGTGGGTTCGTCGATCTCGTCGATGCTGAGGGCGGTCTCACACTCATCACACAGCAGCTCGAGCACGGCCGGCCGCCCTTCTTCCGACACGTCCACTCGAGAATCGTCCAGGTGCACGACGTGCATCTGAAGCGTCTTCACCAGAAAGTTCTGATCGTTGCCGCAACTCGGGCAGGTCAGTGCCACGCGCGTCTCCTCTCGGACCATTCCAACTCCTCTTTCGGAATTGTAGGGGAAGCCCGTACGGCAGAGCAACGACAAACAGGCCCAGGGGCCGCAATAGGCTCACGCCAGCGGGATTTCCCCCTCGATCCGGCCGTCGAAACCCTCGTCGTCGGCCACGCCGAACTGCACGACGGCACCCTGCCGGTGGAGCGCCCGGACGCAGTACGGACCCCGCGCCTCCAGGAGACCCAGCTCGACCACGCCCGGCTCCGCGCGATAGAGGCCGAACACGCAGCCACACGGCAGCGCGGCGAGCGACAGCAGCGTCATCGGCACGCTCCTGGCCGGTCGTGGAACGGGCATTCGGCTTACCTCTGCTTCTTCAGACTGTCGATCGCGTCCGGTGGTTCCCGTCCGGCGTCAATCGCGTCCCCTGCGTAGACCAGAAGCGCGTCCACGGGCGCCTCGGGGAAGAGGCGCCTGGCAGCCTCGCGGTAGGCTTCCACCTGTCGCTGGTCCTGCGCACCGGGTCGCCCGCACTTGAACTCGAGCAGGGTGATGCCACCGTCTGCCGCGCGCACGAGACAATCGATCCGGCCTCGGCGGCGCCCGCCGTCGATCGAAACGGTGACCGGGACTTCGTGAAAGGCGACGCCCCGCGCGAGACACGCGCGTACGTCCTCGCGCTGCGACACCGCGCGATAGGCCCGTACCGCACGCCGCGCGAGCTGCACGCGATCCACACCCGGTGCCTCGTCGGGGCCGAGCAGCTCCTCCTGCCACCTCGACACAGTGGCCTCGTCCAGTGCCGCATCGAGCCCGAAGCGCTCGATCAGACGATGCACGAGCGCACCCGCGATCCGATCCGGCTCGATCCCGCTGCGGGCGTGCCCCGCACCACCGGGATCGGGCGTCACGACCGGCAGGGTGCGCGGCGTCGCGGCCAGCGCGCGGAAGTCGTCTGCCACCGCGCCAGCCCCGGGTTCGACGCCATCCGCCAGTCCGGGGCCGCCGATGCTCCCATCGCGGGCACAGAGCCGGAACTGGTGTGCGGTGCCCGAGGTGGCGCGCCACATGAGGGGGCCGTGTCCGGGCGTGCACGTGGCGGCCAGTGGAAACAGACCGAGGAGCGACGGCGGCAGGACCTCGGCGAGGCTGCCACGGGCAGGACGCACCACCCCGTCCTTCACGACGGCAGCCAGGTACAGGAGGTCCCGCGCGCGCGTCAGCGCCACGTACAGCAGGCGCTTGCTCTCTTCCCGATCGCGCGCCGCCAGGTCGGCGTCCGCGTCCGACTGGAAGTCGCCGACCGCAACCGACACGTCCGCCGCGTCCCCCGGCCCGCCCGCGATCCGGATGGCTTCCCGCCGCCGTCCCGTTCCGCGCGCCAGGTCCACCAGGAACACGATCGGGAACTCGAGGCCTTTGGCTGCATGGACGGTCATCAGGCTGACCGAGTCGCCGGCATCCACCGCGGCGTTCGACTCGTCGCCGAGCGAGAGCCGCTGGATCGACGCGGCAAGGCGACCCATCGTGAGAGACCCGCGGTTCTGCATCCGGCGCACCATCCCACGAAGCTTGTTCAGGTTCTCGCGCGCCTGGGACGTCCGCGCCCCGCGCAGCTCGACGGCGTAGGCCGATTCGCCGAGCACGCGGTCGATGAGCTCCGACGGCGGCAGGCGGTCGATCAGCGGCACCCACCTGCCGGCGGCGGTCCTCGCCCGCTCGATCAGCCGCCGATCCTCCTCCCCCAGCATGGCGAGCGCCGCAGGGACGGGGGCTTCAATCACCGACCGGGCAATCCGCGGGGCCAGCGCCGCCAGGGCATCGTCGGACACACCGACGAGACGCGACCGCAGCCAGGCGGCCGCCCGGAGATCCGACTCGGGCTGGGCCAGGAACGCCACCAGCGCCAGGAGGTCCTTGATCTCATCAGCGTCGAAGAAGCCCAGCCCGTTGGACACGTACACCGGCACGCCGCGGGCCTCGAGCGCCTGTTCCAGCTCGCGGTGGCTGTCGCGCGTCCGGAACAGCATCGCGATGTCACGCGGTGTGACCGTGCGGGCCACGCCGGTGTGGCGGTCCCGCACGACCGCTCTCCCGATCAGCCTCCGCACCTCGTCCGCCATCCGCTCCGCGCACGCCTCGGCCGAATCCGCCGCGGCCAGGCCGAGCACCTGCTCATCCGCCGGCTCCTCAACCAGCGGGAAGCGGTCCTCGTCGCCATAGCGGAAGGCGTCGGCGCGCTCGCCGTCCGCCGCCATGCCGGCCGACACGTCGTTCACGAACGACAACAGTCCAGGCACGGACCGGAAGCTCCGCGAGATGGAGTGCCGGACACGCCCGCCGGGCCGCAGCCGTTCCAGGAAGCGGCCCGCGTCGTCCAGCATGCCGGTGTCGGCGTCGCGGAACGCGTAGATCGACTGCTTGGGGTCGCCGACGATGAAGATGGACGGCGGCAACGGACCGAGGTCCGCCACTCCTGCCCCCTCGCCCCAGGATCTGACCAGCAGCGAGATCAGCTCCCACTGCGCACGGCTGGTGTCCTGCATCTCGTCCACCAGGATGTGGTGGTAACGCGATTCCAGCCGGAAGCGGCTCTGCGCGAACTCGTCCATCTGCCGCACCAGATCGAGCGCTCGCGCCAGCAGATCCGGAAAGTCGAGTGCGGCGTGCGCATCCAGCGTGCGCCGGTACTCCGTCAGGGCGATCCGGTAGATCCGCTGGACTCCGCGCGCCAGCAGCGCATTGACTTCCCGCCGCCAGGCGTCGATGGCGCGGCCGACGACGGCGGCGTGGTCGACCACCAGGGCGCGGTGGAGCCTGAAGTCGGAGGCGGTGGCGAACTCCGCTTTCACGTACGCGAGCTGCCGTCGCGGGGTCCCTGCCTGCGTCAGGAAGTGCTCCGCCACCCTCGCCATCACGGCTCCGAGCGGGGACGCTGGCTCACCCTCCGGCTGTTGAGACGCGGTGGCAGCCGCGACCCGGCGCAGGTCGCGCGCGAGCAGGCCGAACGCGGGGACCAGAGGACCACTATCGAGGAAGGCCTCGAGCCCGCCCGGCATGGCCGCAAACAGCCTCTCCAGACGTGACCAGGCGGCTCGCTCGACGATCGCGGCGGTGAGTGACGAGGGGAACGCCGACAGGTACCGATTCAGCAGGCCGTCAACGACCAGGCGTCTCGCGAGCAGCGCCGCCAGCCCGTCACGCAGCCGGCGCTCCCCCAGTTCGGCGAGCACTAGCGCCACCTCCGCGTCCGTTCGGGAGAGGCTTCGAGCAACGCGCGTCGCCCGGTCGAGGGACACCTCCACCAGCCGCGGCACCTCCGTGTCGTCCGCCAGCCGGAACGCGGGATCGAGGTCGGCCTCGAGCGGAAACTCCCGCAGCAGCGCATGGCAGAAGGCGTCAATCGTGCTGATCGACACCTCACCCAGCCGGTCGCGCAGCCCGCGCCAGCGCTCGGCCGGCAGATTCCCTTCTGTCGCGGCCCGGCGCAGGGAGGCCACGACGCGCTCGCGCATCTCCGCCGCCGCCTTCCGGGTGAAGGTGATCGCAAGGACGTTGGCCGGATCGACCCCCGACCGCAGCAGGTTCACATAGCGGTCCACCAGCACGCGGGTCTTCCCGGTGCCAGCCGACGCCAGCAGCGCCACGTTGGCTGACGGGTCGACGGCGTGCCGACGGGCGTCCGCGTCCCTCGCGGCGCGCTCGCGCCCCGGGTCGCCATCACGCGGCGACGACGATGCCGGCCTACCGGTCACCCACGTACTCCTTGCGGCAGACCGACGCGTAGCTGCAACTCGCGCAGATCGCCGTATCGAACGGCCGAGGGGGAAACTCGCCGCGGTGGATGGCGTCGATCAGGGCGAACGTCCGCTCGCGGGCCCCGGCGAGCGTCTCTCCAGCGTCACCCGATCCGGATGTCACGACCGGCACCACGGGGCGGCCGGCGGCGGGAGCGAGGTAGGCGGCCTGATCGACCGCCCAGGGGTGGCCATCACGCCGCGACAGTTCCTCGGCGGCGCTCAGCGCGTACACCGCGACCTGCAACGCGCGGCGGGCGTCCGGCGCAACCGCACCGGTCTTGTAGTCGAACACGCGCAGCCGATGACCGGCGAGCAGGTCCACGCGATCGGCCACGCCGTGCAGAGCCACGCGCCGGCCGTCGGACGCACCGAGCGTGAACTCGCCGCTCAGGCGGTGCTCCAGCAGCCGGCTCGCGACCGGCTCGAGCGCGCCTTCCACTGACAGCAGCACGTCGATGGCGCCTGCGGACGCGGACGAGCCGAACAGCCGGATCCGCTCGATCGTGGCGTCGTCCGGCGCGAGGTCCGCCAATGCCGCCTCGGCGACCTCCGCGAACCGCGCTCGCGCCTCATCGGCGCGGTCGGGCGTGATGGCGCCGCCTTCCTGCGCATCCCAGGCCGTGAAGACGCGTTCGAAGACTTCGTGCAGGAAGCGACCGCGGGTGCGCGGGGTCAGCGCGGCCTGATCCTCGGGCGCCTCGTCGAGCCGCAGCACCTGGGCCGCGAAGAACTTGAACGGGCAGTCCTGATAGCGCTCGATCGCGCTGACGGCGAACCCGCGGGGACCCGGCGACCATCGCACCCGACTGTACCGGCGGCCGGGCTGCCGCTCGACCTCACCCTGGCGGCGGACGCGTTCGCGCGCCCAGTCCGCGGCCGGCGGACCCAGCACCTCGGGCCGCGGCGGTCCGACGGTCAGCGCCTCGTCTTCGAAGATGCGTGCCGACAGGTCCGGCTCGTCGATCTCGCGAAGTCCCGGCAACTTCGCGTCGTCCACGAACGATGCGGGGCTCACGAGCGCGTCGTCTTCGAGCAGGAACGCCGACAGCCGCAGGCGGCCGGCCGGCACCCTGAGGAGGTCGCGGAACAGCGCGCGCTCGCCTGCCACGCGATCGGCGTCCGCCGGCCAACCCAGCTGCCTCAGGATGCCCGGCGAGTAGAGGATGTTCCGTTCGCCCCGGTGCGGCCAGTCGCCTTCGACCAGGCCCGCCACCTGCGCCGCCTCGAAGGCACCGAACCTCGCGGTCTCGGCGTCCACGACGTGCACACCGGAGTCGCCCGTCCGGGGCGCGAACGTCCGCCGCTCGATCCAGTGGCCTATGACCGCCGCCAGATCGGTCGTCGCCATCGGGGCTTCGTCGTGAGCCGCGTACGCCTCCGCCAGCAGGGCAAGCCCTGTCGCGACGGCACTCCGCGCTCTCAGCAGCCTGGGGCCCAGCGGGTCGTCGTCGTCGATCCGGCTTCCGTGCACCGTCAGAAAGGTACGCAGTACCTCCAGTTGCATGTGTGGCGAGCTCGCATCGGTGAGCGGCGCGAGCTCCCGGGCGAGACCGAGAACGGCCGCCGCCGTCGCCGCGGCACCCTGGTGCGCCGGAACAGCACGCCAGCGCCCGGCCAGGCGATCGAGTTCGGCGACGCTCCCGCCGTACCCGGCCTCGGCCAGCGCGCGATCGAGCACGTTCGCGTCCGTCCTGCCAATCAGCCGGCCCTCCCCCCCGTCGTCGACGGGGCGGGACGGATCCGGCGGCGGAACGACCTGCTGCCGGAACGCGAAATGCGGCGACCGCAGCAACCCGGCGATCGACGCGCGCGTCGGCCCCGTGGTGACGAACGACAGGACCAGGTCCAGCAGAGCGGCGAACGGTTCGGCGGCGAGCGGCAGCGTATCGAACATCTGGCACGGGACGCCGCCCGACCGCAGCACCTCCCGAGCCAGGTACACATACGGGAGGGGCCGCCGCACCACGAGCGCGATCCGGTCGAGGGGCGGTGCACCGGACTCCCGTGCCATCGCCTTCACCCACCGCGCGAACCCTCTGACCTCGGTTTCCCGATCGCGCGACAACCCGAGTGCGGGCGGCAGGTCGGGCCCTCGGCCGGACGCGGGAGGGAGCACGAGCAGCGGCCCTTCGACGATCGCGGGCCTCTCCTCGCGCACGTCTTCAACACCCGGAAGCAGGCCGTGCAGGCGTTCGAGAAGCCCCCCTGCGAGCGTCTCTTCGGTCGCCACCACGTCGATCCGCTCGAGGTGCGGCAGGCGGGTCATCAGGTCGTAGTCCGAGGGCCACAGCCCCGACGCGGTCGCGATCGCGTCACGGTGGGCCACGACCAGGTGCCGGATGGGCCGCCGAAGGGGGGTCGCGAGGAGACGGTCGCGCAGGCCGTGCTCGTCGAGCGCGCCCGCTGCGGCCACACGCCGATCGAACTCGCGGAACGCCGCGACGAGGAAGCGGGTCTGTCGAAGCAGGCGCTCGGCGCCGCGGTCGATCGCCGCGTTAGGCTCGAGCGCCTCGACCGCGAGACGCTCGAAGGTCTCCACCGCCTTCAGGTTGCGCCGGAGTGTGTCGTAGAAGGCGAGGATCTGCGCCACGAGCCCCGGCCGCAGCCGGAAGGGCGGTGCGGATCCCGAGTCGATCGCGTGACGGCACGCTGCCGCCAGCAGGACCTCGCGCGCGGTCGCGCCGAGCAGCACCGGCGGATCCGGCAGGCGAGCGGCAAGCGCTGGCAGCCACTCATCGCGCGTGACCATGTCGGGTGCCACGAGCGCGCCCCGGCCATCGAGCGCCTCGTCGTCGAGCACGTTGCGGAGCAGCGAGGCTGCGCCCCGGGTCGGGACGATCACGAGACGGTCCCTCGCGTCGAGGGGCTGGCCGTCCGTCAGGAGTGCCGCAAGGGTGACGCGGAAGCGTCGCGGATCCGCAACCCGCAGCAGACGGGTGGCGCGGGGGGTGATCAGGTGATCACTCCGGCGTGGGAGGCTCGATGAAGGTCCGGATCTGCCGCTGCGCGTCAGAGAGGAACAGCAGGGCGGCCGCCGCCGCAGACGACGCCTGCCGGGCGGTCTCGATGTCCGCCGAGCGCACCGCGCCGTGGCGGATGGCCACGGCCTGCTCGGCGAAGCGCCAGGCGCTGACGAGCGCATCGTGTGCGGCCTGGAGGTCACCCGGAACGGCCACGCGCTGCAACTGCGCGCTGCCTCCCTGCAACCGTCCGTGGAGACGCTCGAGCGCGTCCAGGTCGGGGCCGGACACCTGGCGGACGGCCTCCAGCTCGGTGCGCGCGCGCACCAGTTGCAGCAACTGCGTGCCTGCCGCGCGCTGGTACTCGCGGTAGACGCCCTGCCTGTACGCAAACCGATCGAGGAGCAGCCGCCTGCGCCGGGCGCGCGCCAGGTGCGCGTCGAGCGCGGATCGGAGCGACGTCACCACGTCAGGGCGACGGCCCCCGAGCCGGTCGTCTGCCGCGGAGAGATCCAGCACGGCCCGCTCCACGTCGGCCACGCGGCCGCTGGCCGCCGCCGCCGCGGCAGCCGTGAGCACGCGCGCTGACAGCTCCGAGTACCTGAGGTCGATCGCCTGCTCGTCGCGCAGCACCGCATGGATCGAGGTGGTCAGGTTCGCCACGTACTCGCGGGAGAAGTCCGCCGGCGATTCCGTGACCAGCACAACAGCCGCGTGATAGAGAGCCACGCGATCCTGCGCCCGCTCCGCCAGCCCGGCCGCTGCCAGCACGCTCTCGAGCAGGTCGCGGGACGTCGGAGGGGGCAGGAGCGGCTCCCGCGCCGGCGGCTCCTGTCGCGCCGCCAGCACGAGGTCGAACGCCCCGACCCCGACACGCGCGCGCAGGTCGGCGATCGCCTCGTCCAGCAGCCCGACGATCTCTTCGACGTCGTCCTGACGGTACCCGTAGTGCATCGCCGGCCATGCGGCCAGCTCCCGCCGGGCGCGCGTCGCGATGTCCAGCGCGCGGACCGGCTCGGTTGACCGTGCAATCGTGCCCAGCGTGCGCGCGACCGCCGCGGTCAGGCGGTCGTAGTCGGAGGGGCCACGGGTCGTCGCGTACCGATCGTGGCGAGCCGCTGCCGAATAGCGATCCGTGCGTGCCCAGTCCACCGCGCTGGCCGGCACCGATACGACCTGCAGACGAGGTTCGTCGGACTGCCCGCCCACCGGCATCGAGAAGACGACACGGTCATCGAGCCGCGCGAACTCGCCGTAGCTGACGAGGGAGCCGCCCGTCGACAGGAACAGGCGCAGCCAGAGCGCATCCGCGTCCGACGCGAGAGCCGGCGATGCAGCAGGAAGGACGACCAGCGCGACCGGAGCAAGCCAGCGGAGAAGACGCATGCCGTCGATGGCGCATTGTACTGCCTGTGGCCGGACAGCCCAGGTCACCCCGGTGCCGGCCGGGTGGAGAACGCCGTCAGTGTGGAAAAGCTGTGCACGAAGGGTGCAAAGCTTGTGGAGATCCTGTCAGTCGAAATTTTTTCGTGACGCCGGTGCGGCGTGCGGCTGTATGGGCGGTGGCTGTGCGACCCGTCTTCGCGATCCTCTTCGCTTGTCTTCGCGCGCGCGGTGCATAGAATTTCGGCTTTCGACGTGGAGCGGCGATCGTGATGATGCATCGGTTCGAAGAGGTGATCGGGGGGCGGGCTTTTCAGATCGAAGTCACACCTGCGAGTACCGACTGCACACGATGGCGGGCACAGATCCGGCGCGCGCCCGGGATGCCGACGGCGCTGATGCCGTTCTACGGTCAGACGCCCGACGAAGCCGCCAGGGAACTCAGCCGCTGGCTGGCGCTGGCCTACGGCTCCCGGACCTCCTGAAAACGACAAACGCGGGACACGCCGTGAGGCGTGCCCCGCGTCACCATGGCTCCGTCCTGCCGCGGTTCAGTTGGCGGAGGCGCGGCTGCTGGTGGCGGCGTCCCGCGGCGTGACCAGCTCGACGCGGCGCTCCTTGAACTTCCAGCCGTCGGCGGTCTTCACCAGCTTGTCGAAGTACATCGCGCTGAGGCCGGTCGTCGAAGTCCCCAGCGTGGGCGACGAGATCATGATCAGGTACGCCGAGCCGTTCGCGCCGGCGGCCGTCGGCTCGATCATGACGTTGACCGCGTGGTGCGCGGCCTTCAACACCGGCGGGGGCGACCCGGCGCCCCGGGCCAGCTCGGCCAGTGCATCATGCCCGCGCACGGTGCGCTTGGTCTGCAGGTTGATGTGGAAGATGCCGTCCGGGGTATAGAGGTTGGCGTAGGCGCGTCCCTCGTCCTTCCCCGAATCCACGTAGTGGTTGTACATCGCGTACATGTTGCGAATCTCGGCGTGATCGAGCGCCGTGAGCTGGGTGACCCCTTCCTTGGCACCCGCCTGCTGGACGTACACGCCTGCCGCCACCACCGCTACCAGCGCGGCAACGATGCTGACCTTCCTTGCCTTCGTCATGTGCTGATCCTCCACGAATGCCGGTTACGAGTTCCGCCGCCGCGCACAGCCGGCCGTCCGGGCCGACCCGCCGCACCTCTCCTGGCAGCCACCTCCGGTCCATCGGGGGATGCCGCCTGAGCCTTGAACCTGCTGAGGATACACCCGGCGTCACCGCGGCGCCAGTCTTCGCCGACGAAACAGCAGCGTCGGCGGCTCACACAACCGGCCGGGCAACAGGCGCTTGGCCCGGGTGGGCCAGGGGCATGGCCCGCCATGCGCAGCTCACCAGAAGGGTGAGCGAAGGTGTGGTGGACCAGACCGGGATCGAACCGGTGACCTCGTGAATGCCATTCACGCGCGCTCCCATCTGCGCCACTGGCCCACTTGTCTGCGGAGGGAACCTCATCGTAGCACGGGGCTCGACGGGCCGTCTGAAGCCGGCCCCCACAAGTGGGACCGGCGCTTCCGGGCGCCCGGTCGTGCAGGCTGGACCCCCACGCACGCCGCGGCGACGCCGGATCTCGAGTACGTCGCCTCGAACCCGGGATCGAGCTTTCGCGGCCTCCACGAATAGCTCGTCACCTGTGGCAGCAACCGCATGCCGGAGTTCCTCACCTGCTGCCACGAGGAATCGTCGGTCGGCATGGCCCACGGCTACGCCAAGGTCGAAGGCAAGCCGATGGCGGTGCTGGCGCACGGCACGGTGGGGCTGCAGCACGCCGCGATGGCGATCTACAACGCGTACTGCGTCGTCGATTCGGACTGACGCCCGATCCGCTCAGTCGGGCTGGACGTTCAGCCGTTCGATCAGCCGGTAGAGCGCGCGGCGGCTCACGCCCAGCCGCCGCGCGGCCTCGGCCTTGTTGGCGCCCGCCTGGCGCAGCACGCGCTCGATCAGCTCCCGCTGCGTGGCATCGAGGCGATCGGTGTCTTCCGGCGCCGGCGGCGCGTCCTGCGCGCCGGGCAGGGGCGCGGCCAGCGCGGGACCCATCGCCTCCAGCACATCGCGCTCGGTCAGCAGGTGGCCGTCCGTCGTCAGGCACGCGCGCTCCACCACGTTCTTCAACTCGCGCACGTTCCCGGGCCAGTGCGCCCGCCTGAGCGCCTGCTCCGCGCCCTGCGTCAGCCCCATCACCTCACGCTGCATCCGCGCGGCGTTCTGGCGCAGGAAGGCGGCCGTCAGGTACGGGACGTCCTCGCGGCGCTCCCGCAGGGGGGGCAGGTGCAGTTCGATCACGCTCAGGCGGTAGTACAGGTCCTGCCGGAAGCGGCCGGCCTCGACCTCGGCCCGCAGATCGCGGTTCGTCGCGGCGACCACGACGACGTCCACGTGGTTCGTGTTGACCGATCCGACTCGCTGCACTTCGCCGTTCTCGACGGTGCGGAGGAGCTTCGCCTGCACGGTCGATGGCAGCTCGCCGACCTCGTCGAGGAAGATCGTGCCGCCGTTGGCGTGCTCGAAGAGCCCCGCCTTCGCGTCGGTCGCGCCGCTGAACGCGCCGCGCATGTGGCCGAAGAGCTCGCTCTCGAACAGGTTCTCCACGATGGCCGAGCAGTTCACCGTGACGAATCGGCGCCCGCGACGAGGACCTACGTCGTGGAGCGCCTTCGCCACGAGATCCTTCCCGGCCCCGGTTTCCCCGGTGATCAGCACCGTACGCACGTGGGGCGCCAGCCGCCGGATGGAGGCGTGGATGCCCTGCATGGCCGGGCTGATGCCGATCAGCCCCTGGAACTCGAAGCGCCCCGCCACGTCGGCTTCGGCGTGCGTCAGCCCCTGACGCCGTGCGATCCCCTCGACGACCGAGGTCAGCAGCGCTTCGAGCCGATCGAAGTCGAGCGGCTTCTTCAGGTAGTCGTACGCACCGAGGCGAACGGCCTCGATCGCGGAATCGAGCGTGGGCGACCCGGTGATCAGCACCACGTGGCACTCGGGATCGGCCTCGCGGGCCGCCCGCAGGACGTCGATCCCGCCGACGGTCGGCATCTGCACGTCGACGATCGCGACTTCGGTGCGGAAGGCCGCCAGGTGGCGGATGGCCGCGTCGCCGTCCTCGTGGGCCGTCACCACGAAGCCGTGCTTCTCCGCGAACCGTTCGACCAGGCGCCGCATCACAGGGTCGTCGTCCACCACGAGGAGGCGGGGCTGGCGCGGCGACGTGGACGTCCCCTCTTGACTCGTCATCACTCGGGTTCCGGCGAAGCTCTTTCGAAGATCCGGGCGATCACCACCAACCAGTCGACCGGGACGACACGAACTATACGCCAACGGGCGGATCCGCACACATGAGCGTGCAGCATCGGGCCGACGGCTTCCGGACCCGCACGCCCCGGCGTCCCCCCTCTGCCGGTCTTCCATCGTCCAGCGGGCCTGCAGCTCAGGTGGCAGGCACGTAACTATCTGCAGCGGCGTCGCTTCTCACCGGCGGGCTCCGGGCGTGAACGGCTCGGGGACAGGCCGGCACCGCCCTTGCTCAAGCCTGCGTCGTCATGTCACGAGCGTCCGGTGTCGAAGGTGCCGCGCCGGCCCGGCCGGTGAACGCCGCGGGTGCGGTTCGGATGGCCGAAGCGATCGACTCGTCCGCAGGGGTGAACGCGAGCTGGATGCACAGCTGGCCGACGCCGAGCGACGTGATCCACGGCGAGCCGATCCCGTGGGGGAAACAGCTCATCCGCGGTGACCGGCTGATCTGGGGGGACCGGGTCGCCTGGAGAGACCTTCTGGTGTGGGGCAACCTCGCCGACCGCAGACACGTCAGCAGGGGCACCGACGCGGCGGGCATCAGCCGCGAACGCTGCCACTCGATCAACCTCGGCCTGTCGGAGAAACCGTTGTGGCGGTCGCAGTACAGAAGCTGAACTCCTGCGGGGCGCGACGGGGCATGATGGCGGCCCGCCGCGGCGCCGGCCGCGAGGCGCGTCCCGGGTCGCGCGAGGCCTGGCAGCGCGAGCTGCCGCGCATGTCGGACGACGTCGTGCTCGTGCGGGAACTGCACGACAGCGACGCCGCGGGACTGCTACGGCACCTGTCCACGCCGGAGGTGGTGCGGTTCATGCCGGCGCCGCCCGCCACGCTGGACGGGTTTCGCCGGTTCATCCGGTGGACCCGGGATCAGCGGCGCGGCGGCCGGTACTTCACCTTCGGGATCGTACCGCGGGGACGCCGGCAGGCGGTGGGCGTGGTGCAGATCTGGCCGGTCGAGCTCGACTTCTCGACGGCCGAGTGGGGGTTCGCGCTGGGCGAAGCTTTCTGGGGCAGCGGCGTCTTTCCCGCCGCCGCGCGTCTGGTGCTGGAAGGCGCGTTCAACGACCTCGGCGTCCGGCGGCTCGAAGCCAGGTTGGTGGAGACCAACGAGCGGGGCAGCCGCACCATCGAGAAGCTCGGGGCCACCGTCGAGGGCACGCTGCGGGCGGGGTTCCGATCGCACGGGCGCGTCGAGAACCACGTGATGTGGTCGATCCTCGCCGAGGAGTGGCGCGCACAGGCGCTCCCGGCCGGTCCGGCGCAGTCTTGACGTCCATGCCTGCTGACCGTCGCAACACCGTCGGCATCCACGCGTTCGTGGCCGCGGTCGCGCTGTGTGGCGCGACCGTGATCGCGCTGTCGCTGGCGGAGCTTCCCGACGTCAGGGTGGATCTCTCCACGATTGCCCTTGCCGTGCTGGCGATCGCCAGCGCCCCGCTGGTCGTCAAGGTCCCTGGCCTGCCGACCACCATGTCCGTCTCGGAAGTGTTCGTGTTCACGATCCTTCTGATGGCCGGCACGGCCGCGGGCACGGTCACGGTGGCCGTGGAAGGGCTCGTGATGTCGCTGCGGCAGCGGAACCGCCGGCTGCTCCGGACCGTGTTCAACGTGACGGAGGCGGCGTTGTCGATCTGGCTGGCCGGCCGGACCTTCACGCTGGTCGCGGGAATCCCCGCCGTCGCGGAGCACACCGACACACCCCTCGTCGTCGTGCCCATGATCGCGATGGCCGCGGTGTTCTTCCTGTCGAACATGTCGCTCCAGACCATCGCGCTGGCGCTCGAGACCGGGGCCTCCGGCGCCGCATTCTGGCGCGGGCACGGTATCCCGCTGGCGGTGAACTCCTACGCCGCGGCCGCCCTGGCCACGCTGGCCGTGTCGGAGGACCTGGAGCTCGACTTCCGGGCCATGACGCTCGTGGCGCCGCTGCTGCTGGTCGCGTACGTCGCCTACCGCGAAGCGGCCCGCCGCGTGGACGACGCGCAGCGGCACGCGAGCGAGGTCGAGCGGTTGTACACGGAGGCGCGGAAGAAGGACGAAGAGCTGCGGCAGGCGCAGAAGCTCGAGGCCATCGGCCGGCTGGCGGGCGGCGTGGCGCACGACTTCAACAACATGCTGACGACGATCAAGGGCTACGGCGAGCTGCTCCAGGAGGATTTCTCCGAGAACGACCGGCGCCACGACAACATCGCCGAGATCCTCAAGGCCACGGACCGCGCCGCCGGGTTGACCCGTCAGTTGCTCGTCTTCAGCCGGCGACAGGTGATCGAGCCGCGGATCGTCGATCTGGGCGCCATCGTCGCCGGCACCGAGAGGATGCTGGGACGGCTGATTGGCGAGGACATCCGCTTCACGACCAGCGTGGGTGCGACGAACGCGCACGTCCTCGCCGACCCCGGCCAGATCGAGCAGGTGCTGCTGAACCTGGCCGTCAACGCGCGGGATGCGATGCCCGACGGCGGCACGCTGCACATCGGCCTCGCGCGCGGCGCGCCCAACGGCGCCGCCCGCGAGCCCGGCGCCGCTCGCTACCTCCGCGTGTCCGTGTCCGACACCGGCTGTGGCATTCCGGAGGCCGTCCGCCCGCAGATCTTCGACCCCTTCTTCACGACCAAGGCGGCCGGGCGCGGCACGGGACTCGGTCTGTCAACGGTGCACGGCATCGTGCAGCAGGCGGGCGGCGTGATCGAGGTCGAGTCCGAAGTCGGGCACGGCACGACGTTCCACGTCTTCCTGCCGGAGGCCGGCGCTGCGCTGGAAGACGCAGAGGGAGACGCCCCTGCCGCGATCCGGCCCGGGACCGAGGCCATTCTGCTCGTCGAAGACGAGCCCTCGGTGGGCGCGCTCGTGGCTGCCGGCCTGAAGCGCGCCGGCTACCGGGTGCTGTCGGCCTCGAGCGGCGAAGAAGCGCTGCGGCTCGCCCAGGGCTTTCCGGCCGGGCTCGATCTGCTGCTCACCGATGTCGTCATGCCGGGCATGAACGGGCGCGAGCTGGCCGGCAGGCTGGCGTGTGCGCGACCGGACACCCGGGTGCTGTTCATGTCCGGTTACTCGGACGACGCGCTGCTGGGCCGTGGCATCCGGACCACGAGCGCGTCGTTCATCCAGAAGCCGTTCTCGCTGGACGAGCTCACGGCGAAGGTGCGCGAAGCGTTGGACGCGCCGGTTTTCGCGCAACCGGGTTTCTGATGTTCGAAGACGTGCGGACCCGCCTCCACGTGTGCGCCTGCCCGCCCGGTCGGCACCATCCGGTTGCCACGCAGGGACGATTCAGGGGCCACGAGGCGCTCGCGTTCCTGAAGGCGCGCCGATCGCTCGAAGACGAAGTGACCGCGGGGCGCTTCCGGATGGATCTCTACTACCGTCTGAACGTCGTTGACGTCCACCTCCCGCCGCTGCGGGAACGGGCGGACGACATCCCTCTCCTCGTGGACACGTTCATCCGAGACTGCGCCCGGCGGTTCGACAAGCCGCTGACCGGGGCGTCGGCCTCGGCGCTCCGCCTCCTCGGCGCCGCACCCTGGCCGGGGAACATCCGCGAGCTGCGCAACGTGGTTGAACGGGCCTGCCTGCTGGCCGACGGCACGGCGGTGGGCGATCGCGAGGTGCGCGACGCGCTGACCCCCGGGGGTCGGCGACCGCTCCCCGATCGTCTCGCCGAGGGGCGGTACCCGGAACCGCTGGACGCGCCGTGCGGCGACTCACGTCCCGACACGCTGGCGGCGGCGGAGCAGCAACACCTCGACCGCGTGCTGGCACAGGTTGGCGGCGACAAGAGCGCCGCGGCGGCGCGCCTCGGCATCAACCGCCGCAGTCTCTACCGGCGGCTCGCCCGGCTGCGCCCGAAGGCCCAGGGGGCAGCGGGCGTGCCGACGCTGGACCGGGCGTAGCGCGGCGGCTGCGGGCCACCGGTCGCGCT
>Ga0194132_10007340_pt1 | contig 16492 bp, 15 predicted proteins | sample TA2KigOf80mmetaG_FD_148612 | JGI IMG/M metagenome (GOLD analysis project Ga0194132, IMG submission 148612) | Freshwater microbial communities from Lake Tanganyika, Tanzania - TA2015054 Kigoma Offshore 80m | ecosystem: Environmental > Aquatic > Freshwater > Lake | place: Tanzania: Lake...
AGCGCCTTCGGCCTGATGAAATCAGCATTCATTTCGCCTAATCGGCATCATCGCTTTCCTCGGGCGCACCTTTTACCTACTTGATCAGCGTATCCCTAACTCATCTTTCGAAAAATGAAAAAAATTCAAAAGAATATTCGTATCGATGAAAACGTGCATTGCAATGCCCAACCGACAAACGTGCTTGAAAACGAGAAATCGTGACTTTCGCTAAAGTTCACTCGCGGCTCAATCAATCGCCGAATGCACAATATTGGCAACAAGATCCAACCGCCGCGAATGCCAAGGATCCGGCACGCGGCTATTGGTGATGTAAGCAAACGACACCCCCGAATCCGGGTCGCCCCAGCAGTACGATGACCCCACGCCGCCGTGGCCAAACGTGCGCGGCGAGGCGATGCCACCCAAGCCGCGAATGCGCACGGTGTCGCCGCGTGTATGCACACCCAGGCCGCGATGCATGGGCATGTCCATGCCGTAGTCGTGCATGTCGCCGGTATGGTTGCGCGTGACGAATTCGATCAGGCGCTTGGAAAAAATGCGCTGGCCGTTCAGGCGCCCGCCGTTAAGCAGCATTTGATAAAACGCCGCCATCGCGCGCGCGGTGGCGTAGCCGCCGCCGCTGGGGGTGCCGGCACGGCGCGCTTCGGGCGTGTTTTCCTGTTTCAAGAGTTGTTGCGCGCCTTTCGTACCACTGGCGTCGGGCTCGTAAATCGCCGCGGCGCGCGCGTGCTCGGTATCGGGCATGCCGACGTAAAGCTCGCGCCCCAGACCCAGCGGCTCGATCACGCGTTGGCGCAGAAAATCGCGATAGTCGACGCCGGTGATCTCCTCGACCACCGCCGCGGCCACCCAGAACGCCGAGCGGCCGTGGTATTGCAAGCGCGTGCCGGGTGCCCATTCGAGTTTGAAGTCGCACACCTGGCGGCGCATTTCCTGGTGATCGGTCCATGCCGCCGGCGTGCAATCGGCGCTGGGGAAACCGGCACGGTGGCTGATGAGTTGCGCGATGGTGATGTCGCCTTTGCCGTGCTGCGCAAACTCCGGCAGATGCTCGGCCACACGGTCGAAGAAACTCAACTTTCCGTCTTCCACCAGCGCCCAGATGCTCGATGCGCTCAGCACCTTGGTGTTGGAAAAGAGCAGCCACAACGTATCCGCATTCGCCGTGCGCCCGATGGCCGCATCACCAAAGGTTTCGAACAACGCCAACTGCCCATGGCGCGCCAGCGCGATTTGCGCACCGGGGTAACGCCCCTCGGCGATGTGGCTTTGAATCAGCGCGCGCAGTTTGGCGAGCGCGGGTTCGTAAAAGCCGAGTGCGGTAGGCGTGGCGGCGGGTAAGGCGAACGCGGCGGTTTGGGCGATGCGGCTGGCGCTGGCGAGATCGTTCATGGTGTAGCTCCCCGGTTGGCTGAAAGCGCTGAGTGTAACTGCGCCTCTACCCCTTGTGCTTTTGAACCAAGTACCCCACAAAACCATGTACTTCCATACATTACTTGGTACTGGGTACCATAAATCATTCGTAAGCCATTGAAAAATCAGTTGTACTTTTTTGTGAACAGGCGTACCTTCCCGCCGTACACCACAGGGAGAAGACGCCATGCTCGAATTCGAACCGGCCCTATCAGCCGGCAGCTTGCAGTTGCGTGGGATTGCGGTGCCGTCGCGCCGCGCGCGCGTGCGCGAGGTGCCGACGCAGGACGTGCCGATTTACCAGGGCGAGCTGTGGACGGCGATGCAGCGCCAGGCAAGCTCGATCCACGAAATCGCCTACCGAGCGTGTTACAAGCCGCAACTGCCGGCGTACTTTATCGAACGGCTAACCGAACCGGGCGATGTCGTCTACGACCCGTTTAGCGGCCGCGGCACCACGGCCGTTGAGGCCGCGCTGCACGGCCGCAACGTGATCGCCAACGATGCCAACCCGTTGAGCGCCCTGCTCACCCAGCCGCGGCTCGAGTTGCCCGATCTCGCCGACATCGAAGCGCGCTTGAATACCCTGCGCTTCAAAGCCAGGCAGGTGAGCGACATCGATCTATCGATGTTTTATCACCGCGACACCGAGCGCGAGCTGCTCGCGCTGCGCACCTACTTGATGAGCCGCCAGGCCGATTACAAGGAGGACGCGGTCGACCGCTGGATACGCATGGTCGCCACCAATCGGTTGACCGGCCACTCGCCCGGATTTTTTTCGGTGTACACGCTGCCGCCCAACCAGGCCGCATCGCCAGATAATCAAATCAAAATCAACGAACGCCTAAAACAAAAACCCGAATATCGCGACGTGCGCGAATTGATTTTGCGCAAATCCAAGCAACTGCAAGGCAAGCTCAAACCCATCGACCGCGAACGCCTGCGCGCCGCCGCCGAAACCGCGGCCTTCATGGCCGACCCCGCCGCAGGCACGCTCGGCATCCCCAGCGAAATTGTCAAACTCACCGTCACCTCGCCGCCGTTTCTCGACGTGGTGCAATACGCCAAGGACAACTGGCTGCGCTGCTGGTTTAACGCGCTCGACGCCGAGTACATCGCCGCGCGCATCACCATGAGCAGCACGGTGGCGCATTGGTCCACCGCGATGCTCGAAGTATTCCGCGAACTGTATCGCGTGACCGTGCCCAACGGCTGGGTGGCGTTTGAAGTGGGCGAAGTGCGCGGCGGCAAAATCAAGCTGGATGAAATCGTCGCGCCGATCGGCATCGCCGCCGGTTTTGCCTGCATGGCGGTGGCGATCAACGCGCAAAAATTCACCAAAACCGCCAACATCTGGGGTGTCGCCAACAACGCCAAAGGCACGAACTCGAATCGGATTGTGTTGTTTCGTAAACCTGTTTAGTTTGTAGACAAAAACTCCCGCGCCTTACTGACGCACATTGAAATCTGATGCATTTTTTCGTAAAATGCATCACTTTTCTAAAAGTGCATCAAACATGCGAACTACCATCGGCATTGAAGACGAAGCATTTGCCGCGGCGCAAAGCTACGCCAAGGCACGTGGGCTGAAGCTCGGGCAAGCGGTGTCCGAGCTGATCCTGCGGGGCAGCATGGAAAAACTGCCGCTTAAGCAGAAAAAAGGCGTTTGGGTGTTCGAACTGCCGCCCGAAACACCGCGCGCGACCATGCGCCAAGTACAGCAAATGCTCGACGAATCGGCGTGAGCCACCTGCTCGATGCCAACGCGCTGATCGCGCTGGCGTGGCCGCCCCACGAACACCACCCGCGCATGCTGCGCTGGTTTAGCCAGCACGCGCGGGCGGGATGGGCTACCACGGCGTTTACGCAATCCGCGTTTGTGCGCATCATTTCGCAGCCGGTATTTTCAGGCCGCGCCATTGCGATGAGCGAAGTAGCCGAGTTACTGCTACGGAATACGGCTCACCCCAAACATCGGTTGGCCGCACTCGACTTCAGCTTTGCCGACGTGTGGGCTGCCTGCAGCGGCGGTATCTTGGGCCATCGGCAAGTGACCGATGCGTGGCTACTCACCGCCGCGATCCGGCACGGCATGAAGCTGCTCACGTTCGACGCCGGGATACCGCATTTGTTGACCAGCAGCCAGGAACGCGACAAGCACGTCACGGTATTGCGCCCGTAATTCAACCATACGCAATTGACGATTTACCCGCCGCGACCTAAATTGCGTACTCGCGGGAACCATCGATCACATCGGAGGACACACATGGAAAAAGAACCCATCGGCAACTACACCATGCCCGGCATCGGCTTCGGCACGCTGGGCAACACCGGCGACGCCGGCCGCGCGCTCACCGAAGCGGCGCTCGCCGAGGGCTATCGCTACATCGACACCTCGCGCTTTTATGCCAACGAAGAAGCGGTCGGCCAGGCGATGGCACGCTCGACGGTAGCGCGCGGCGAGGTGTGGATTACCACCAAGCTGCTGCATCCCAAAACGCCGCCGCAGCCGGACCTGCAGTTGGAGATCAACAAAAGCCTGCAATTGCTGCAAACCGACTACGTCGATCTGCTGCTGATTCACTGGCCCAACCCGGCAGTGCCGCTGGATTGGGCGCTGGGTGAGTTTGACAAGATTCGCAAGCAAGGCAAGGCGCGCACCATCGGCATCTCTAACTTCACCATCGCGCAAATACGGCAGGCCGTGAGCCTCGTCGGCGATCTTGCGGCCAATCAAGTCGAATACCATCCCTATTTGAATCAAGGGCCGCTACTACAGTTGATGCGCGAGCACGGGCTGGTGCTGATCGCGCATTCGCCGCTTGCGCGCGGCAAGGTGCTGGACGATCCGGTGTTGCGCGATATCGCCGCCCAACGAAAATTGAGCGTCGCGCAAGTCGTGCTGCGCTGGCTGGTGCAGCAGGAGCGCGTGGTCGCCATCCCCGGCGCGCAAACGGTCGAACAGTTGCGCGACAACCTGAAAGTGCTTGACGTTAAACTCAGCGCCGATGAAATGGCCGCGATTTCAGCGCTTGCGCGCGGGACGCGTATCGTCAATCCGCCGCATGGGCCGAAGTGGGATGCTTGAAGGTTAGTCGCCGGCAAATAACTGCGCCATGTCGCCGATCTGCCGACACGCTTCAACGCGCTGCTTTAACGCGGTGTAACGCGCGTCGCTTAGCGCATACCGGCCCATCGCAAAACATTCGCGAAACTTGTCTTGCACCTGCTCCGGCGCAATCAGGCGCCCGTCGCTGCCGGCGACGTCTTCGACGCGGCACGACACTTGCCCGTGCGTGCGCGTTTGCATGCGCAGCTCGACCGGGCCGCGCGTGCCGGTCTGGGTGTCATCGACTTTGAGTGTGATCTTGCCCATGTGCGCGGCAATGTTTGGGTCGCGCGCGGCATCAGGCTGAATTTCCGCCAGGCCCAAGCGCCTACGCACCAGCGCACACGCGATGGAATACTTGAGATTGAATTGCGCGGCGACTTGCGCATCGCCGCTCGGATCGTACTCGCCGCCGACGATGCGTTGGATATAGGGCGTGATAGTCGCTTCAATCGCGGTCACGTCGCCGGGCTTTAAGTCGTATTGCTTCGCTAAAGCGAGCGTGGCGTCGATCGCGGTGTGGTTACAGCCGCAGCTTGGGTACAGCTTGATGCTCGCTTGATCGTTGTCGAAGCGCTTACCGAGTTCGTGCGTGAGTTTGTCCGCGTCGCCCGGCTGATAGAGTTTGTAAAACCCGAACTGCCCCTCGATCACGTCCGGCGGCGCGGTGACGCCGCGTTGCGCGAGCAGCGCCGCGTAGACGCCTGCGCGTGCGGCGAACGCCGAGAGCATGCGTTTGGCGAGCGAGGGCTGAATATTGGCCTGCTGCGTGCCGCCGGCCTGCAAAAACGCCAGGCCCAACGCGTGCTGCGTTTGCTCGACATCGAGTTTCAGCAAACGCGCAGCAGCAGCGGCGGCGCCGAAGCAGCCCATGGTCGCCGTGTAATGAAAGCCGCGATTGGGGTACGCGGCGGCGGCGCCGAAGCGATGTGTGATGTCGCAGCCCAGCACCAGCGCGGTTAGAAACTCGCGGCCTGTCGCGTGCTCGCGCTCAGCGATGGCCAACGCCGCCGGCAGCTCGGCGATGTAGCTGTGCACCGCGACGCCCAGGCCGATGGAGTCGTATTCGATGGCGGCTGCGGTCATGCCGTTGATGAAGGCGGCGGCGGTGGCGGGCAGGCGGCTTCCGTACGCCCAGGCGGTGGCGTCTTCGCGGCCGCCCTCGTGTTTGAGCATGGCGTGAGTGTCTTCACAGCCAGGGGCGTCGGCGCCGGCCCAAGCTACGGCTAGCGTGTCGAGCGTGAGCAGTTTCGCCGCTTCGAGATTCGCATTTGGAATCGGATCGAATCGGGTTTCGATGGCGTGCTGCGCGAGGCGGTGTGTCAGGCTATGCATAAAAGTTTCCGTTCGGGCTGATGCTGAGCATGTCGAAGCATCGAAACCCGCTTAGATAGTGTGACCCTTCGACAAGCTCAGGGCGAACGAAGTTACGAGAACCCCAGATTCCTACACTTGCGCACGTGGACTCGCCGCGCGCACAAACCCCGCCACCGCCTCCGCCACCCGCAACTTAGCCACACTGTTACTTTCGCCCGAATGCAAAAATACTCGCGCTTCATTTACATATTTCGCGAGCGGCATGTCGAGCATCACCCCCATAGCGCCGAAGCATTCCGCGGCTTCCTCGGTGGAGGTGTACATCGCTTCGGCGGTGAACACTCTGGCGACGGTTTGCAGCGGCAAACCCGACACGCTGCGATCCGCCACCGCTTCGGGGTGATCCGAAGCCCATGCCGCTTGCCACACGGTGTTGCGCGCGACTTCGATTTTGATCGCGGCGTCGGCGAGGATATTGCCGATGCCTTGATGCTGAACAATGGTGCGCCCGCCCTGTACACGCAGTTTGGCGTAAGTGACGGCCGCCTCCAATGCCGCGCGCGCGACGCCGATGTTGATCGCTTGCATGAGCGGGTTACCGCGTCCCGCCGCATTGGCCGCGAGCGTCGCCGCGCCGCCGTTGCCCAGCACATGCGTCGCCGGCACGCGGCAATCCATAAACGTGATTTCACCGCCGGCGCCGTGGAACCATTTCACCGCTTGGCTGTTGGTAGCAAGATCGTTGATGCTCATGCCCGCGCTGCCGGCAGGCAGCAGTAGCGACACGGCTTCACCGCTGTTAACAACCGCCGCCTGCACCGCGATCAACCTGGCGATCGGCGCGTTTTGCACAAAAGCCGTGGCGCCGTTTAGTATGTAGTCACCGTTGGTTTGCCGCGCGGCCGTGACGCGCGGCGAGGGTGCTTCGCTAATTTCACGATGGTATTTCCAGGCGAGATCCGGGTCGGTCGTGTGCGCGGCAAAGGCGAGATGAAAACGATCATCCGCCACGAACGCGGGCAAAAACGTTTCGCGCTGCGCATCGTTCATCATCTCGTCGAACAGCAAACGCGCAAGCCGCGCGGTTTCCGCCAGCGTTACCGCGATGCCCACATCGCCGGCGGCCAGCTCCTCCGCCACGATGCACGCGGTCAAGTTATCCGCGCCCGCACCGCCGCGCGCTTCCGATAACGCAAGGCCGCACAAGCCCATTTGCGATGCTTGATCGATCAGCTCGAGCGGCAACGGCTTCACCAACTTCTGCAAGCGCTCCGGGTGCAGCACCACGGGTTTGATTTCGCGTTCGACGAAATCGCGCACGGTGTCGCGAAACTCGTGCTGCTCCGGGGTCAACCGCAGGTTATACATGGCAATCCAACGATAAAACGTAAGTATTTAATTTTATTAAATAATTTTCAAGATGCATCGTGCATCGACATGGCGATCAAACAGGGCTTGGTAGAACGATTGCTCCACGCGTGATTGGCGCCGCGCAGCACCACGGTGTCGCCCGCGGCAAGTTGCACTTCTTCAAGATCGAGCACCAGCGTGACCTCGCCTTCGAGGATCAGCGCGAAATCGAGCGAGCGCGTTTTTTGCATGTACGGGTGCGGTGCCTTGCCGGAGTAAGTCGACGCGCCGGGCGAACCCATGCTGGCGAAATACGCCGCGACTTCCTTTGAGCCTACTTTGCCTTTCCACGCATCGTCGGGCGGAATCTGCAAAAAGCGGCACAACGAGCCCGCGCGCGGCGGCTCGATGGTGTGCGGTTTGTTCAACGTTTCGTCTTCGATGCGCGCGGGCGTTTGGTTGGTCACCCACATGCGGGTCGCGGCGTAACCGGGACGCGCGGCGTCCAGATGCACATCGGGTGACGGCGCATCGCACAACGCGCGCGATTGCGTACCCTCGGCGTTGTCGCGCACGACAATGCGGCGCAGCGGCTTGATGTCGCTCGGCAGATGGTTGGCCATGTTATTTGCCTCCTTGCTTGTCCGATTTGCCAGATTTACCAAGGGCATCCTCGAACTGCGAAGCAATAAACACAAACGCCATGCTGCCCGCATTCACGTTGCGCCAAGCGTGCCACGCCGCGAGGTCGATGATGCAATCGCCGGGCTTGAGATGATATTCACCATCATCGAGAATCATCGTGCGCTCGCCGTCGAGCAAAATGCCGTAGTCGATGGTCTCGGACTTGTGCGTGCGCGTGGTGTAAAGATTTTGATTGCCGCGCTCCCAGGTGCCGCCGGGTGTTTTTTTCGGCGGATGTTCGGGCACGATAAAGGTATCTTTCGCCACATCGTAATCGGCGGGCTTGGCATCCGACTGAACAATGCGCAAATGCCCGCCGTTCGCCGGGGGTTCAAAGTGAAACGGCAGATTGCCGTCGTCCTTCTCGCCTTGGATATTCGCCGGGCAGTTGTGAAACACCCAAATGTCCGTCATGCCCGTGCCCTTTTTAAAAGAGTTCGGGTTTACATTGGGTGCTGCGGAATCGAACAACACCTTGGAACGCCCTTGCGCGTCGTTGCCGGTGACGACGCGTCTAATGGGTTTTACGCCTTCAGGCATATTTGTGCCTCCTCAAGTCAAAAGCTTTTTGCCACAGATTTTGAAGTTTTTATCAGCCCCGCCAATCAATGCCCACCGCCACCACCCGGCGTCCAAGCCGTCGGCGCCAGCGCCGTGTCATCGCTGATCACATCCAACACCACTGGCCTGTTCATCGCCATTGCTTTCGGCAGCAGCTCGCGCAACTGCGCCGGCGTTTCCACTCTGAACGCCGCGCAGCCCATCGCTTCGGCCATCTTGGCGATGTTCGCCGTTTTCTGGAAGCGCCACATTTCGTCGGGCTTGTAGCGGTCGCCGCGTTTGTCTTTGTACGCCGCGCCCACCAGCGGGATTTCTTGATTGAGCGAGCTATTGTTGTTGACCACCATCACCAGGTTGATGCCGTGGCGCGAGGCGGTTTCGAGTTCGCCGATGTGATAATAAAAACCGCCGTCGCCGCTGAACAAAATCACCGGCCGGTCGGGGAACGCGCACTTCACGCCCATCGCGCCGGGCAAGCCCCAGCCGAGCGAGCCCGCGCAGCGGATGTAACGCTGCGTCGGATGCTTGATATCGATCAACTGCCCGGTCCACATGCCCGCATGGCCGGTGTCGGACACCACCACGCCATTGGCCGGCAGCGCCTCGGTGATTTCTTTGCAAATGCGTTCGGGGCGGATCGGCGCAGCGTCGGAGTGGTAATTCGCCGCCACACTCGCGCGCCAATCGGCGACGATTTGTTGCACGCGTTTTATCCACGCCGCTGCGCTGGCCGAGGGCGCACCCGCGAGCGCGATCATGTGCGTTAACGTGGCTTTGGCGTCACCCAGCACCGAAGCCGCATTGGGATAATTGCGGCCGAGTTCCTGCGCGTCGATATCGACCTGAATCACTGTCACGCCAGGCGCGGGGATTTTCCAGTTGGCCGTCACTTGAGCACCCGCACGGCTGCCGATGAACATCACCAGATCGGCCTCTGAAATCCCGCGATTTGCACACTCGCGCGAATACACGCCAGGCACGCCGACCGCGAGCGGATTCGTGTCGAGTATCGCACCCTTGGCGTTTAATGAAGTTGCCACCGGGATTTGCAACTTCTCCGCAAACGCCACCAGTTCGGCTTGCGCGCCCGACGAGGTGACACCGCCGCCGGCGACGATGATTGGCCGCTGCGCGCGGGCCAGCACCGCCAGCGCAGCCTTGCAGCGCTCGGTTTCCGGCTGCGGGCGGTACGCCGGAATCACCGCGTATTCTTTTTCGATAATCGGCGCGGGCAGGTCGGCTTCCACTTCGATGCCCTGCCCGTGCGAGCCGCGCAATCTGAGATGCACCGGCTTGGGCGCGCCGGTGGTGACCGCGCGGAACAACTGGCGCATCAAATCCGGCAGGCGCGATACATCATCGCACTGCAAACTCAATTTGGTCATGGAGTCGAACTGTGAAAAATCCTCGACTTCCTGATATGCGATGCGATAACGGCTCGCCGTCGCCGGCCCACCGCTGATCGCGATCACCGGCGCGCCCGCCATGTAGGCATCGCGCAAACCCGCCGCCAAGTTCGACGCGCCGATTTGCTGGCCCATGCACAGCGCCGGGCGATTTAACGCGCGCGCGTAACCATCGGCCATGTAGGCGGCGGCTTTTTCGCCGTGGGTGAGAATTTTTTGAATGCCGAGTTCATCCATCTCGGCCAGCGCTTCCATCAAAATCGTCGGCACAAAAAACGCATGGGTGATGCCGTAACCCTTCATCACTTGAGCGAAATAGCGTGCACCGGTAGTTTTGGGCATCTTAGCCTCCGTTAAAATTATTCAATAAAATCAGATACTTAAAAAATATCCGTAAAGTGGGTGGAGGCGCGACGTTTGCGCCGTAACCCACCATTCGCGTGGCGCCACGCCGCGGCAGGTGGGTTGCGCTGCGCTCCACCCACCCTACAAATTTGTCATTCCCCCGTCCACGCGCGATCGGCAAACGCCATCTTATCCGTTACCAAATCGATCACCACCGGTTTGTTCGCGGTAAAGGCGCGCGTGAGCGCCGGGCCCAACTCCGAGGGTTTTTCCACGCGCATGCCCACGCAACCGAGCGAGCGCCCCACCTCGGCGAAGTTACGCTCCGTGAATCCCCAAAGTTGCTCGCCGCGCTCCGGCGCCTGGCCGTGATAGGCATGATTAAAGTGCGGTATCTCTTGGTTCAACGCCGCATTGTTGTTGATGATGATCACCGCGTTGATGCCGTAACGCGCAGCGGTTTCGAGTTCGGCGAGGTGATAGTACGCCCCACCATCGCCCGCGAAACACACCACCGGCGTATCGGGCAGCGCACACTTCACGCCCAGCGCGCCGGGCAAGCCCCAGCCCAGCGTGCCTGCGCAGCGAATCAAACGCTGCCCACGCCGGGTGAAATCGATCATGCTGCCGGTCCATATACCCGAATGGCCGGTGTCGGACACCACCACCGCGTTTTCTGGCAACACGCGCGAAATTTCGCGGCACGCGCGCTCCGGGCGCATCGGCACGGCATCGGAATCGCGCTGTTTGGCGGCGTGCGCCTGCCAATCGGCGACCAGCTTTTGTGTGCGTGATAGCCAGGTGGAGCGGTCGCGTGGCGTACTGTTACGCGCCACCGCCAGCATTTGCCACAGCACGGTGCGCGCGTCCCCCAACAACGAATGTTCCGTCACGTAGTTGCGCCCGAATTCGCGCGGGTCGATATCCAAGTGCATGATGCGCGTGCCGGGGCGCGGCACTTTCCAGCGCGTCGTCACCTGACTTCCAGTGTGGCTGCCGATAAAAAACACCAAGTCGGCTTCGAATACCGCTTGATTAGCGCAAGCACGCGAGTAATTGCCGATCACGCCCACCGACAGCGGATGCGTATCGAGTATCGCGCCCTTGGCATTCAACGATGTGGCCACCGGGATGTTGAGTCGCTCCGCCAGTGCCACCACGTCCGCGCCCGCCTGCGACCACGCCACGCCGCCGCCGGCGACGATGATCGGTCGCTCGGCGGCATCGAGTAGCTTCACCGCTTGCGCGACATCGGCCTCATCCGCCGTGGGGCGAAATGGCGGTACTTCCTTGTAACGCGCTTCGACGATGAAGGCCTCGTCAGTTTCGCCGCTTAACACCTCCGCGTGATGGCCGCGCATTTGCAAATGCACCGGGCCGGGCGAACCGGTGGTCGCCTCGCGAAACGCCTGGCGCAGCAAAAACGGCAAGCGCCCGACGTTATCGACATGCAGATTCAACTTGGTGGTGTTGTCGAACTGGCCGAAATCTTCGAGCTCCTGATACGCGTGGCGATAGCGATTCTCCGGCGTGGTGCCACCGGTGATCGCGATCACCGGCGAGCAGGCTAGATACGCATCGCGCATCCCCGCCGCGAGGTTCGACGCGCCGACATGCTGCGCAAAACACACACCGGGCCGGCGAGAAGCACGCGCGTAACCATCGGCCATATAGGCGGCGGCTTTTTCGCCGTGCACCATCAAGCGCTGAATACCCATGCCCTCCATCTCGACCAGGGTTTCCATCAGCATCTGCGGCACGAAAAACACATGCGAGACGCCGTAGCCTTGAAAAGCCTCGGCAACCATGCGAGCGCCATTGCGCTTGGGCATTGAGCAATCCTTATGGAAGAAAAGTCGACCGGTAAAACCTGCGAGGCTCCATGTGCCGCAACGCGGCCCCTACCGCCGGTGTCGTTCCCGCGCAGGCGGGAACCCATAACACAGCGTCGCTTGAGACACCGTATGGATTCCCTCCTTCGCGGGAATGACACCATTGGTTAGGCTAGCTTTTATTGTGCTCTGCAATCTCGCGCACTAGCACCGGGAACCCAAGTCCATTTTCGCGTAACCGATGCTAACAAACGCGTTCGCTCAGTTCAACCGCGTAGCGCTTGAACAGCCTAGACGCGCACCCATCGACATTCCAAATGCGTTCGAAGTGCTTGTGGTTTGCTGCTGGAGCCGCGAGAATGGCACCGTCGATCGCAGCGGTGGAGGAACCATGCATCACACATCCAAATTGCGGTTACGTAGCGCGGCTATTGCTTTGGCGGCAAGTTTTTGCGCGCAAGCTTTGGCGCAAGACTGGAAACCGCAACGCCCCGTGCGCGTGGTGGTGATGAGCTCGCCCGGCACCGGTCCCGACATCCTCGCGCGCTTGTTGGGTGGTAAATTTTACGAAGCTTTCGGCCAGCAGTTGGTGGTGGACAATCGCGCCGGCGCATCGGGCATCATCGGCGCGGAGATCGCCGCCAAGGCCGCGCCCGATGGCCACACGCTCACCGTGGCGACCTCGGCCATTGTCATCGTCTCGGTGCTGTATGAAAAGCTGCCCTACGATTTGCATCGCGATTTCACGCCGATCAGCCTGCTGGGCACCACGCCGTTTATTGTCGTGGTAAACCCAACAGTGCCCGCCAGGGACATCAAGGAATTTATCGCGCTGTTGAAATCCGCGCCCGGCAAGCTGCGCTATGGCTCCGGCGGATCGGGCTCGCCGCCGCATCTGGCCGCCGAGCGCTTCAAAGCGATCACCGGCACCCACATCGAACACGTACCGTATAAAAGCGTCGCCCCCGCCGTGCAAGACACCATCAGCGGCCAATTGCAGATGACGATTTCGGTGGTGCCGATGATCATGCCGCACATCAAGGCCGGCCGTGTGCGTGCGCTGGGCATCACCAGCCTTGCGCGCTCGCCGCTCGCGCCCGATTTGCCGACGGTGGCCGAGACCGTGCCCGGCTATGATGTCACCGGTTGGTACGGCATGCTCGCGCCCACAAAAACACCCAAGCGCATCATCGACAGACTCAACACCGAGTTCGTCAAGGCGATGAAGTCGCCCGACTTACTGGAAAAAATGTCGGCCCTCGGCGCGGAGGCCAGAGGCACCACAGCCGACGAGTTTGCGGCGCACATACGCGCCGAAACCGAAAAAATGCGCGCGGCGGTCAAGGCATCGGGGACAAAGGTGGAGTAACCATCTTCGGATGGGTGGGGCCCTTCGACCAAGCTCAGGACAGGCTACGCGCAACCCATCAACGTTCCGATGGGTTACGGCTGCGCCTCCACCATCCTACAGTTTTACCGCCCGTCCATTGCGGCTCGACGCCTGCATCGCATTGGCGATGCGTATCATGCGTAAACCATTCTCCGCCGACAGCAGCGTCGGCTCGCCGTGGGTGATGTAGCGGTTAAACGCCTCAATCAGCGGCACCGTGCGCGTGACCCAGGTGTCGTCGGGAAATGGCATGCGGATGGTCGGCGCCGCGCTTTCCACCACCACCTCCTGCACGCGCGGCACTTCGCTGCGGCCTAGGGTGTTGAGGCAGGAAATTTTGCCCGCGCTGCCGTAGAGCACGGTGTCGTTGTCCGAGCGCCGCACCACCGCGCCCGACTCCACGTGGCCCAGCGCGCCGTTGGCGAATTTGAATAGGCTCATGCTGATTTCCTCGGCCGGCCGCGCGGGCGTTTCATCGGTAAAGCAATGCACTTCGGTTATTTCGCTATCCATCAAATAACGCAGCAAATCCACCGAATGCACCGCTTGCGCGACGATGGAGCCTGAACCCGACAACAGCGGATCGTTGCGCCAGCCCGGTTGTTTGGGCCAATACGGGCGCGTGCCGCCGATGAAGTTTTGCGCCTTCGCCAACTGAATTTCACCGAGCACGCCCGATTGCACGCGCTTGCGCGCCTCGATGTGTGCGGTGTGATAACGCTGGCGATACGCGCAGTCGAGCCGCACCTGGTTTTGCTCGGCCGCGCGGATCATCGCTTCGCCGTCAGCTTCGGTGAGCGCCATCGGTTTATCCACCAGCACATGCTTGCCCGCGCGCGACGCCGCAATCGATTGCTCGGCGTGCACGCCGTTGGGGCTGGCGATGTAAACGGCATCGAGTTCGCGGTCGGCCAGCATTGTGTTCAAGTCGTCGTACGCGCGCGGCACGCCGTGTTTGGCGCAGAATGCTTTGCCTTTTTCGGCGCTGCGGCTAAACACCGACACCAGTGGCGAGTCCTTCGCCTTTTTCAGCGCCGGTAAAAAATTATTCTCGGCGATTTCGCCCAAGCCGATGATGCCCCAGCGCATGACCATGATGAGACCTTATTGCGTTTTCGGTAGGAGATAGGTGGTAGTTGGAATTCTACGCGCACCACAAGGCGAACGGCCGTGTCTCATCACCGAGCGCATTCCCTCGTGCGACCGCGGCATGGTCGAGGATTTCGCGGTCAACCGCAGCGTGCGCGACGAAGGCGACAAGCTGCGCCAATTGGCCGAATCGACCCTGAACGAACTGCGGCCCTTGCTCGAAATCGCCCACGAAGCGCTGATTTGCCAGCAAGGATTGGGACGTTATCAGGGCTACGAAGCGGCGCTCAGGGCGCGCAACGTCGAGCAGGCCATCATCGCGATCGGCCAAGGCGGTTGCCTGGGCAAGCTGCGGCAGGCGGCGGCCGCACGTGGCTACGACACGGTGACGGTCGGTATCGCGGCGGATGTCTCCCTCGGGCTCGGGGGCAACGCCGAGATCGGGCTCGCGCTCGACAATCGTGACCGCTATCCGGCGCAAATCTACGCGACCTACGGCTACTCCTTCGGCTGGAGCGCGGGCGGGGGCGGCGCATGGACAGTCGGCTTTTCCAAGGAACGCGTTACAGCGATGGCCGGCAATAGCCACGGCTTCGCATTCAGCGCGAAACTCGGCGGCGGCACCGGTGCCGGCATCATCTTCGACTACAACAACAACTTTCAGAGCATCGCGGCGTCGGCTGCCATCGGCGCAGGGGCGAACGCAGGCGTTTACGTTCGCTCGAAGACGGACTTGCTCACCAAGGGGCGATAGTCGCAATGGCGGCGGCGCTGGCGTGACAGCCGGCAGCGCCGTCGCCACGCAAGGTAACATCAGCCCGTCGCAGCCATCATAAAATATTAAATTAAATCAACTACTTATGTAATTTTTCCCGCAATCCGCGGCAACACCCGGCGCACAATTATTGCGTCTTGATATTCGCTGCCTTGATCAGTTTGGCCCAGCGCGCGACGTCGGTCTCGGCGTAGCGTTTAAATTCCTGCGGCGTCATCACCGTCGGCTCCAGCCCCTGGCTGCCGAAACGCTGACGGATATCACCGTCATTGAGCACCTTGGCCACTTCGGTGTTCAGGCGATTGACGATCGGCGCGGGCACGCCCGCCGGCCCGACGATGGAATACCAGGTCACCAGCTCGAAACCCGGCAGCGTATCCGCCACCGTGGGCACGTCGGGCAAGGCGGGCGAGCGTTTGGTGCTGCCGATGCCGAGCATTTTTAGGCGCCCCGCCTGCGTGTGCGCCAACACCGTGGGAATGCTGCTGAACGCGAAATGCACGCGCCCCGCGACCAGATCGATCATCGAAGGCGCGGTGCCTTTGTACGGCACGTGCGTTACGTTCACGCCGGCTAACGATTTGAATAACTCACCACCCAGGTGCGGCGCGGTGCCATTGCCCACCGAGGAAAAATTTAGCTGCCCAGGCTTGGCCTTGGCCGCGCCGATGAGATCCTTCACCGTGGCCGCGTTAAGCGACGGATGCGCCACCAGCACCATCGGGCTCATCACCAGCATCGCGATCGGCGTGAAATCGCGCTGCGGATCGAACGACACCTTGGGCAAAATCAGCGGCGCGAGATAGTTGCCGCCGCCCGTGGCAAACAGCAGGTTGTAGCCGTCCGCCGCGGAGCGCACGACCAGCTCGCTGGCGATCACCGTGCCGGCGCCGGGGCGGTTATCCACCACCATTTGCTGGCCGAGCAAATCGGTCATTTTGGTCGCCACCGCGCGCCCCACGAAATCGGTGGGCCCGCCGGGCGGGTAGGGGATCACCAGGCGCACGGGGCGGTTGGGGTATTGCTGCGCGAACGCGGCATTCGAAACAACGACACCTGCGATTAGAGCCAAAGCAACAACTTTCATAACCTCTCCAAATTTCATTACAAACCAGTAGTGTCCGGACGTTGAGTGCCCGAAACGTGCTAATTGGTTGATTGTAAATAAATAACAGATGATTTTTTCTGGTCTCGATTTGAACAGCGCTTTCTCGATTT
>Ga0194132_10007343_pt1 | contig 16484 bp, 16 predicted proteins | sample TA2KigOf80mmetaG_FD_148612 | JGI IMG/M metagenome (GOLD analysis project Ga0194132, IMG submission 148612) | Freshwater microbial communities from Lake Tanganyika, Tanzania - TA2015054 Kigoma Offshore 80m | ecosystem: Environmental > Aquatic > Freshwater > Lake | place: Tanzania: Lake...
CCGGGCACGCGTTCCGCGACGACCTGCGCGTCACCGGAAACATCGCCTACACCGATGGCGGCGGTGATTTCGTGCAGCAGGGTTCGAACATCTCAGGCATTCAGCTCGCCGGTCTTCGTACGCCGCCCGAGTTCAACAACCTGCCGTACCTCGATTCGTTGAGCGGCTTCCATCGTAGCTACCGTCTCAAGACGCCGACCAGGTCGACTGGCACGCGCGGCTACGACAATCCGTTCTGGGTCGCCAACGAGATCACGAACACGGCCAACGTGTCCCGCACGTTCGGAAACGTCGGTGCTGAGTACAGCCCGTTCGGGTGGCTCGACGTGACCTACACGCTTGGCGCCGACTACTCGGCAGACGAGCGGCTGACGGTCTTCCCCAAGAGTTCTTCGGACTTCCCGGACGGCAGGCTCGTTCGCGCCGACCTGGTCAAATCCCAGATCGACCATAATCTGGTTGCCACGGCTCGGCACACGATCAACGAGAACATGGAGGGCTCGCTCTCCATCGGTCAGAACCTCAACCACGCCGAGTACCGCCGGTACCAGGTGAACGGTCAGACGCTGATCCTCGGCACCGACCAGCTCGACTTCGTGGTCGACAAGGTTCCGGACGAGTATACCGAGACCGTGCGGACCGACGGTTACTTCGGGCAGGGGACGCTCGATCTGTACGAGCAGCTCTATCTGACCGGCGCGGTGCGACTGGACGGCTCCAATACGTTCGGTCAGGGAGACAAGCGCTTCTTGTACCCGAAGTTCAGCGCCGCCTGGGACGTTTCGCGCTACGTGGAGAGCACGCCGCTCTCGTTCGCCAAGGCACGCTTCGCATACGGCATCGCAGGCAAGCAGCCGCCGATCTACAGCAACGTGAACTCGTTCGTGACTGGCACGGTCACGGACGGCTGGCTCAGCCCCAACGGACTGGAGACGATCTACGCCGGCTTCGACGGGGTCTTGAGTTCCGGTAACCTCGGAAACGAGAACATCGAGCCGGAACGGACGCGCGAGTGGGAAGCGGGCATCGACGTCGCCTTCTTGGACGACCGGCTGAGCCTCGGGGTCACGTACTACAACGCGCTCACGACCGACGCGATCCTGGGCGTGAGCACGCCCCCGAGCACGGGCTACTACAGCGCCTTCAAGAACGCCGGCGAGTTCAGCAACACCGGTCTCGAACTGACCGCTACGCTGAACCTGCTCGAGACCGACATGCTCGGATGGGACGTCAACGCCCAGTGGGCTCGGAACAGCAGCTGCACGCGTGAGCTCGCCGGGTCCGAGGAATTCAGCCTGACCGGCTTCAGCGGCTCGACGAACTCCGTGGTCGCGCCGCGCACGGACCGTGCAGATCCGTATACGACGTGCGAGTTCAAGACGGACACCTTGACGCACTACGGGTATCCAATCGGCGTGTTCTACACGTCGGACTTCGTGCGCTTCGGTAACGGCAGCACGGTGGGTGCCACCGACATCGATAACGCGTTCACGGGCTGGAGCGCCGGCGACATATACCTCGCAGCCAACGGCTACCCGGTTGCGGACCCGATGCTCAGGGTCACGGGAGACGCCAACCCGAACTGGACGGCGAGCTTCCGCAACAACGTTCGCATCGGTAACAACCTCCGCATCTCGGCGCTCCTCGACGTGAAGAATGGCGGCCAGACGTGGAACGGCACCAAGGGCGCGCTCTATTTCTTCGGTACGCACATCGACACCGAGGAGTACCACGGCGCCGGCCAGACCCGCACGTTCGGTCAGGACTACTGGACGCAGTACAGCTACGCAGGGCCTGGCATGGGGGTCCCGGTTCCGATCAACCTCAATTGGTTCCGGGGGCTGGGCTCGTCATTCACCGGGCCGGATGTGGCGGCGATCGAGGGGTCGGGCTTCGTCAAGCTGCGCGACGTGTCGATTGCGTACACACTGCGCGATCAGGGCTGGCTCTCCACGATCGGCTTCTCGACCATGGACGTACAGGTGGTCGGGCGCAACCTGAAGACCTGGACGGACTACACCGGCATCGATCCGGAGAGCAACCTCAACGGCCAAACGCTCGGCCGTGGCATCGACTACTTCAATAACCCACAGACCCGGTCTTGGGGTGTCAACTTCACGATCACGCGCTGAGGCGAGGACCATGAACACCAGAATTAGATCTGGGCGCGTCCTCTCGGTCGCGCTCGCGAGTATGGCCCTAGGCGGCTGTGAGTTCATCACCGCCGTAGATGGGAACCCGAACGCGGTGGCCAAGGCGTCGGTAGACCAGCTGTTCACCGGCATCCAGGTGAACACGTGGTTCTTCGCCGAAGGTCAGTTGTCGCGCATCACGTCGATGTGGACGCAACAGATGACGGGGGTCGACCGGCAGTTCGAGTCGCTAGACAACTACCAGGTAACCGAGGCCGACGGAGACGACGACTTTGGGCGCGTGTACACGTCGGGCGGGCTGGTCGACATCCGCCGGGCGATCGCGCTGGCCGAGGCCGCGGGCCGGGCACCGTACGCTGGGATTCTCAGGATCCACGAGGCGTACTTGGTCGGTATGGCGGCGAGCATCTGGGGAGCCATTCCTTACCGGGAAGCCGTCAACCTGGACATCCCAGAGCCTGTGCTGGATCCACAGGCGCAGGTGTACGGTGACGTGCAGGCTCTGCTAGACAAGGCCATCACGGACCTGGGTGGCACGGGCGCTGGGCCTGGTCCGGTGGACCTGTGGTTCGGCGGCAACACTGCACGCTGGATCGCGGTTGCGCGCACGCTCAAGGCGCGCTTCTTCATGCACCAGGCGGAGGCGAGCAACGCGAGCTATGCACTGGCGCTCGCGCAGGCGAACCAAGGTATCACTGCGGCTGCCGGCACGTGGAAGGTTCAACACTCGACGGCGGCGACGGAGAACAACCTCTGGTATCAGTTCTTCCGTGACCGCTCGGGCTATATCGGGGGCGGCGACTTCCTGGGGCCGTTGATGGCGACCAGCACAGCCTATGGGGCACCGGATCCGCGGGTCTCGCGGTACTTCTCGCAGCTCGGCGCGAGCTATGTCTTCGTTACGGACATTCGGTCGCTCCTGTCGAGCACTGGGTTCGGGTCGTCCAGCTATGACTTCCCGATCGTCACGTGCGCCGAGAACCAATTCATCATCGCCGAGGCGACGCTCGGGTCCGGCGGTACTGCCGCCGCGGCACGGACGGCGGCTGACGCGGCGCTCGACTGTGAAGAGGCGGAGCACGGTCTGAGTTCCATAGCGTTGGCCGCGCAGCAGGCGGCGAACGACGCGCTCACCGGTACGGTACTGCGCAACGAGATCATGCGGCAGAAGTACATCGCCCTGTTCCTGAACATCGAGTCGTACAACGACTGGAAGCGCACCTGCCAACCGGCTATCCGCCAGCGGGCTGGCGGCGTGCCGGGGCGCCTCTACTATGGCCTGTCGGAACGGCAGACGAATCCGAATATTCCGGCGCCCAGCTCGCAGCCGCCCCGGAATGCGAACGACCCCGCCGCCTGCCCGTGATCGGGTAGGTTGCTGCGGCCGCAGGACGACGAGCCGGCCACCCTTCGGGGTGGCCGGCTCCCGTTTGTGGCAGCGGGGTATACCTGTGCATGAGAACGCTTCGACTACTCGCTGTGGCTGTGCTCGTGCCGATGGTCACGGGAGCGGGGTGCTACCACTACGTTCCCGTCCAGATGGTCGCGCACCCCCAGGGTACGCCGTTGCGTGCCTCGTTGGGCACCATGTCCGCGTTCGAGCTGTACGCGATCACGGTGAACAACATCGACCAAGTAGAGGGTGAGCTGGTCCGCCTGGACGGTGCCGACATGGTGCTGTCGGCTACCTGGCTCCATGCGGTGACTGGGAACGGGTATGCCGGCAATGGTTGGACGGTGCGGATCCCCCAGGCGAACGTGACCGCCGTGGAGGAAAAGCGCTTCTCCTGGTGGCGGAGTGGGGTCGTCATTGGTGCGGTCGTCGCCGGAACCACGCTGGGGTTCGAAGCCCTGGGCGTGAACGTCTATGGCGGTCTCAGTGGGGGCGGGGGAGGGACCCAGAAGTAGATCCTCTGCACCACGAGTTGCCCAGGTAGCGCCCGGAGTTGCGGTGCTGCCGCTGATCATCACGAAGCTGGTTGGCTGGGCCGTGGCGCTCTTCTACGATCTGGAGCGCACGGGGCCGACGTGGCCGCTCGCCAAGGCGCCGCTCTTCGAGCAGGCGCTAGTGGGTGCGGTGCTCCGAGGGCTGGGTGGTCTGCCGGTCTATCGCAAACAGAACGAGCCGGAGCTGATGCACCTGAACGAGCGCACCTTCGGTGCGGCGATCGAGGCTCTGCAGGCGGCGGTGCGGTGCAGATCTAACCTGAGGGACACAGCCATTCCGAGCCTGCCATGGCGCCATTGCGCACGGGTGCGGCCCGCATCGCGCTACTGGCCGAGGCCCGAAGGGACTGGAAGCTCGGTCTGCGCGTGCAGCCCGTCGGGCCCACGTATAGCCGGAAGCATGTCCTCCGCGGTCGCGCCCTCGCGGCGTTCGGCGAACCGTTCGAGGTCGCTTCGCTGCGCGCGGGGTACGAGCGGGATGAGCGCGGGCCCGTACGCAACCTCACCGCGACCATCCAGGAGAGGCTGGAGCGGCTCACGCTGAAGACGGCGAGGATGCCCGAGCCGGTCGACGTCGCAGAACGTCTCTACGCACGCCAGAAGAGGCTCGCGGGCTGGGCGGGAGCGGGAGCCGATGGCGGGGCGCGGCGGCTTCCCCGCCGGCGTCGGTTTGCACGGGGCCTCCGGTGGTTGCGCGAGACCGACCCTGTGCGTCTGCAGGCGCTGCGTGCAGACGTCCGGCGCTACCTGCAGCTGCTGACGCTCTTCGGGGCCAGGGAGGGGGTGATGTCCCGAGGCGCTACAAGCGCACTACGGTGCTCCGTTATGCGGCCCGCCAGCTGTTCATGCTCCTGCTCGTGTTGCCGGTGGCGCTCACGGGCATGGTGCTGTGGCTTCCCCCGTACGATTTCACCCGCTACGTGGCCCCCGTTTCCGCCCGAAGCTCGACCAAGTCGCCACCCACAAGCTGGGCGCGGCGCTCCTGGCCTTCCCGGGCTGGCTCGTCGTACTAGTCGTCGGGACGTGGTGGGTCTGGGGAGGGCGATCGGCGCTGCTCACCGTGCTACTCCTTCAGGTAGCCGGCCTGGCCGCGATCGCATGGCGCGATCGCCAGGCCGAGGTGCGGCAGGACGTACGCGTGTTCGTCCGGGCCCGGCGTCTGGCGCGCGGCCTAGATCGCCTGGTCGAGCAGCGCGCCCGCCTGGTGGAGGAGTTCGACCGGCTCTGGGAGGAGTGGCGAGCCACGTCGGTGTGGTAGTACTTCGCCCAGGCGTTTGGCTCGGCAGGCTCTTGGCGACCCCCGGTGTGCGCTCTATCCTCGGGCCTGTCGGTGTGGCGGCGAGGGGGGGTGGAAGGGGACTGGTGTCTCCGGCGGTCTTCAAAACCGTGCAGCCCGGCTGAACCCCGGGTCGGTGGGTTCGATTCCCACACGCTCCCGCCAGCCGCGGCACCAGTGCGGCGGCTGCTCGACTACCTCGGCAACGGAACGCGGACCGCCGCCTCGAGCCCGCCAGTGGCCGAGGGCGCCACCTGCACGTCGATGGGCGCGGGGAAACGCGCCAGGTGCGCTGACACGAATGCGTCCGCGCCGGTCAAGAAGACCATGAAGATTCCGAACGCCAGCAGGTCTTCCTGCTGATTCTCGCGCGAGGCGGAAAGCGCCTCGAGACCCTGCAGGACGTCGTCTCCGTCGAGCGCCGCGGCGATGGCGGCGGGATCGGTGACACCGCTGGAGGCGAGGCCTGCCCGTAGAAAGCTCTCGCGGAACGCAGCGCGCTCGCGTGCGTCGCCCAAGCGGGCCCTCGTGCGAAGGAACGTGTATGCCGTCAGCGACTCGAACGCGAAGTAGAACGCGCCGCGCGTGTAGGAGCCGATTGCGGCGTGTCCCCAGCCCGGCAGCACCATCGCCCGCACGAGCGCGCCACGGGGCGAGATCCTGAGCGGCGCCTGCGGCGACTCCACGGACGGGCTGGCCGCCGCGCGAGGGACGTCCTGCGCCGAAACCGACGTCCCCCACGCGACGCCCCCGAGCGCGACGAGCGCACCCGTCATCCACGCGAGATCCCTGTTGGCCCTCATCGACGGCCCTCCCATTCCGCCAGCACCGGCTCCTCTCCCGGCGTGAGCGTCAGATAGCTCCGGTGCTTCACCCAGTCTCCGGTGTTCGCATACCAGCGGCCCGGTGCTGCCTCGCGCAGCAACGGAACGTGGCTGTGACCCAGCACGATGAGGTCGAGTTCCGGCTCGGCCCTGAGCCGGTCGAGCGCCCACGCTTCCAGGGCGGCAGAACGAGCAAGGTGGCCTTCGGTGTACACGTGCCATTGGTGCCCCGTGCGCGAGACGCTCCGTGCCAGCCGGTCGCCGAGCGCCGGCGGGAGCGCGCCGAACGCGCGCAGCGTGAATCGGCTTCGCAGCACGCCACTGAGCGCCCGATAGCCGAGGTCACCCCGGCCCAGGCCGTCGCCGTGCGCGAGCAGCGTGCGAAGCCCTCCGAGGGTGCGCACGACCGGCTCCTGCAGGAACTCCACGCCGACCTGCTCGCGCAGGTACGCGCCGCCCCACCAGTCGTGGTTCCCGCCCATGAGCGTCACCGGCACGCCGCGGTCCACGGTGCTCCGAAGGAGCGCCAGGACCTCGTCGTAGCCGCGCGTCGTTCCCGTCCGATACTCGAACCAGAAGTCGAAGAGGTCGCCGTTCAGGACGACCTGGGACGCCTCACATGCCGCGAACGACAGCCACTGGAGGAACGCCCGCTCCTGCTCGGGGGTGGATCCCCCGAGATGGGCATCGGACGCGATCAGGACGGGCTTGGTGGCGGTCACCCTCGAAAGTAGCACGTCGCAATTGGATCGTGGGCCGCCGGGGCCGAGCGCGAACCGACGCCGGCGCGAGGGGGTAAAGCTGGTCATGGCGACTGCCCTCTCTCGGACGCGACGCGTGCGCGCGTGCGTGGTCCTGCCGCTGCTGCTGGCCGCCGGGGGGTGTCCGGCGGCTAGGCCTGCCGTGATCGGGCCGGTCGGGGACCCGGAGCAGGCGGCCGACGAGCTCGTCGGTCAGACCGGACTCGAGGAGCCGCTCCGTATCGTCTTCGGCTGGCAACTCAACGACGGAGGCCAGCGAGTGGAGGGGCGGGGAGTGGCCCGCGTCGAGCCGCCCTACCGCGCGCGTCTGGACCTCTTCCTCGACAACGGCGAGACCGTCGTGAGCGCGGCGCTCGTCGATGGCGAGCTGCGGCTGCCCCCGGGCTCACCGGACGATATCTTGCCCCCGCCCGATCTCATGTGGGGCGTGCTCGGCATCTTCCACCCGCTCGGGGAGATGCGGTTGCTCGGGGCCGACCGCCTCGAGGGTGAAGGCATGCGACTCCGCTACGGCTACCCGAACGGCAGGGAGATCCACTTCGGCGTGATGCAGGGATTCTTGAGCACTCTGGAGCTGCTCGACGACGGACACGTGGTCGAGCGCGTCGACGTATCGTCGCGGCGTGAGGCACGCTACCCGCTGGAAGCGACCTACCGCAATCTGACCGCGTTCCGCGAGCTGAAGCTCGTGCGCGAGTCTCTGGCTGCCGTGCCGCCCTTCGATCCCGAGATCTGGGATCCGGCCGAGTAGTATGTCGCGAACTTCGCTGGGGATGCGGGTCGCTTGCGCGATCATGTTGATCGGGACCATGACGGGCTGCAACTATTCGTTCCGCGCGGGCTCCTTCCCACCGGCGCATATCCGCACCATCGCCATTGAGCCGTTCGGCAACGAGACGCCGCGCTTCGAGGTATCGGCCGAGCTCTACGATCAGCTCCTGCGCAATCTGCCCAGCGCGCTGGGCATCCGGACCGCCGGCGCAGACGTCGCCGACGCCATCGTGCGGGGAGCCATCACGCGCTACGACGTGCAGGCCCCGAACTATACGTCGGCGGGGTCTGGTCAAGCCGCGCAGGTGCTGCAGCGCCAGGTGAGCATCGGGGTCCGCGTCGAGATCGTGGATTTGGTCGAGAACGTGATCCTGTGGGAGTCGGGCAGCGTGATTGGGCAGGGGCAGTTCGCCGAAGGTGCGCCGGAGGACGGCGGGCGGCGCGAAGCCATCGAGATCCTCGTCCAGAGGATCGTGGACGGGGCCCAGTCCAACTGGTAGGTTCTTCGCCCTTCGGCACCCCGAGCAGAGGCCACCGCCCGTGACGGCCAGGCTGGCGACCCATCCGGATGTGGCGGCGCGCGCCGCCGACGTGCGCGACCGGCTGGTTGCGGCCGGAGTGGACGTCGAGCCGATCGATTCCGGCGACAGTGGGGGCGCGGCCAGCCGATGTCCCCTGGCGCGCATCCGCGAGCGGACCGCGGACCTCGCGCTGGTCGGGATCCGGGCGCTGCGGGGCACGGCCTCGGACGGCCTCACGCTCCTCGCGGTCCTTCCGCGAGAAGATCCGCGGGATGTGCTCGTGGTCTGGAGGCGCCAGCCGACTCCGCTGCGGTCGCTTCCGGCCGGCACCCGCGTCGGCACTGCGGGGCCCCGGCGACGCGCGTTCCTGCTCGCGCATCGGCCCGACGTCGAGGCGGTGGACCTCACGGACGACGATGTGTCCGATGTCGATCACCTGGATGCCGCGGTGCTGGCCTCGGGTCGCGCCAGACGCGCGGGCCTCGCGGGGCGGATCGGAGAGGTCTTAGACGCGCGCTCCTGGCTCCCCGAACCAGGTCAGGGGATGCTGGCCCTCGTCGCGCGCCACCCGATCGCCGAGGTGACGGGGCTCGACCACCTACCCACGCGCACTGCTCTGCGAGCGGAGCTCGCCCTCCTCGACGCGCTCGAGGCACCGGACGACTCCGCCCTCGGATGCCTCGCTCAGCCCTCCGGCAGACTGGTCCGGCTCTGGGCCGCCGTGCTGGGCGCGGACGGGACGCGTCTGGTCCGCTCCGACCTCACGGCACCGCTCGACGAGCCCGAGCTGCTCGGGGCGTCGGTGGCCCGTCAGCTGCGGTTGCGCGGAGCCGACATGGTGATCCAGGGCGTTGGCCGATGAAGCCGAGGTCGCCGGCGGCCAAAGTGCTGTCCCAATGCCAGCTGGTCGAGCGGTTCGGGCCGGGGCGGTCACAGCGCGTCGTGTTCACGAACGGGTGCTTCGAGCTGCTGCATGCGGGGCACGTGACGTACCTCGATCGCGCACGCGCTCTGGGCGATGCGCTCGTGGTCGGGGTGAACACGGATGCTTCCGCGCGTCGGCTCGGGAAGGGTGCAGGGCGCCCCATCGTCGAGCAGGATGACCGCGCACTCGTCGTCGCGGCGCTCGAATCGGTGGACGCCGTGTGTCTCTTCGACGAGGACACCCCGGAGCGGCTCATCTCCGAGATCGTACCGGATGTGTTGGTGAAGGGCGCAGATTGGCGGCCGGAGGACGTGGTCGGCCGCGAGGTGGTGGAGACGGCGGGTGGCCACGTCGAGCTGATCCCGATCCTCGAGCATCGATCCACGACCGAAATGCTCCGCCGTGCGCGGGAGGCGACATGACCGCAGGTCGTACAGGAGGGCGCAGGGCCGACCAGGCACGCCCGATCTCGATCGAGACCGGGGTCGCACCCTACGCAGAAGGATCCTGTTTGATCTCCACCGGCGAGACCCGCGTGCTGTGCGCGGCCTCCGTGACGCAGGGCGTGGAGCGTTGGCGGGAGAAGAGCGGGGCAGGGTGGGTCACCGCGGAGTACGCCCTGCTCCCGCGCTCGACGCATACGCGCACCAGCCGCGAGCGCACCGGAGCCAAGGGGCGCACGCAGGAGATCCAGAGGCTCATCGGTCGCTCGCTCCGGTCCGTCACTGACATGAGTCGCATGGGTCTCTACACCATCACGGTCGACTGCGATGTCATGCAGGCCGACGGCGGCACGCGCACCGCCTCGATCACGGGCGCCTACGTGGCGCTCGGACTGGCGTGCCGGTGGATGCTCGCGGAGGGCATCGTGGAGAGCAGCCCGTTGCTCGAGCCCGTCGCCGCGGTGAGCGTCGGCATCGTCGACGCGGCTGCCGTGCTCGACCTCGACTACGGCGAGGATTCGCGCGCGCAGGTCGACATGAACGTGGTCGGCACGCGGAGGGGCGCACTCGTGGAGGTGCAGGGAACGGCTGAAGGCGACCCGTTCAGCCGCGAGCAGCTCGATGCGCTGCTCGACTTGGCCACCGCGGGCCTCGAGACGCTTTTCGCGGCGCAGGCCCGGGCGCTCGACTCGGCGCGATGAAGCTGCTCGTCGCAACGCGGAGCGCTCACAAGGTCGGCGAGATCCGCGAGATCCTGGCTGACGTGCGGGGGCTCGAGCTGCTCGATCTCGGGCAGGCGGGCGTGGCGCAGAGCCCGGCCGAGGATCACCTCGAGCCCCACGCCACGTTCGAGGAGAACGCCCTCTCCAAGGCACGCTACTTCCACCAGCTGACCGGCTTGCCCACGGTCGCCGACGACTCGGGCCTCGCCGTGGACGCGTTGGGAGGGGCGCCGGGAGTCCTCTCGAAACGGTTCGCCCCAGACGAGGGACTCGAGGGTTTGGAGCGGGACCTCGCGAACAACCGGTACTTGATCGCCCAGCTCGAGGGCGTCCCCCCGGAACGTCGCGGAGCACATTACGTGTGTGTGGCCGCGCTCGTGGAGTCCGGCCAGCCGCCCGTCGTGTTTCGGGGCGAGGCCCCCGGCCGGATCGTCGACGAGCCCCGCGGGCGTGGCGGCTTCGGGTACGATCCGCACGTCGTCGATCCATCGTCCGGGAAGACGTACGCGGAGCTCGCGCCGGAGGCGAAGAACGAACGCAGCCATCGGGGGAGAGCGTTCGCGGCACTCGGGGCGGCGCTGCGCCAACGAGGCGCCTGACCACCTTGCAGCAGGCTCGCTTCGACCCGGCCGCGATCGGACCCACCGAGGACGAGGCGCGCCTGCGCATCGAGTGGCGGGACGGGGAGGTGTCCGAGTACTGGCCGCGCGACCTCAGGCTCCTCTGTCCCTGCGCCGGGTGCGTGGACGAGCTCACAGGGGTGCGGACGCTCCGGCCCGAGGCTGTAGGTGACGACGTGTATCCCACTGCCATTCATTACGTTGGGCGCTACGCCCTCCAGTTCATCTGGAGCGACGGTCATTCGACCGGGATCTACACGTTCGAGTACCTGAGGCAGGTCGGAGAAGCTCGGGCGGGCTCGTGAGCTAGACCGCGCACCCTCCTTCCGGTAGGCGGTGCGCACCTGGGTGCGGGTGGGGTGGCTCGGGTTAGGCGGTCCGGCCGGGCAGATCGCCGTCATGCCGCGCGATGCGCCCGGGCGGCTCTCCAGTGACGATCGGTGGGCGCCCTCTTCTGGACTCGGCTCGGGGTGGCGCCTATTCGGCACCGTCAGCCGGCCACTCGTCCTCCCGACCGTGGAGTCTTTGCAGGACCAGGCACCGGCTCCATCTTCAGCCGGGTCGGCGGCGGGCATAGGGTTCTTGGCAGGATTCTGCGGACGCCCGTGCGGCACTGCGGCGCAGAAGTGACATGCTGGCGAGCACGTACGGGGCGTGGCGCAGTCCGGTAGCGCACCTGCTTTGGGAGCAGGTGGTCCCCGGTTCGAATCCGGGCGCCCCGATTGGATAGGCTTCAGTCCGCAGGGTGGTTGGCGCCCGGCCTCGCAGCGGTTCGAGCCGAGGTGTGCGGGCGCCGACAGCGGCCCCGGTGTGCACCGCCGAGACGATTGAGCGCAGCGAGATGCATCCGGTCCGGGCGCCCCGACTCGTTAGGCTTCAGTTCGACGGTGGTGGGCCCCCGGCCTTGCAGCGGCGACGAGGGCGGTCCTCGGGGTCTTGGGGGCGCGCGAGTCAAGCTCAGCCCGTGGGGCCTGGCCCTGGTCCCCTTCAAGATCCTGGACAATCGGCCGACACCGACTCCAGTCCAGGATGTGGCTACACGAACACGCCGGAGGTGCGAAATGAGCGCCGACGTTCCACGCCACGATGCGAGCCACAGGGGCGCGCCACCGCACCCCGACGAGGTTCGACGTCTGCAGGCGCTGTGCTCGTTGGGAATCCTCGATATGCCTCCGAGCGAGCGCTTCGACCGCCTGACACGCCTGGCGGCGCGCCTGTTCCAGGTGCCCATCTCGCTCGTCAGCCTGGTCGAGGCCGATCGGCAATGGTTCAAGTCGAGCGTGGGTGTTGCCGCCACCGAAACGCCCCGCGAGCAGTCCTTCTGCGCGCACGCGATCTTGGACGACGGCGTGACGGTCGTCCCGGACGCAACCCAGGACTCGCGCTTCCGAGACAACCCATTAGTCACCGGGGAGCCTGAGATCCGTTTTTACGCCGGTTGCCCGATTCGGAGTGTGGATGGGCTTCCGCTGGGGACCTTGTGTATCGTCGACAGCAGGCCGAGGGATTTCGACCCGGATGACGTGCGAGCCCTTCGCGACCTGGGCGAGATCGTCGAGCAGGAGATCCGCACCCTCTCGCTCTCGACGATCGATGAGCTCACCGGCCTCACCAACCGTCGAGGGCTCGAGGCGATCGCTCTGCACGTTCTCGGATTCTGCGCACGGATCGGCCTTCCAGCCACGCTCATGCTTTTCGATCTGGACGGCTTCAAGGCTGTGAACGACCGGCAGGGCCATGCGGCGGGTGACCGCGTGCTCCAGGGCTTCGCACATGCGCTCATGTCGACCTTTCGGGACTGCGACGTCGTCGCGCGGCTCGGCGGAGACGAATTCTGTGTGCTGCTCAGTGGAGCGAGTGAAGCCGAAGTCATGCCGAGGCTCTCGGACCTGGAGGGGCACGTCGCTCGATGCGTTGGACCTCAGAACATCGGGTTCAGTGTCGGCGTGCACCCTTGCGAGGCCGTCGGGGACGTTGACCTCGCAAGCCTGCTTCACGAGGCGGACAAGAAGATGTATGCGCACAAAGCCTCCAACCGGGCCGTAGCACTGTAGTTGCCGGGTAGGCTCGCGGCGCGCTATGCCGCGTCCGGTTCGTCGGCAGAGCCAAGACGTCTCGAGCACCGTCCATTGTGGTGGCCGCCCGTCGGGTCTCGTTGTGCTTCGAACCGAGATTTCGAGCCGAGCGACTAGCGCGGTGGTTGAGGTGTTGCCCTCCCGCCGCGCCACGACAAGCTTGTCTCCCCCCGGACCGCCCTAGATCTTCGGGCGGCGCGCGGATAGCCAGACCTCATGACCGCAGCCCGCCAAGGACGGCACGCAGCCTGAGATCGCCCACGACATTGGGGGGAGCAAGCGGCAGAGCTCGCGACTCGGTTCTCGCGGGCGGCCGGCCCCGGGCTGAGAAGCCGTCTCGCTGGGTTCGGTTCCGGCGCTCGCTGGGCCCAGAGCGACTGTTGGTCCTGTCGTTTGCCGGCTTGATCGTGCTCGGGACCGTGGGCTTTCAGGTACTTCCCGGGATCTACACGGGCGAGGGCCTTTCGTGGTTGGACGCGCTCTTCACCGCGACGAGCGCCATCTGCGTGACCGGGCTGGTCGTCGTGGACACTGCCACCTACTTCACGCCCATTGGGCACGCCTACATCGCGTTGTTGATCCAGGTCGGTGGCCTGGGGATCATCACGTTCACGACCTTGCTCATGCTCGCCCTGGGACGGCGACTCTCGTTGCACCACCAGGCGGTCAGCGCGGGAGGCGCGGAGGTCGCGCCGGACGTCGACTTTCGCCAGCTCGTGCGGAACGTCGTGCGGTTCACTTTGGCGCTCGAAGCGGTTGGCGCCCTGATTCTGTTCGTCGCGTGGCTCCCGAGCCTCGGGCTGGGTGCCCTGGGACACGCGTTGTTCCACGCTGTGAGCGCGTTCTGTAACGCCGGATTCTCGACGTTTTCCGACAACCTGATCGGCTTCCAGTCTGCGCCCATCACCCTCGCCACGGTCATGGGCCTCATCGTCGCAGGCGGTGTCGGATTCCTGGTGCTCGAGGAGCTGCACATCGCCTGGCGGGCGCGGGGGCGGGGACAGCGCGTGCGCCTCTCTCTCCACAGCCAGCTCGTGCTGGGCACCACGGCGGTGGTGCTGCTCGGTGGGTGGGTCGTCTGCGGCATCCTCGAGTGGGACAACACGCTGGCCGGGCTCGGCATCTGGGACCGCATCGTGAACGCACTCTTCCAGAGCGTCACGCCGCGCACCGCCGGCTTCAACAGCGTCGACTACGCCGCCACGACGGACGAGACAGGCTTCATCACGATCCTCCTCATGTCGATCGGGGGGTCCCCGGGCTCCACGGCCGGTGGGCTCAAGACGACGACGGTGGCGGCGATCGGCTTCCTGGCCCTGGCTCGTTTACGCGGGGGCGAACGCGCTCACGCGCTGAACCGCACCATCCCGGACGACACCATTCAACGCGCGGTCGGGCTCTTCGCCGTCAGCTTCGGCATCGTCACCCTCGGAATCCTGCTGCTCGCCGTGACCCAGGAGCAGGGATTCGCCGCAGGCGGCCCTACGTTCCTCCACTACATGTTCGAAGCGGTGAGCGCTTTCAACACCGTGGGTCTGTCGATGGGTACCACGGACGATCTCGACGCCGCCGGCAGGTGGATCATCATTATGCTCATGTACGTGGGCCGCGTCGGTCCGCTCGCGATCGCCGCCGCGATCTCACTCAGTCGCGCGACCACCGACAAGGGCTTCCGCTACGCTTACGAGGACGTGCTCATCGGATGAAACGATTCATCGTCGTGGGGCTCGGGAATTTCGGGGCCAGCGTGGCCGCCACGCTCTGTGCCGCAGGCCACGACGTGGCCGCCATCGATACGGATGCGGAGCGGGTCGACCAGATGGCCCGCAAGGTCACGCGGGCGGCGGTCGGGGATGGCGCCGACGTGCGCACGCTGAAGCGAATCGGGGCGGAGGATGCGGACGCCGCGGTCATCAGTACGGGCGACGACATCACCGCGAGCGCGCTCACGGCCCTGGTGATGCGGGACCTCGGCATCGAGGAGGTCTATGTGAAGGTGGTCTCCTACGACCACGCTCGCTTGATCGAGAAGATCGGCGTCACCGAGACCATCTTTCCCGAGCACGAGTCGGGCATGCGGCTCGCCAAGCGGATCGCCGCTCACACTCTGCTCAATTACGTGCAGCTCAGTCCGGGGTTCGGGGTCCAGGAGATGGCGGTTCCCGAGGAGTGGATCGGCAAGACCCTCAGAGACCTGGAGCTGCCGCGAAAGCACGGGATCTCGGTGGTCGCCGTGCACGATCTGCTCATGGATCGCATCCAGGCTGCCCCCGATCCCGACGCGGTGCTCAAGGAGTCCGATACGCTCCTGGTTGCAGGGTCGGACGAGGCGCTGGCCCAGGCCGCAGGCCCGGAGTAGCCTACTGCAGGCTCGTCTTGCGCCCGGGCGCCCCCCCCCCCTGGTAGCCTGGAGGGAGCGGCGTGGAAGTACGTTCCCGTGGCCTTTCCGAGGTGCTCCTCCATGAAGAACGCGCGGTCCCACGGCTTCACCCTCGTGGAGCTCCTGATCGTGGTCGTCGTGATTGGTATCCTGGCCACGATCGCGATCCCGAAGTTCTCGCGGATGCGCGAGAAACCGTACATCGCCGCAGTCACGTCGGACCTCAAGAACCTCGCGAGCCAGCAAGAGATCTACCTCTCCAATCAGTACAGCTACGCCGCCGCGCTCACCGATATGCCCGAGTACCGGGCGAGCGACAACGTGGTCATCTCGATCAACGAGGCCACGGGCACCGGCTGGGCGGCGACGGGCACCCACTCCGGGCTGGCTGGCGCCCAGTGTGGCATCTACTTCGGGTCGGGCTCAGCGTCGAACGCGACCCCAGCCACCAGCCCCGGCACCGTCGTCTGTAACTGATCGGCGCCGCCGACGGCGACGGGACCGTCCGCGAGGGGCCTCGTCGTGTCAGCATCGGGTGGTGGCGACCCAGGGCACTCCGGGCGACACGACGCGACGGGTTTCGCCTACGCCCGCCAGCGATACCGCGACGGTCCAGCTCAGCCCACGGAGCGAGGCCGCGGGGGCTAGCGACGAGTGCCCAACCGGGCGCGCGCTAGGTCAGTGCGACGAAATTGTCGGACCATGGCGACCATCCTTCGAAATCGTCATCTTGGCTCGTCGATCGTACTGATGCGAAGGGTGGCCCATGAGCGTCACGAACGTCCGCAAGCTGTCGAGCCTCCTCGACATCTCCCAGAGACTCTCGTCTGCGCTCGACTTCAGGACGGCGCTCATCCAGGTGCTCGAGCTGCTGGAGGAGAACCACGGCGCAGTCGCCGGGACGGTCACGCTCCTGGACGAGCAGACCGGCGAGCTTCGGATCGAGGCGGCGACGGGCATCTCCTGGCAAGCCCAGCGGCGGGCCAAGTTCAAGATTGGGGAGGGCGTGACGGGGAGGGTGGTCGAGAGCGGCCGACCCGTGGTCGTTCCGCGGGTGAGCCAGGAG
>Ga0194132_10007344_pt1 | contig 16483 bp, 14 predicted proteins | sample TA2KigOf80mmetaG_FD_148612 | JGI IMG/M metagenome (GOLD analysis project Ga0194132, IMG submission 148612) | Freshwater microbial communities from Lake Tanganyika, Tanzania - TA2015054 Kigoma Offshore 80m | ecosystem: Environmental > Aquatic > Freshwater > Lake | place: Tanzania: Lake...
GGGAATCCAAGGCGTTCCGGCAGCCTGGCAACGAAAAATCGTGCTACGCAACAACCACACTTCGACCGGCGGCGATGAGCGTTCGCCCGTCAATTCTCGGACAGGCTCCTAGGGGAGTCCATGTTTTCGCGGATTCCGAGCGCGTCGGCTTTGGTTATGTTCTTGGCCCCGCCGGACGCCGCTACAGGGGTGTCTATGCCTGGCTTCCCTGTGCCGCCCTTCACAAGTGGCAGTCGCTTCTTTAGTCCGGTTGTACACTAACAGTACCGGATGTCGTTCGACCGTTCCTGGGTGCTCCTGTTCGCGCCCGTCCCTCTCCTCTGGTGCGCCCTCGAGTGGCGCCGCTCCACCCGCAGGCTTGGCCTTGCCCTCAAGGCTTTCTCCCTGCTCGCGATCCTGCTCGCGCTCGCCGAGCCCAAGCTCTCGACATGGGAGACCAAAGTGGCGCTGGCGGTCCTGGCCGACACCTCGCAAAGCGTCTCCAAGTCCGACCTCGAACGAGCCACCTCGATCGTCGCCTCGATCGAAAAGGAGAAGGGCCGCCACTGGACCCGCATCACGCCCTTCGCCCGCGAACCGCGCGACCTGAGTCCCGCCGAGGCGGCTCAGACCTTCGAACTCAAACCTGTGAGCGGCGAGGCGGGCCGCGGAACGGACATCGAGGCCGCCGTCCGCGACGCCACCGGATCCATGCCCGCGGGACTGGTGCCGCGCATCGCACTGATCACCGACGGCAAGGAGAACCGCGGCTCCATCACCCGTGCCGCATGGCAGGCCCGGCAACTGGGGATCCCCATCGACACCTTCGCGCTGAACGGACGGCCACGGCCCGAGCTGCGCCTGGATCGCGTGGACCTTCCACCGCTGGTCTTCTCCGGCGAGCGCTTCGCCATCGACTTGACCATTCAGTCGCCACGCGCGGCCCGCGGCTCCGTCGAGCTGAACGCGGAGGGCAAGCTCCTCGGCAAGAGTGAAGTGCAACTCGCGGCCGGATCGAATCTGGTCCGGCTCAATGCGAACCTCTCCTCCGCAGGCGCGGTGGAACTCCATGGCGCCGTGCAGGCGGGCGAGCTCGGCGAGGTCCGTTTCGCCCAGTCGGTCGCGCTCCGGCGTCCACGGATGCTGTATCTGTCGCAGGATCCGGAATCGGCCGAGGGTCATTTCCTGAAGACGCTCGAAGCCGGGCAGTTCGACATCCAGCGTACGCGCGAATTGCCGGACACGCCGTTTGACGACTTCCAGGTGGTGACGTTCAACAACTGGGACCTCGAGTCGGTGCCACCCGCGCGCAAGGCCGACCTCGAAAGCTTCGTCCAGCAGGGCGGCGGACTGCTGGTGATCGGCGGCGAGAAGAACATGTACGCCGAGAACAAGCAGGTCGAGGACGCGCTCGACCGGGCCATGCCCGCCAAGCTCGCGCCGCCGCGATCTCCGGAAGGCACCTGCGTGGTGCTGATCGTCGACAAGTCGTCGTCGATGGAAGGCAAGAAGATGGAGCTGGCCCGGCTGGCCGCGATCGGCGTGGTCGAGAACCTGCGCCAGATCGACATGGTCGGAGTGCTGATGTTTGACAACTCGTTCCAGTGGGCGGTGCCGATCCGCAAGGCGGAGGACCGCCCGTTGATCAAGCGTCTGATCGCCGGAATCACGCCGGACGGCGGCACCCAGATCGCGCCCGCGTTGGCCGAGTCCTACCGCCGGATCCTGCCGGTCACCGCCACATTCAAGCACGTTGTCCTGCTGACGGATGGCATCTCGGAGGAAGGCGACTCGATTTCGCTGGCCAAAGAAGCCGCGCAACAGAAGGTCACGATCTCCACCGTCGGGCTCGGCCAGGACGTCAACCGCGGCTACCTGGAAAAGGTCGCCACCAACGCGCGTGGGAAGTCGTACTTTCTGGTCGATCCCTCGGGACTTGAGCAGATCCTGCTGCGGGACGTGATGGAACACACCGGCTCCACCGCCATCGAGAAGCCGCTCACGCCGGTGGTGATGAAGGTGGCGGAAGTTCTCGAAGGGACCGGGATTGAGACGGCGCCCGCGCTCAAGGGCTACGTGCGCTTCATCTCCAAGCCCTCAGCCGACACTCTGCTCACCATGGAGCGCAAGGATCCGCTGTATGTCCGGTGGCAGTACGGACTCGGCCGCTCGGCGGTGTTCGCTTCCGACGCCAAGGCGCGCTGGGCCGCGGACTGGGTCACCTGGCCCGGCTACGACAAGTTCTGGGCCAACGTCCTGCGCGACCTGCTGCCGCACACCCAGCCCGTTGACGCTTCGCTCGCCTATGATTCGGCAACCGGAGAATTGATCGCAAACTATCAATTGTCGCGGCAGATTCCCGAACCCGGGAGAGTCCCCGAACTTTATGTGATGGGCGCCAATGGATTCCGCAAGCCGATGACGCTCAAGAAGACGGCGCAGGGATCCTACCGCGGCTCCGTCACGGTGGGCGACCAGAAGGGGCTGCTCCGTGTACGCCCGCTCGAGGAGAGCCGCGCGTTTCCGGAGACTGGATATTACCGGCAGGAAGAGGAACTGGCCGAATTCGGCTCGAATACGGACCTGCTGAAGCGCGTCAGCGAGTTCACCGGCGGCAGGTTCCAGCCCGCGGCGGCGCAACTGTTCGACGCCGGCGGCCGCGCCGCGCCGTCAACGATGAACCTTTGGCCGGGAATGCTGGCCGCGGCGGTACTGCTCAATCTGGCGGAGCTGGTCAACCGGAAGTGGAAGGGCCTGGTGAGCTGGCTGAGGCCAAAGGCCGCCTAGACTGCCGGATTTGAGAGCGTTGTCCCTATTGGGCTGCCTGTTTTCAGGCAGCATGCGCTTTCGGACGGCCTGAAACTCCTTGAAAATCAACACGCCGGCGTTTGGCATCATGCTTGCTACATCGGGTGTCGAAAGACCTTCCTCTCCTCGGGCTACTCAACAGTCCCGGGTGCATGAGAAACCGCCGCGGCTCTCCCCGGGGCTGCGGCGGATCTTGTTGATTGAGACATCCGATGAAAACCCTACTGTTGGTCGACGATGAAGCGAGCCTGCTGCGCGTGATGGAGAGACGCCTGGAACTGGCTGGATACCGGGTCCACAGCGCCCCCGACGGTGAGGCCGCATTGGACGTGATCAACAATGTCGCCGTCGACGCTGTGTTGACTGACTTGCGGATGCCAGGAATGTCAGGAATCGAATTGCTACGCCGGATCCGGGACATCCGTCCGCAAGTCCCGGTGGCGCTGTTGACCGCCTACAGCAGCGACGAGACCCGGGCTGAGGCGATGGAGGCGGGAGCTTCCGCTTTTCTCACCAAACCCGTCCGCGACACGGAACTCTTCGAGTGCATGCGCCAGGTGCTCGCGGCTTAATCGGGCATGGCCAATCCGGGAACCACGCCGCAACAGCGGCTCACGAGGCTTGTCGCGGCCGAAAAGAGCGACCTATGGGTCGCGGTGATCTACTCGATCGCCATCGGTCTCTTCACTCTGGCTCTGCCCGTGGCGACACAGACTCTCGTCAACACGATCGCGCTCGGGAACCTGCTGCAACCTCTGATCCTGCTCTCGGCACTCGTGTTTGGCGCCAGGATCGTGAGCGCCATTCTGCAGGGCCTGCGAATCTGGGTGGTGGAAACCATTCAGCGCCGGATCTTCGTGAGGATCGCCTCAGACACGGTGCAGCGTTTGCTCAGGGCCCCCACTTCCGCGTTCGAATCCCACCACGGTCCCGAGCTGCTCAACCGATTCTTCGACGTTGTCACCCTTCAGAAGAGCGGTGCGACACTGCTGGTGGACGGCCTTGGAGTGGTGATGCAGACCGTCATCGGGATGATCCTGTTGGGGCTGTACCACCCCTGGCTGTTGGCCTTCGACGTAGTCCTGGTCGCTGTCATCCTGTTTGTGGTCTTCCCGCTTGGAAACAACGCGGTGACGACAGCCGTCGAGGAGAGCAAAGCGAAGTATGCTTTGGTTGCATGGCTTCAGGAGACCGCGCGGCACCACACACTGTTTCTTGATCCAGCGGCCGGAACGCATGCCACGCGCCGGGCGAACGATCTCGTTACCTCATACCTGAACCGGAGGTCGGCGCACTTCCGGATATTGTTGCGGCAGATTCTCGGGACCTTCGGTGTCCACGCGATTGCCAGCGCCTCTCTCCTCGCCGCCGGCGGATGGCTGGTGATGCAGCGGCAGCTCACGCTGGGCCAGCTTGTCGCGGCAGAGATCGTCGTCGAACTTGTGCTGAGCGGATTCACCAAGCTGGGCAAACACCTGGAGTTGTACTACGACCTCTGTGCCGCCGTTGATAAGCTCGGCTACCTGCAGGATCTCCCGCTTGAGCCGGAGGGGCGCGAGCCCCTTCCGGTTCTCAGCCGGCCGGCGGCGGTCAGCTTGGACGCTGTGGAGTTTGGGTTTGACGGACGCCCTCCCCTGATTTCTGAAGCCAGCGTTGAGATCCGGCCTGGAGAAAAGGTAGCCATCGCCGGACCGAGCGGAGCCGGAAAGAGTACCTTGCTGGAGCTGCTTTTCGGGATGCGGCAGCCCCGCTCCGGCGTCATCCTCGTTGACGGCGCCGACATCCGCCACCTCCGGCGGGACCAGCTTCGCGGCCAGACCGCTATGGTGGATTCGGCTGCCGTGTTTGAAGGAACCGTTGCGGAAAATGTCCGGGCGGGCCGGAATCTCGAGGCGTCACAGATTCGTGACGCGCTGGTATCGGCCGGCGTTATCGATGCGGTGCTCGCCCTCCCGGACGGGCTCGACACCCAACTCGCCACGGGCGGTCTGCCTCTTTCGAGCGGACAAGCGGCGGGGATTGCCATAGCACGCGCGATCGCGGGGAATCCGCGGCTGCTTCTCGTGGACGAGATTCTGGACCACCATACCGACTCACCCGGATTCGCGGAAGTCGCCGCAGCGTTGTTCTCACCTACGGCTCCATGGACCCTGGTGATCGCGACGGCCAGCAGCCGGCTTCTCGCGCTCGCCAGTTCTGAATACTGGATCCTCAACCGGTCCCTCGTTCGCCAAAGATGAAATCAGATATTCTCCAGTTCCCGCCCCTCGAAGCGATGGAACTCGTCAGTCCGCCGCTGCGCGCACGGCGAGTCGCCGTGATGCTGGTGATCCTGTTCTGGATACTCGCCGTGGTGTTGATCTTGGTCCCCTGGCAGCAGAACATTACCGGCGCCGGACGTGTCGCCGCGCTCACTCCGGTCCAGCGCCAGCAGACCATTGACGCTCCCGTCGAGGGCCGCATCCTCCGGTGGCATGCAGTGGAGGGCACCAGAGTGGCCAAGGGCGCCCTGGTGGCCGAGATCAGTGACAATGATCCGTCGCTTCTTGACCGGATCCGCCGGGAGCGTGAGGCGGCGGACGAGCGGCTTACCGCGGCCAGGCTGCGCGAGCAGTCCGCGGGCGACCGGATCGCCGGCCTCCAGGCGTCGCGGCAGAACGCGATCGACGCCGCACAGTCGCGCGTGGACATGGCGGCCGAGCGCGTGCGTGCCGCTGAACGTGGCTTGGACGCGGCAGACGCGGCGTTCACAACGGCAAAGCTCAACATCAACCGGCAGAAGAACCTTCACACCAAGGGGCTGACCCCGACGCGCGCGGTCGAGCTTGCGCAACTCGACTATGACCGGTCTCTCGCCGAGGTGGAACGTGGGAAAGCGGCGCTAAATTCCGCCAGGCAGGAACTGGACGCTCTGAAGGCTGACCGCCTCCGCGTGGAAAACGACTTTCGCGCTTCGATCGACGATGCCCGGGCGACCCGGGCCGGCGCTGCGGCAGAGGCAGCCAACGCCAAGGCGGCCCTGCAACCGATCGATGTCAGGATTGCACGGCAGTCGACGCAGCAGATCCAGGCGCCCCGCGACGGTGTCATCTTCCGGCTGCTGGCTCAGCCCGGCAGCGAGGTCCTGAAAGCCGGTGACCCGGTGGCCGTTCTGGTGCCTGACACCGCTGAGCCCGTGGTCGAGCTGTGGATCGATGGCAACGACATGCCGTTGGTGTCGCCCGGCAACAAGGTTCGCCTTCAGTTTGAAGGATGGCCGGCGATCCAGTTTGTCGGGTGGCCGTCCGTCGCGGTGGGTACATTCGGCGGTGTGGTCACTCTGGTCGACGCCACCGACAACGGAGAGGGAAAGTTCCGGCTGCTGGTCGCGCCGGATCCAGCCGACGAGGCTTGGCCTTCGAGCCGCTACCTGCGCCAGGGAGTCCGGGCGAACGGCTGGGTGCTCCTGAACCAAGTCAAGCTCGGATTCGAGCTATGGCGCCAGTTTAACGGATTTCCGCCGGTGATCAGCTCGACCGAGCCAGGAGCCTCCGGACCAGGAGGAAAAGCGAAGAAATGAGACTGCTGCTGTCGCTGGCCGCCGCCGCGGCGCTCGGCGCGCAGCCGCTGCGGCTTCCGGATGTGCTCGATAGCGTGAGCCGTGCCTATCCTCCGCTGCTTGCGGCCCTGCAGGACATCAACATCGCCGATGCGGAGTTGCTTTCGGCCCTTGGCAAGTTCGACCTGACCCTTCGGTCCCGGGTCGACACCGATCAGCTGGGGTTCTACCGCAATGAGCGCGTGACCGCGGGCTTCGAACAGCCCACGCAATGGTGGGGCTCGTCGTTCTATGGAGGCTGGCGGGTCGGGGACGGGAGCTTCGCTCCATACGACGGCAAGCTCGACACGAGATCCCTCGGTGAATGGAGCGGAGGCCTCAAACTCCCACTTCTGCGCGACCGTGCGATCGACAGCAAGAGAGCAGCGGTGCGCGGCGCTGAAACCGGCAAGGCACTGGCACGGCTCTCAATCGATCAACAAAAACTGGTCATCACGCAGTTGGCCACGCGGCGCTACTGGGACTGGGCGGCCGCCGGAGGACGCCTCCAGGTGGCCGAGTCCCTACTGGCAATCGCTCAGAACCGGGACCAGTTCCTGCGCGAAGCGTCCGCGGCGGGCCAGATCGCCGCAATCGAAGTCCTCGAGAACGGGCGGGCCCTCCTACAGCGGCGCAACGCCGTCGTGGAAGCCGAACGGGGACTGCAACAAGCCGCAATCGACCTTTCTCTGTTTTACCGGGACAACCTGGGCAGCCCGGTCATCGTGCCGCGAGACCGGTTGCCCGCCAGTTTCCCCCAGCCGGACAACGTCGCCGCCGGGCAAGTCGAAAGAGATGCAGCCTCGGCAGTCACGCACCGTCCTGAGGTCCAACGTCTTGACGCGCAGGAGCGGCTGCTTCGCATCGACGAACGCCAGGCGAGAAACGAGCGCTTGCCTCAAGTCGATTTTCAAATGGGATTCACCGCCGAGGGCGGCCAGGGCGCTGTCCGCCGCGGACCGAACGAGCTCAAGGCTGGGATCGTGTTCGAGCTGCCGTTCCAGAGGCGAAGCGCCACCGGCAAACTACTCGGGACGGAGGCCAAGATCCGCCAAGTGGAGCAGAGGCAGCGTTTCACACGCGACCAGATCGAGGCGGAGGTGCGGGATGCCGCCTCCGCGGTGCAGGCCGCCTACAGCCGCGCGGAACTGTTGCGGCAGGAGGTCACGGTCACGCGCCAATTGGAAGAAGCCGAGCGCGCTCGCTTCGAACTCGGTGAGGGAACACTGTTCCTGGTGAACCTGCGGGAACAGGCTACAGCGGACGCTCTGGTCCGGGAGGTGGCTGCCAACGCCGACCTTCAGCGGGCCTGGGCCCAATACGAGTTCGCTGTGGCTGCGCCTCTCCGCTAAGCCTACTGCTTCCCGAAGCAGTACAGCGCGTGGTGCGTCCGCACGTAGATCCGGCCGTCCACAATCGCCGGAGTCGCGTGGACGCCATCGCCGAGATCGATGATCTTCTGGATCTCCCATTCGCCGCCAGCCTTGATGAGCGCCATCTTCCCCTCTTCGCTGATCGTATAAAGTTTGCCGTCCGCGGCGATCGGCGAAGCGAAGTACAGTCCTGGCGCACCGGACAGGCGGGCCTGCTTCAGCACCTTTCCGGTCTTGGCGTCGAGTGACGTCATGATCCCACCCTCTTTGAGCAGGTACAACACACCCTGGTAGAGCAGCGGCGACGGCACGTTCGGCAGCGACTTTTCGTACTTCCAAACTTCGGACTTCCCGGTCATGTCGCCCTTGCCACCCAGGCGGAACGCGTTCACTCCGTTCACGACGCTGCGCTTGGCCTGGTACAACCCCCAGTCGCGGCGGTCGAGCACTCCGTCGTTGTCCATGTCGAGATCCTTGAACCGCTTCTGCATCTTCGGATCATCGAACTCGGACTTCTGGAACTTCCCGTCCTTGTTCGCGTCGATTTTGGCCGCCACCTCGTCAAAGCCCGGGATGTTCTCCTGTTGGCCCGGATCGGCCTCGCCCGCCCACCCGAGCACGTAGATCCGCTCTTCGTCCATCACGGGTGTTGGCTTGAGCTGCCAGGTGAGTCCGCGGACGAACCACTCTTCCTTGCCGGTCTCGAGATCGTAGGCGACCAGGCGGTAGGATCCGGCCAGCAGGACGTGGGTACGGCCCGACGGCGCCTTCCACAGAACCGGCGTCGAGAAGCCGCGTGTGAAGTCGGGACGGTCGACGCGCCACTTGGTCTTGCCTGTTTCTTTGTCGAGCGCCAGGAAGTAGGAGCCGCTTTCCTGATCCAAGGGCAGCAGCACCGTGGAACCGGCGAGCACCGGCGTCGAGGACTGTCCCATCGGATTGTTGAACGGGCCAAGCGCCAGCTTCCACCGTTCTTCGCCGTCCGAACCGTACGAGATGATGCCATAGTCCGGGAAGAACACGAAGACGTTGCGGCCGTCGCTCGCCGCTGTCGCGGATGTCGGCGTGTTGGCCTTGTGGAGTTCCTCCTCGCGCGGCCGTGGCGCCTCGCGCCGCCAGATGATCTTGCCCGTGGCGCGCTCGAGGGCGAACGTGTAGAGTCTCTTCTGCTCGTGTCCGGTCAGGTAGATCCTGCCTCCGACGAGAACAGGCGAGGAGTGTCCCGGAGGAAGCTCCGTCTTCCAGATGACTCCCTTGTCGGGGCCGAAATCGTCTATCAGGTCCTTATCGGGTGAAATCCCCGAGCTGTTCACACCGCGGAATGTCGGCCAGTCGGCGGCGAACACCGTTCCGGCGGCAAGGAGTAGGAAGAGGCCTCTCATGGGCCATCATTTTATCGAAAACCGGTGAGCCGCCGCTATCCGGCGAGCCCGGGAAGTCCGCCGAATCCCCGCGCCGACCGGACGGACCTCACCACTGCCGCCTCCAACGCCTCGGCCGCGGCCACGCCCAACGCCATCAGATCCGCGGATTCGCCGCCGCACGAGAGTGCGAACACCACGTCACCATCGGCCTGGGTCCACACCGGCCGGATGGATCGCGCCATTCCAGCCGAGGCAAGCGCCGCCAGCTTGTTCGCGCCTACCTTGTCGAGCCGGGCGTTGGTGGCCACCACTGCCAGTGTTGTGTTGCCACGCGTGAATCCGCCCCGCGCGCCAGACTTGATCCGCGCCGCGCTGCCCGCGAAATTCCGGCTACCGGCGGACTCGCGTGCGCCGGCGAGGATCCGGCCCGTCTCCGGGTCCAGCACATCACCGAACGCGTTGCACGCCACCAGCGCCGCGACCCGCACCCCTGCATATGGACCATCCAGCCAGACCACCGAGGATCCGATGCCCGCTTTCATCGCCCGGCTCATACCGAATAGCTTGCCGACGGTGGCTCCAGTTCCCGCGCCCACGCATCCTTCCTGGACCGGGCCATCCGTGGCAGCCGCAGCCGCTGCTTCCCCCATCTCGCGCGACGGCCAGACCGGCTTGCCGATCCCCAGATCGAACAGGATCGCACCGGCTACCAGCGGGACCGGCTTCACGCCTGTCGGGAATCCGATGCCCTTGGCGCCCAGGTACCGGCGGACTCCGCTCGAGGCTTCGAGTCCGTACGCGCTGCCACCGGCGAGCACGATCGCGTGGATCCTGGCCGTCACGTGGTCTGGCTCGAACAGTCCCATCTCGACGGTGCCCGTGGCCGACCCGCGGACGTCGGCGCCTCCCACCGCGCCTTCCGGGCAAAGAATGGCGGTCGAACCGGTCAGCCCATCGAAATCGGAGGCATGGCCTACCAGGATTCCTGGGATGTCGGTGAGGCCCTTCATTCAGCGGCTATGGTAGCATCGAGTAGGCTTGTTCGACTTTCTCAAAGGTCCACTCCTCAACCTTCAGAATTTCGTTCTATTGAGCGGCCGCGCTCTGGCGAACATCTTTCGGTCGCCGCACTACGTGGACGACATCCTGATCCAGATGGACCTCATCGGCGTGGGCAGTATCCCGCTCGTGCTGCTGGCAGGCTTCTTCACCGGAGCGGTTCTGGCGCTGCAAACCTCGCGGACCCTCCGCCAATACGGCCTGAGCAACCAGGTGGGACAGGCGGTCTCGATCACGCTGGTGCGCGAGCTGGGTCCGGTGCTGACGTCGATCCTGGTGGCGGGCCGCAACGCGAGCGCCATGGCTTCCGAGCTCGGATCGATGAAGGTCACCGAACAGATCGACGCCATGCGCGCGCTCGGCACCGATCCCGTGCAGAAGCTGGTGACGCCGCGCCTGATCGCCACCGCCGTGATGCTGCCGCTGATGGTGGTGATCGCCGATTTCATGGGGATCGTCGGCGGCTGGATCGTCGCCTCTCTATTGCTGCACATGACACCCGGCTCTCAATTCTGGGCCAGCGCGCAACAGGCGCTGGACATGAGCGATGTCGCCCAGGGGTTGATCAAGCCGTTCGTCTTCGCCGTCGTGCTGTCGCTGGTGGGCTGCCACTATGGGCTGAGCACCACCGGCGGAACGCAGGGCGTGGGCCGCGCGACGATCTCGGCCGTGGTCGTGTCGTGCATGTGGATCATCATCCTCACCTACTTCATCGGATCGTTTTTCATCCACTTCAAATAGATGCCGGATTCGATCGTTTTGCGGTTTGAGCGCGTGACCGTCCGGTTTGACGAGAAGGTTGCGCTCGACAACGTCACCTGGGAGCTGCGCGAGGGCGACACCTGCGTCATCCTCGGCGCGGCGGGCAGCGGAAAGACGGTGCTGCTCAAGACGGCGCTCGGGCTGATCTATCCGGATCAGGGCCGCGTGACCCTGTTTGGAAGGGACACGCAAGGCGCCGATGAGCACGATATGGCCGACCTCCGCGCACGCATGGGGATCTTGTTCCAGGAGGGAGGGCTGTTTGACTCGTTGACGATCGAGGAGAACGTGGGCTACCCGCTCCTTAACCAGAAGGCCGTGAAGTGCCCGTTGGAAGAAGTGTTCCCGCGCGTCGAGGAGGCGCTCAAGTTCGTCGAGCTGGGTCATACGCTCGACAAGTTCCCGAGCGAGCTCTCGGGCGGAATGCGGCGCAGGGTGGGAATCGCCCGGGCGGTCGTCACGAGTCCCGAGCTTCTGCTCTACGATTCCCCCACCGCGGGCCTTGATCCGATCACCGCGAACAACATCATGAGCCTGATCGCCAAGGAGCGCGACATCCGCCGCACGACAACCGCGCTCGCCACGCACCGGTATCAGGACGGGCATTTGCTCGCGAACTATCGGTACAATGCGAATACGGGCAGGCTCGAAGCGGGCGAGACCGGTACTCGATTTCTCGTGCTGAAAGACGGCGGCATCGCTTTCGAAGGTTCCCAAGACGAACTGGAAGCCTCGCGCGACTCCTACGTGTCCAAGTTTGGTAAACCTCTAAAAGAATAATCCATGCCTGCTTCAAAGAAAGTCGCCTGGGCACAGTTGAAGGTGGGAGTGGTGGCGCTGGTGGCGCTCATCATCATGGCCACGCTGATCTTCCTGATTACGGGGTCGCAGGGCTTCTTCCGGGACTCGGTCAAGCTCTACACCTATCTGAGCGATTCCCAGGGCCTCACCAACGGGGTCGAGGTTCGCGTGAATGGGATCCTGGCGGGCAAGGTTAACAAGGTGGAGCTGGCGCCTGGCGCCGATCCCGCGCGCTTTGTGACCGTCGAAATCCAGGTCTTCGAGGACTTCCTGAAGAACATCCCCGAGGACTCCATCGCGACGATCACCTCGGACAACGTGCTGGGATCAAAGTTCATCAACATCAAGAAGGGGAAGCGGCCCGTTCAGATCAAGGCCGGGGCTGAGCTCAAGAGCCTGGAGCCGAGGGCGTTCGAAGCCGTGGTGGAGAGCGGAAACCGCCTGCTGGTCGAGCTTGAATCCATGCTCAAGCGCGTCGACAACATCATCGGCGTGGTCGAGCGCGGCGAAGGATCCATCGGCAAGCTGATCTACGACGACCAGCTCTATGCCAACTTGAACGGCACCGCCAGCGAGTCCCGCAAGCTGGTGGCGCAACTGAACAGCGGCAAGGGCAGCATCTCGAAGCTGCTTTATGACGACGCGTTGGTGGGCGACATCCAAAAGATGCTCGCGCGCGTGGACCGGGTGGTCGAGAACCTCGAGCAAGGCCAGGGGACCATGGGCAAGCTCCTCAAGGACACCACTCTCCATGACGACCTGCGCAAGCTGCTGAACGAATTCCGTCAGATCGCCGCGGACTTGAACGCCGGAAAGGGAAGCGCCGGGAAGCTGCTCAAAGACGACGCGCTGGTCAAAAAGATCGACGGGACCATCGCACGGGTCGACAAGCTGCTCGACGGCGTGAGCCAGGGCAAAGGCACCCTCGGCCAGCTTGTGGTCAACCAGCAGTTGTACGACACCCTCAACGGCACGATGCGCGAAATGAACGGATTCATGAAGGATTTCCGCGCCAACCCGAAGAAGTTCTTGAGTATCAAGCTCGGCTTGTTCTGATGCGCCGGTTGATCGTCAATGCCGACGACTTCGGCTTCACCAATGACGTCAACGAAGGGATCATCGAGGCGCACCACCGCGGGATCCTGACGGCCACCACGCTTATGGCCACCGGCGGAGCGTTCCAGCACGCGGTGATCATGGCCAAGGAGAGCCCGGAACTGGATGTGGGCGTCCATTTGACGCTGGTCGGGACGCGGGCGCTGTCGAGGCCGGAGAGGGCCCTGCCGCCGACCGTGCGCGGGCTGGTGGGGGAGATCGCGCTGGGGACCCTCGACGTTTTCAAGGAGATGGAGGCGCAACTGATGCGGGTCGTCAACGCCGGACTCATTCCGACACATTTCGACACGCACAAGCACACGCACCTCCATCCGCGCGTGCTGGACGCGACCCTGGACCTGGCCGCCAAGTACGGAATCCGCTGGGTCCGGCGTCCGTTTGACCTGCCGCTTCCGGCGGAGGCCGTGGTCCCGGCACGCAAGCGTTGGACCGCGCGCGCGATGACGTTCCGCCGTGGCGCGTTCGACCGGCGCGTGGTGAGCCGCGGGATCTGGGCGACGGACCATTTCGCGGGATTCCAGGTCACCGGGCGGATCGATACCGCGCTGCTCTCGCGGATCCTGGCGGCGGTCCCCGATGGCGTCACCGAGTTCATGTGCCATCCCGGCCGGTGCGGTACCGAGCTGCTGCAAGCCCAGACGAGGCTCAAGGAGAGCCGGGCCCGGGAACTCGCGGCGTTGTGCGCCGTCGAAACCAAAGAGGCGTTGCGGAACTCCGGTGTGATCCTGACGCGGTACCGGGACTTGTCGCGGTAACGCAGCCGGCGCGATAATCAGCCCATGATCATCGATCCCGTTCTTGGCGGGCTGATCTCGTTCTTACGCATTCCTTCCGTTTCTACTGACCCGGCCCATGCGGGCGATGTACGCCAGGCGGCTGAGTTCGTGGTCAACGAGCTGCTCAAGGCCGGATTCGCCAACGCCCGCCTGGTCGAAGCCGAAGGACGGCATCCATTGGTCCGCGCGGAATGGCTGCACGCGCTGGGCGCGCCCACGTTGATCGTGTACGGCCACTATGACGTGCAGCCTCCGGATCCGCTCGATGAGTGGATCTCGCCTCCGTTCGAGCCCGAGGTCCGCGACGGCAACATCTACGCGCGCGGCGCGAGCGATGACAAGGGCCAAACCTACATCCTGCTCCAGGCCCTGGCCCGGCTGATGCGCGAGGACGGGCGTCTCCCGGTGAACATCAAGGTGCTGATTGAGGGCGAAGAGGAGGTGGGCGGCGAGCACATCACCGAACATGTCGCCACGCACGCGGGCGAGTTCCAGGCCGATGCGGCGCTCATTTGCGACACCGAGATGTTCGCTCCGGATCTTCCGACGATCTGCACCGGGTTGCGCGGAATCGTCTACGGCGAATTGCTCGTCGAGGGCGCGCGCACCGATCTCCACTCGGGCGTGTACGGCGGCGCAGCGCCAAATCCCATCCAGGCGGCGGCGCAGATTCTCTCGGAGCTGAAGGACCGCGAGGGACGCATCCGGATTCCGGGGTTCCTCGACCGCGTGAAGCCTCCCTCGCCCGGGGAGCGCGCGGCCTGGGCCCGGCTGCCGTTCAACGAGCAGGAGTATCTCGACCGCGAGATCGGAGCTCCAGCGCTTGTGGGTGATCCCGCGATTCCGGTGCTCGAACGTACCTGGGCGCAGCCAACCCTCGAAGTTCACGGCATCCGCGGTGGGTTCACCGGCGAGGGGGCAAAGACCGTGATCCCCGCCAAAGCCCTCGCCAAAGTGAGCATGCGGCTGGTGGCGGATCAGGATCCGGACGAGGCAACGCGCCAGCTCCAAGCGGCCGTGGCCGCCGCATGCCCGCCGGGAGTGCGGGCGCGGTTCACCCCCATTCAGAGCGGGCCGCCGTCGTTGATCGATCCGGAGAATCCGTTTATCCGGGCGGGTGCCCAGGCGCTCGAGGAGACTTTTGGAGTCAAGACGGTGTACATGCGGTCTGGCGGATCCATCCCGATCGTGGGCTTGTTTCAGAAGCATTTGGCGATTCCCAGTGTCCTGATCGGCTTCGGCCTGCCGGACGACAACCTGCATGCGCCAAACGAGAAGTTCAACCTGTCGAACTTCTATCGCGGCATCGACGCCATCATAAAATACTTGCGCCTGCTAGGGGTTTCTTCTATTCTATAGAAGAAATGCGTGGAGCCTACCTCGGCGAGTTCGAGCAGGTGGTGTTGCTTGCCTTGGTCCGGCTGGGTGACGGGGCGTACGGACTCAGGATCCGGCGCGAGATCGAGACGCGCACCTCACGCGAAGTGTCGATCGGCGCGGTGTATGCAACGCTCGACCGCCTGGAATCGCAGGGCCTGGTGTTGTCCTCGCTCGGGGATCCGACGCCCGAACGCGGCGGGCGCGCCAAGCGAATTTTTGAACTGACGGCCGGGGGTGCGGCTGCGTTGCGCCGGTCACGCGAAGTGCTCGACGGGATGTGGGAGGGGGTGTCCATTGACGGCCTTCCTGGTTGACGCAGGACGTGCGCTGCTGTGGCTGGCGGCGCCGGACCGTGATCGCGCCACAATCCCCGGCGATCTCGAAGAGGAGATGCGGATCCGCGTGGACGAAGGCTCGCCGGAATGGAGCGCCGCGTGGTGGTTCTTCCGCCAGGCGGCCAACTCGCTGCTTCCGTTGTTGGCGGTCCGGTGGCGGCAAGGCGAGTTTGCACGGTTGGCGCTGGTTTCGCTGCTGGCCTTCGGCGTCCCCGTGCGCCTGCTGGATCTGCTGTGGACCTTCGTGTTGTCCCAGGTTCCGCTCAAGGCTGATGCGATGCGGCCGGACGGTATGGTCGCCGCGTCGCTGGTGACAGCGGTCGCGTGCGCGGCCTGTGCCGGATATGCGTGGGCCCGTGAGTGCAGGGGCTCGGAATCCCGTGCCGGGATGATGTGCGCGCTGATGTCGGCGGCGCTGCAAGGTGCTTGTCTGGCAGTGTCGGCGGCGCGGTGGCCCGCATGGTTCATGGCGGCGAGCATGTGCGCGGCGGCGGCAGCAAGCGCGGCTGGAAGTCTGGCGAGGCGATGGCAGATCAAGAAGGAGAGAACAGCGATATGAGATGGCTCAAGCGGATCGGGCTGGCGTTGGTGGGAATGATCGCGGCCGCGGTGTTGGTGTTGTCGATCCTGGCGTCGCGGCAGGAGGCTCGCGAGATGAGCGTGTCAGTGGAGATCAACCGCCCGCCGGAAGAGGTTTGGAAGTGGATCGAGGAACCCGGGAAGATCCGGCAATGGGTGAGCTGGCTCGTCGAGATCAAGGAATTGACACCCGGAGTCCGCGGCAAAGGCGCGCGCGGTGTCTGGGTGATGGAGGACCGGAACAACAACAACGCGTTGATGAATTTGAACTACGAGGTCGCCGCCTACGATCCTGGAAAGAGCCGCACCGTGAAGATCACGGCCGTCGAGGGCTTCGAGGGAGAAGTGGAATACAAGCTGGCCGATATGGGCAACGGACGGACGCGCCTCGAGATGCAATCGCAGTACACGTTCCACACCTGGTTTGTGAAGCTGTTGTCGCCGCTGATCCTGCCCCAGGCGAGGAAGAAGGCGGAGGACGATTTCGCCCGCCTTAAGCAGAAGGCCGAGGCGGGCGGGTGATCTTGGCTCGCGCCGAATAGTCTAGAGCATTTTCACGTATAATAAAAAGCTC
>Ga0194132_10007345_pt1 | contig 16479 bp, 16 predicted proteins | sample TA2KigOf80mmetaG_FD_148612 | JGI IMG/M metagenome (GOLD analysis project Ga0194132, IMG submission 148612) | Freshwater microbial communities from Lake Tanganyika, Tanzania - TA2015054 Kigoma Offshore 80m | ecosystem: Environmental > Aquatic > Freshwater > Lake | place: Tanzania: Lake...
CCTCCCAAGCCTTTGCCCCTGCCATCGGAGGTTTGGATCAACAAGCCGGTCGACACCAGCCCAACAGACAGAGAGGAACGTCAGTAAATTCCCATGCCGGGTGTCTCAAAGTTGTTGACACGCGCCGGCGTGAGCAAATTGCTTACGCTCATACCGGGCGATCCGACTAATCTTAGCGAACTTGATTTTGGGGCGGATATCAAAGTTCCGGAGCGACTTGATGTCGTCGCTCAAACAACATTGGCCGTTGGCAGTGCGACTTCGGTTCGAACGTACGCGGTTATCGGCGCTTCGAGGCGAGAGATTCCGGCGGATGAGGGCATTGTTTTCCGGAGCTCAAACGCCCAGGTGTTATCGGTGGACGCAACCGGGTTGCTCACTGCACTATCGCCCGGGAGAGTCATTCTACAAGTTTCTCACGAGGGCGTGAGCCAGCAAGTCCAGTTCGAAGTGGTCGGCGGAAGCGAAGATTCGGACAGGGATGGCATCCCGGACCGCCCTGAAGTCAACCTTGGCCTCAACCCCAACGACCCAGCTGATGCTATCCAAGATCCCGACCAGGACGGCCTCACCAATCTCGACGAGTTCAAGCAGGGCACCGACATCCGCAACCCCGACACCGACGGTGACGGGTTGAAGGATGGAGAGGAGATTCTTCGCGGCACCAATCCGCTCTTGCGAGACACCGACAACGACAGCGTCCCGGACGGTTTGGAGGTCCAGCTAGGGACGAATCCGAATGACCGGAGCTCGGTCAACCTGACCGCCGCCATTGAGCGGGTGACGGTGACCCCCCCAGCGGGCTACCTTATTGTCAATTCGATCAGCTTTGAGCCAGCGACGATGCAGCTTCAAGTAACGGCTAGGCTTCGTGACGGCTCAACGCTCGACCTCACCTCGCGGGCACGGGGAACCCGCTACACCTCCAGCGACCTGCTGGTCTGCAACTTCGGGGCGGAGGATGGGCGCGTGTACGCGGGCAATCCAGGCACCTGCACCGTGAATGTTGTTACTCCGGTGGGAACAACCCCGGTGCCCGTCCGCGTTGAAAACTTTACGCCCACCGTCCAATCGCAGCTGGGAATTCCTGGCGCGATTGCGGTGGATGTGCAGGGCAACTTTGCGTATGTCTCCACCGGCACGGGGGGAGTCAAGATTGTCAACGTCACCAATCGCCGCTCGCCGTCGATCACGGGAACCGTGACGTCCTCCAACGCGCGCGACGCGAGGATGGCCGGCGACTTTCTCTTCATCGCGGACACCACTGGTCTGCGCGTGGCCGATGTGACCAGCAAGAGTTCGCCCACCACCGTCACGCAACTGCCATTGCCAGGTGAAGTCCAGGATATCCAGGTACGGGGCGGCCGAGCCTATCTGGCAGCCGGAGTTGAAGGTATCCACATTGTCGATGTTTCCATCCCAACATCGCCCCGGCTGCTCAGTACATTCAAGACGCGCTCCCCGGCCGTCGGCGTCGATGCCGACACGGCCACCAACATTGCCGTTGCAGCCATGGGCGGCGCGGGACTGGAAGTGATCGACGTGAACGACCCCTCGAAGCCAGCCCTCCGAGGCTTTCTGGCCGGAGGGATCGTTCAGGACGTCGTTGTGAAGGGCACCACCGCGTTTCTGGCGGACCTCAGCCGAAGCTTTACGGCTGTTGATCTATCCAACCCGGCGGCGCCCGTACTCACCCGCTCCTTGGACCGCTCGTTGGGAGGCCTGCTCTATGATGTGGCCTATGCGGGCGACTTCGCCTTTGTTGCAGATATATTCTTCGTCAACGACACCTCGGTGATCGATATCGCCAACCCAACGGCTCCGGTTGCCAGGTTCCGGCTTCGTTTTCCGGGTGATGCCACGGGAATCGGCGTGGTGGCCGACGCCAGCTATGTTTATCTTGTCACTGACGACGGCCGGCTTAATATCGGACAGTATCGCAGTTTGTCGGACAACTTGGGCGTCCCGCCGTCGGTCTCCATCGTGCAACCCACCAGCGGTACGCCGCTGATCGCCCGCTCCAGCTTTACCGCGAGAATCAACGCCGTCGATGACATCGCGGTCTCGACGGTGCAGCTATTGCTGGACGGCCAGGTGGTGGGTTCGACAACAGGGGGAGGGCCGAACTACGACCTGAACTTCCTGGTACCAAAGGACGTCACGAAGCTGAAGCTCCAGGCGCGTGCCCTCGACTTGGCCGGCAATGTCGGCAACTCCTCGGAGTTCGAATACGCTGTGGTCATCGGCCCGCTGATGACAATCACCGGCGGCGGCGCGAACCGCCTCAGCGCTCCGGCCGCGAACGCGAGACTCCATGTGTTGAATGAGTTCTTCTCGATAGCGGGCTCCGACGCCCGATTCTCCATGCTCAATGTTCCGGCGTCAATCGGACGCTTCCGCGTCTACGGCGCGGCACTGTTCGATGGCGTGCGGCAACGCGCCCGGTCGGCGATGTTTGATCCGGTTCCCACTGGAACGGTGGATGTGGGTAACCTGCTTTACTTCCCCGATGCTGACTGGGATGGGCTGCCCGACGACTACGAGGCTGCCAATGCCTGCCTGAACCCTTCCGGAGAGGACGATGAGAAGGACCCGGACGGCGACGGTCTCAGCACCTTCCGGGAAAGGGAGCTTGGAACCAATCCCTGCATTCCCAACTTGAACCCTGGCCAGACCACCGCCATCAGTCCGTTCATTTCCCTTCGTAATGGCCCGCCACCAAGCGCAATCTTCCCCGCCGGATACAACGACGTCAGTACAGCACTCATTTCGCTCCGCAACGGACCGCCGCCAAGCGCCATCTTGCCGGACGGCTATAACAACATCAACACCGCGCTCATTTCACTGCGCAATGGCCCGCCACCGTCTGCTCTCCTTCAGGATGGGTTCAATGACGTGACAACCGCCTTGATCCTGATCCGCAACGGTGCCGACCCCAGCGCCGTTTTGCCCCCTGGGTACAACGACGTAACCACCAGCCTCGTTTCGATCCGCAACGGTCCTGCACTGAGCCATTTACTCCCCGCTGGGTCCAACGATATCACCTCGGCCCTGATCTCCCTCAGAAATGGGCAAGCCACGGGAGTGGCTCTGCCCACTGGAGCCAACGACATCAGTTCGGCCCTGATCTCGCTTCGGAATGGCATGGCGGGTGGTCCCGCTGCAGGACGCTCCGAGACCTTTGCGCTGGTTGCACTCAAGAACGGTCCCCTTGCCGGGCCCTTGAGCATCCCGGCCTCAACCGGGCTGTCACGCGTGCTGGTTTCAGACGAAATCGATGGAGTGGTCGGCGCCACGTCAGCCGCCAGGGAGTCCAACTCCGCCGTGGCCGGCGAGGCTTTGCGCTTCCGGTACACACCGTCACGGGCTGATGTCACCCGGGTTGAGTTCCTCTTGGATGGCGCGTCCCTGGGCGAGGTCGCGGAGAGTCCGTTCGAGACCGTCTTCGTCATGCCGGAAGGCGTGTCCTCTTTGCAAGTTCGCGCCATTGGCAAATCGGCTGATGGCAAAGCACTCTCCGCCGCGGAACAGATGGTCTATGTCATCCGCTCTGAATCCAAGGACATCGAAGCGGCCATCGTTGGCCGGCACGCCCAGGCCGTTGCGGGCCGGCAGGTGGAGATCGTCCGGCCGGGCCTGGCGGCCGAGATATTCGAAGCCGATCGCCCATTGACCGAAATGCCGCCGCTTGAGGGCCGCGTTCCCCACCGCCGCACTTCGGTCAGCGCCCTGAACTATCGCAATCCCGAAGGCGTATTCGGTCCCGATCCGTTCGGAACCGGCCTCTCCCCCGATTTCGCGATTCGGTTCTCCGGCGACATCCGAATCCCCGAGGACGGCGACTATCGCTTCCGGCTATGGAGTCATCAAGGCGCAAGGCTGTCCGTTAACGGAATCATAGTGGCCGAGGTTCCCGGAGGCAACTCGGAATCGCGGACAGGGAACGGAACAATTTCGCTCAAAGCCGGCGTTCACGCGATCCTGGTCGACTATTTTGCTACGGTTGGCGCGCCGGAATTGGATTTGGCTTTCGCGAAAGGTGAGGCTCCGCTACGGCCAGTCCCCGCCTCCAGCCTGACTCACCGGGAGCAGTTGCCGGTTGGTCCGAACGGAAACATCGTCCTGCGTGGGGTGCCCGGATGGGCGCCGGCGTCCAGGCCTTTAGATTCAAACTTATCGATTCTCACAAAGGAGAAGTAGCATGATGCGTTCACTGGTTTTCCTCCTGGTCGGTGCACCCGCGTTCTGGGCGCAAACCTGGAGCGGGAGTGGTTCCGACGGTTCAGACGGCCCGCTGGTGATCAGCGCCAGCACCCCAGGGGTGGCCCAGGGAGTGTATATCTTTGATCCGGTGGCACTCAACAAAGATGCCGACGCGAACAATGTTTTCCACTTTACGACGATCTCCATTCAAGACAACATCACTGTCGTGTTCGCCGCGAACCGGATGCGGAGGCCCGGTCCCGTGGTTTTCCTGGCGTCAGGCGGCGTCACAATTGCCGGCAAACTCAGTTTTTCGGGGGAGACTGGTCACCCGAACACCAACAATGATTCCCTCCGGAGGATTAGCATTCCGGGCCCTGGGGGGTATCCGGGAGGCACCGGTGGGACGGTTGCCGGCTCCCCGGCAACCCCCGGGACAGGACCGGGCGGCGGAAAGGTCGCGTCGCCAGTCACCGCAAATCCTCATTACTATCGGGGCTGCCCGGGCGCTTACACCAATGCTGTTGTGCCTTCGTGGTGTACCGGCGCAACTGCGCCATCTGCCTACGGAACCAACCTGGTGCAACCCCTGGTGGGGGGGGCGGCGGGAGCGGAGGAACAAAGTCCACTTACCCCGCCACCGGCGGAGCAGGCGGTGGAGCGGGTGCGGGAGCGTTCCGGCTCTCAAGTTCCGCTCACATCGTATTCGGGACCAGCCTAGCTGCCGGCCCCTCGGCCGGCGGCTGTAGCGCCAACTACTACGTCGTATCGGATGGAGGTGACGGCGGGTTTGACTCTACGTGGGGCCAACGAAGCGGTGGCGCCGGGGCGGGAGGAGCCATCCACCTGCAGGCCCCGATTATCGTGGGTTGCACCACCCATGCTTTCGCCCGTGGCGGTTCGCAGTATGAAACGGTTGGTAGTGAAGGCCGAATTCGCATCGACACGAACGCAGGCAACATCACCGCCTCACCGCTGGCCACCACGAACCTATTGACCGATGCCCCTCTGCCTCCCAATCCGCCGTTTCTGAAAGTTGTGAGCATTGACGGAGTCCCGGTCCCGGCCAGTCCCAAGTTCGACTACGCTTCGCCTGACGTGCTGATGAACAAGACCACACCGGTGCCGATTGTTCTCGAAGCCAACAACATTCCCGTTGGCACGCCGATCACGGTGTTCCTCACCACCGATACCGGCACCGATATCACGGCGTCCGTGACGCTGGCAGGGACGCTGGCAACCTCCACCGCCACGGTGACCGTGACCTTGCCCTTAGGCACGGCCCGTCTGTTTGCCCGGGCCGTGTGGTAGACCTGATGCGGTGTTTAGCCGTTCTGGCCGCAAGCGCGTGCTTCGGCCAGATAGGCTCCGAGAAAGCTGTTCCCAATCATTTGGCCGATGACGAGGAGTTCCGGCTTGCTCTGCCCGAACTTCTCCGGCGCGGCCGGGCGCTCTTCAACGCCAACTGGACGTCTGAAGACGGGGGCGGGCGTCCCCTGAGCAAAGGCAACGGGCGCGGCTTGTCGGACTCGTCCCGACGGCTGGAGGGGAGCCGAGCCTTCAACCGGCTATCGGGGCCGGACGCCAATTCCTGTTTCGGCTGCCACAATGCGCCTCACGGCCACTCCGGCGGTGGTGGCGATTTCGTCACCAACGTCTTCGTCCTCGGGCAGAGGTTCGACTTTGCTACCTTTGACCATCGTGACAGCACACCCACACGCTCCTCCCGCGACGAGGGCGGCGAAGCGTTGACCCTCGAAACGTTTGCCAATTCGCGGGCCACCACGGGCATGTTCGGCGCAGGTTATCTGGAGATGCTGGCGCGCCAGATGACGGCCGAGTTGCAGGCCGTTCGAGACGGGATCGGGCTGGGCGAAACGAAGGTGCTATTGGCCAAGGGCGTGGGATTCGGCCGTCTGACGCGGCGCAAGGATGGTACGTGGGACACCTCCGGCGTGGAGGGCCTTTCGAGGCTGAGCCTGTTGTCAGCCACTTCACAGGATCCGCCCTCTTTGATCATCCGGCCCTGGCACCAGGCGGGCAACGTGATCTCGCTCAGGGAGTTTACGAACAACGCTCTCAACCAACATCACGGTATTCAATCCGTGGAGCGCTTCGGCCGGGATACCGACCCGGACGGCGATGGCGTTTCCAATGAGTTGACCCGAGCCGACGTCACCGCGCTGACGCTCTATCAAGCGGCCCTGCCGGTGCCAGGCCGAGTGATTCCACGAGACGCAACCACGGAACAGGCGATCACAGCGGGGGAGAAGTTGTTCGACCAGATCGGTTGTGCCCATTGTCATATTCCAGCCCTGCCCCTGACACAGCGCGGCTGGATCTTCGAAGAGCCGGGTCCCTACAACCCGCCCACGAATCTGCGGCAGGGCGATGCGCCCAGCTTGCGCTTCAACTTGAACAGCCCCCAGCTACCGGGCCCGCGATTGGAGCCGGCCGGGGACACCGTATTCGTGCCGGCCTACACCGATTTCAAGCTGCACGACATCACCAGCGGCGAAAATGACACCAATGCGGAACCGCTTGATATGAATTTCGGGACTTGGTCAGTGAACTTTGGCAAGGGTAATCGCAAGTTCCTGACCAAACGGCTGTGGGGGTGCGCGAACGAACCTCCGTATTTCCATCACGGCCTTTACACCACGTTGCGGCAGGCCGTTCTGGCTCATGCCGGTGAAGCGCTTATGTCCCGCCAGAAGTTCCAGGAACTTCCACCCGTGGGCCGGGACAACTTGATCGAGTTCCTGAAATCGCTGCAGGTACTACCTCCGGGGACGCAGTCGACCGTAGTGGATGAAAGCTATAGTCCGAGAAGCTTACGGCCGGATGGAAAACAGGGCCGCCGATGACCTCAACCGGCCAGAGGCGTGTCGCCTGGAATGAAGTGCTCCACGGTAAGATGGGGCTTATTGCCCGAACTTCCCGAAGTCGAGTCCGTGTGCAGGCACCTGCGTGAACGGGTGCCGGCTGGTTCGCTCATCGTGCGCGCGGCGATCGTCCGGCCCGGTATCGTCCGCCCCGCCGACCCCGCCGCGGTCGAACAGGAGTTGACCGGCCAGCGGATCACCCGGATCGGCCGGCGGGGCAAGCATATCCTGCTTCACCTCTCCTCCGGCCGCATCCTGGGCGTTCACCTGCGAATGACCGGAAACCTCTATTTCTCGCCGGACATCCGCTTCCGGGAAGCCTCGGCACGGGCCTGGCTGGAGTTGCCCGGCCGTACCGGCATCGTCTTCGCCGACCCGCGCGCCCTGGGCCGCCTGGAACTTCTGGACCAGGAGCCCGCCAGCCTGGGTCCTGAGCCGCTCGAAGCGTCGTTCACCCCGGCCGTTCTGGCCCAGGCCAGTCGCGCCAGCCGGGCGCCCATTAAGGTCTTTCTCCTCGACCAGCGCCGGGTCGCCGGTGTGGGCAATATCTACGCAGCCGAGGCCCTTTTTCGAGCCCGCATCAACCCGCGAAAACCCGCCAACCGTCTCAATTCCAACAACATCCAGCGCCTTCACGCCGCCATTGTTGGCGTTTTGGAGGATGCGGTACAATCGGCCTATAACGCCTACTCCAGTCCGGGCCGATTCACGGAGGGGGAGGAATTTGCAGTCCAGGTCTATGGCCGGGAGGGCCAGCCGTGCGCAGCCTGCGGCAAGCCAGTGCGCCGGATCCGCCAGGGAGGCCGGTCCACGTACTTCTGTGGCCATTGCCAAAGGTAACCGCTGAATCCAATGTCATCCACCTCAGTTGAATCCAGGGCGCGAGAGTTCCGGGAAGCCCTGGACCGGCGCGTGCTGCTCGCCGACGGCGCCATGGGCACCATGCTCTACACCAAGGGCATCTTCATCAACCGATGCTTTGACGAGCTCAACCTGTCGGCTGCCGCGATGGTGCGCGAAGTGCACCAGGATTATGTCAAAGTGGGCGCCGATGTCATTGAAACCAATACATTTGGAGCCAACCGCATGCGCCTTGCGGCGTTCGGACTGGCGGAAAAGCTGGAAGACATCAACCGCGCCGGTGTCCGGCTGGCCCGGGAGGCGGTGCGCGATCAGGCGTTCGTAGCCGGCGCCATGGGGCCGCTGGGGGCCCGCATTGAGCCGCTTGGCGGCGTCACCTTTGCCGAAGCGCGTGAGGTGTTCCGCGAGCAGGCCGCGGCGCTGGTGAGCGCGGGCGTCGATCTGCTGATCCTTGAGACCTTCTACGACTTGAACGAGGTTCGGGAAGCGATTGCGGCGGTACGCGAGGTGGCTGGGCCGGAGATGGTGGTCTGCGCCCAAGTCACCATCACCGACGACGGCAACATGCGTAACGGCGCCAGCACGGAGACTTTCACCCGGCGCCTTGACGAATGGCCGGTGGACATCATCGGGTTGAACTGCTCGGCGGGGCCCAAGGTGATGCTCGATACCGTCGAGCGGATGACCGCCTTCACGCACAAGCCGCTCAGCGCGATGCCCAATGCCGGGCACCCGGCGTGGGTGGAAGGGCGCCAGATTTACCTCTGCTCGCCGGAGTACATGTCGCAGTACGCACGCCGGTTCCTGTGGGCGGGGGTGCGGCTGTTGGGTGGCTGCTGCGGCACCACGCCGTCCCATATCAAGGAGATGCGCAGCGAGGTGCGGTCGCTGCAGCCCGGCCTGGCCCCGGCGCGCGTGGTGGTTGAGGAGTCCCCGGCGAAACCGAAGGCGATGCCGAAGACGCCCGTCGAGGAGAAGTCCGGCCTGGGCGCCAAGTTGAAGGCGGGCCGGTTTGTCTCATTCGTGGAGATTCTGCCGCCGCGCGGCGTGGATGCCTCGAAGGAGATTGAAGGCGCGCGTCTCTGCAAGGACGCAGGCATCGATTGCATCAACGTGCCGGATGGCCCACGGGCCAGCGCCCGGTTGAGCGCGCAGGTCACCTGCCAGCTCTTCCAGCGCGACGCGGGCATCGAGGCAGTGCTCCATTTCTGCTGCCGGGACCGGAATATTCTGGGAATCCAGTCTGAACTGTTGGGGGCGCACACAACCGGCGTAAGGAATCTCATCTGCATCACCGGGGACCCGCCGCGCATGGGGACGTACCCCGATGCCACGGCCGTGTTTGACGTGGATGCCATTGGCCTGGTGAACATTGCCAATAACCTCAACCAGGCGCTCGATATCGGGGGCAATCCCACGGGTTCCAAGACCAGCCTGCTGATCGGCGTGGGAGCGAACCCGGGGGCGCTGCACATGGATGAGGAGAAACGCCGTTTCGAGCGCAAAGTGGAGGCCGGCGCGGAGTACGTGGTGACCCAGCCGGTTTTCGACCTGGAACTGCTGGAAGCCTGGATGCGTTTTTCCGAAGGGTTCGGCCTGCCGGTGATCGCGGGCATCTGGCCGCTCACCAGCTTCCGCAATGCCGAGTTCATGGTGAACGAATTGCGCGTCCCCGTGCCCGCACACTACATGGACAGGATGAAGGCCTGCGACAACGCCGAGCGCGCCCGGCAGGAGGGCGTGCTGATCGCCCAGGACATGGTGACGCGCGTCCGGCCGCTGGTGCACGGCGTCCAGTTGAGCGCACCGTTCGGGCGGTACGCCATGGCGATCGAGGTCGCCGAGGCCATCGGCCCGCGTTAGGAGTCTGACATGGCAACGGACCTGATCGAAATCGATCCGGATCAACCGCACGCTGATGCGGTGGAACGTGCCGCCGCCTTAATCCGCGCGGGACAGGTGGTGGCGGTGCCCACCGACGCACTCTACACGCTGATGGCGGACCCGTTCAATCTGGCCGCCGTGGGCCGCGTGTTCCAGGCCAAGGGACGCCAGCCGCAGCGGTCGCTGCCGGTGCTGGTGACCGGCGCGGCGATGGCGGAAGAACTGGCCCGGGAACTGTCCAGCCGCTTTTACGTCCTGGCCCGGCGCTTCTGGCCGGGTCCTCTCACGATGATCGTACCGGCGTCGGCCAAGCTCCCGCTCAGGGTCACCGGCAACACCGGCCGCCTGGCCATGCGCCAGTCGCGCTCAGGCACAGCCAATGCCATCCTTGAAGCGCTGGGCCAGCCAGTGATTTCGACCAGCGCCAACATCTCAGGCCAGCCCACCTGCCGCACGGGCATTGAAGCGTTCGGCGTGTTGGACGCCCGCGTGGCCCTTGTGCTCGACGGCGGCCCTTGCAGTGGAGGCGGCTCAACCACCGTCGATATCACGGAGCCGTACTGGCGGGTGATGAAGGAAGGCGCGATCACCGAAAAGGAGATCGCCGAGAGCCTGCAAGGCTCATGAGTTTGGCGCAGGCCGGCTTCCGTCTGGTGGAGACCGGCGGTCCACGGCTCTTCTGCTTCTACCCCACCGAAGCGGAGGAATCCGTGCAAACCGTGGGGCCGTACAGTTTCCCGGCGGCCTCCGGCGCCCCGGCCGCCTCGCTCCGGCAGCTTCTCATCGTCATCTCGCACGGCACCGGAAGCACCCCCCTGGTGTTCCGTGAACTGGGTGTGCGTCTGGCCCGTCACGGCTACCCTGTCGTCGGCGTCGAACACCCCGGCAACAACCGCAACGATAACCGTCTGGCAAACACCATGGCGATTCTCGAGCAGCGCCCGCGCGACATCCGCCGGGCCATCGACTGGGCGCGGGCGGAATGGAGCGTGCCCGAACGCGCCGTCGTCATCGGTCATTCGCTCGGTGGGTACACGGGGCTCGCCTGTGCCGGCGGACAGGGGTCCTTCTACACCCAGCCGTTTTCCGTTGAACCCGATCCCCGCGTGATAGCGCTTGTCCTGCTGGCTCCGGCGGCAAGCTGGTTCCAGTCCCCCGGCGCTCTGGACGCGGTGCGCGTTCCGGTCCTGATGCTTACTGGCGACAAGGATCCGCACGCTCCGCCATTCCACGCCCGGGTGGTCACCAGCGGGTTGCCCAAGGACACCCCAATGGACCACCGGGTGGTCGCCAATGCCGGTCATTTTTCCTTTCAGGACCCGTTTCCGGAGGCGATGCGCAGCCCGGCTTTTCCGCCGTCTCAGGACCCGGAAGGATTCGACCGCGCCGCGTTCCAGCAACAGTGGCACGGCTGGCTGCTCGATTTCCTGAAGACCTTCAGCGAGCCGCCGCGTCCCGCGTGATGCGCAGCGTGGAGGCCAGCGATTCCCTGGGCAGTGCCGTCACCATCGGCTCCACCACGAATCGAGCCACCAGCGGCACACCCCGGCTGAGCGAAATCGACCGGCACTCCACCAGCACGCCACCCGGTACCTGCTCGATTTTCCAGTAGGCGTTTAACCGCCAGAGGAAGCCGTAGCCGTGGCCTGGCGGCAGTTCGTGCTCGCCCGATTCTCCCGCGTTCTCCACTTCGGCCACACGCGTCGAGACCGAGCGCATGAACCATTGGCGCGGCGCGGTCTCCTGGTAGCGAACGTCGTATTCGGTGTTGAGAACCGCCGTCAGCACCTTCTTCTTCTTCAGCCGGAGGAAGACGCGGAATTGATTGCCTTCACGGCTCACCAGCCTGGAATCCACCACTTCAGGCTGGTAGAGGTTCTTGTGGTTGTTGTAGTCCTGCAGAACGGCCAGCACCTTTTCCGCCGTGCCGCCGGGCACGAAGATCACGCCCGCCCAATCATGGATAAGTCCTGAAGGCACATGGGACTTGCCGCCGGTGCGCGATTCCACCGGGATCTGACCGCGTTGAGCTTCCATCCGCCGGGCGTCGGAGAGCAGGTGCCCGCCGGGGGCCATGGAGGCTTCGGCTTTGCGAACGTAGTCCTGGAAGGCGTTGACGGTCTCCGGGGCCAGATCCACCGAGAAGACCGGGCTGCCAATCAATGAAAGAAACGTAATCCGCGCGAACGCCGTCCAACCGGATTTGGAGGCCTCACGCATGGCAAAAGCTGAGTTCAAGGAAGCATCCCGTTCACACACAAGTTTTCTGGCGGCGGCTGAAAAGCGCACACTGATCTGGCTGGCGGAGCGCATGCCCGCGTGGGTCAACTCCGACCATCTTACCGTGCTCGGGTTCGTTTCCCTGATCGCGGCCGGCCTCTCGTACTGGCGTTCAGCCACGGATCCCATGGGTCTTCTCTGGGTCATCGTGTTCCTTGCCCTCAACTGGTTTGGCGATAGCCTGGACGGCACGCTGGCCCGCGTCCGCAACCGCCAGCGGCCGCGCTATGGCTTCTACGTGGACCATATCCTGGACGCCATCGGTACATTGTTCCTGCTGGGCGGTCTGGCGCTGTCGGGCTACATGAGCGCTCCGATCGCCATCGGCCTGCTGATCGCCTATTACCTCATTTCGATCGAAGTATTCCTGACGACGTACACCATCGGCACGTTCCATCTTTCGTTCTTCCGGTTCGGCCCCACCGAGATGCGGATTCTGCTGTCGGCGGGCAACATCGCGCTGTTCTACAAGCCGCGGGTGCTGCTGGGCTCGGCGGAATATGCCCTGTTTGACGTGGGCGGCGTGGTGGGCATTGTGGGGATGGCCGTGGCGTTGATCTACACCGTCTCCAAGCACACGATGCACCTCTACAACGCGGAGCGGATCTAAATGTCCGCGCCCCGTGCCTTCCGCCGCTGGCTGATCTTCAACCTGGTGGGCGCGCTGGGCATGGCGGTCCAGTTGGGCGTTCTGGCGGCACTCACCGGACCCGCGGGCATGCACTACACTCCGGCCACGGCCATCGCGGTGGAAATTGCCGTTTTGCACAACTTCCTGTGGCATGAGCGCTGGACGTGGCGCGACCGTGAAGAAAGCTCGCGTTTCACACGACTGTGGCGGTTTCACGTGGCGAACGGGCTTGTATCGCTGGTGGGAAACAGCCTGTTGATGGCGCTGTTCGTGGGCGTCTTGGCACTGCCGCCCATCGCGGCCAATGTTCTGGCGATTGTCAATCTGTCGATCCTGAATTTCGCGATGAGTGACCGCCTAGTCTTCAGCAAACCAGCATCAGGTGAATGACCAAAGGCTGCCGCGGCGTCGCGCCTTGCAGGTGCTCGGATGTGTATGCTGATCTATAGATATACACATACGCTGCGCGCCACCGGATTGAAAACGAAGCGCGAAGCCGTGGAAGAGGGCCTTCGAACATTGTTGCGCCTAAAAAGCCAGGCGGAGATTCGCAAAGTTCGCGGCAAACTGGCCTGGAGCGGCGGCCTGGATGAGATTAGGACGGATCGTTGATCCTTGTCGATTCCAGTGTCTGGGTCGATTACTTCCGGGGCAGCATCACGGCGCAGACAGACAAGCTGGATCGCCTTCTGGGACGCGAACCGCTGGCCACCGGCGATCTGATCCTTGCGGAAGTTCTTCAGGGCTTCGACAGCGAGCGTGATTTCAAGGCAGCAAAGCGGCTGCTCACGACACTGCTGATCGTGGAGATCGGCGGGCGCGACATTGCGATCCCGGCTGCCAGGAACTACCGCCTTTTGCGAGGACACGGCATCACTGTTCGCAAGACGATTGACACCATGATTGCAACTCGCTGCATCGAAAGCGGGCTCTCCGTGCTTCACAGCGACCGGAATTTCGACCCATTCGCTGCCTATCTCGGGCTCAGAGTCGCTTAGCAGCCCGAAAAGCCCGAAATAAGTCTGGATTTGGATGGAAAGGCGGAATCGAGCCATTTCTGGGGGGATGCCAGAAACCCTGGGGCTGACGTGGCAGCACGTCGATCTCAAGGACGGCATCCATCCATATAGTGCAGCGACTGCAGCGTAAGGGCAAGATCACAACCGGTCATGACTCCCCCATGCGTAGACGAACACGGCTCCCGCAGGATATGAACCAACCACGGAGGATCACAGGAAGACGAGTAGGTGTATACTGGCCCTATGCTGGGAGCCAGCATGAACATTTTCAGCTAAGATCCGATGAAGATATTCGTCTCATATGCTCGGCTTGATGGGGTTCAAGTCGCCCAGAGCTTATCTCAACTCTTAGATAGCCAGCATGAACTCTGGGTAGATATCGACCAGTTGTCCAGCGGCCACCGCTGGACGTCGGAGATCGAGACTGCAATCGACACCTCGGATATCTTCGTCGCGGTCATCACCCGTGGCTCCGGAGAATCGCCGGTATGCCGGTCCGAACTGGAACGAGCACTCCGAAAGCAGCGCCGCGTCCTGCCTCTGTTGGTTCATCCGAATGCCGATATTCCCCTTCCACTGGAGTCGATTCAGTGGAGTTCAAGCATCGAAGCCGTGGTTGCGGCCATTGAGGGCAAACGGAGTGCCATCGGCACTTACCGTCCTAAGCGGGGGGGATTGTCTGCAGCCCTGTTTGCGTCCTTTGTGTTGCTGGTTTTCGGCGTCATTGGCTACCGCGTTTTTCGCTTCCTGGACGAGGTGTCCAGCATGCCTCCCGACCCGAATGCCCTCGCGGGCAAGGACCGAGTTGTTAACGACCGCGACCGGCAGATTTACGTGCGGGTCACGCCAAAGGAGGCGCTGGGCAGGAAACCTGCCTGCTCTGGCAGCACCAGAGGGACCGTCGCGGTGTCTCCTTTCTGGATCGGGCACTCGCCCTTCAGTCAAACCGCACAGCGTCACTTTGCGCGGCGTTCCCTTTCAGGCTGGTTCAGCGCTGCGGGATGGAGCCGGTCCAGCCAGAACCCGGCGGAGGGCTTTAGCCCCGCCGACGCCGAGGCCGCCTGCCGGTGGGCCGGTCTTCGCCTGCCGACGGAATCAGAACTGGCGACGTTCTGGGCGATGGGTTTGGCCGACCCCGGCGACGGTGGGTTGGAGTATGCGTCGACCACCGCTGCGCAGAGATCTGCCGCAAATCCGGGCTCCACCTACGCGCTCTGTCTCAGGGGGTGCATCACCGCCTCCGTGAGGCCGACCGAGCAGAGGAGCGAAGTAGCGTTTCGGTGCGCAGGAACTTCTTTCGGATTCGGAGCGGTGGTTGACTAATGCTCGGTGGACGCCGCCTCCTACTGGACGACCGCCGGATGGTTGCTGGCAGCTTAATGATGACCGCGGCTTATCTGACCCTGGATGGTTTTCTGGGGCTACTCCTACCGGCTCCGGAGTTCGCTCCACTTAAGAGCTATCTGGGATCCTCCCCGGAAGGCGCATACATCTCGAGCTTTGTCTCATTCGTTGTTGGCTCGGTCTCGCGGTTGGTCCCGTTTATTAAGGCCTGCGTTACCGGGCTCTGTGGGTATCTGGTCATACGTGGCGTGAAGTGGTCAATGCTGATCGCCGGCTTCTGGAGCGCTTCACTGTTGGGAACCGAACCCTTCGGTGTACAGCTCCTCCTGGGCTTGCTCCTGTGCCAAATAGGCTTGGCCTCCTTGCCGCAACTGAGGGCTTTTTCCCAAGTCCCGAAAAGCGTCCCGATCGCGTCGTCAATAGCGATCATTCTCCTGCTGGCCTCTCCCGAACTCGCGCGCTTGCGCGCCCGGTATCACCGCCGAAACTACACCATGGTGCGCGAAGTTTCGTACCCAGGGAATCAGGTATTAACACAGACCCAAGTCGCCATGCGCCAGTTGCGCGGCCTCCATGGCAGGAGAGGGGCCCGGCAGCCCATCGTCTCCGATCCGCGACTGCTCGCGGCGGCCGACCCCGACCTGCCGCAGTCGTCCATCCCAGCGGAGGCTTGCACACTGGAGTTGAGAGCCTCCGGCGTGGTTACAACGCAAGGCATGCTTCGGGCGGAGGCAGCGGAAACGAACGTGGACCTGCGCCGTTCCGTTGACCGGGCGCTGGGGAAGTGGCGTTTCGCGCCCGGCACCACAGACGGCAAGGCAAACGAAACCTCGGTGTTGATTCGCTTCAAGTTCGATTTTTGCGCGGGGACTAACCAGGCCGACGGTCGCGTCACTTTTCCTTGATCAAGAATCTCGCCGAATCGCGTAAAGACACTGAGCTGAGGAGGGTCAGCCTGGGTAGGCTCGTGGGATTCGTTACCTATCATCACCTTGACGTCATCCCACATTTCCGTTTTGAGCCGCGCGTGCGAATCTCCTGGATGCTCGTCCGCATCAATATCGATAGGGGTTTGAAGGCAGCGAAGACCCCTGCGGAGGACAGCACCCAATGGGTGACAAACAAAACCAGCCCTTTCAGCTCTCGTTCAACGGCCTTCTCAAGATCGACTTCCAGGGATCGCGCGTTACTTCCGATGGTGGTCTGATCCTGGTGCGTGAGTTGGATGAACGGCTGGGCTTCGGTCGGCGCGTGTCAACAACTTTGAGACACCCGGCATGGGAATTTACTGACGTTCCTCTCTGTCTGTTGGGCTGGTGTCGACCGGCTTGTTGATCCAAACCTCCGATGGCAGGGGCAAAGGCTTGGGAGG
>Ga0194132_10007347_pt1 | contig 16477 bp, 13 predicted proteins | sample TA2KigOf80mmetaG_FD_148612 | JGI IMG/M metagenome (GOLD analysis project Ga0194132, IMG submission 148612) | Freshwater microbial communities from Lake Tanganyika, Tanzania - TA2015054 Kigoma Offshore 80m | ecosystem: Environmental > Aquatic > Freshwater > Lake | place: Tanzania: Lake...
CGATGGAGGAGTTTTTACAGGTGTGGAATGAAAAGCCGAAACCCTTTGTTTGGACAGCCACGGTCGAATCCATCGGGGCAAAACTCTCGCGGTGTCGTCAGACTCTTGAGCAAATTCAGCCCGGTTGTACTCAACCCAGAACCAGAAAACGTCAAAACCAACTGTCCATTTAATTCTTGGACACTACACTAGCATCTCCAGGTCATTGTAGTTGTCTCCGATTGCGAGGATTTCGTCGTGTGAGACCCCATAATATCTGGCCAGGAATTCCAAGGCGACACGTTTGGAGACGTCTCTGTCGAGAACGTCCACGATTCCGAGGTTCTTGTGCGGGTAGTAGGTTTTGGTCAGTTTCACTTTGGCAGCCAATGTCTTGGAACGCAGAACCGCTTCGATCTCCCGAATGCGTGGCAGCTCTCCGCCATACATCATTTGAATCAGATGTTCATCCGCCCACGGCAATAACGACTCCGTTTCCAGAACCGCTTCTGGAAACTGTCCGAGGTAGTTTTGCATGCGAGCGTTCTGGCGGCACTCCGGATGTACGACGGTTTGTCCCTGGAAGTCTTGGTCCCGGTGTAGGACCAGGTAGCCCAAATGCCCTTGTGAGAGGGAAAGGATCTCTGCAGCGAAACCAGGCTTCAGAAAGAACCGCGCAAGTGCGCGGGAATCGATTGGGGAGCGAATCAAGGCGCCGTTGTGAGCCACAACAGGGAATGTTAATCCGAGGGCTGCCGATACTTGGCAAGCTGTTCTCCAGCGCCGCCCACTCACAAGAATGACCTTCACGCCTTTTTGGACTGCCTCTTGTATCGCCTGACCGTTTTCGGAAGGTAGATTGCCTTCACTGTCCAGCAACGTCCCGTCAATGTCGAGAGCAACAAGCTTGATGGGCATTTTCGGGTAGGGTCTGCCGGAACTCGACCACAATTTTGGGGTGCGAACGTCCCACAAAAAAAAGAAGGCCAGCTTTGCGGCTGGCCTTCTTTGGGGGAGTGAGGAGAGAACAACGCGCTGCGAGACGCTTCTCTGAAACTACCCCTTGTCTATTATTGTAGCTCTCTTCCTATCGGAGTCAAGAAACTTTTCAGGATCCCGTCAAAGTCGTCAGCCCTCCCTTACGGTCGGGCTACTGAACAAACCGCATAGGCCAAATCAGTAGCCCGCGCGTTAGCAAGGGCTCGACCTCGACTCAACGACTTACGAGACTTTGACGGGATCCTGAGAAACTTTCAGCTCATCCAATTCGAGAGCCAAACCCAGCACAGTCATTAGCGGGAACCAGAGGTTATCGCCCTATGACGACAGACATTCTTTTCGAAGGTGAAGCTCAGTCGAATGCCAGGCTTAGCCGAAAGCTGGTACTGGTACTAATGCCCATTCTGCCATTCGAACAGAGCGGTTTCGGCTACGAAACCAGGGCCAAAAGCTGCCATCAACCCGAGATCGCCGCTCTGCGGCTTCTGGCGCTCTTGAATTTCCCGCAGCACGGCCAACACCGTGACGCTGCTCATGTTCCCTTGGTTGTACAGGACGTTAAGGGTTGGAGCGACCTGTTCCGCCGAGAGGCCCATCTGGCGTCCAATGATCTCGACGATGCGGATGCTTCCCGGGTGCAGCGCGAAATGTTGAAGCGATGCTGGGTCGACTTCACACGAATCGAGAAATCCCTTCAAGGTCGGCTGGATCTGGCTTTTGACAAAGGGAGGGATGTCCTGGGAGAGTCGGATGCTTAGGCCCGCGTTCGTTAGTTCGAATCCCATGAAATGCAGCGTTTCGGGGAAGAATCGGGTTGCGCAGCGGCGCATTGCTGGTAGCGGCTCTCTTGTCCTCAGTCTGCTAGAGACCACAGTGGCCGCCACGCCGTCGCCAAAGAGCGTTGAGCACACGATGTTGGTCATGCTCAGATCGTCGAGCAGGAAAGTCTGCGAGCAGAATTCATGGGCGAGGAGAACGACCGTTCGACCGGGATAAGCTTTGCAATACTCCCAGGCGCGCATCAGCCCGACCGCACCGCCGGCGCAGCCGTGCTCGGTTAGGATCATCCGTGCGGTGTTCATGCCTAGCCTGTTCATGATGTAGGCGTCGACGCCCGGGATAGCGAATCCCGTGCAAGACACGCTGATGAACATGTCGACTTCTTTCGGATGGACTTCGTTCGCATCCAGCGCTTCTCGCACCGCGCGAGTTCCCAAATCGACGGAGGCCTTCAAGTATTGCTGATTGGTTGTGTGTAAGTCTCTCGGCTCAAGTACCTCATCGGGCGAAAGCAGAATATAACGAGTCTTAATCTGGCTGCGGTCCAAAAGAGAGTTGAGCTTGTCGATGAGTCCGTCACTCCTTCCTTTCCTGCGCAACCAACGCTGAAGATACTCGCGGCTGATCTCGGCGGACACCTTGTGGGGCGGGTGTACAACGGCGACACTTCCCGTTCGGATGTGACTATGCAATGGAAGACCTCCCGTGTTGTTACCGACGGGACACTGGGCGCGCGTACGACCCCAAGGCAGGCTTGGGTTGACGCTGGAGGATGGTGCGACGCGAGGACTATACCTTCAGATTCGCCATTTGACAAAACGATTCTTCACCGAGTGGCGAGCTGTGAGGAGGTTCCCCGCAAACGAAGGTACATCAGGAAGGCCAAGGGAGAACGGGCAGCGGATCTTTGCTTCGATGTCAATGAAGCTTCGGGTAGTAGCCTTCGCGGGCGCGAACGACCAGGGCCGTGTTCTTGACGCGCACCTGAATGCGGCGAAATGTTGACGAATTCGGCGCGGCAGGCTGAGGGTAGTAGCCGAGATAGTATTGAGTTCTGAGTTCGTCGCCGATCTTATGGAAAGAAGCCCGGATCGATTCCGAAGAAAGCACCCGGAAGAATCGACCGCCCGTTTTTTCAGCCAGATAGTGTACTGCGTGCTCTCCGGCAAGGTTTCGGCCCGACTCGCTTTTGATCGGCTGAACTACCAAGCCGTACACTGCCGCCTCGGCGATCTGTGCCTGCTTCAAGCAATCCTTGATCGCCAGGTCGCTGGTGGTGTCGGTTCCATCGGTGATCGCGACGATGACTTTTCTGCCCCGGGCGTCGCGCAGTATCTCAGCAGCCAAGTAAATCGCGTCGTAGAGAGAAGTACCGCCGCCCGGACGGATCGAACGAACGGCGCTTCTAATCCGGTCCATGCGGCTGGTCGAGCGGACGAGTTCTTCGACATCGTCGGAGACACGCAGGACAGAGACGCGATCGACAGGGCGAATGATCGAGTCCAAGAACTCAATGGCAGCTTCCTGTTGTGTCTGCAACTCTCTCGCAATGCTGCTTGAGCTGTCGAAGAGCAAGCAGAACTGCAGAGGCAGATCAGACTCCCTGCCAAACACCTTGACCTCCTGCGGTCTCCCGTCTTCAAAGACTTCGAAATCCTCCCTGCTGAGGCCAGGAACCCAGGCACCCTCGGGCGTCGTGACCGTTGCCAGAACGCCAACCAAGTCGACTTCAACGACCAATTTGTATTCACGATCGGCAGGCTTGGTCTGGGCCGGAGATTGGCCGGGCAAACCCGAAAGGGCCAGGAAAAGGAAGGTGGCAAGCAACGCGCGTCGAGACGGTCTCATCGCCAGAAGTCAATAGGGGCCGGGACGGCTGGCCGGTCGACCGGATTGGATGCGCAAGCTCGGGCGAGGGGTTGCTGCGAGCCTCCCCAGCTTCTGGTTGCACGGGGAACTAGTCTAGGCGATCGTTGCCGATACGTCGCCCTCGACCCAGACCTCACCGTCGGCGAAAAACTCCTTCTTCCATATGGGGACCGTCTTCTTCAGCGTGTCGATGAGGTACTGGCAGGCTTCGAAGGCTGCCTGACGGTGGGCTGAAGTGACGACGATGACGACACTGGCTTCGCCGATCTCGATCCGCCCCAGCCGATGTACAACAGCGATGCGGTTGACCGGCCACCGGTTTCGCGCGCTCTCCTCGAGCTCCTTCATCTTCCTGAGTGCCATCGGCTCGTAACCTTCGTACTCGAGATGCAGCGTCCTGCGTCCGCGGCTGTGGTTGCGAACGATGCCGTCAAACACCACAACTGCTCCATCCTCGGGCTGCTGGAGCGTACTCACCAACGGTTCGATTTGGATTGGGGAACGAACGATCCGAATCAGACTGGGGCTATTTTCTGCACCACCGCTCACCGGAGGGAAGAACGCCAGCTCGTCCCCTTCGCGAACTGTCGTGTCCCAACCGGCAAACTCCTGGTTGACGGAAATCAACAGGCTCTTTCCAAATCCGTCAACCTGCGGATGCTGGGCGCACAAACCGTCCCAAACATCCCGAACGGTTGACAACTCCTGCCGCTGGACCACAACCCGATCTTGGCCCACCAATTCTCTGAGGCGAGCGAACAAAAGGACTTCGATATTCATAGCCTCATTGGAGAGTATCGAGCGACCTAGCGTCAAGGCAAAAAAGGAATGCTGCACCGGCTGTCGGCGAAGGGAGCAAATTCTCCTGTGAAATGCTAAACTTCTCCGCCTTGTGGGCGCCAATCGGACCACGGTACAAGGAGGATTCATGGAAGAGACCCTGGAACAGAAAGTGGCACGTCTTGAAGCGGAGAACCAGGCGTTGAAAGGGCGAAGGTCTGGAAATCTCTCGCTGAAAATCAGCGAAAAGGGCGGCGTCTCGGTTTACGGTTTGGGACGGTTTCCGGTAACGCTCTACAAAGAGCAGTGGGCAAAGCTTCTCGGTTTTGCAGGCGAGATCGAAAGCTTCATCAGAGAGAACGAATCCCAGCTCAAAACCAAGGGCGTGTGAAGAGCGGTCAAGCAGAGCTCGTTCTGCCGTGACTCTCATAGCTCGTCGCGCCCGAGCGAAGGGGTCGCTCAGGGGCGGACTTCTGATTTAGCGCAGCCCGCTTTTGGCAGCTCGAGCATGAGGGCCGGCTTAGACTATGACGAGACTTGCCCGTCCTGGCACTGCTTCTAGCCAGAGCGGAGCAGCTCGAGAACCGCGCGCCCTTTTCCATCTTTGGTCGCATGCACTGGGCGTCTTTCCACTTCGTAGGCCAGATCTGGAGGAATGCCCAGGGCATGGTAGAGCGTCGCGTGCAGATCAGGAATCGTTACCGGGTTCTCGACGATCCTACACGGATGCTCTTCGGCAGTCTTGCCATACAGCAATCCTTTCCGAAACCCGCCGCCGAACGCCAAGAGGCTGCTGGCCTCGGTGAAATGGCGGTGCATGCCGTAGTGCTTGGGTTCGGTCATGAGTTCCGGTTGTTGAATTTGGTCCTTGACGGTTCTATCCGGCTTGCCCTCGATCATCATGTCGCGACCGAACTCGCTGGCCAAGACGACCATCGTCCGCTCTAGCAATCCGCGTTCTTCCAAGTCCAAGATCAACTGAGACACGGGCCCATCGATCGTCTGCTTCATTGCCAATGCCCGGGTGTGTCCGTTCTCGTGTGTGTCCCAATAGCGGAACGGGATGTACTCTGTGGTGACTTCAATGAAGCGAGCGCCTGCCTCCACGAGCCGCCGCGCCAGCAGGCAGCCGAGTCCAAACCGGCTCGTATTGTAGCTGTTGTAGATCTGCTCGGGCTCCAGCGAGAGATCGAAAGCCTTGGCGGCGGGCGAATCCAGGAGCCGATGCGCGTTTTCGATCGAACGCAACAGTGACTCCTGTTGATAGTCACTGCCCTGGCGCAGAATGGGGCTGTTCGCCACCAATTGGCGGTAATTCTCGTGGCGCCTGCGAAATCGCAGAGCGCTGATGTGCGCCGGCGGGCGCGTGCTGGCGACGGATTCCCGAGGGTCGGGAATAAAGAAGGGTCCATGTTCGGTGCCGAGAAATCCGGCGGTATGGAAAGCCTTCAAAGAGTCGCTCTCTGCGCCAATCTCCAGGTTTTGCCCGATGTCGATGAAGGCGGGGACGTCGTGATTCTTGGGACCCAGCGTCCTCGAAATAAACGCCCCGAGATGAGGTACTGCCACAGACTGCGGTGGCTCGTAGCCGGTATGCCAATGGAATTGGTGGCGCGCATGGAGGATGAAGCCGAGATCGCCGACGCGGTGGCTTCGAATCAGCGTGCCGCGGTCCATGATGCGGGCGATCCGTTCCAGCCCCTGGGAGAGCCTGATGCCATCTACCGCCGTCGGAATGCTGGGAAAGGTGCTAAGAACGCGCTTCGACCCGAGCCCGCTTTCGTAAGGCGTATAGGTCTTTGGGTCCAACGTCTCGGTTTGTGCCATGCCGCCAGCCATCCACAGCAGGATAAACGCGTCGGCAGACGAAGCGATCCTCTTCTGGGCCTCCGATCCCACCAGCCGCGGCGCGCTCCCAGCCAGTGCGGCCAGAGTTGCCGCAGCCGAGCGCTGCAGAAACTGGCGGCGGCTGAGATTGTGGGAATCGTGTTCTTGGGATTCCATCGATCAACTCCTGCCGAGCCGGGTCCTCGGGCGGCCAGGCACTTGGTTCCAGTTACGAACTCGGTTCTGCTCTCGCCGGCTCTGGACTTGCCTAGCGAGCAATCTTACAGAGCAGTTTAAGCGCCGGCAATCTTCAACAATCCTCGTCACCTTTACCAGAGAGCGTCGTCGCGCACTTGCCGTATCGCCCATGCCTTGCCTACTGAATCAGCTGAAACTCCGGAGACAGGCAGATGGCCCAGAGCAAATCCTCGAGCCCCTCCGAAGTGACTTTCTTCGCCGCTTTCGAGCCTGTCAAGATTTCTCCCGCGAGCCGCCTCTCCTCGCCCGTCGGTTCTCGAGTCAGCAAACGCCGATAGAGCTCGCCTGCCCACTGGCTGGAGGAAAGTTTCCGAGTTTCGAATCGCGCGGGCTGACCGCCGCTCACGTTGACCAGATGGCGTGGGTCTGGTTTCTCGGTAAAGACAAAGAACCGCACCCGGGGGCTCACGTCGCTGCGCAGCGAGCTGTCATCCACTCCCACCGAACCCTGAAACCGCTTGTACTTCTTGCCGTCCAGCTCGATCACGGTGCTAGACGAAAGTCGAGCGACCAAGCTCCGGGGAAATGACTGGCCGGCGGTACTCAGATGCCCGCTGCTTTCCTTGACCAATTCCGACGCCGGCTGTTCGCCTGCTGGACCAATCAGCCGGGCATCTGCCCAGCCAGCCACTACGAGAGTGGGGTCGTACGATCCCGCATCTTCGGTCAGCAGCCAAAGCTGCCGAGCGCCCGAGATGTCGAGATCGAAGCCGGCTTTGCCTTTAACCAGGGCACCGCTGTCGAATCGGTTGGACGGCGCTGGCGCCAGCTCCTTGAGCATGCGTTTGCTGCCGCGATGCAACAGGTGCGCGAGATCTTCGCCGTTCACCAGTTCCAACGCCTGCAGAGTGCTGGCATCTTCGTTGCGGGTGGTGAAAACTTGGTCACGAATCGGCCTGCCCAAAGCGCGCGTCAGCGCAGACGACTTCAGGCGCCATTCCCGGCCGTAGCTGCCGGTATTGCCTTGCTTCGCATCCAGCACCCGCCACTCGCCCGTAACCGACGAAACCACGTCGATGAACTGTTCGGCGGTCAAGCGCCGGAGCAAAGGGCCTCGAAAAACAAACCCCTCCGCCTCTTTGACATTCGAGTGTACCGTTGGCCACTGGTACACCTGCGAGGTGAGTATGCGACGCAACAAGTGCTGGAGATCGTATCCATGATCGGCAAAATCGGCCGCCAGCCAGTCGAGCAGGTCCGCGTCCCAAGGCTGCTGATCCATATCGTCCACTGGTTCGACGAGTCCTCGGCCCAGCAGCTTCTTCCAATAACGGTTGACAAGCGTTCTTGCCAGCCGCCCATTCCCGGTCGCAGTCATCAAACGAGCGGCAGCAGCGCGACGCACGGCTAGTGGCGCCGAGGTTTCGGCACTTCCTAACTCAGGATACAAAAACCTGGCTTGAGACACTTCACCCAGTCTCACGTCGCAGCGCACCAGTTCCAAGGGCTGCTCGGAAAAGAAACTTGCCAAGCCGTAACTGTCACGCAGTTTCCACTGGTTGATGAAGCTGTCGTGGCATGAGGCGCACTTCAAGTTGATTCCGAGAAATACTTGAGCGCTGTTCTGAGCAGCTTGCATCGGAGGAATCTGGCTCGCACTCACATCGCCGCGCCAGTTCACTCCGATGAGATAGCCGTGTGGATCCTCAGGCTCCTTCGGATTCAGCAGCGTAGAGACCAACTGGTCGTAGGGTCGATTGTCTGCCAGGGCCTTCGACAGCCAGTTTGTAATGGACTGCCGCTGGCCGTGATAGACGACCCCCTCGTCGTTGCGCAGCAGGTCATTCCAGAAGCTGATCCAGTGCTCGGCGTAGTTTTTCCGATTGGAGAGCAGCGCCTCAACCAGCCGAGCGCGTTTACCCGGCCTCTTGTCCTTCTGGAACTGAGCTGCCTGTTTCGGCGTAGGAAGCAAGCCCCACAAGTCCAGGTACACACGCCGCAGGAAAAGCGCGTCGGACACGGCCGGTGGAGTGCTCTGGGAGTGCCGTCGTGCATAGGCAGCTACAAACCGGTCCATGGGATTCTCCGAAGACCCTTCGGGAATATCAGGACGTCGCGGCGCGAGCAACGGCTTCCAAGCAGACGCGGACGGACTGCCGGCGTCCCAAATGGCGCCCTGGTCGATCCATGACCGCAGAATCGCGATTTCCGCTGCGGTCAGTGGCTCTTGCCCCATCGGCATGGCAGGTTGCTTCTCGCCAGTAATGTGTCGGATCAGCCGGCTCTCCGAGCTCGAGCCGACCACAATCGCTGGTCCACTGCGACCTCCCCGCAACATGCCGGCCCGGGTCAAAAGGTTCAAGCCTGCCTGCGGGCTCTCTTCCCCGTGGCACGGAGCGCAGCGGCGATGAAGAATGGGTTGGACCTGTTGGGCGTAGTCCACGTTCTGCGCGTAACTCGTCACGCAAGAAAGAACAGCCACTGCGAACAGCCACAGCCGTTGTCCTCGAAGAAGATTAAGCTGTTTTCGCGGCAGAATCATGCGCTTCGACTTTATCTCGAGTCTGCCCAGGGATGCTTTTCCTAACGTCTAAACATCCGCGCGAGTGGAGGAGTTTGTCGTGAAGCACACCAGTGCTTCCAGGAAGCCGCTTCAGTCCATGCGAAGCGATGCTCCCACCCCCACGGATGCGAACTTCCGCGCACTGCCGATGGAGAGTCAGGCTTCCGGCTCGGCGCGGCTGGCAATCAGAAATAGGTAGGAAAGGATCCCGACAACCGCAATCACGCCGGTGATACCCAGTGCCAGGATGAAAGACTTCGTGACATGGGCAATGTATCCTGTCAACACCGGCGCGATGATACCTCCGATGTTGCCGCCAAAATTTTGAATGCCGGAGACCGTGCCGACGATTTCCTTCGAACAGACCGCTTGAGTCAGCGTCCAGGTGTTGGGCGACGCCAATCCCAGGCCGCACAGCGACATCGCCAATAGCCATACGGACGTCATCTTGTCCTCGACCACCCCGGCGGGAACGATCAGGCACGCGACGGCCAGACCGGCAGTGATGAATCCCTTGCGAACCGATGTCTCAGGCCATCCTTTGCGGATGAGCCAGTCGCTTGCCAGCCCCGACAGCATGATCGTTACCGACATGGCTAGAAAAGGCATCGAACTGTAGAAGCCCATTTCCTTGGCCGTGAAGCCCCTCCCCAGCACGAGATAGCCGGGCAACCAGGTCAGGTAGACATACCAGACATAGTCGTAGGCAAAGAATCCCAGAAAGATGCCGAGAACGGTGCGGTTCCGGAACAGATGAAGGCTCTTGGCGAAAGAAGGCGAAGCGGGCCTTGCTTTCGTGGCGGCTGCCATCGAGACCCCACGGTGCTCCCAGCGTTTCAGAAAAAGATTCCATGGCAGCAGCCAGACCAGCGGAACCAGGCCGATCAGCATAAAAAACAACTTCCACCCATAGGCGTTCAAGAGATAGCCGGCCGTGATCGAAACCAACGCTTGTCCCAGTCGAACCCCCATCAGGTAAGCGCCCGTCACCGTGCCCCGCTCGCGATCGGGGAACCAGTTGGCTACTGCCCGCGCGCTGGCCGGAAACGCGACTGACTGGCCTACGCCTAGCAACACGCGTGCGGCGATCAGACTCGCCAGGCCGTTGGCTAAACCAGTAAGCGCTGAAACTGCCGACCAGAAGGCATATCCCAGCGCGTACGATCTTCGCACGCCGTACCGGTCGACCAGCCAGCCAGCTGGCATCTGCATGAACGAGTAAACCCAGAAGAAAGCCGAGAGAAGCACACCCATGACCGCCGGCGAAAGGCCTAGCTCCTTGATGATGTAAGGGGCCACCGGCGAAAGGGCGCCGCGTTGACCATAGCCGAAGATCATGCCCACAACCAGCAGTGCGGCAAGCCACCAGCGCTGTGGTGAATCGCGCAGGTTTTCGGAACCGGATTCAGCAAGTGCGTGGACACTGGGCGCGGCAGGTTTCACTGAGTATCCTTGAGGATTGGAACCCGCAGCCACAGGGTGCACAGCGGAGTCCCGGCGTTGTGTTGCCAACGAGAAAACCTATAATACCGAATGATGATGGCTTGTAGCGCTTTTTCTCACAACCCTTTGCGATCCATCGCGTCGTCGGAACCCGAAACAGAGAACGACAGGGGCGACCACCATCGAAACGAGACGATCCTCGCTGCAGAGCGCGTGAGAATCACGAAGAAGTTAAGCTTGCATTTCGCACCGTGCCGCCTGTTAGTAGTGAAGCACGCCAGTGCTTCACACTGGATTTCTACATTTCGAAGCCGGCTATGCGCTCGTAGTGCCGCACGCAGTGCGGCCATTCTGAAGCACTGCGTGCTTCACATGGCCGCACTGGCGTGCGGCACGACAAGCACGTGAGCGTCTCGCGCACGCCCCCCGTGGGAAATGTACAAACTCCAGCGGTGAACGCATGCGTTCACCCACCGGACCGCGACCAGAATCCTCGTCCGCGACCAGAATCCTCGTCCAGCAACCTTCGCGGCTCAGAGGTCCGCTCCCACACTTGCGCGCCACCAGCGAACAACGGCTGGCCCAGGCTCAGACCTTGGCAGCCAATCCGCCCGCTCGACGGGAGGATCGGCGTGACTCTGCTTATCAAATCGAAAGTCTCCAATGCCCACACCCGCGCTGACACTCAACACCACCGACAATCCGGTCCTGTTCGGTTGGGAACCTACCGAAGGTATTGTGGCCCTTGAGCTGGAAGACGACCGGCACATTCGGCTCTACCGAAGGGTTCGAGGCAAGCTGATCTCCGAGCTACAAGAGTTCCGCCCCATGATCTGGTTGCAACAGCCAGATTCGCTCGAGAGTTTCCGAGGGAATGTCGAAATTACCGTCCTCAGCGGGGAGCTCTGCTATCGGGCGTTGGCCGTGTTTCAGTCGTGGAAAGATTGCTTGGCCGCAAAAAATATCTCTCCAAAGCCACCGGAAAAGCACCGGCCGAGGGATCGGCCGGTTATCTTTTTCTGGCCGATCCCATCCACCAGCATCTCCTCGCCACAGGACAGACCTCTTTTCGCGGGATGAAACCGGGCGACATCGGCCGATTACAGATCGACATCGAAACCTACTGCAGTCCCGGCTTTGAGTTTTCGAGCCCGGACCGTGAAGAGGACCGCCTCATTGCAATCGCGCTTGGCGACTCTTTGGGCTGGGAAACGGTATTGTGGGGCAAGGACCTTACGGAACGCGAGATGCTGCAGCGTTTGAACAGCATCATCGAAGAGCGCGACCCCGACGTCATCGAAGGCCACAACATCTTCAAGTTCGATCTGAGCTATATCAAAGCGCGCGCGAGCCGGCACGGCATCGCCCTGAAGTGGGGACGCAACGGCAGCGAGCCTTCAGTGTACAGCTCGCGTTTGTTTGTCGCAGAGCGAACGATCGATTATCCCAAGTGGGAGATTTACGGACGGCACATCGTCGATACGTGGATACTCTCGCAATTCTACGACATCGGCAGCCGAGAACTGGAAGGACTGGGCCTCAAGGAGATGGCTCAACATTTCGGCTTGGCGTCAGAAGACCGCACCTACGTCGAAGGCAGCCAGATCAGCCGCATCTATGACGAGAACCCAGACGTATTGCGCCGCTATGCGTTGGACGATGTTCGGGAAACACGCGCGCTTTCGGCACTGCTGATCCCAAGCTACTTCATCCAGGCGCAGATTTTTCCCTACAACTTCCAAGATGTGGTGGTTCGTGGCAACGCCACCAAGATCAATTCGCTCTTCCTTCGCGAGTACCTCCGGCAACGGCATTCCCTGCCCGCGCCGCCGGCAGAAACCAAGGAATTTCCCGGAGGATACACGGCCATTTTCCAAGAAGGCGTTGTAAAAAACGTTGTCCACTGCGATGTCACGTCGCTTTACCCCTCCATCATGCTGGCAAGGGAGGTGAAACCTGTTGCCGACGCTCTGGAAGTGTTTTTGCCTCTGCTCAAGGACCTGCGCACCTTTCGTGTGGAAGCCAAGCGGCTGGCGCAGCGGGCCACCGGCGACGACGAACGGGCTCACTACCAGGCTTTGCAGACGACGTTCAAGATCCTGATCAATTCTTTCTATGGCTATCTCGGAACTTCGTTCTCGCACTTCGCGGACTTTAACGCGGCCAGCGAGATTACCGAAACCGGCCAGCAGATTCTGAAACACATGATTGGCTGGCTGCAGCAGAACGGCTGCTGCGTCGTCGAGCTTGACACGGATGGTATCTATTCCGTTCCGCCGGAGTCCAGGCGAACGCCAGCTGAGGCCGAAGCGCTGGTCGCGGAACTGGCTGCGACGTTGCCCGAAGGCATCGAAGTCGAGCTCGACGGCCATTACCCGGCCATGTTCAGCTACAAAATGAAGAACTACGCTTTGCTGAACACCTCGGGGAAGTTGACCATCAAAGGATCCGGTCTACGTTCCCGAGGCTTGGAACGATTTCAACGCCAGTTTCTGCGAGAGCTGATCCGCCTGCTGCTGACCGATCGAGAGGACCGAGTTCGCAAGCTTTACGAGGACACGCTGGCGCGGTTCGACCGCCACGAGTTTCAGGTGGAAGACTTCTGCAAGACCGAGACGCTTTCGGAACCGCTGGCCAGCTACCGGCAAAAAGTCGAGCAGGGAAAGCGAAACCCTTCGGCTCTTTACGAATTGGCGTTGAAGGCAGGGCGGGACTATCGCGCCGGCGACCCAGTGTCGTACTACGTCACCGGCACGAAGAAGAACGTAACCGTGTATGAAAGCTGCAAGCTCGCCAGCCAGTGGGACGCCGCGCACCCGGATGAAAACGTCGCGTACTACAAGGCCAAGCTCGAAGAGCTTTTCGAGAAGTTCAAACCCTACTGGTCCGACCCAGAGCCACCGCGGCAAGGTGTTTTGAACCTGGGATGAAGCAGGCTGCCTGGTTGAGGCAGACAGTAGGATGCGTTAGCGCTTTTCGCGTAACGCATCCTCACCGTGTCTCACAGTCGTCACGCAAAGGAAGGGCGTGGCGTGCCGGCCAGCCAGCAGCGGCTCTGGGAACGCAAGTCGTGACTCCCTGTGGATGCGTTACGCAAAAAGCGCTAACGCATCCTACGGGTCTAGATCAGCTTCCAGGAGTACACCACGTGGTATTTGCCCTGGTTTCCTTTGAAGATCACGGTCTTCCTTGGGCTTTCGGTTTTCCCGCCTGGCCAGATGAAGTCTTTCTTGGTCACTCGAAGGCTTTCCAGCTTTGGTGGGAATACATCGTCCTTAAACCACTTTGCCACTTCGACCTTCAGGACCTCCCTGGCTACGCTCGCCGCCCAGCCTTCCACGGTGCCGCCTCCCACGACTGTAGCTCTGGCGGCCGCCTCCAGGGTGGTTGCTCCCAGAGACTTGGCCTTGGCCAGCGCGGCCGCACTACCCTGCTGCGCAAACTTGCCGAGCTGGTCCGTCAGCCCACCGCCTGGATCCTTTTCCGCCAGCACAAACACTGCCTGATACTGGAGAGGAAACGGCAAGTTCTCACGAATGGCAAACGACGCCAGCCGGAGCGGGGGTGTGAACTGCTTCAAAACACCGTCTTTGGCGAAGTCGCCGAGCTTGAGAATCCGGGTCTCCTTCACGGTGCCGCTGGGCTCGATGGTAATCGCCGCCAGGCGCATGGTATCTACGCCGAACTTCTCTCTGTATTTGCCAGTAGTTTCGTCCCAGCACTTGACCTCGTGGATCTGGACTTCCAGATTTCTCGCCCCGGCGCTCGGAGTTGCCACCAGCAGAAGCCCCAGGCTGCCGGCCAGGATTACACTCGTTCGAGCTTTGCGAGTACCGGCTGCTCGCAGCGAGTTCTTCACCGATTTGGTATCCATCGTTATCTCCTTTTTTTGTAGTGATGCAAGAACCGATTCACTGCCCCGTGTTGACGTACTGAATGCAGTCTCCTGGCTGGTGAAGCTGCGCGGGTGCGTGAAGTGGATCCAGCCGCTTTGGCGTCGTTGACACTTTTGGGTGGACCGCATCGGCGCTCATTGTTTGGGATATTCACTGTTGTCGGGTTGCCCTCGGGGACAACGAACGTTTGGGTGCGCAAACGTCGCCTCAGTGCCGAGATTCTTGGATCGATGCCCCCGGCCTCCCTCCTCGAAGGCCTGTCCTACCGTGTGCATGAACCTGCCGGCGGATTAGTGTGGGAGCCGTCGTCCCCGACGGCGACTGAGGAATCAACATGCAGTCGCTGTCCAGAGGCCAGCTCCCACACTCTGGCCAGCTCATTGGCCCGTGTTGATGTACTGAATGCAATCTCCCTGGCTGGCGAAACTGCGTGGGTGGGTGAAGCTGATCCAGTTTCTCTGGCATTCACCGACATTCCGTGGCGGACCACAGCGGCGTTCATTACCCGGGATGTTTACCGTCGTTGGGTTGCCCTGGGGGACGATGAAGGTGTTGTATATCTCGAGGGGCTCCGTCCCCAAGTTCTTGGCTCGGTGGACACGGCCGTCGACCTCCTCGAAGGCTTGGCCTGGCGTGAGCACTTCCAGCTCGCCGCACCCATCTTCTACGGTCAGGGTGCCGCTCTTGATGACATTGTAGGCCCGCCCAGGGTGGTAGTGCCAAGCCAGCATCTCGCCAGGGCTGATATTGAGCTGACGCACGGTAACTGTGGCAGGGCCATTGAAAAGTTCGGACTGCGGAATGGTGCCGACGGCGATGATGACCGTGGTGGCCGCATAGGCGATGGCTGCGGCGCCAACGACGATACCCAGGACCGCCCAGAGGGCCATTCTGTTTTTCAGTTTCAGCGGATGCATTTTCATGGTGATCTCCTTTTGGATCATTGAATTTAGGGGGAAGTGGAGCCGTCTCAACAGACAGGCCCGCCTGCGCTTGGTGTCTGCCGGGCGAGCGGAGGATTCCGGATTCTGCTGTGACCCGAACAACCCCATGTCGGCTCGCGATTCCTTGTGCGGGGGAATCGCAGGAAACGAAAAGCCCGCTCTCCTGGCCAATCCGGGCCGCAACTTAGCTTTTGGGCCGTTGGAAAGTCCTTTCAGAAGCATGGGAAAATTCTGGTAAAGTTATTGCCAGGCTATTCCTGGTTCAAAATCGAGGAGCCGGAGCGAACGTGTACGAATTTGGTCCATTCCGGATAGATCCTAAGGAGCAAGTCTTGTGGCGGGACGGGAAGGTGGTTCCACTGTCGCCAAAGCTCTTTGACACCCTGCTGGTGTTGGTTCAGAACAGCGGACACCTTCTTGACAAAGATGAAATGCTTCAAAGGGTTTGGCCGGACAGCTTCGTGGAGGAAGGAAACCTGACCAAGAACGTTTTCCTGCTGAGGAAGATTCTGGAAGACGGGCAAGACGTGTCGTACATCGAAACAGTCCCCAAGCGAGGCTACCGGTTTGTAGCGGAAGTGAAGACCATCCAAGGGAACGGTTCCGGACCTCCGGTCGCGGAAGCAACCGGCCAGACACCGGAAGTCTGTGAGCCTGGAGAAGTCAAGGCAGAACCGGAGAACGACAACGCAAGAAAGCGAAGTCCTTCCTTGAGTCGCTGGCTCCTGCTTGCCGGGGCAGCGATCCTGTGCATCGGCATCGGGGCATTCCTGCTCGTACAGCGTCAGGCAATAACTAGACATCCCGAGATTACCTCCATCGCAGTGCTTCCGCTTCAGAATCTCTCGGGCGATCCCACGCAGGAGTACTTTGCCGACGGGATGACCGAAGCTCTCATCAGCAACCTGGCGCAGATCCGCGCGCTGCGGGTCACTTCACGAACCTCCGCGATGAGCTTCAAGGCAAGCAAGAAGCCGCTGCCGGAGATTGCCAGAGAACTTGGAGTGGAGGGCGTCGTCGAGGGTTCAGTGCAGCGCGAGAACGGTCGGCTGAAGTTGATGGTGCAGTTCACTAGTGTCCAACTATAAGTTGAATAGGTTCAGTTGTTTGCTCATAGGCCGCTGAGCAGGTGCGGGCTCAATCTCTGAAAGTACCTGTAAAATCAGCCTTCTTTCGAACAAAGTCAGACTCAGAATTTG
>Ga0194132_10007348_pt1 | contig 16476 bp, 17 predicted proteins | sample TA2KigOf80mmetaG_FD_148612 | JGI IMG/M metagenome (GOLD analysis project Ga0194132, IMG submission 148612) | Freshwater microbial communities from Lake Tanganyika, Tanzania - TA2015054 Kigoma Offshore 80m | ecosystem: Environmental > Aquatic > Freshwater > Lake | place: Tanzania: Lake...
CCGTTGCAGTGCCGTTTTGGCCCTAGGGGGATCAGGCCGCCTGAAAGAGGGCCAGCGGCCGCGCTCTTTACCCATAGCGGCTCGTGGGGCAACATAAGCCTCATTGTGCGCCGTCAAACCGGGACCAGGGAGCGGGAGAATGGCCAAATCGTGCGCTGCAACGCAGCTTGGGGCGGATAGATTTTCCTATCCGTCGCCCGCCTGAACGCTTTCGTACCAATGGGCGTCGAATTCCACTCCGGTAGTGGTCGTTTCGCGATACATCTCCGGCCATGAGGTAATTGGCACGAGCAGCTCTGTCTTAGCGATCGGTGGTGCCGGAAATTCTGCCGTGGCCTCGGAGTTGATGCTCATGTTCGCAGGTACTGATGGGGGGCGGCTAACGTCGTGCTGTGCGGCGGGCCAACCGCAATGCGAATCGAAAAAGCAGTGCGCTTGCGGCCCGTCCGCACCAGCTACAAGTTAAACGGCTCAGCTGCCGCGACCCCTCGCCGCTACCGTACCGCGATCTTGATGTCCTTGGTGTTGTCGAATTCACGGCATCCCACGACGTTTTCCTGACGCAATTCCCTCTCCGTGCAAAGCATCAACAGCGAGCCAGTGACCCTGACCGTCACATTTCTCTTTTGGAGCGACAGAAGTTGTGATTCTGCTGCGTCTGGAATTGCCGCGCTCTTGAACAGAGTAATTTGACCGAGATTGTACGACATCAGAACCCACGTTGCGCCTCGCATTGGCACCGTTCGAAGTTCGCCCAGGACAGAAATGTCTTCGCGGCCCTTGACGTTCTTGTAGTGGCCGGGCTTTTCGGTCGCGCTGACTGTGATCTCTTGGCCAAGCGCTAGCAAAGGCATGGCGAGCGCAAATGCAAGCAAGACCTGCAATCTGAGATTCATTGCCCCTCCCATTCCCCAATGAACGCATCTCTACCAGAGCCGTTGACGGCTACTTGATCCAATTCGACGCCATTTGCATCAGAAATCCGATAGTAAGAAGTGCTGCTCGTCGCTGAGTCGCAGCACGAACTCGATTCTATGAACTCGATTGCAAAGCAGCAACGATTTTGAGATAGGTTCTAGGGATTATCTACTTACCACTCAGGAGTCACGATAGACGTCGTAAGCCTCCGGGATGATTCGCCTCAGCTCAACCACATCACTTTCTCCTAGCTCCTTAAACGTGCCAGCCTCAATACGACCGAGCAAAGCGTCCAAGTATTTGCCATCCAATAGCAACCTCATAATCCAAGTCTTGATACAAGATACATAGTCGGGCTGAAGGGGGATGCGCCGTATTTCTGCGTGCTTCAAAATTAAAGGGGGCATTAGATCCGGGTCAGTCATTAAGCCTCCATTATTTCTCTCGTTAATCCGGCATTCCAGCGCTGCGGCTAGCGCGCTCAGCACTAGATCCGCCGTTATCATCTTTTGATTTTGCATATCTCCACCCGATGTCTTCTTATGCAAGTCGACCGTGCACTCGCTACCAACAACGAAGTTGGCCGCGATCCCTTGTTTACCAACATCGCTCTGCTTTGAAATACCGAAATCTATCTCGTAGTCGAATACGCGGACATACGGCGTACGGCTGTCGAAATCAAACCCATCATCATCACGAACGAACTGATCCGGTGTGTAAGTCTTTCCTGTTCGCCGATTGAACAAATGACCGTTGCGCCACTCCCATTGCCTGTCTTTCGGTTCGATTGGAACTCTCCTAGAGGAGGTGGACGGCGTTGCATTAGCGATCGGGGTCGGACTCGGGCTGCCAGGCGGTGGGGATGAATTGCGGCCCTCGTTCGCTACCTCTTGGAGCCGACGCTCCGCTCCTTCCCTGACCCGCCGTTCCGCCTCGTTGCTCTCACGTCGCTTGCGCTCTTCATCCTCGCCCCGGTTGGCGCCCGCCCGATCCTTAGGATCTTCGTCCAAGCGCAGCGATTTGAACCAAGAAAAAAGCTCACCGTGAACATGTGCCTTTAGCTTTTCGTCACCAATGAACAGAACGACGACAGCGGACTCTAGCAATGCAAAGCGCGCGTACAGCGGATCCGCGTGGGATTGATTCCCCATCTGATTCAATGCATGCCGCCCTTGTTGTGCTTGAGCACCCACCTGCCTCCATTCATTCTCGGAAGCACCGCTTCTTATCAGTTTTCCTAAGCGTTCATAGATATATGAAGCAATCTCCTTTTGCACGGGTAGCGAGTTTGATTTCGCACCCCGCAGGTCGGTATCAAAGGACCACTTAACCGCGGCGCTTCTAACGAATCCAAGCATCACAAACCCTCGTCTAAGGGAGTGAAAGAATGCCCCGATGCTTCTTCCGTTCAGCGTCCCTGCTCAGAAGCAGAGCGGGCGCAGCAAACACAACGAAACCGGGCACCGGCAGGGACCACAGCACGAAGAACATCAGCGCTGCCCATTTGTTGAGGTTCACATACCCTCCTCGACCAGGTCGATGAAGCGGTCTGACAGAGTGACGTCCAAAGAAACCTGCGGGTTTTCGCCATGAAGTCGCCCCACAGGGGGCGCCAGGTGCAAGAGCCACCTAACCATCAAGAACTCGGGCGGGATAAGGTCATTGCCTGCCACCCCTGATCCGCGACAGCACCAACTCACCACCAGTCAAGCTGCCGTACTCCCAAGGCTGTTGTTTACCACCCGTGGCCTGCATGACTTTCTCTCGTACCCGCCGCAGCACTACACCGATGTCCTGCGGATCAGCTAAGTGCTCAAGCAAGGCGGTGGTGAAAGGCGAGTTACGACTACCAACTCCATCAGAGGCCGTCTGGCCGTCCTTGGTGGCATAGCTGATGAGGGTTCCCTGAGCCACAGCAATGGGTGCCAGCCCCGCCGAAACACTACGATCACCAGTCTTCATCAAAGGGTTGTCCCGGCATGCATCAAGAAACACCAGCTTGGTCTTGCCCGGCAGAAAGTTCTCCAGCACAGAGTTCAAAGAGACCCCTTGAATGGTTGCTTGCGCCACATCGCGCTGGTCCACATCCGTAGGCAGGATGTAGTTGGTGCCGAAAATCTGAACCCCATGCCCAGAATAAAAGAGCAGAGACAAGTCGGCGCTGGCTGCGCTTCTGCGAAACTGCGTCATAGCCTGCACAAGGCGCTGGCGGTTCATGTCGGTCACCGTGGTCACCGTAAAGCCCATAGACCGTAACTTCTGGCTTATCGCATTGGCGTCGTTGACAGGGTTGAGCAGCCGCATTGAGCCGGCATAGGCTGCATTCCCGATGACAAGGGCGTGCGCATTACGGATGACCGCCGTTTGCTGCGAAGGTCGGGACGCTGATTCCGACTGGAGTGCAGCCAGTTGGGCCTCTAGCTCTTGACGCCTTCTTCTTTCACTTTCGATTTCAGCGGCCTGCTGTTCACGCTCTTTTTTCTCGGCTAAAACTTTTTGATCGAGTTCTTGTTGCCTGCGCCGGGCGGCCTCAGCTTCATCAAAGGGGAAGCGACTCCTATCAACTACAAATGACTGCACTAAGTTTCCGTCTGACCACTGGCCCGAGCGGCCGATGCTTCCGTCCCCACGGTATTCAATTCCCTGACCGTTAGGCTTGCCATCCCGCCACTCACCGACGTGCTTAGCGCCATCGGGCAATGTAAACGTCCCCTGACCGTTTTGCTTGTTATCCCGCCACTCACCGACGTACTTACGGCCATCGGGGTATGAATGCGCCCCCTGACCGTGATACTTGCCATCCCGGAACTCACCGACGTACTTAGCGCCATCGGGGTATGACTGCGTCCCCTGACCGTGCTGCTTGTCATCCCGGGACTCACCGACGTACTTAGCGCCACTGGGCCATGTAAACGTCCCCTGACCGTTAATCTTGCCATCCCGGAACTCACCGACGTACTTAGCGCCATCGGGGAATGTATGCGTCCCCTGACCGTGCCGCTTGAAATCCCGGTACTCACCGACGTACTTATGGCCACCGGGCAATGTATGCGTCCCCTGACCGTTAGCCTTGTCATCCCGGAACTCACCGACGTACTTAGCGCCATTGGGGTGATCAAAGGAGCCAAAACAATTGTGCTTCCTCCCACTTGCGGGGCACGGCGGCAATTGAGACTGCGCCGCGGCAACCAGCGGCAGCAAAAGCAGCAGCAGACGGATAAGACCCTTCATAGCCTCAGAGTCTATATTTCACTCGTCAATTCGGCCAATGCCCCTCGTTTGAGCAGCTTTGAGTGCTAGACCGACGTGCGCAGGCGCCGCTGCTTGAGATCGCGCATGCGGGCGCGCTCTTTACCCATAGCGGCTCATGGGGCAACATAAGCTGCATTGTGCGCCGTCAAACCGGGACCGAGGAGCGGGAGAATGGCCAAATCGTGCGATGTAACGCAGCCTGGGGCGGATAGATTTTCCTATCCGTCACTACGGCGATTGCCGCATCGGCGCCAACAGGTGTTGTTTCGCAATCGCAAGGGTTACGTAGCTTTCACGTTACTTAGAAATCGGTCAAAAGCCTTACAAAAGGCGGCCGCGTAGAAATGCTAAAGATTCAGCCTCCCTCTTCTGTAGTTCAATCTATGTCTTGTATTCGATCTTCTTACCCCCCCAGTTTCGTCCCGGTGTATGCATCATCTTACTTTCCACCTGCCCACCATCTACAGTAAGCGTCGAGGCATTGACGTATGAGGCTCTGTCCGATATCAAAAAAACACATGCGTCTGCAATCTCACTGGCAAGGGCAACTCGATTCATAGGAACTACGCCTGCCCTGCCATTTGCAATCTCGGGATCTTGGAACATCGCCTCCGTCATCGCGGTTCTACATTGACCAGCCACAACAGCGTTTCCTCGCACACCGCGTGATCCCCATTCAACCCCAATTAACTTTGCCAACATAATCTCGCCGGCTTTCACTATTGAATAAGCGCCAGCAAGAGGATAAGCCTGCACTCCTCCAACAGAAGAGATCAAGACAATAGAGCCGGATCTTCGCTCCAGCATGTGTCTTCCTATTGCTTGCGCGCAAAGAAAGTAGCCTTTTAGCCCAACATTATTAAGCCTATCCCAAGCCTCTTCTGAAATATCCTCAAGCTTACTTGGAACAAGCTTTATCGCTCCACAAACAAGACCATGAATGCTACCGAAAGCGGCAACAGATTCCTTAGCCAGTTTTTCTGCATCGGTTGCTTTGCTCGTATCCATCTCTACAACAAGGGAACGTCTACCAAGCGCGCGTATCTCCTTAGCTGTGCTCTCAGCGCCTACACCGTCGAGATCTGCTACCACTACGTTTGCGCCTTCTCTAGCTGCTACAAGACAACACTCACGACCGATCCCACTGGCTCCGCCGGTTACTACGACATTCTTTTCCTCTAAAAGCATGTCACCCTCCAAGAAAAATTCAAAGAGCTTCTGCTGCAGCTCCTACTCCGAGGTACTGTTTTTGCAGTTGTTCGTTAGTTTGCATCTCGGTAGAAGTTGTTGTAAGCGCAATTTGACCGCTTACCATCACAACCAACTGATCGGAAACAGAGGTTGCAACGTTAAAGTTTTGTTCGACAAGTAGTACCGCGATACCCTCTTTCGAAAGTTGCTTGAAGACACCGATTAGTTCCTCTACGATGAGCGGCGCAAGCCCTTCTGTTGGCTCATCCATAAGAAGAAGTCTGGGGTTAAGGAGCAAGGCTCGAGCTATTGCTAGCATCTGTTGCTCTCCACCAGATAACTCCGCACCGCCGTTCGATTTTCTATCTTTTAGTCGAGGGAATAACTGATAGGCAGAACCTACGGTCCATCGTGATCCCTTTTTTCTATCGAAGGCTAACCGAAGATGCTCCTCCACAGTTAACGAAGGAAATACTCTTCGGCCCTGCGGCACATAGCCTACGCCGAGCTGCGCAATCTGGTTAGTGCGGAGTTTTGATATATCCTCTCCATACAGCTTGATCGAACCGGAGGATACAGGGGCGAGCCCCATGATCGCCTGACACAGAGTTGTCTTTCCCATCCCATTCCGCCCTATCAACGAAACTGGATTGCCACCCACCGAAAGGTTAACTCCTTGTAGAACATGAACGCCCCCAAAACTGACTCTGAGCTCAGATACTGAGAGTACTAGAGTAGACATTTAATGTACCCATGTAGAGGTCATGCACCTGTTTATCAGCTGCGACAAACTCGGGAGTACCCTCACAAATGAGCTTGCCGTAGTGCAAAACAGACACCCTCTGAGCAAAACGAAGAGCCAACTCCATGTCATGCTCAATCAACATTACTGTAAGTTCGCTTGGTAGACCCAAAAGTAGGTTCAAAAGCTCAGCGCGTTCTCCATGCGAAAGACCTGCAGCGGGTTCGTCAAGCATGAGCACCCGAGGTTCACCTACCAACGCCATCGCAATCTCGACAAGACGACGCTGCCCATGAGAGACCTCACGTGCTTTTTGAGAAAGCAGCGCTTGTACACCGACTTTCTCGGCAAGAGCTTCAACCTGGTCCAAATCCTTAGCGTAATCCCGCCCCCTCCATAGTTTTAAATGACCAGATCTCACTCCTTTTACGGCGATATAAAGGTTATCAGCTACGGACAGGTCGTTCAGCAGAAGAGGGGTTTGATAAGTACGCCTCAGGCCTAAAGCGATTCTTTGCTGTGGAGGTAGCTTTGTTATATCAATCCCACTCAGAAAGATTTTCCCAGATGTCGGAAAAAAGTCCCCGGTAATCGTATTAAAAAGCGTAGTTTTTCCTGCGCCATTAGTACCAATAATCGCTCTCCTCTCCCCTGCGAGTAACTCAAGGCTTAAATCCTTAAGCGCGGAGAGCGCTCCGAACCTCCTCCCAACGCCCTGCAGTAAGAGCGTTGGAGAGGAGGGATCAGAATGGTCTGCGACGGCTAAGGGCATTGAATCGTGTCACGAGAAGGGACGCCAAGCTTCATAAATGCGGCTCGATCCATACCCATGGTTTGCGTCACAGACCTGGTTGCCTTGATGAACGAGTTATAGAGCTTTCCATCTGATCCTTGCTTCACTTTGGTCAGAAAAATAGTTGCATCACCTTGGCGGTTTTCGTCAAGCCGAATAGCGCCTGCTGGGCCGTTGACCACGACCTTTGAGAGTGCAGCCCTAAACTTCTGCTGATTATTCGACAGATCACCCTGCACCTCATTAAGTGCCTGCAATACCGCCTTAGTATTTACGTAATAACCGAACCCTGCACTCGCAGGAGACGGGAGTCCGTCTGGAAATGCCTTCTTGTATGCGGAGACAAACTGCTGGTAGCGCTGATCCGTCCAATCATCAACCACTGGACTAGCTGACGGTGTACCAGTTATGAAATCTCGTAGCTGCCTCCGCGTCAGTGTAGCGAGAACTGTCTGGTCGACCGTATTTGTTCCAGCAATTAGTGGCACGGGGGCGCCGGCTTGCACATACTGAGTGATGAAATTTGTCGCGTCCGCACCCACCAACATCACATACAAAGCATCAACACCCTTAGGTATCCGAGCGATCAAGGAGCTGAAGTCGGTGGTTCCGATTGGAGTCCAAAGCCTATCAGTGATCTTTCCTCCAGATCGACAGAATTCCATCGCGAATCCCTTCATCTGTGCCCAGCCAAAGCTATAGTCGTTAACAAGAGACGCTACGCGACGGTATTTCATATCGTTGTAGGCGTATGTACCAAGCCCTGCCTGCCACATCACTCCATCCGCATTAAATCGAAAGAAGTTAGCTGCGGGCTCCCTGTAGGTCGCCTCCGGAGCTGCTGCAGTCCCATTCACAAATGTAATGCCCGGGTTCGATTTCGCGAACTGCACCACCGCCAGGCCTTCACTACCCGAAACAGGCCCAATGACGATTTCCACCCTGTCTTGCTCAATAAGCCGTCGAGCACCATTGATAGCACTGTCCGGTGTGGCATTGGTTGGGGCTGTAAAAAATACTACCTTTCGACCTGCTACAGTTTCTTTTACCTCGTGAAGAGCAAGTCGCGCACCTCTAAGCGCTTCATGACCCAATGGGGTTAGAGATCCCTCTAATGACGCAAGAACCCCTATTCTTAATTCTTGAGCCCCAGCCACTTGAGTCAGTGACATTAGCCCAACCGCAGCTACAGAAACTGCCGATAAAAAAGCTCTTCTCGTCCTCATGTCTCCTCCTTTAAAGGTGATAGTTTTTACTACATTTCAACCCACTTAAGATGACTTCTTAAAAGACTATTTTCCTCTTCAATTGATTCTCTACAGACTGAACTAGCCCCACAATTCCGCCTGGCAAGAAAAATATTATTCCTAGAAGTATGATGCCAATCATGGAGTTAAATCGCTCCCGATCAATAAAATCAATTGCAAAATTCTGAATTAACACGAAAAGAAGTGCGCCTGCAAAGGCACCAATAGGTCTTGAAAGTCCGCCGAGAATTGCAATTATGAGAATCATTATCGAAGCACCGATGTTTATGGAACCAGGAGAGATGCTCCCCGCATACCAAAGCCGAAGTAGACCGCCAACAGCTGCTATAAAGCCCGCAAGAGCAAACGCGAAAATTCGAATGCGCTCAACGTTATACCCAAGAGCACGCATTCTTCGTGAATCATCCCTAGTGCCCTGAAGCGCCAACCCAAAGGGCGTCTTAATTATGTGACTAACAAACGCATACAAAAGACCTGCGCAGGCAAGGCTAAGATAATAAAAAGGAACGGGACTTCGAAGATTAAGTCCCCGAATGACTGGTGGGGTAACACCATGAAAACCGTTATAAGCATTAAAGAAACCAAGGTTTTGGCGTGCCAAATAGAACATACTCACTGCAATCGCCAACGTAATCATGATCATGTAAATTCCCTGGCACCTTACTGCAACCACGCCGATCAACGTACCGAAGAGAGTACCCGCCAAAATTGCGATCGGTATATTAAGACCAAACGGAAGTAACGTACCTAAAGACGAGTCACTTTGGATTCCAAAATGAGAGGCGACATAGCCAGTTAAACCAGCTACAGCCAACTGGGCTAACGAAACAATTCCGCCATAGCCTGCGAGAAAAACCAGACTGAGCGCTATGGTGCCTAGTATCAAAGACTGCGCCGCAATTTGGATAGTCCAGAATGACGGAACCAATAGCGGTAACGCAGTTAGCATAAGCAAACCGACAACCCATACTCTGGTTTGGCTTATCTTAACGATCAAGCCGCCGTCCCGAAAAGCCCTTTTGGTTTGATCATTAATACAATGACCATAATAAGGAACGTGTAAACCACTCCATAAGTAGGCGTGTAAGCAAGGCCGAATTGCTCTGCGAATCCGACAAGAATAGCTCCGAGAGCCGCGCCACCGACGCTACCCATGCCTCCTACAATTACGACTATCAGAGATGAGAGTAGCACTCGCGCATCTTCACCGGGAGCAATTGCAAGAGCAGATCCTCCGATTACACCGCCGAGCCCTGCGAGCATCGCCCCGAGAGCTGCCACAGCAATAAACACCAACGGTACATTCTTGCCCATACAAGCCAACATATCTCTGTCGTCAACTCCAGCGCGGATCATCATCCCCAGCTTTGTTCGGTTCAATAACGCCCACAGGAAAAAGCCAATCAGTATCGCGAAGCCAATCAACATGAGCCGAAAAATGGGGTACCGCCCCACCCCGGGTAAGGCTACTGACCCGAAAAAAATATCCGGCACTTCAATCTGATAGCTAAGACCTCCCCAGTATGCAATCATCAGGTCAGCCGCTATTAGCGATATAGCGATAGTCGCTAGAGTTTGCCGAAGTTCCTCGCCGGGCATCCAACTCAAGATCGCTACATGTATAAAAACGCCAAGCAGGGCCGCAGCTAGGGCACCGATTATGAGAGCAACAAACCAACTCTCCGTAGCCTGTATTACATCAAAACCGACGTAAGCACCAAAGAGGTAGATCGCGCCGTGAGCAAGGTTTAAGACTCTCATCAATCCAAATACAAGCGTGAACCCAGATGCCACGACAAAATACAACGCCGCCAAAGTCAACGAATTAAGGACCACCGTTAGAAAGAAGGCGGCATCCACTCAACGATCCTTCAACTAACCGGAGCTAGCTAATCCCACTTACGACCAGGGAAATGATTGAAGATACTCTTGATAACCCCACCGTCTATAACCAAGTGAGTAGCGGTGATATACAAAGCCTCATCTGAAAGTAAAAAAAGAATCCCGCCGACTACATCGCTAGTTTGTCCGACCCGACCCAAGGGCGTGACCCCGGACCGGGCTTTCTTAATCTCCGGATCTTTGAGGTATGCTGTAAGGGGCGTTTCGATATGACCAGGTGCAATTGAGTTAACACGAATCCCTTTCGACGCCCACTCAATCGCGAAGTGTTCTCCTAGCATCAGAAGAGCAGCTTTCACCGTGCTATAAGCTCCCGAGGCACCGTAAGGCTGAAAGCCCGCCATGGAGGAAAGATTTACCGCAGCGCCTGGCTGTTTGTTGTCGATTAGCCAACGACCGAACGCCTGCGTCATAAGGAACGTACCAGTAAGACCAACATCAATTACTGTTCGCCAATCCGCTAACGGCAAACTGGCAAGAGGACCCGGCGCCATCTTAATAGCGCTGTTAACCAGGTAATCCACCCTGCCGAACTTCTTTACAGCAGCATCTACTAAGGCTGAACAGGCCTCTGGGTCTCTTACATCTGTACTCAAAAAAAGAGCTTTGTCTCCACCAAGGCCTTCGGCAAACTCTTGGCCTTGCTCAAGCAGAACGTCGCCGATAGCAACTCGTCCGCCTCTTTTTACAAACTCCGCTGCCGTTGCAGCTCCGATACCCCGGCTGCCGCCCGTAACGAGCAAAACCTTGCCGCTAAACTGATGCATGTCTCCACCAATCGGCAACTTATGACAACCTGTCAAAAGCCTCTCAGGTCTGCCAGCAACCATTAAAAAGGGAAGCTCGACAACTACTCCAAAGAAAGAACGGCATATCGAGCACCCAGCCTCTTACATCCCCTGGACTAGCAAACACTTTCAGCAACTTAGATCCATCCCACGCCGAAGACACCGTAGAAAGAACCCTTACCTAGTGCTAAGAAACCTTGACTAGTGCTTGGAGTTTCTTTTTAATGGTGCGATCCTAATCGATCAATTGATAGATCGCAAGAGATTGCAATTTGTCAACCGTATGTTGTGGCGCAGCAATTGCCTACTTCAGACCGGAGATGTAGTTCCCGAAATGGCTTTCCAATCAACAAAGCGCGTCTGACCAACTCTCAGCCCCTCGTAGCGGTGCCCATCTGCCGAGGAATGAGTAGTCACCTCATACGCGCTATTGCTTTGAGCCAAATCCGCGACCAAACCGCCACAATTGACGCTGAGGCAGACCTTTCTGCGCTACGCGGGTAACCCCTAACCACGGACATTTCACGATGGGCTACCCAACAAGAATGATCGCGAAGATCGCCGGCGCTTCTAAGGTTGTGTTACCGTCCAGACTTCTTTGAGTTCTGTGCCCGACATGCGAATAACCTTCGCAATCGGACAGTACATGGCGAGTTCCTTCTGTAGCTGGGCAATCTGAGCATCATCAGCGGACGTCGTAACATCCACGAATAGCGTCATGCTCGGAAAAGGCACTGCCACTTCCTCCGCGAGCGATACCCCCCTTCGATCAAACTCCGCCTCAAGGCGAATCTGCATCGACTCGAACGTTATGCCGTTCTTGTGTGCAATCCTATGACTAATAACGTTGGTACACCCGATAAGGGCTGCCGCAAAAGTTTCCGTCGGTGTCATGCCCAGGTTGGTTCCGTCTCGCTCTACCGGTTCGTCGATAATGCTTATGAGTCCCCGAACAGAGACGTCGGTACGCGCATGCGATTTTGAATTACCATCTACGCGCATCTTGACTATGGTCTTCGGTCGAATAGCTTTTGTCATTTTATGCTCCTGTGTATTCGCCACGCGCGGGGTAGTTTTTACTTTTCGAAAAATCAATCGCCATCATCAAATCTGCAAATGAAGGCCGCGCAAACGGCATGGTCTGCAGCGCTCCGTAGTAGAGAGTGTGATCGGGCTTAATCAAGAACACGCCGGGCTCAGCAAACAGCTTTGGCTCCTCAATGCCAATCGAGGTCTTACCAATGCCCTCTGAGATGTAGAGCCCCCACTGCCTGGCTACAGCAAGCGGCAGGTTGTACCCAAAACGCAGGTCGGCCGCACCCACACGGGTTGCCGTATCCTTGGCGCGAGCCTCGTCGTCTGATGAGATAGCAATGACCGAAACACCGCGCTCAGCCAAGTCGGGAAGTAGCTGCCCCAACTCCTTTAAATATTTAATGCAAAGGGGGCAATGCAGGCCGCGAAAAAAGACCAGCAGAGAAAAGCTCTGTGGGGTCTCTTTATGAAGGTCGAACGGCCCGTGGGCCAAAGTTGGGACTTGTAACGAGGGCACAGGCTTGCGGGGGATCAGCATTGCGGGACCCTTATGAGTTTGGTTGAGATTACCAAGTGGATGGTAATAGACTCTTGGGAACCATAAGTACTAAAAAGCTACCCTATCGTACAATGTTAGCCTGCGGAATGAGTGTTAAAGCATGCAATCTGCGGGCCTTGGGCGCTCGCGCCTCTCTGGAGGCTCGCGTCTCTTGCCCATGGTCTGTTTTGGCTTCCGCACGTTCGATTCCTAGTAGAGAAACCCTGGGAGATTCGCATGAGGGGAAGGAGCGGCAAAGCGCGAGCAGAAATGTAAAGCTACGAAATGTGAGTGGCGGATAGCCCGACACCACCGACTTCATGACGGGATAGTTCAATCCCCAGGCCAAAGTCACCAGGAGAATGAGTGCGAGGTCGGCACGCCGCACTGCGGGTACCCCGGCCTGTGACATTCGGTGCTATCCGTTGACCACCTGTTTCGACTAGCCGCGGGCGATTGCGGCATTGACTGCCGGCATGACTTTCTCGGCCATCAGCTCCATTGATCGGATTCCAAGAGAACGATCTGCCCAGTCGTGGCAGGGATACAGCAGCGTGCCGAAATCGCCCACCTCCTCGCGGAAGGCGAGGATCTGGTCGACCACGCTGTTGACCGTGCCCGCGATCGTGAGCTTGCGGTTCACGTAGTCAGGCGTGATCAGCTCGTCGGGCATGTTCTGGTCGGCCTTGAACAGGTTGCCCCGGTTGCCGAAGCCCACCAGCTTGCGGATCAGTTGCTTGAAGTAGAAGTGGTACGGGCCCTGCTCGCCGTAGCCATAGCGCTGCGCGGTGGCGTCGTCGGCGGCGACGAAGATGCACTTGGCCACGCTCCAGTCGGCTGGGTCGGCCACCTGCCCGATGTTCTTCTTGCCCTGAACGAAGCTGTCCCAGTGGGTCTTCACCCACTGAGGCAGCAGGAAGTTCGCCGAGATCGGCTTCCAGCCGCGCTCGGCCATCGCCACCACGCCCTTGGAGAACGGGGCGACGACGGTGCCGACGATCGGCGGGTGCGGCTTCTGGAACGGCTTGAGGATGATGCCGGTGCCGATCTCCGGGATCATGGTCTTCTCGGTGGTGACTTCCCAGAACTGGCCCTTGAGGTTGTAGGGCGCCTCGCCCGCCCAGATGTCGAGCACCATGTTGATGCTCTCGACGAACATCGCGTTACGATCGCGGCCGTAGTTGCCGAACACCTCGGCGTCGGACATCAGGCCTCCGGGGCTGATGCCCATGATGAACCGGCCTTCAAGGATGTTGTCGAGCATCGCCGCCTGCGCGGCCACGTTGGCCGGGTGGCTATTGGGCATGTTGATCGTGCCGGTGCCCAGCTTGATGCGCTTGGTGTCGTGCGCGAGGCTCGCCAGGAACATCATGCACGAGGTCACGGTCTCGGCCGCATCGGTCACATGTTCACCGACGAACGCCTCCTCGTAGCCCAGGCGGTCGGCGAGCAGCACGGCCTCGCGGTCTTCCTTGAGCGATAGCGGCCAGGGCTTGCCGGGCGGGTGCAGCGGCATCATGAAGCAGGACAGTTTCATCGGCAGTCTCCGTTGGTGCGGGAAGTCGTCAGTCGAAGCGGGAGGGGGAATCGGAAGCGGTCCGTCAGTACGGCGGCGGGATGAGGCAGCGGCTCGCCGCGCGCCGCCTCAGGCGGCGATCGGCTGCGAGGTGCAGTAGCGTCCCTGGCTGTAGATGAGCGGCTCGCCTTCGCCGTAGGTAGCCGCCAGCACGCGGCCGATCACGATCAGGTGGTGGTTGCAGGCCACCAGTTCCTCGACCTCGCACTCGAAACTCGCAAGGCTGCCGACCAGCAGCGACGCGCCCCCGCGACCTTCGAGCACGTCGAGTCCGGCGAACTTGTCCTCGGACGGGCGGCAGAAGCGCTGCGACACTTCCTGCTGCGCGGAGCTCAGGACATTGACCGCGAAGTGGCGGCCTCGCGCGAAGGCGGGCTCCGAGGGAGACCCCGAGCGCAGGTTCCAGAGGATCATCGCCGGCTCGAGCGAGAGCGAGGTGAACGAGTTCACGGTCAGCCCGGTGCGCCGACCGTCGGGCAGCAGCGCCGTGATCACGGTGACGCCGGTGGCGAACCGGCCGAAGGCGTCGCGCAGAAGGCGCTGCGTAATCTCGGGGCCGGTGAGGTCCAGTCGGGTCATTGCTGCTCCAGGCGCGGGTGGGCACGGCACCGGCGCGGGCGCACGGCCGCCGCCCCGGAACGAGCGAACTCTAGCCAGCCGCTCCCATCACGTAAAATGATGATTTATGATGATAGGCATTACGTTAAATTATCCTGAGCCCTCATGCCGAGTCCTTATGCTGAGTCCCTGTCCTGAGTCGACCCTCGCGCACCCGCGCACCCGGCCTGCCCCTGCCCGCGTCCGATGCCCTCGCTGACCGCCATCCGGCTGTTCACCGCGGCCTACGAGGAGCGCTCGTTCTCGCGAGCTGCCAGCCGCGAGCACACGACCCAGCCGGCCGTGTCGCAGCGCATCCGCGCGCTCGAGGACGAACTGGCCGTGCGGCTGTTCGACCGGTCCTCGTCGCAGGTGACGCCGACAGCGGCCGCCGACGCCTACTACCGCCGCGCGACCGAGCTGCTCGCAACGCTCGCCGAGGCCGAACGCGATGCGCGGCGCGTGGGCGACGCGCTGTCCGGACAGGTCCACGTCGGGCTGATGCCCTCGCTCACCCGCTGCTGCCTCGCCCCGGCGCTGGCCGCCTTCGGCGAGCGCCACCCGCAGGTCGACCTGCAGGTCACCGAGGCCTGGAGCGGCGTGCTCACCGACCTGCTGCGCGCGGGCGACCTCGACTTCGCGATCGTTCCCGCCTTCGATCCGCCCGACGGCATCCGCAGCCGCTGGCTGGCCAGCACCCACGAGCTGCTGGTCTCGCGCCCGGACGGGCGCTGGCCCGCCTGCCGCCCGGTGCCGCCCGCATCCCTGCGCGATCTGCAGCTGATGGTGCCCGCGCCTCTCAACACCCGGCGCGAGCGCATCGAGACCTGGCTGGCCGCCAACGGCGCCACGGTCGCGCGGCGCATCGAACTCGATTCGATGTACGGCACGCTGGGGATGATCGAGCGCAGCGAATGGGTGGCCATCCTGCCGGGGATCATGATGGCGCCCGAGGTCGCCAGTGGCGCGCTGGCCGTCGGGCCGCTCGACTCGCCCCCGCTCACCCTGGACCTAGTCGTGATCGAGGCCGCGCGCCGCCGCCCCCCCCCGGCCGCCGCCGCGTTCCTCGATCTCGTCGCGCGCGAGATCGAGGCGGTGGCCGCGCAGATCCCGAAGCCTGGCCGCTCGCCCGCCCGCGGGTCACGCTGACCTGCCCTGGCGCGGGGCTCGCGCCTCGCCGACGGGCCTCGTCGGCACGCGCCGAGGCACCGCCGGCGTCGCCGGCCTCGCTAAGCGCTCGGCCGCGAAGCTTGCCGTAAGGCTCGCTACGGAACATGTCAATGAGAATGAGACACCTCGGGTTGGAATTTAGCGGGCATTTCTGGTGTCGGCCTGGGGGTCGGAGGATCTCAACGCCCCTGGTGCACTACTACCGCGAGGCCAGGCATCATCCCGCCACCGCAGGCACGTCAAGCATGCGTCAATTGGTGGGTATGCGGGCAGTGTTCGAGGTCCAGATCGAAGACGCGCTTCAGAAGCCGGTCCAGCCCATGCACGTGTTCGTATGTAGGGACGCTGGTATCTTGCGCCGGACCCGGCACAACCGCAGCACGAAGCTTTGCGTTGGGTGCGAGCATCCCGTGAAAGCGCGTCAGGTGCAGCCGCGAGCACGGCCATGGGCGCCTCCTCTTGTCCGTCGTCGGTCAACCAAGGCAGGATTGTCGCACCGTGAAATAACCTCTATAGTTCCCTGAGAATCCCTACGTTATAGCGGACTCCACATGAAAAGCACATTTCACGCCTTCGCCATAGGTCTGCTGTTGTTCGCGCTGCCGCATACCGCGCAGGCGCAGGCCTGGCCCAATCGCGCCGTGCGCCTGATCAGCCCTTTTGCGCCCGGTGGCGGGGCCGACATCACCTCGCGCGCCATTGCACA
>Ga0194132_10007351_pt1 | contig 16473 bp, 14 predicted proteins | sample TA2KigOf80mmetaG_FD_148612 | JGI IMG/M metagenome (GOLD analysis project Ga0194132, IMG submission 148612) | Freshwater microbial communities from Lake Tanganyika, Tanzania - TA2015054 Kigoma Offshore 80m | ecosystem: Environmental > Aquatic > Freshwater > Lake | place: Tanzania: Lake...
TGGGGGCCTAAAACCCAGACAGGTCTCTCCGACCCACCAACTCCCAGATCGCCCGCACCGCGTGATCGGGCTCCACCAGCCGCTCCACTTCGACCGGATGCAAACGCATCTGCCGACGGTCAATCGCTTTCAAGCGCGGCTTTGCCGGCTCGACGACTCCACTCGCTGGGGCGCCCGGCGCCGAGGGGCTAGCGTTGTCCATGCGCCCCTCCCGGTTTCGACTTCGCCGCGCGGGCCGTCAGCCGTTTCACCGTCAGGGTCCACTTATCTTCGACGATCCACTCGATGGTCTCGCCCTTTTCCATCTCCAAGGCTTGAGCCAACGGGGCCGGACAAATCAAGTAGAACTGGCGCTGGATGCCTCCGCGTTCGATCACCTGCACTTTGGACTGGTGGCCCATGACGGTCTCCTCCGGTAGGAATTCCAGGAGGGAGACAGTATATCATAGCGATATCGCTAGTCAAGACTTTTTTTCAATAATTTTTTCACAGCTTCCGGGTCTCCGGAGTAGACGCCGGCCCAGTTTGCCCCCAGCCAGAGGACGCCCGTCAAGAGGGTGAGCAGGCCGGCAACCAGGCCGATAACGTGCGGCCCGGCCTGACTCTGGGCAAGGCCGGCGAGCAGCATGGAAACCACCATCGTAAAGATCACGGCCGTGTCCTTCACCGATAGGGTGCGGCCCCGGAATTCGGCGGGCACCGTGCTCATCAGAAGCGTTGTGCCGATGATGCCGTTGATGCCCATCGCAACGCGGCTCAGCGCGATCCAGAAAAAGCCACTCCAGAGATTCTGTGTCAGGCTGAAGATGCCGTAGAAAACACCCGTCAACACAATGCTGATGCCGATCACCCATTTTGTGAATTCAAACGATCGGTGACGGAAGAAGGCGTTCGACATCGTAGCACCGACGACGATTCCCAGGCCTGCCGCCGAATAGAGAAGCCCGATACCCGATTCACCGGCTCGATACACATCGATCGCGAACAGGCTGAAAAGAACTTGCGCTGCCCCACCACCGGTGGCCCACCCGACACCGATCAGCAGCAAGCCCAGAACGATCGGCTGGCGCCGCACAAAACGCAGGCCTTCCGCGAACTCGCGGACATACGACTGCCGTTCTTTGCGATCGCTCCTGGCAAGCTGGGACTCCGGGAAGCGGATCTTCAGAATCAGTGCTGCCGAAACCAGAAAGGAAAGCGCATTTAGCGTGAAGGCGCCTCGGTAGCCGAGTCCCTGCACTGCAAATCCGCCCAGCGCTCCCCCCAACATCTGCATGATCGCGGTCGTTGAGCCCGTCAGGGCATTTGCCGGCATGAGCTCTTCGGGAGCACAGAGGTCCGGTATAGAGGCGCTCTTAGCCGTGCCAAAGAACATCGAGACGGCCGTCAGCAAAGCGCCGAACAGATACGCCAACACCATCTGGTCACGCGAGCTGACGAGCAGGAATCCTAGCGCAAGGATGGCGCGGAGGTAATCTGAAGCAAGCAGAAGGTTGCGCCGCTTGAACCGGTCCGCGAAAACTCCTGCCGGGGGTCCGAACAAGACGGCCGGAACGGTACGAGACAGCAATACCGCCGAGACAACCAAGCCAGACCCAGTCAAATGCATCGCCAGTGCCAACACGGCGATGCTGTTGAACCAGTCGCCGAGCTCACTGACGATCTGCCCGATCCAGAGACAGCGGAAATCACGGTTGCTGCGCAGCAGCTTGATGTAGCCCATCGACTGCATCGCGGGATTATAGCGGACACGAGGCGCTTGCAGTAAAGCACGCTCGCGCTTCCAAGCAGGGTCCTAGGGTTGTTTCGTGAGTCGTTGAGTCGGGGTCGAGCTCTCACTAGCGTTCGGGCCGCTGATTTTGGCTCACGTGGATGCTCAGCAGCCCAGCGACATGTGACCTCGCGCAACGCTGCTTTCAGGCAGACCTTCGCACAGATCTTCGTCCACAGTTGTCCCTCGCGTGGATCGCTGAGTTCAGAAGTGCCGCTCGAACGGCGTACGATGAGCCTCTCCCGACACCGGACCTCGCTGGGCGCAAGTCGAGCCCGTGGGCTGCCTTGTGGAATCGCAGAGCCGCTTGTATAATCAGCGCGGATCGAAAAGCCACGGGTGCTTCGACGACGCTTGAGCCTCTTGCCCGCTGTCCACAGGTTCCCCCCAGATGAACACGCTGTTTCTTCGTCTGACCATCGCGCTCTATTCGATCGGACTGCTGCATTCGTTTCTGACGATCGTCACACGCAAAAAAACTCTCTTTCGAGTTGCTCTGGCAGGCATCGGCCTTGGATTCATTTCCCATGCGCTGTCCATCATCTTTGCCTGGATCGAGCTTGACCATCCTCCCATCACGGACAATCACGGAGCGCTCTCGTTTTTTGCCTTCGTCATCGTGCTGGCGTTTCTGGTTTCCTATGCCCGCTACCGGCTTGAGTCGCTGAGTGTCTTCGTTTTCCCCTTGGTCTTCATTCTGACGCTGGCTGCCAACCTCATCTCATCGCCCAACGCCGCCCGCCATGAACTCTTGAGAAGCTTGTGGTTCTACATCCATATCCCGACCACTTTTCTAGGTTACGCCGCCTTCTTCGTCGCCTTCTCCGCGGGCATCATGTATCTGATCCAGGAAAGAGAACTCAAGCGCAAGCGGCCGCAAGCGTTCTACTACCGGCTGCCCTCGCTAGAGATCTGTGATGACCTCGGATATCGGTCTCTGAGCGTCGGGTTTCCGCTGCTTACCGTCGGCATCGTAGCCGGCGCGCTGTGGGCGAGCCGCTCCCTCACACAGCCTTGGGGCGGGGACCCGAAGATCATCTGGTCGCTGATCACCTGGCTCGTCTACGCAGTCCTCATCCACTATCGGCTCTCAGCGGGTCTTCGCGGCAGGCGCGCCGCGATGATGTCGATTCTCGGTTTCGTCATTGTGCTTTTGACTTTTCTTGGAACGCGACATCAAGGCAGCGCGCACTCTTTCATACAGCAATGAACCTCGTCCTGGTGGGCCTCAGCCACAAGACTGCTCCCGTCCACATCCGCGAGAGGCTCCATTTTCCGGAACCACAGTTGCCGCAAGCGCTGGAGCTGCTGCGTACACGGTATGAGGTTCGGGAAAGCATGATCCTGTCCACCTGCAACCGGGTCGAGGTGCTCGCCCAAACCGCCGAGTCACCGGATGGCGTGCACCAGCTGCGGGACTTCATCTGCAGTTTTCACAAAGTCCCCTATGACTCGTTGCGGGACTTTCTCTACGACTTCACGCAGCTCGACGCCGTCCGCCATGTCTTCAGAGTGGCAGCAAGTTTGGATTCAATGGTGTTGGGCGAACCGCAGATTCTGGGCCAGGTCAAGACAGCTTTTACCACGGCTCAAAACGCTGGAGCCATCGGGGCCACGCTCAGCCAGCTGATGAACCGCGCCTTCTTCGTCGCCAAGCGAGTCCGCTCCGAAACCACCATTGCCAGCTCGGCAGTATCGATCAGCTACGCAGCGGTTGAACTGGCGAAGAAAATCTTCAACGACCTGAAAGGCAAGACGGTCATGATTCTCGGCGCCGGCAAGATGAGCGAGCTGGCTGCCAAACATCTTTCGGGGGCTGGGGTATCGAAGGTGCTCGTCTGGAATCGCACCTACCAGCGCGCCGTCGAACTGGCGGAGCTTTTCAAGGGCGAAGCCATTCAGACCGAGGACCTGTTTCGGCATATCGAGCGCGCCGACATCATCATCAGCTCGACCGGTTCGCCGGCCTTCATTTTGAACAAGGCCGATGGGGAGCGCATGATTCACCTGCGCAAGAACCGCCCTGTGTTTATCATCGATATTGCAGTTCCACGAGATGTCGATCCGGAAATCAACAAAGTAAACAACGTTTTTCTTTACGATATCGACGATCTGCGCAACGTCATTGACGCCAATCTGCGCCAACGCCAGCGCGAGGCGCAATCAGCCGAGGAGATCGTGCGGCAGGAGGTCGATCTCTTTCTCGAGTATGCGCGAGCGCGCGACGCAACGCCCGCCATTGTGATGCTGCGCGAACACTGGGAGGCAGTTCGCAAAGAGGAATTGGCTCGAAGTAGAAAACGTCTCGGGTCCCTCACCAGCGAGCAGGAAGCGGTGATTGAAAGCCTCACTCAGAGCCTGGTCAACAAGATGCTCCACCAACCCATTTCCGAACTGAAACGACTGAGCCGGCAGACCTTGAACCCGGATGAAGTCGCCATCATCAAGCGGATTTTTGGACTGAAGGACTAGCGGGCAGCTTCTGTGCCATCGAACCAACTCACCATCGGCTCTCGAGGCAGCAAGCTTGCGCTGTTTCAGGCAAACTGGGTGAAAGGTCGGCTAGAAGCAGCGCACCCTGGCCTTTTGGTAGCCATCGAAATCATCAAGACCTCCGGAGACGTCTTTCTGGAATCGCCTTTGAGCAAGATTGGTGGGAAAGGTCTGTTCACGAAAGAGATTGAAGAGGCGTTGCTGGAGGGACGGATCGATTTGGCGGTCCACAGCCTCAAGGATCTGCCCACGCTCCTGCCGGACGGACTGAGTCTCGCTGCCGTCAGCCAGCGCGAAGACGTGCGCGACGCGTTTCTCTCCAACAAGTATCGCAGCCTGGAAGCACTTCCTGAAGGCGCCCAAGTTGGAACCAGCAGCCTGCGGCGCCAATCCCAGCTATTGCGATGGCGGAGTGATCTCAAGATCGCCAATCTCCGGGGCAACCTGGACACCCGTCTGCGCAAGCTGGACGAGGGGCAGTATGATGCCGTCCTCTTGGCCTGTGCGGGCCTGGACCGGCTTGGCTATCAGCATCGCATTGTCGAGCGGTTATCTTGCCAACAAGTGTGCCCGGCAGTGGGACAGGGGGCGCTAGGGATCGAAACCCGGGTGACCGATGAGGTGGCACGTGAACGGGTACAGTGCCTGCACCACTTGCCGACCCACTTCGCCGTGACCGCAGAAAGGGCTTTTCTCCGCCGATTGGGCGGCGGCTGCCAGGTGCCGATCGCGGGACACGCCTGGATTGAAAGATCGCGACTCGAAATGTTGGGAGTCGTGGCGAGCGTGGATGGACGCCAATTCTTCCGCGAGCAAGCTGACAGCCCGATCGAGCAGGCTGCAGAACTCGGCATCCGACTCGCAGAGCGTCTGCTCGCCAGCGGTGCGCGTGAAATCCTGACATCTCTGTCGCCCACATGAGGACCTCGCCGGTTCCCTGTTGGATTTCCGAATCTGACCGCTATGAACGACACTTCCGCGCCTCTTGTCTATTTGGTTGGCGCCGGCCCTGGTGATCCTGAATTGCTGACACTCAAAGGGCTGCGCTGTTTGCAGGCTGCAGAGTGTGTCATCTACGACTCCCTTGTAAACACCGATCTGCTGCAGTACGCATCTCCCAACGCCGAGTGGATTGCGGTTGGAAAGCGCGGCGGCAACCACGGCTTTTCACAAGAAGAGATTAACGCTTTGCTGATTCAAAAAGCCCGGGAGGGCAAAGTAGTCGTTCGCTTGAAGGGGGGAGACCCGTTTGTGTTTGGGCGTGGCGGAGAAGAAGTCGAAGCCCTGGCAAACGAGAGCATCCGCTTTGAGGTTGTGCCGGGCGTGACTTCTGGCTACGCGGCTCCAGCCTACGCTGGAATTCCGGTGACTCACCGTGATTTCAGCCCTTCCGTGGGATTCATCACCGGCCACGAAGATCCCAGCAAGGAGGAATCGCTGATTGCTTGGGACAAGGTCGCGACCGGCATCGGCACACTCGTCTTCTTCATGGGCGTTGCGAACTTGCCCGAAATCGTACGCAACTTGACGCGGCACGGCCGCAGCCCGCAAACGCCGATCGCGTTGATTCAGTGGGGAACGTTCCCACACCAGGAGGTGGTCAGCGGGACCCTTGCAGACATTGTCGAGCGAGTTCAGGCGAAAGGGCTGTCTGCCCCGGCGATTACCATCGTGGGAGATGTCGTCTCGTTGCGCGACCGATTGCGCTGGTTCGACAATCGTCCCCTTTCCGGCAAGCGCATTCTGATTACCCGTCCCAGCCATCAAGCGGATGCGTTTCGCCAGAGGCTGCTGGCAATGGGCGCTGAGGTCATCGCGTTTCCGACGATCACCATTCGCGACCCTTCGTCCTGGGACGCTTTGGATCGAGCGATTCGCCGCATCGGGGCGTACCAATGGTTGGTGTTCACCAGCGCCAACGGCGTCGAGAAATTCCTTTCGCGGTACCGCCAGCTCGGGCGCGATTTGCGAGACTTGCGAGGCATTCGTGTGGCTGCCATCGGCCCGGCGACCGAGAAAGCCTTGGCCGAACGAGGCTTGAACGTCGAGATCCTGGCGGAGGAGTTCAAAGCAGAAGGGCTGCTGCAGAGCCTGCAAGGCAAACTTGTCAAAGGAACGCGCGTCTTGATCCCTCGAGCCAAGATCGCTCGCGACGTTCTGCCCGCCGGACTGGAGCAGCAAGGCGCGCAAGTCGAGGTCGTCGAGGCCTACCAATCGACGCCCCCGTCCGAAGGAAAGAAGCGGCTTGAAATCATCCTAAACGAGCGTCCGCTCGATATGATTGTGTTTACCAGCTCCTCCACCGTGACCAACCTGGTCGCTATGGCCGACACAGGTGCGCTGGCAGACGCTGTAAAGCGCTGTGCGATCGCTGCGATCGGCCCAATTACGAAGCAGACGGCAGAAAACTGCGGTCTTGCCGTTCATGTCCAGCCGGCCCAGTACACCATCCCCGCGCTGGTGGATGCCATCGCCGCCTTCTACGGAAAGTAGCTAGCGGCTTGGTGGAAGCAGCTCGGCGAGAGCTCTGCTTTCCCGATCTCGTCGGATCCGAGCTCTTTCACTGTTCGAAACTCATCAATCCTTAAACAGCCCGTCGAAAGCCGACTTCACCTGGTCGTTCGAAGGTTTGGAGGTTCCTCCGGCAGTCCGTGTGCCAGGCGCAAAGTAGTCGCAGTAGTTGGCCCGCTCTTTGTCATTGACCCACTCGGCCTGAGTTTCACGACACTGATTATGATATTGCCGGTCGTAAAACCGGCAGTTCTTACAGGCGTGCAGGTCGCTCGAGCACTTGGGACAACTGTCGGCCCGCAGTACCTTTCGTTCGCCGGAGATCTCTGCGACTTCTGCTCCACACTTCCAACAGATCATCGGCTTTCTCCCATTGATTCGGTGTCACAGGCGGACCCGCGCGAGCGCACCGCACATCTGGGAGCGGCTTGCTGCCCAAGGGCCGCCGGCCCGGATGTCCCAGGTCGAACCACGGCCATTTGAAGCACTGGCCTGCGGCAATATAAACGCGGGCCAGGCACGAAACCCGCTGTGCGACGGCGTGTCCGCGCTCCCTTCACTCTGCTTTTTCCTGCAGCCGCTTCAGCACCTCTTCCAGGCGTTTGAGTTCTTCACCGTACCCTTGCCAGTTCCCTTGGCGCAGCGCGCTCTGCGCTCTCTCATAGTGCGCGCTGGCTTCCTCTATCAAAGCTTTCAACGAAAGACCGGCCGTTTGCTGGCTCGGCTGGGGTGCGGCAATCGAGGTGGGCGTACCCACGGGTGCGCCGCCGAAGATTCGCCCAAGTGAAAGCTCAAGCGTTTCTTCCATCGCGATGTTGTTACCGTAGGCGACGATGATGCGTTTGAGCTCGGGCAAGCTCCCTTCTTGAGAAGAAGCGAGGTACAGGGGTTGAATATAAAGAACCGAATCCTGGACCGGAATTACCAGCAAGCTGCCGCGAAGGACCCTCGATCCGCTGCGATCCCACAGGGTGAGCTGCTGAGAGATGCGGGCATCCTGGTTCACCCGGCTCACGATCTGTGACGGCCCGTATACGAGGCGTTGCTTGGGGAAGTTGTAGACCACCAACTGACCATAGTTCGGTTCGTCACAGCGCGCCGCCATCCAGGCAATCATGTTCTCGCGCCGTGCGGGCGCGAAGGGTGACATGAGGATGAACTCCTCTCGATCGCTCGTCCCGCTCAGTTTCATGACGGTGTAGTAGGGCTCGAGCGGAGTGTCCCCCTCCGCCGTTGTTGCCGCCGTTGGAATGCGCCAAAGATCCTCTTTGTTGTAAAACACCTGCGGATCGGTCATATGGTAAGTCGCATAGATATTCGCTTGGATTCGAAACAGGTCCTCCGGGTAGCGGATGTGCCGGCGCAGATCGGCTGGCATTGCGTCCAGCGGCTGAAAAACGCCGGGATAGATTTTGGCGTAGGCCAGGATGATGGGATCCTTCGGATCGCTGATGAAAAACCGGATCGTTCCGTTGTAGGCATCGACAGTCACTTTCACCGAATTCCGAATATAGTTTCCCAGCCGCGCGGTTGGCCGGGAATAGGGGAAGTAGCGGCTCGAAGTGTAGCCGTCCATCATCCAGAATAGGCGTCCATCCTCCGACACGACCATGTAGGGGTCTTCGTCGAACGTGAGGAAAGGCGCCGCCTTGGTGAGCCGTCCGGGAATGGAGCGCTCGAACATCAACCGGCTTTCGGGTGTAATGGCGGCCGATAGGACGATCTTGGGTTCCCTGAATCGGAAACTGAACAACAGCTTGCGCCACAATCCCTGCACCGGGATGCCCCCGCTGCCGCTGTATTCCGTGTAGACATTCTCGTCGCCAGACGGATAGTCAAACTCCTTCTCGCGCGTCTTGACGAAGCAATAGGAGTTGGTTTTTTCGCCATAGTAGATCTGGGGACGCTTCACCTGAATGCTGCTGGTGGCGACGGGAGGAATATCCTTCACAAGAAATTCGGGCAATCCTTCTTTGCTGATCTGATTGACGGGTCCCAGGCACAAGCCATAGCCGTGGGTGTAGGTCAGGTGTTCGTTGATCCAGGTGCGGCTGGGAAGGCGCTCTGAGGAGAGTTCGCGAGGCGAAAGGCTTACCTGGCGCGACTTGCCGTCGATCAAGTAGCGGTCGTTGTCGACGTCCACGAAATCATAGTAGGTGCGGATCACCTGAAGCTGGCTGTAGGTGCGAAGCAAAGGCCGGTGATCCCACAACCGAATGTTCTGGAGGGTTAATTCGTTCTTCTTGATCGCCTCTGCAGACAGGTTTTCCAGCGCTGGAAACTCCAACTCCTGCACCTGGTCGATGCCATAAGCCAGACGCGTGTACTTGATCTCTTGCGCGAGGTATGGCGTTTCCATGCTGATCTCGTTAGGTGCCACTTGAAAGCGCTGCGTCAGCTCGGGTATCGCTCTTCGTCCAATCAGCGACACCACCACCAACCCGCCGATGCCAATCCAAGCCAGACGATACTTCTGGCTGAAACCGCTTAGCAGCACTAAGAGCGCGGCAGCCGCACTCAGGTACATCAGAAGTTTCAGTGCCGGCATCTCCGCGTGAACATCGGCATAACTGGCGCCAGAGACGATGCCGCGGTCTGAGAAGAGCAGGTCGAACAGCTCCAGACGGTAGTGCACTCCCCACAACAGCAGAAACATCGCCGCCAGTGAGAACAGGTGCACGCGCGCCTTCCTGGCAAGTTCGGGACCACGCGGCGTAATCCACACCCCACCTTCCGCGAGATAGACCAGCAGCGAAGCCACAAACGAAAAAACGAGCAGCACCATGGCAAATGAGTAAAGAAATCGGTAGTAGGGCAGGGTGAAGAAGTAGAAGCCGATATCGCGGCCAAACAAAGGATCGGAAATACCGAACGGAACCGCGTTTTGTTGCCGAAGGTAGACATCCCATTGCCCCCCGCCCCACCTTCCGACGAGGTAAGCCAGCACCAGCGCGCCACCCAGTAAGATCCAACGCAGCCCCGATCGCAGCATGTCGAGCTGCGGTATTTCCACCAGGGTTTCGACAAACCGATGGGGCGTCTGACGGGCCAGACTCCGTGCCAGGAGCGAGTTGCCATAAACCCCAACGAAGAACAACGCGCCGAATGCGCCCGTGAGCCATACCTCAGCCCAGAAGCTGCGGGTGAACAGCACCGGATAACCCGTCTCTTTGAACCAAAGCCAATCGGTCCAGAATGTGACAATCGCATTCGAGAACGAAAACAGCAGGAGCAGGAGGAGCGGAATTAGGATTTGCCAATTCTTACGGATCACAGGAACCTCCACGAATCTGTCAAAAACGGACGAAGAGCATTATGCTGGCGCAGCAGCAGTCCACGAGCACGAGTCTCGCTCCAGCTGGCAGGCGTAAAGACCTGCGTGGTCGACGTTTCCTCGGAGGCCCGCCTATCGACTGCCTCTGAACTGAACCGGGCAAGCTCGACCCACGGAGCCTGGGTCTGCTTCCCGGTGGGCGTCAGTGCACCTGCTTCTCTTGCCCTCGCCAGTACTTCTCACGCAGGAGTTTCTTCTGAATCTTTCCCGTTCCCCCTTTGGGCAACGACTCGACGATGTCGATGCTGGCCGGAACCTTGTAACGCGCCAGGTTCGCCTTGCAATGCCGCCGCAGCGCTTCGGCTTCGCAAGCGTTTCCGTTCCTAAGCACCACAAAGGCCTTCGGCACTTCGCCCCATTTCTCGTCTGGGACTGCAATCACCGCACATTCCAGTACCGCCGGATGCGAATACAGCGCTTTCTCGACTTCGATCGAGGAGATGTTCTCCCCACCACGCAGGATGATATCCTTCTTTCGATCGACGATGAGAACATATCCTTCTTCGTCCATGGTTGCCATATCACCGGTGTGCAGCCAGCCATCGCGGATCGCCCGGGCAGTCTCCTCCGGCTGTTTCCAGTAACCCCTCATGACAATGTTGCCCCGAGCCACGATCTCGCCGACGGTTTGGCCGTCGCGCGGAACGTCTACGCCGTTCTCGTCGACCACGCGCACTTCCGTGCCTGGAAGCTCCAGGCCAGTCATCGCCGCCCTTCGGTAGAAAGCCTCGCCTTCCTCGCGCAGGTGGCTTTTCAGGAGAGCGACCGTCAACACCGGCGAGGTCTCGGTTAGCCCGTAACCACACGACACGTCGCAGCCGATGCGCTCTTTAAGCTCTCTCAGCAGCGCCTTCGGCATCGCGGAGCCGCCCATGTGAATCAAACGCAGACTGCTCAAGTCAAACTCGCGAACGGACGGTTCTTGCAGCAACAGCGTTGCCATCGTCGGCACCAGGTTAAACAGCGTTACTTTCTCTTGCTGGACGAGCTGCAAGAGGCGCTTCGGTTCGAACCGGCGCAGCATCACGTGAGTTCCTCCCGCAGCGGTAATGGCGTGGGTGGCACCCCAGCCATTAGCATGAAAGAGCGGGATGGTGTGGAGTTGCACCTCGGCGTCGCCCGTTTGCAGCGCCCACATGACACTCGTGGCGTGCAGGAACAAATTGCGGTGAGTCAGCATGACTCCTTTGGGTTGGGCAGTCGTGCCGCTGGTGTAGAAAAGCTCAGCCACGTCGTTCTCGTCTACGACCGTAGTGTGACCCGTGGCTGAACTCGCGTCTGCCAGAAACCTCTCGTAGTTCCGGTCGCTCAGCCAGGGCTTGCCTGGCTCTGCGTCGAGAACGACAAATAAAGGTTCTCGCTGCAACTGTTCGCGAATGGAGTCGATGACAGGAAGAAACTCGGCTTCCAAAAAAAGGACCCGCGCCTCCGAATGGTCCAGAATGAAGCGAAAATCGCCGGCAGCCAGCCTTACGTTCAACGGCAGCAGGATCCCACCCGCCAAGGGGACGCCGTAGTAGGCTTCAAGCAGACGATGGCAGTTGTGCCCGAGATAAGCGACGACGAAACCTTTTCCGACTCCGCTGTCTGCCAATCCGTTCGACAGCCTCTGTACCCGCTCGCCAAACTCGGCATAGCTAAACCGGTGGTGGCCGCATACAACGCCCACCTTGCGTGGGTAAAGCTTTTCGGCGCGGCGCAAGAACATCAGCGGCGTCAATGGCACCAGCATGAGAAAGCCGTCTCCAAACCGACAAGGGCCAAGGATATCAGAGGCTCGTTGGTTCTGACGTGAAAAAAGCAGGCATCGTACGAGCCGTAGCCATCTGCATCCGACCACAAGAACTTCTATCGGTGCCACTGATTCCCGGCGTCGCCTGCCAGGAAAAGGCGGCTCTTCGTACCGGTCTCGCCAACCGAGTCGAGCGATTGTTCTGCCCGGAATCAGCGAAGAACACCTTTCTCCCGTCAAGCCACACACCCAGGCCTGACGGCTTGCGCGATCACTGGCGGTTTAGACATCTCTCTCGCAAGGGTGTGAACGGCTGACAGGACTGAAATATCGGGCTCTCCTCTCCCTAACGTGGGAAGGGCGTGACTTGCTGGAATGCTGCAGGTCTCCTCTGTTTCGGGCGGGCCGATGCATTGAGGGGTCGCATCCCTGGGGTGGCGAACCGTTTGCTCTCTGGGGCGGTGAAGAATGTATCTGGAAAATAGGGAACAACCGCCGCAATCGAGAGAAACGCCATAGGAGCAAAACCATGAAAAGGAGACTGCCTCTAGCAACACTGCTGTTCCTTTCGTTTTGTTTCCTGGTCCGGAGCTGGAGGCAGCGGGCAAACGAGAAGTTCACAATGCCACGCCCGAGCAACTGTCCCATCGGCTCCCTGGAAGGAGAGTGTCACTCGTCCTCAAAGACTCCAGCGAGCTTCAAGCACAGGTCGAGCGCGTGCAGCGAGGTCTTCTCGAAGTCGTCGTTCGCAAAACGAAAAACCGCTCGCGATTCATGCCAAAAAGTCGAGCCGTCGTGCCCATAGTCGAAGTCGATGCGATTCGCTACACCGAACGCCGCGGGAACTTGGAGACGATTCTGCCGGCGGCCGCAGGTGGCGTCGGAACCACCGCTGGGCTCAGCAGGCTTCTCTTCGCCGACCGGCCCAATGGCGCCGGAAGCATTGCGGCCACAGTGGGAGCCGTTGTGGCTGGCATGGCAGGAGCCGCATTTCTTGGGAAGCATCTGGACGAAGTCGTGGTCGAACTGCGGATCGTCACCCCAGCCCCGTAAGCCGCGGCAGTCCAAGAGCCACCGCTCCAATCTTGCGCGCCTTTTTTTGCTGATCGCCACTCCGATCTGTCCTAGAATCGAAAGTTGAGGGGCCTCGCTGTGTGGCTCACGTATGTCCAAAAGCTCTTTGATGTTTAGGCTGTTCCACAGGCGTTCCCAATGTGGCTGCAATCGCCAATCGATTCTCTGAATCCCCGTTTACCTTGAGTTAACGCAACTACAACCGATCTGCCTTCGAGTCCCGCGCTTGCCTCTTGCTCGAGGCGCCCAACATTGAAACCCTCACAGTTACGCTTGCTGGTTCCACACGCCTAGTAGTCGTGAGATTCGAAGTGTCCAAACTCCAGACACGGCCTAAACCTAAAAGCTGCGCGGGTGAAGCACTCACCTGCTTCACTCTGAAGTTTGTACATTTCAAATCTCGCGACTACAGGGCCTATGTTGGCAAGCCGGAGGCTTGCTAGCCATTAGCCGGTGGTCGAGCGTTAGCGACACCACCGGTTCTGAAGTCATCGCGAGCAGCACCCTGAAAGGGTGCCAGCCGACGTTTTCGTCTAGCGCATCTCATCGATCAATGTCGGCCACGCTGCCACTCCAACCCCATCCGGGTCGTGCTTCTCTCTTGGTACAGACCACGTCTTGGCTCCAACCACGACCCGGCTCGTCACGGTCCCTTCAAGTCTCGTAAGTCCTTGAGTCGAGGTCGAGCCCTTGCTAACGCGCGGACTGCTGATTTGGCTCACTCGGCTGTTCAAGGGAGGGCTCACAACTTTGACGGGACCCCGGCTGGCTCGCAACGGAGGTGGCATTGTTCGATGACCTTTGCTCGACCACCGGCTAATGGCTAGCAAGCCTCTGGCTTGCCCGGCTCGTTTCTATGAATCGAGCCCTGAAGTTTCTACATTGCCTACGTGGCATGGGCAAGATGCCCATGCCACGTAGCACGGGCTCCCAGCCTGTGCCTAGCAAGCCTCCGGCTTGCTAGCGGCGGTCACAGACCGCCGCTACGATGCTTGACGAGATGTTTCGGCGGCTCTGCGAGCCGCCAAAACCCCGGAGCAAGGGCTTAGACTCCACGGGCCATATAGCGCCTGACCGCCGCCAACGCGTGGTCTACTTCGGAATGGAGGTTATAGAAATGCGGCGAAAAGCGCAGACCGCTGCGCTGGCCACCCGGGCGCGGAGCGCCGGCGATGTGGTCCTTTTCATACAGGGCTGCCGCCAGTTTCGGGATGTCGAGGTTGCCTGGTAAGAATGATACAACCGAGTGCGAGCGTGTGGGCTCGGTGCTTGTCCAGAGTTTCACTCCATCGATCTTCTGCAGTCCTTCGATCAAAGCCTGGCAGAGCTGCCTCGATCGTGCCTCGATCTGTTTTCTTCCAATCTTCGACTGGAACTTGAGCGCCTCGCCAAAGCCAATGATGGCGGGCTCGTCACGTTGGCCGAAGCTCTCGAAACTCTTGGAAATTCCAGTACTTCCCGGGAAGGCGCTGATGATACTAGGCCAGATGCGGCTGTGGGCCGTCTTGTTGATGTACAAGACCCCCACTTCCTTGGGCCCGCATGGCCACTTGTGGGCGCTGGCCGTGTAGAAGTCGGGCTGCATCTCTGCCAGATTCACATCGATCAATCCAAGCGACTGCGCCCCATCAACCAGCGTCAGCACGCCTTTTTCGCGGGCCATTCGGCAAAGCTCGCGAGCCGGCAGCAGATCTCCCACTGTGCTCGTCAGGTGCGTAAAGGCAAGCACGCGCGTTCTAGCGGTCAGCTGTTTCGCGACGGTATCCAGATAATAGGCGTCGCCTGGGTGCGGATTGATCTGCTCGATGATTTGGACTCCGAAACCAAAACGGCGCGACTTGCTCTTCCAGGCATCGAGGTTGCTGGGGTGATTATCCGAAAACAAGAGCACTTCCTCGCCTTCCTTCAGGTCAACACCACTGGACACGAGGTTGTTGCCCTCGCTGGTGTTGCGGGTTAGGACGATCTCGCCGGCAGTCACCCGCAAGAACTCGGCCAGTAGCTTCCGAGTCGCCTCTCGGCCCTCACCCAGTTTGATTCGGTTGGGAAAAGACGGGTCGCGATCCATGTCGCGCGTCAGGCGTTCCTGCGCTTCGACGACGGGAAGCGGCGTGGGACAGAGGTTGGCAGCGTTCATGACGCCCAGTCCTGGAGGCATCAGAAACTGCTCGCGCACCGATTCCCAAAACGCTTCATTGGGATTCGAAGGCGTCACGGGCAACGGTTTGGCTTCGGCTGAGGCCGACCCTGCCCCGGGAACCCAGGCCGCGGCTCCGGCAACGGCTAGTGATCGGGCAAAAGCTCTCCGAGAGAAGCGCAGTTCTCCTCCAAGCGAGTGCTGGGACATAGCGACTCTCCTTGTCTCTGAACCTGGCTTGGGTGCTTCCAGTTTTCGGGGGTAGGAAGCGGTTAGCAGGCGCAACGTCCAGCTCAGGGCAACCGGAGCCACTGCTCTAAATATTGCAAACGGCCCTCGGACCTATTTCTCCTTCAGGCTGATGACCTTCAACGTGTCCGCTTCGAGTGTGCCCTCGGCCACAACGGCAATGTCTGCTTCCTTCTTGGTCTTCTCCGCGAGAGCTTTGGCTTTCTGGCTGCCTGCAGCATCGAACTTCGTGTACTTGCCGTTGGCGAAAATGCCGAAGCCACTCGCCGCACAGTGATCCATAAGAGCGCATTCCTTGCTGTGCTTCGCAGCGGCGACGGCGTCCTTCACTTCGCCAGCGCACATCTGGTCGATCAGGTGTCCGGTCAATGTGACTTTCTTGCTTTCGGCGATGCCGGCAGACTGCCCGCCAACGGCGGCTAGCAACAAGGCAAAGATGATGATCGTCGAGATTTTGTTCATTTTCGTCTCCTTATGTTAGCGGTGAGTATGACAGAGGACCCGCATCATAGGAAGCGGGGCGCGAAACGTCAAGCTGCGATCAGACTCAGCAGCAGAAAGAGCACCCAATTCTGCGTCGCTGAATAGCGGCTGCAGAAGTCAAGGCGCCAGCCTAGTATTACTTTGTTAAGTCTCTTCGGGTGGCGCATACATCGTGCTTTTTGCAATGTATGCGTACCGTACGCACACATGACAAACTGCGCCATGTGTGCGCCACCCAAAGTATCGGGACAAGACTTTAACATAGTAATACTAGAGAGCTGCTCATCAGGGCTGCTGGATTCCCGCCCACGCGGGAATGACGATCATCACGCGGTTTGACCGTCATGCCCGCGAAAAGGGCATCCAGCCCCCGATGTTGGAATTGCGAAATCTCCCACCACCGTCTGAGTGCTCTCAGCGCAAAAGAGCGTCCTGCACGGGCATATGGAATGCTGGTTTGTCGGCTCGAATGCTTCATCTCCCCCAATCAAATCCCAGGGCCGGGTGGCGCCTGGACCTGAATGACGACGGCTTCCCCCGGAAGCTGTGAAAAAATTATTGGAAAAAGTCTTGACTAGCGATATCGCTATGATATACTGTCTCCCTCCTGGAATTCCTACCGGAGGAGACCGTCATGGGCCACCAGTCCAAAGTGCAGGTGATCGAACGCGGAGGCATCCAGCGCCAGT
>Ga0194132_10007353_pt1 | contig 16470 bp, 12 predicted proteins | sample TA2KigOf80mmetaG_FD_148612 | JGI IMG/M metagenome (GOLD analysis project Ga0194132, IMG submission 148612) | Freshwater microbial communities from Lake Tanganyika, Tanzania - TA2015054 Kigoma Offshore 80m | ecosystem: Environmental > Aquatic > Freshwater > Lake | place: Tanzania: Lake...
ACCGTTCGACCGTGGTCGGGACCTCATCCGGGTGCGAAAATCGTTGCGGACCACCCTTCGCGGGGGTACTTTGTGGCCGCACGGCCGATTTGCGTTTCCAGAGGCGTTCATCTGGGAAAGATCGGACTGATGAGTTGGAGTGCGGGCTTGGCGAGGGACTCGAAGTTCCTCTGCGTGATCCGAATGAACTCGTGACACCGGTATGACAGGCTCAGCATCCACATCGCTGCATAGACACTTACGGCGAGCGAAATCCAAGTCAAATAGCTGTCGCTGCGGTAATAAGCTCCTATGGCAACTGCCACGTTGATTGCCGGCAGATCCAACGACCTGAGAGAGTTCTTCCTGAGCATTTGGGCCTGCTCGCACCAAAGATCGCAGTCTTCGGACAGCTGCCGAATGCTCCCTTCTTGGGTGGCAAGTTGCTCTTCCACTACGTAGCCCTCTACCGCCGAACTTGGAATTAGTTTGCGCGAGCAGACCACCTACTCATTGCGCGGCGCGCAAACTAACACGGACTGAACTTTACACGGGCGTCGTGCGTATCTCAAGGTCCGAAGGGTAGTTCGACACACAAAGTTCGCATTCTCAACCTCTGGGGCTATCGGGACGTGGAATCCGGGTTCGTTTGCTGGTCGAGCGCTCCTGCGGTCGATGCGCCGCGCTGCTGCCGATAGCGAAGCCCGCGCGGGTGCGTGGGAAGAAGCCGCACGACCCGGGGTTCGACGTGCGCGAGGCGCTGTACTTCGCGACGGGTGTGGACCTAACGGCGATCGAAGGGATCGACGTAATTCATGCGCTGACGCTGGTGAGCGAGTTGGGCACGGACTTCACCAAGTGGCCGACGGTGAAGCACTTCACCAGTTGGCTGGGGCTGTGCCCGAACTTCCGGAAGACGGGCGGGAAGGTGCAGTCGAGCCGGACCCGGTTGGGGAAGAACCGGGCGGCGGGGGCGCTGCGGCTGGCGGTGTGGGGGCTGATGCGGAGCACGGCTACATGGGGACGTACCTGCGTCGCCAGCGCGGGCGGCTGGGCGCGCCGAAGGCGATCTCGGCGACGGCGCACAAGCTGGCGCGTGTGGTGTACGCGCTGATGCATCACGGGGTGGGGTACGTGAAGCAGAGTCAGGAGGCGTTCGCGGAGCACACGCGGGCGAAGGTGTAGAAGTCGTTCCACCGGCGGGCGAAGGAGTTGGGGTACGCGGTGACAAAGATCGACACGCCACCGCCCGCGCCCAAGCCGGGGTCGGAAGTGGCCGTCACATGAGACCGGGAAAACGCCGAACCGAAAGGGGGTTGCAGATGAGTTGACGCCACGACCGACCACCAACAAGACCGCCCGCGCGTGCGGCCCGCGTCGGAGGTACGCGCCCGCGCAGACTCAGCCCGACCTACGATCCGTCAACCTCAGAGGAAGTTCCTGGGGCGGCGTCTGGGACCGCCCCCGCTGGCGCATGATCCCGTCCGGCCCAGCCTGTGTCAGCCGCCCCCGCCGACGGCGGACTGCTGCAGCCAGTCGTCCAGCCAGTCCTCGTACCAGCGGAAGAAGCCACGCAGCTCGTCGTGGGCCCATTTGTTGTCTAGGTCTGAACTCGGGCATGCGGGGGTCCAGCCGCAATTGTGGGGTCCGTAACCCCACACCATCCCGCGGTCCTCGCCGGTGATCACCAGGTAGGCCCAGTTGTAGCCGTCGGGCTCTGCCAGGCACAAGACGCCCGGCCATGCCTGATCCGACTCCTGATCCAACTCTGCGCTCCGCTCGTCGTAAAAGCGGTCCGGGTCTTCACGGTACTGACGGACCGAGAAGGGGAATGGCGTGCCCAGGTCGAGGGACGGCGATCGGTCGACCGCGTCGGCGAGGCGGAACAAGCCCTCCCCCGGCCCCAGCCCGCCGTCGCCGACTTCGCGGAGGAACAGGCGGTACTCGTCGGGGAGTGTCACGCGGTATTCGGCCTCGAAGGCGAGCAACTCAGCCTCGGTTAGCGCGGGATTCAGTTGGAGCGGGCTCTCGATGTGAGGCTTACCGAGCCGACGAAGCATCGCGGGGTCGTGGGGGGCGGCCTCGACCGGGATTCGGGCGACCTTGGCCTGGATGCGGGCCAGCACCAGCCGGGGCGATGGGACAAGCTCGTCTGGCATCATCCGCTTCTCCGCCTCCGCCGCCGAACGTCTCCACGCTCTCGTGGCCGAGCAGTTCTTGGAAGGTACGCCCGCGTTAGCCCTTGCGCCATGTGAGGTCGGCTTTGTCGCCGTGCTTGGCGTGCTTCGGGTCGAGGGCGCGCAGTTCCAGCTTCACGCCCTTCTCGGTGAAGTGCGCGTCCACCCAGCCGCTCACCTCGGTCTTGTTGAACGGGTAGCCGATGGCGGGCAGGTTGATCAGATGCACGCCGTCGCGCTCGGCCAGCCGCCACGTGTGCGTGTGCCCGAACACGAACGCCTTCACCCACGCCCGGTCCTTCAGCAGCGGCCAGAAGTCGGCCGTGTCCGCGATGCCGTTGGCCTTGCCGCCCTTGGGCGCGTCGAACTGCAACGGGTGGTGTACGCACACCACCGCGGGCTGGGTCTTGCGCGCGTCCAGCTCTTTCGCGAGCCACTTGAGTTGGTCCGCGCCCAAGATGCCGCCGACGGTGTTCTTCGGGTCGAACGAGTCGAGCACGAACAGGTTCGCGCGGCCCAGTTCGACCACGGTGACGTGCTTCCCCTCGACGGGCTTGTCCTTCGGGCGGAACCCGTTCAGCCCCTCGGCGAAGCGCGTGAAGTTGTCGTGGTTGCCCAACCCCAAGTGCAGCGGGACGCCGGCCGCGCGGACCGGCTCGACGAGCGACGCGAACAACTTGTACTCGGCGGCGGTGCCGGTCTTGTGGGCGAGGTCGCCGTTGACGACGGCGCACGCCGGCCGCGGGGCCAGTTTCGCCACCTCCGCGACGACCGCCTTCAGGCGCTCGGCCATCACACAATCCTTGTCCTTCGCCTCGGCCGTTTCGCCGATGTGGGAGTCGGACAGGAAGGCGACGCGGTGCGGGTCGGCGTCGGGTTCGGGCGCGGCGAGAAGATTCGCGCGGGGGACGAGAACCGCGGTCGCGGCGGCGAGCACGGCGCGCCGCGTGGGGGGGAGCGTGACGGGCACGGGGCACCTCGCGGACCGGATTCGGGCGACGGAACCAGTTTAGAGACGGGCACGCGCGCGGTGCGTTGTCCGCGCGAGTTTTCTGTTCTACGGTTCACGACGACGTTCGCTCCAGCCCGAAAAGGTCTCCATGTCCGCAACGCTCCTCGCCCGGCCGCCGCAAGCGGGCCGGTCCGCACTCGCCGCGCTCGGCAAGGTCGTTGTCACGGACCTCGACCGCGTGGACACGTACCCGACCCTGTCCGAGACGACGGTGCGCGTACTGGAGATGGTGAACAAGGCCGACGTGTCGGTGGCGGAGGTAGCGCGGATCGTGCGCAACGACGGCGTCATCGCCGCCGCGGTGCTGCGCGCGGCCAACAGTTGCGCGATCCGCGGCGCGCGGGTGATCGAAGAGGTGCAGCAGGCCGTTCTGCGGATGGGCCTTCAGGAGTGCTGCAAACTGCTCAGCACGATGGGCGTGAAGAACGTGTACAACCGGTGCGGGGCCGTAGTGCAGGAGCGGTGCGACGCGATCCTGCGGCACGCACTGTTCGTGGCCCGGCTCGCGTCGGGGATCAGCAAGGAGTCGGGGGTGTCGTCGTCCGGGGTGGCGTTCACCGCGGGCCTGCTCCACGACATCGGGCGTGTGGTCGCCGCGGTCAAGTGCCCGGACGTGCCGGGGTTGGGCGCGCTGCTGACCGGGGACGAGGCCGAGGACGTGCTCGCGGTCGAGCGCGCGCACTTGGGCACCGACCACAGCACCATCGGCGCGGACTTCGCGACCCGCAACAAGCTGCCCGCGAGCCTCGTGGCGGTCATTCTGAACCACCACCGCCCCGGTGACGAGGGCGCGCACCGCGAACTGGTGGCGCTGGTCGCGGTGGCCGAGCGGATCGCGAACCACGTCCACCGGAACCACAACATCACCGGGTACAACCTCGTGACGTGCCCGCACTTCCCGGTGCTCTCGCGCGGGTGGCCCGCGGCCCGCGCCTCCGCGTTCCAGAAGGCGCTGTCGAACGCCGTCGTCACCGCCATGCGCGAAACCCGCTCCATGCTGAAAGCGTGCGAATAACGGGCGCGAAAGTCGTAACGTCGAAGTCCGTCCGCGCAGGTGGGCTTCGACGTTACGACCTTCGACGTTACGACCTTCGACTATTCAGATGAGCTGCTTGATCGGGTCCGCGCCTTCGACGCCGACCAACTTCTGGTCGAGGCCGCCGTAGAAGTACGACAGCTTGTTCGGGTCGAGGCCCATCTGGTGCAGCACGGTGGCGTGCAGGTTCTTGACGTGGAGCCGGTCTTCGACGGCGTTGTTGCCCAGTTCGTCCGTCTTCCCGACGCTGACGCCGGTCTTGATGCCGCCACCGGCCATCCACGACGTGAACCCGTAGGCGTTGTGGTCGCGGCCGGTGCCCTGCGCGTACTCGGCCGTCGGCTGGCGACCGAACTCGCCGCTCCAGATGACGACGGTGCTGTCGAGCAGCCCGCGCCGCTTCAGGTCTTTGAGCAACCCGGCGATGGGCTTGTCGGTGTTGCCGGCGTGCAGCGTGTGGTTCTTCACCAAGTCGCCGTGGGCGTCCCAGTTGTGGTCGTTGTGGTTGCCGCCGGAGTAAATCTGGATGAAGCGGACGCCGCGCTCGACGAGCCGGCGCGCGAGCAGGCACTTGCGGCCGAAGTCGTCCGTCTTCTTGTCGTCGATGCCGTACAGCGCCTTGGTTTCCGCGGTTTCCTTCGAGAAGTCGACCGCTTCCGGGGCGTGTTCCTGCATCTTGTACGCCAGTTCGTAGCTGGCGATACGGGCCGTCAATTCGCTGTTGTCGGCGCGCGTCGCGAGGTGCTCTTGGTTTTTCTCCTTGAGCCGGTCGAGCAGCTCGCGCTGTTGCTCGCGCGTGGTACCGGGCGGGAGCGCGAGGTCGTGAATCGGCGTCTTGTCGGCGCGCAGTTGCACGCCCTGATACGCGGCCGGCATGTACCCGCTGGACCAGTTCTTCGGCCCGTTGATCGGCCCGCCGCTGTTGTCGAGCATCACGACGAAGCCCGGCAGGTTCTCGTTCACGCTGCCGAGGCCGTAGGTGACCCACGAGCCGAGGCACGGGCTGCCGCTGAGGAGCCGCCCGCTGTTCATCATCAGCAGGCCGGAGCCGTGGATGGGCGACTCCGCGTACATGCTGTGGAGGAAGGCGATGTCGTCCACGCACGAGCCGACGTGCGGGAACAGGTCGGAGACGCGCTTGCCGCACTGCCCGTAGTTCTTGAACGCGAACTTGGGCCCGACGACGCGGCCCTTGTTCTTGTGCCCGCCGCGGCCGAACGTCTTCACGTCGATGGTCTTGCCGTCGAGCTTCGCCAGTTCGGGCTTCTCGTCGAAGGTATCGACCTGACTCGGCCCGCCGTACATGAACAGGAAGATGACCGCCTTGGCCTTCGCCGGGAACATCGGCTTCTTGGGGGCCATCGGGTTGGTGAACTGTGTGGCGACCTTCGGGGCGTCGGCCGCGCGCGTGTCGGGCGCGAGGCCCATCCCCGCGAGGCCGAGCGCGCCGAACCCGGCCCCGGCTTCCCACAGGAACTCGCGCCGCGTGCGGCGGCAGAACTGGCGGTCGGTGTGATCGGTCATGGCAGGAAGCCTCAGTTGGTGGGGTTAGCGGGCGGGGCAAGGGCGGCGCGGAAGGTGCCGAGTGTGTCGGCCGAGTACGCCGACGGTAGCAGCGCCGGAAGGCGCTCTTCGTCCGTGATGACGCGAACCGCGGCCGAGACGTCGTTCGGGACCGGGGCACCGAACCGGCTTTCGAGTGCGCCCAGAATCAACCGGTACAGTTGCACAACGTCGCGCTCGCGGAACAGCTTGGTGAGCATGGGCGTTTCGACCATTTTGCCCTCGGGTTTGAACAGCTTCTCGATCACCGCTTCGCTGAACCGCAGACTCGCCAGCACCGACGTTACGCCCAACGAATGGTCGCGCCGCCCGGCTTCTTCGACGCGGTCGATGGCGTCGTGGCACTGTTGCAGTACCACTTCCGGCGGACCGTCGATCTTCACGAGCGGCACCCACGGCGCGTGCCCGGGGTCGGTCAGCGGCAGGAAGTCGGCCGCGTTCAGCTCCCACAGGTTGACCACGCGCCAGCGCGCCCCGAGTTTCGATGAGCCACTTCCCGCCCTTGTCGTACCGGAACCGCATCGCGGCCTCACTTCGCGAGCGGGACCTTCGGCGCGACGAAGGTCGTGTCCTTGATCGTGCCCTGCGCGGCGGCGCGGTCGTTGAGGATCACGCCCCCGCCGATGATGGACGCCTTGATCGCGGTGTACGGGACGTCGCGCGGGCGCGATTTCGCCTCGTCCGGCGACGGGCCGGGGCCGGGGCGGATCACGTGGCACACCGCGTCGCCGAGCGTGGTGGCCCGGAGCCACTGGCCGGCGACGAGCACCGTGCGCCCGCCGTCGGCGCGCCGGGCGTTGACGAGTCGCAGGTAGTCGCCGGCGACGATGACGCTGTTCGTCACCACCGTCGCGCGCACGCTCGGGGCGACGATCACGCTGTTCTCCACGTTCGAGACGAGCACGTGCCCGCTGGCGAAGATTATCGAGTTCTTGACGTCGGTACGGGCCGTGGTGCCGGTGATGAGCACGTTGTCGCTCAGCGGTTTGCCCTTGTGTTCCGCGGTCACGTCGAGTTTCGTCAACTTGTCGAACTCGACCGGCAGCGGGCGGGGCTGTTGGTCCGCGGCCCGGAGCGCGCGCTCGAACACGACGCGCGCGGTGTCCCGCAGCAGCCGCTCGTCGTCCGCGCCGGGCCACTTCTGGGCCTTGACCGCGCGGGCCGCGGTGTCGAACGCGGCCTTGAGGTCGGGCGTGGGGTCGCCCTTGCCCGCGTCCTTCGGCACCGGCGCGGCGGCCCCCGGAAGGGCCGCGAGCGCCCCAAGTGCGAGCGCCGAGAGTACGAATCGCGTCACGTGTTCACTCCGGTCGGGGCGGGCGCGGTCACTTCACGAGCGGGAACTTGGGCGGCAGGTGGGTCGCTTCTTTCGTGAGCGTGAGTTTGGCCGCGGCCGGTTCGTTCAGGAAGATCGAGCCCTCGCCGCGGGTGGCCTGAATCGCGAAGTATTTCGCGCCCGCGACCGCGCCCTTCGGGTCGTCCGGGGACGGGTCGGTGCCGGGCGCGATCACGTGGCACACCGCGCCGTCGAGCGTGGTGGCGCGGATCCACTTGCCCGATACCAGCACGGACCCTTCGCCCCCGTTGGGCCGGCGGCGCGCGCTCAACAGCTTCAGGTTCTCGCCGGACACGATCACGCAGTTGTACGCGGTACTCACCCGCACACTCGGGGCGACGATCACGCAGTTCTCCACAATCGTCAGTTGCACGTGCCCGCTGGCGAAGATCACCGAGTCGCGGGCGGACCCGCGCGCCACGGTGCCGGCGATGAGGAAGTTGTTGTTCAGCGGGTTGCCCGCGTACTCGCCGGCCACGTTCAGTTTGGTCAACTTCTCGTAATCGACCGGCAGCGCGCGCGGCTTCAGAGCCGCGGCCTTGAGCGCCCGCTCGAACACCACGCGCGCGGTATTCTTCAGCAACCGCTCGTCTTCCTCACCGGGCCACTTCTCGGCCTTGACCGCGCGGGCCGCGGTGTCGAACGCGACCTTGAGGTCGGGCGTGGGGTCGGGCTTGCTGGCGTCCTTCGGCACCGGCGCGGCCGTACCGAGGCCGGCCGCGAGCGCCGCCGCGAGTGCACCGAGTGCGAGCCGGTTCATGGTCGCGTCCTCCGTTCCGTCATCGTACCAGCCGGGCGGTCAGTCGAGGTACACGAACTCGTTGGCGTTCAGGCACAACAGGCAGAACCGGGCCAGCGCCTGCGCGTCGGTCAGCTTGTGCTTGTCCTTCAACCGCTCGACGAACGCCGCGTCCGCTTTCACCTCGGCCGCGGGCGGCGTGCGGCCCGTCGTCAGGCGGATCGCCAACTTCACCTGCGCCGTCAGGTCGTTCGGCGCGTCCTTCTGGAGCCGCCGCGCGAACGCTTCGGCCTGTTCGTTGGCGAACTCGCCGTTGAGCAGGCCGAGGGATTGCGTGGGCACCGTGGTGACGTAGCGCACCGGGCAACTACTGTCCGGGTCCGGCTGGTCGAAGCCCACGAGGATCGGCACGCGCAGCGAGCGCTTGACGTGCGCGTACACGCTCCGCCGGTTGCCCTCTTCCGGCGGCGACGTGGGCCAGCCCTGCCCCGGCACGGACTGGCCGGCGAGCACCTCGCGCGGGATCTTCGGGTAGGTGCTCGGCCCGAACTGCTTCAGGTTCAGCGAGCCGCTCACGGTCAGGATCGAGTCGCGGACCTCTTCGCCCGAAAGCCGGCGCATGTTGAACCGCCACAGGAGCGCGTTCGACGGGTCGGCCTTCAGGTTCGCGTCGTCGCCGGCGCTCGAAAGCTGGTAGGTGGCCGACAGCATGATGAGCTTGTGGAACCGCTTCAGCTTCCAGTCGCCGGCCATGAAGTCGGACGCGAGCCAGTCCAACAACTCCGGGTGCGTGGGCTGTTCGCCGAGCTTGCCGAAGTCGTTCGCGGTGGGCACGATGCCGCGGCCGAAGTGGTACTGCCACACGCGGTTCACGAACACGCGCGCGGTGAACGGGTTCTTCTCGGACGCGATCCAGTCCGCCAACACCGTGCGCCGGCCGCTGGCCTTCGCGCCGGGTTGCGGCGCGGGGATCACCGGGTCCGGCAGGCCGAGTACTTCGGGGAACCCCGGCTTCACCTCTTTGCCCTTCGCGTGCGGGCTGCCGCGCACGAGAATGTGGGTCGGTGACGGGTTCCGGTCGCAGTTGTTCACCGACAGCGCGAGTTGCTGGCCCGGCGGGGCCGGCTTCTTGCTCAGTTCCGCGCGCTCGGCCTTCATCGCGTTGTAGTCGTCCTTCTGCTTCCCTTTCAGCAGCGGGATCACCTTCTTGTCCACCACTTGCGGCCGGTCGATGCCCTCCGCGGCGCGCTGGTCTTCGGCCGGCAGTGTCTTGATGATCTCGTCTTCAATCGCCTCCATCATCTTCTTCAGTACCGCGACGCGGGCCTCGCGCTTCTTCAGGTCGGCCTCGTACACCTGCCGCTGGTCGGGCGGGGTGATGTCGCTGAGGCTGTTGGCCGAGCGCACGTTGCGGTCGTTCGAGTACGGCTTCACGTCGCGGATGAACGCGACCAACTTGTAGTAGTCCGCGGCCGGGATCGGGTCGGCCTTGTGGTCGTGGCACCGGGCGCAGTTGAACGTGGTGGCGAGGAACCCCTGCCCGATGGTGGAGACGATGTCGTCGTACCCGTCGAACACCGCGAGCTGCGGGTCCGCGGGCTCGTCGTCCCAGATGCCCAGCCGGTAGAACCCGGTGGCGATCACCGCGTCCGGGTTGTGGCCCGGCATCTCGTCGCCGGCGATCTGTTCCTTGATGAACTGCGTGTACGGCTTGTCGGCGTTGAAGCTCTTGATGACGTAGTCGCGGTAGCGGTAGGCGTAGGGCTTGGGGCCGTCGCGCTCGTACCCGTTGGTCTCGCCGAACCGCACCACGTCGAGCCAGTGCCGGCCCCATTTCTCGCCGTACTGCGGCGACGCGAGCAGCTTGTCGAGCAGTTTCTCGTAGGCGTCGGCGTCCGTGCTGTTCACGAACGCATCGACCTCTTCGGGCGTGGGCGGCAGGCCCGTCAGGTCGTAAGTGGCGCGGCGGATCAGCGCGGCCTTCGTCGCGGGCGCGACCGGCTTCAGGTTCTTCGCTTCGAGTTTGGCGAGGACGAACGCATCAATCGGGTTCTTCACCCACTCTTTCGCCTTCACCCCGGGCGCGGGCGGGTTCTTCACGGGCTGGTATGCCCAGTACCGCTTCCCGTCTTGCCCGCCCTTCGGCGGGGGCTTCACGCCGCCGCCGCCGATGCGGTCGTCCGAAACCGGCAGCCCGTCCTTCACCCACTTCTCCAACGTGGCGATGTCCTTATCGGACATCTTCCCCTTCGGGGGCATCTTGTGGTTCTCGTCCTTGTAGTGGATGAACCTGAGGAGCAGGCTGTCGGCGGGCTTGGCGAGATTGACGACCGGGCCGGTTTCGCCGCCGTCGAGGGTGCCCTTGCGCGTGGACAGGTCGAGGCCGCCCTTGAGTTTGCCCGGCTCGTCCCCGTGGCACTTGAGGCAGTTCTGTGTGAGAACGGGCAGCACGTCCTTCTTGAAGAACTCGACCTGCGCCGCAGAGAACTTGGGCGCGGGTTCGGGCTTCTTGTCGTCGTTCGCGCGCGAGCGCACGCCCGGCGCGACGGCGAACAGCCCAACGGCAAGCGCGGCGAGTGCGAGGCAGCGTGTGGTCATGGGAATCCTCAAGGCGAGCGGGGGGCGTCAGCCCCCTGATGCGTCAACGATTCAATAAGGCTCATTCTACTCGCTTCAGTATCAGGGGGCTGACGCCCCCGCTCGCCACGGGTCACGGCGATTCCACCGTGACCGCCATGACGATGGGCGCGCTGCGGTCGGTGCCCTTCACGAACTCGATCGTCTTCACCACCGCGTCCGGGCGCTTCGGGTTGACGCTCAGGTAGCGCAGTTGCTGCGTGCGCAGCGCGAAAGCGAACTTCGAGCCGGGCACGTCCACACGGCGGATGTAGTCCGCGAAGTGGACGCCGTTGCGCAGCTCGTGGTCCTCCGTCTTCCCGTCGTCGTAGGTGATGCGGACGATCATCGACAGCGTCTTCTGCGCAGTCGCGGGGTCGAGCGCGCCCCACCCGCTCACGCCGCTCAGTAGGTGGATCGCTTTCGCCTTGCCGTTGAACGGTAGGCTCACGCTCTTCGGCATCAGCGGCGGAATCTTCCCCTGCGGGCCGTTGAGCATGATCGCGTTCTTCACGGTGTCCTTCGCCGGGTCGACCAGCACGAACGGCACACCCTCGAACACCTTCGGCTTCCAGTCGGGGAAGATCATCCGCTCCGTCGTGCCGCCGGCGTCGAAGAACATGTCCTTCGTGCTGACGACGGTCGCGACCTTGCTCAGTTCCAGCGGAACGAACTTGCCCTTCTGCGACAAGAATTCCAGCAAATCCGCCAACTCGTTCGGCTTCATGATCTTCTCGAAGCCTTCGGGCATCAGCGACTTGTCCGTCTCCTTCATGCTCACGATGTCGCTCTTGGCGATGGCGTGTTTCTTGGCCTCCGCGTCGATAATCTCGGTCGTGGTGCCCGTTTGCGCGCCGAGGATACCGAGGATGGTGCGCTCGTCCGCGGTCGTGACGCGATACAGCTTGAAGTTCCCTTCGACGCTGCGCGACGGGTCGAGGATGGCAATCGCCAGTTCCTCGCGCGGGTGAACGCCGAAGCCGGTCAGGTCCGGGCCGATGGTCGTGCCCTCGGTGCCGTGCTTGTGGCACTTGGCGCAGTGGGCGACGAACATCTTCTTGCCGTTCTCGACGTTCCCGGCCTTGTGCAGCGCGGTTTTCAACTCCTCGATCACCTTCTGCCGGTCGGGGCTGGGCAGCCCGCCGCCCTGCGCCAGTAGCTTCTTCGCGCGATCCGCGAGGCCCGTATCCGGGTGCGACGCCAGCGCCGTGCGCTGGTCGAGCGCGAGCATGTCGAACCGCAGCGTGCCCTTCTCGACCGCATCAAGGAACGCCTTCGCGGAGTCGGTCTTGGCGAGCACGAGGCGCAGCGCCGCCGGCCGCGCGCTCGGCGGCAAGTCCTTCAGCTTCGCCACCACCGCGACGCCCACACCCTTTGCTTTAGATTGCGAAAGCGCCTCGAAGATTCCGTTCGCGAGTTCCGCCGACGATTCCGGCGTGACCGCCGCGAGCAACTTGTTGGCCGTGTCGTCGCTGTCCGGTTGGAACTCGATCACCTGTTGCGCCGCGCTGACGCGGTCGGCGTCCTTCGCCTTCGCATCGGCGAGTGTGGCGAACGCGGCCTTCGTGATCTCCGCGAGCTGCGCGTCGATCCCCTTCACGCCCCACGTGGACGCGAGCTTGAGCAACCGCCCGCGCGACGCGGCGGGGAGTTGGGCAAGAAGCAATCCGATGGCCTTCTCGCCTTCGGGCGTGAGCGCCGCGGTCTTGCCCGCGGGCCAACCGGCGGCGAACCCGGCGACGACTACCGCGCCGGACGCGCGCCCGGGTAGTCGGGAGAGAATCGCCGACAGGTTCTCGTCCCCGCCCTTGCTCGCGTAGGATTTTGCCGCGGCTTCGAGCATCGACTCGCCCGCGCTGGTGCCCGGCAGCTCAACCGCGTGAAACAGGAAGTACCGGTCGTGAGCGGTGGCGGCGGCGACGAGCGGCACCGCGAGACCCGGGGCCGAGTATCGTGCGGCATTGTGGTAGAACCCAGTGGTGTACTGACCGCCTTTATCGCACGCGGGCATCTCGCTCACGGCGAGAACGGCCGCGAGTTGGACACGCGCGTCGGCCTCGTTGGTGAACAACGTCGTCGGCAGGCTGAACAGTTTCTCCGTACGGGGCGCAGATTCGAGTGCCGTGCGGCGAACCGCGACCGACGGGTGCAGGACCGCGCGGAACACCGGGACCGCGGTCTTGTTGTCAGCGTCGTCAAACCGCACGAGCGCGGCATACGCGCGCAGCGCGTGAACCGCGCCCGCGTTCAGGCCGGTTTCGTCAACGGTCTTGTCTTCGATCAGCTTCGTGAGCGCGGGCACGACGTCGGCGTTGCCGCGATCCACGAGCAGCCGCTGCGCGTGGAGCCGCCACGTCATGTTCGGGTGTTTCAGCGCCGCGACCAACTCTTCCGGCTTCGCGCCCTTCAGCGTGAACGGCTTCTCGTCCTTCGCCTTCTTGTACACGACGCGATAGATGCGGCCGTGCGTCTTGTCGCGCAGTTCCGTTTCGTAGGCGTTGCCCTTGCCGTTCTTGAACCCGGCCGGCGTCGGGTTGTGCTGCACGATGAAGCTGTACCAGTCGATCACCCACATGTGCCCGTCCGGGCCGACCTGTGCATCGATGGGCGCGACCCACTCGTCGTCACTCGCCACGAGGTTCCAGCCGTAGTCGGCCTTGAAGCTCGTGCCATTTGGTTTGAGGGTCATGGTCGCGGTCAGGTGGCCGGTCGGCTCACTGATGAACGCCGTGCGGTTCCAGTACTCGCGCGGGTAGGTGCGCGCGGTGTAGATCGAGACGTTCGACGCGGCCGTGAACCCGCCGTGCCAGTCCACCTGCCGCACCTTGTCCGTGATCGGCTCGATGTGGTTGTCCGCCGCGATGTTCTGCAACACACTCGGCGACAGACCGCGAACCTTCTCGTAGTAGCGGTTCGGGATCGGCATGTGAACCAGCGGGCACCCGTTCGCGGTGCTGCCGAATAGCTCGCCCGATTCGTCGAAGCACAGCCCCCACGTGTTGTTGCTCGTGCTGCGCAGGAACTCCAGCTTCGTCACTTTGAGTGGCGAGTGGGGGGCTTCAGCCCCCTGTTCTCTTTCCACGCGGAAGCGGTAGAAGCCCTGCCGGAAGCTGTGGCGCTCGCCGCCGACGGTGCCGTTGAACCCGGCGTAGCCGACCGCGCCGTAGACCCAGTTATCGAACCCGTAGTGCAGGTTGCTCGGCCCGGCGTGGGTGTCGCCCGTGCTCCACCCGCGGAACAGCTCCTGCCGCACGTCGGCCTTGCCGTCGCCGTTGGTGTCCTTGAGAAACAGCGTGACCGGGGCTTGGTGGACGATCAACCCGCCGGCGTAGGGGAGCACGCTGGTGGCGATGCTGAGCTTGTCCGCGAACGTCGTCACCTTGTCGCACTTGCCGTCGCCGTCGGTGTCTTCGCACAGCAGAATCTTGTCGTTGCCGCGCCCCGCGGGTTGCAGGTCGTTCGGGTAATCGACCGTCACCGACACGTACAACCGGCCCTGTTCGTCCCACGCCATCGCGAGCGGCTTGCCGCCCAACTCCTTCTCGGTCACGAAGACTTTCACCTCGAAGTCAACGGGCGTGACGATGTGTTTCAGGCTCTCTTCGACCGAAAGCGGCTTCTGCATCTTGGAGAGCGGCCCGCCCTTGCCGCCGCGCGCCGGGTAGAACGGCACCTTCGCGTCGACGTACTCGAACGGCTTCGCGTCCTTCGCGACCTTCGTGATCTCCGGCTTGCTGGTGTCGAGCGGTTCGACGTAGCTCCCCGCGAGGGCCGGGTCTTGGCCGCAGGCCCAGCGCACCCCGCGTTCGAGCAGGTTGTGGAACCCCGCGTGCCCCCACGTACGCTGGTCGTGCCCCCACGCGGTGTAGAAGACCTTCCCCTTGCCTTGTTCGCGCACCCACGTCCACGGCTCTTTCAGTTCGCCCTCGGCGCGCACTTCCAGAACCGTGCGGTCCTTGGGGTTGTGCTTGGTGTGAACGTAGGTCTCGTCCCAGCTCTTGAAGCTGGTGAAGCCCTTCATGATCGCGTGATCCGGCTTCACCACGTCCGTGCGGAACGTGCCGGTGCCGTGGCTACGGAACTGCGCGCCGACCATGTCGATGTACTTCGGCGAGTTGAGGAAGCAGTAACTCGCGCAGTGAACCGGCACGAAGCCTTTCCCGCTCTCCACGTACTCCAACAGCGCCTTCTCCTGCTCGGCGCTGATCTTGGTGTGGTTGGCGAAGATCATCAGCGCGTCGTACCCGCCGAGGGTCTTCGCGTTGAGATCATCGAGCTTGTCGGTGTAGGTCAGCTCGATGCCGCGCTTGGCGAACACCGGCTGGAGCTGCTTGAAGCGATCATTGGGCCGGTGCCCAGCGGTGTCGCCGAGGAACAGCACCTTGAGCTTCGCCGGCTCCGGCTCCGCGCCGAACGCCGCCGACGCGAACGCGACCGCGATCAGGGAGAGAACGAACCGCACGACTGCTCCACGGTGGAGATTTTCATCCGCAGATTTCGCAGATGGGCACAGATTGGAAGACAGAATACGTGGCACTCAATTCCAACTCGTTCCCTGTTTTGAAATCTGTGTCCGTCTGCGAAATCTGCGGATCAATCTTGTTTTCTCAAACGACATCGGGGGCCAGTGAGTCCGTCAGGTGCTGGATGATGCCGGCGACCGCGCCTTGGCGCTTGCTGGCCTTCGCCCGCACGATGTTGCACTCCGCGAACGACGGCGGCAGCGCCCGCGCGCGGGCCTTCGTTACGACTTCCTCGAACAAGCTGGCGTCGATCTCGAACAGCGGCGTGTGGATGAACACGGTCGCGGGGTTGAACAGGTTGATGACCGCCGCGACCGCGACCGCCACGAACCCGGCCACCTCGCGCAGCTCCGCGCGCAAATCGACCGCGCCCGACTTCGCCAGTTCGATGACCTCGTCCACGTCCACGGCGCGGCCGAGTTTCTGCGAAGCGTGCCACGCCAGCGCCGAATCGCTAGCGACCGTTTCGAGGCACCCGGTGTTGCCGCAACCGCACGTGCGCCCGCCGCTCGCGACCGCGGTGATGTGGCCGATCTCGCCGGCCAGCCCGGAGCGCCCCTTCAGCAGCCGCCCGCCGCTTATGATCCCCAATCCCACGCCCGCGCCAACGTCCAACAGCGCGAAATCGTCCATGCCCTTCGCCAACCCGTGGTGCCGCTCCGCGAGGCACAGGGCGTGCGACTCTTGCAGTAGCACGCACTCGACGCCGAGGCGCGCGGCGAGGTCGGCCGCGGGGCAGCGCCCGTTGGTGATGGGCACGTTGGGCGACAGCACGCCGCACCCGCGTCGGTAATCGACCAACCCCGGCAGGCTCAGGCCGAGGCCGAGCGTGCGGACGCGGGCCTTCGCCATCAGCCGCCGCACCGCGGCCTCCAGCGCGTTCAGCAACTTCGCGTAGGTCGGCGGCGTCGGGATCGCGTGCGCGCCGTCGTGCAACTCGCCGCCCAGCCCCGCGGACACGACCTCGCAGTGCCCCACATCGACTACGACGCCCAGTACCTGCGCGCGCTCGGTGGCGAGCCGCAGCCGCGGCGCGGGTCGGCCCCGCGCGAGTTCCGGCGCGTCGGCCTCTTCGAGCAGCCCGGCCCCGATGAGCGACGCGACCGCCTTCGACACGGTGGGCGCGCTCAGCCCGCTCTCGCGCACCACGTCGGCGCGCGACAGCGGCCCGCGGGCTTGCAGCACGCGCAGCACTTGGCGCTCGTTCAGCCTCCCAACCAGCGCCGGCCCGATGGTGGTGATCGCGGACATGCTGGAAAGGGTAGGCGACCCGCGACGATTTGTAAAGGAGATTTACTAAATGGAAGTTAGACACATTCCGCGCGGGCCAAATGGCCCCCCGCTTGTGGTTCGGGCCGCGGTCGCGATAATAGACTCGTTGCGCAATAGGTGTTGGTTCAGTCGCACTTCGGCCAGACGATCCTGTGTGGTCGTTACCCGTACATCCGGTTGTGGAGTCCGGCGACGTTCTTCATCATCACCGTGTGACGAC
>Ga0194132_10007355_pt1 | contig 16463 bp, 16 predicted proteins | sample TA2KigOf80mmetaG_FD_148612 | JGI IMG/M metagenome (GOLD analysis project Ga0194132, IMG submission 148612) | Freshwater microbial communities from Lake Tanganyika, Tanzania - TA2015054 Kigoma Offshore 80m | ecosystem: Environmental > Aquatic > Freshwater > Lake | place: Tanzania: Lake...
GCCGCGGTCAGCGCTAGCGCCCTCGCCGCGGCCCCGCCGACCCGCACCAGGCGCAGGTTGCCGCGGATGTAGCCATTTGAGGCGAGGCTGATCGCGGTCGCGAGCTGGCCCTGCACCACGACGGGCGCGCTCTCGCCGCGCCCGACCGAGTCGGGGCGCAGATCATCGGGCTCGACGTGGGCGAGGTCGTGGCGCCCGAGATAGGAGATCGCGACCTCGCGAAACACGTAGTCCAAGAGCGAGGTCGACATCTTGATCGCGTCGTTGCCGGTGACCGCGCCCGAGGGCTCGAAGCGGGTGAACGTGAACGCCTCGACGAACTCCTCGAGCGGCACGCCATATTGCAGACCGATCGAGATGGCGATGGCGAAGTTGTTCATCAGGCTGCGGAAGGCAGCGCCCTCCTTGTGCATGTCGATGAAGATCTCGCCGAGCGTGCCGTCGTCGTACTCGCCGGTGCGGAGGTAGACCTTGTGGCCGCCCACCATCGCCTTCTGGGTGTAGCCCTTGCGCCGCGCCGGCAGCCGGAGCCGCTCGCTCCGGCGATGCATCTGCTCGCGCACGACGCGCTCGGCGATGACCTGGGGCCGCGGCGGCACCGTCTCGGCCTCGGCCGGCTCCTCGGCCTCGCTCACGCTCGCCGCCAGCGGCTGCGACAGCTTCGAGCCGTCGCGATAGAGCGCGTTCGCCTTGAGGCCGAGGCGCCACGACGTGAGGTAGGCGTCCTTGCAGTCCTGGATCGTCGCTCGGTTCGGCATGTTGATGGTCTTCGAGATTGCGCCGGAAATGAAGGGCTGGGCCGCCGCCATCATCGCGACGTGGCTCTGCCACGACAGGTAGCGCTGGCCGCGCGGCCCGCACGGCGCGGCGCAATCGAACACCGCCAGGTGCTCGGGCCGGAGGTGCGGTGCGCCCTCGAGCGTCATGGCCCCGCAGCAGTGAATGTTGGATGCCTCGATCTCGGCCGCGGAGAACCCGAGCGCAGCCAGCATGTCGAAGCCGATGTCGTCGAGCTCTGCATCGCTGAAGCCCAGCGTCTCGCGGCAGAAGCCCTCGCCGAGCGTCCACCTGTTGAAAGCGAATCGGATGTCGAAGGCGGCGCGCACCGCCTGTTCGAGGCGCTCGATCTCGGCCTCGCCGAAGCCCTTGGCGGCGAGCCGCTCTGGGCTGACCCCGGGGGCGCCGCGCAGGCTGCCGTGGCCGACCGCGTAGGTCGCCATCGCCACCACTTCGTCCTCGGCGTAGCCGAGGCTGGCGAGCGCCTCGGGCACCGAACGGTTGATGATCTTGAAGTAGCCGCCACCGGCCAGCTTCTTGAACTTGACGATCGCGAAGTCGGGCTCGATGCCGGTGGTGTCGCAGTCCATCACCAGTCCGATCGTGCCCGTCGGCGCGATCACCGTGGCCTGGGCGTTGCGGTAGCCGTGCCGCTCGCCGAGACCAAGCGCGCGGTCCCAGGCACGCACCGCTGCGGTGGCCAGTGCTGCATCCGGGCACGCTCCGGAGTCGAGCGGCACGGGCGCGACGCTGAGGCCCTCATAGCCGGCGCGCGCGCCGGCGGCGGCGCGGGCGTGGTTGCGCATCACCCGCAGCATCGCCTCGCGGTTCGCGGCGTAGTCGGGGAAGGCGCCGAGCTCGGCCGCCATCTCGGCCGAGGTGGCATAGGCGGCGCCGGTCATCAGCGCGGTCGCCGCGGCGCAGAACGCGCGCCCGGCGTCGCCGTCGTAGGGCAGTCCCAGGCTCATCAACAGGCCGCCGAGATTGGCGTAGCCGAGGCCCAGCGTGCGGTAGCGGTACGACAGCTCCGCAATCCGCCGCGCCGGGAACTGGGCCATCAGCACCGAGATCTCGAGCGTGATCGTCCACAGGCGCACGCCGTGCTCGAAGGCCTCGACATCGAACCGTCCGTCGTCGCCGAGAAAGCCCTTGAGGTTGAGCGAGGCGAGATTGCACGCGGTGTCGTCGAGGAACATGTATTCCGAGCACGGATTGGAGGCCCGGATCGGTCCGCCGGCGGGGCACGTGTGCCACTCGTTGATCGTGGTGTGGAACTGCAGTCCGGGATCGGCGCAGGCCCATGCCGCCTCGGCGATCTGCTCCCACAGCTCGCGCGCCGGCAGCCGCCTGGTCACGGCGCCCGTGGTGCGCGCGGTGAGCGCCCACTCGCGGTCGGCCTCGACTGCCTCGAGGAAGGCGTTGGTCAGGCGCACCGAGTTGTTCGAGTTCTGGCCGGAGACCGTGTAGTAGCCCTCGCCGTCCCAATCGGTGTCGTAGGTCGGGAACGCGATCTCGGTATAGCCCTGCTCGGCAAACTGGATCGTGCGCCGGATGTAGCTCTCCGGGATCATCGCCCGGCGCGCCTTCGCGATCGCCTTCTTGAGCCTCGGGTTGTCGCTGGCCGTGCAGCGACCCGGGCCGCTCATGGCGTGGCATGCCGTGAGGATTGCGTTGAGGTGCTCGTTGGCGGCGCGCGAGCCGGCGACCAACGCCGCGACCTTCTGTTCTTCGACGGCCTTCCAGCGGATGAACGACTCGATGTCGGGATGATCGATGTCGACGATCACCATCTTCGCCGCGCGCCGGGTAGTGCCGCCCGACTTGATGGCGCCGGCGGCGCGATCGCCGATCTTGAGGAAGCTCATCAGGCCGGATGACTTGCCGCCGCCCGCCAACGCCTCGTTCTCGCCGCGCAGCGAGGAGAAGTTGGTGCCGGTACCGGAGCCGTACTTGAACAGCCGCGCCTCGCGCACCCAGAGGTCCATGATGCCGCCCTCGTTCACGAGGTCGTCGGCGATGCTCTGGATGAAGCAGGCGTGCGGCTGCGGATGCTCGTAGGCGCTCTCGGCCCGGACCACCTCGCCGGTGTGGAAATCGACGTAGTAGTGCCCCTGCGCCGGGCCGTCGATGCCATAGGCCCAGTGCAGGCCGGTGTTGAACCACTGCGGCGAGTTGGGCGCGCCGAGCTGGCGCGCCAGCATGAAGCGCATCTCATCGAAATAGCTGCGCGCATCCGCCTCGGAGTCGAAGTATCCCCCCTTCCAACCCCAATAGGTCCACGTGCCGGCGAGCCGGTCGAACACTTGCTTGGCCGAGGTCTCTCCGACGCTACGCTCGGCGCCCGGCAGCGCCGCCAACGCCGCCTCGTCCGGCCCGTGGCGCCACAGCCACGTCGGAACATCAGGTTCGGGGACGGCCGTGCGCCGCGCCGGCACCCCGGCCTTGCGGAAGTACTTCTGGGCCAGCACGTCGGCCGCGACCTGCGACCAGTCGGCCGGCACCTCGACCTCCGCCATGTGGAAGATGACCGAGCCATCGGGGTTGCGAATCTCGCTCGCGATCCGACGGAAGGGGATGGTCTCGTAGGGCGACTCGCCCGCTTCCGTATACAGGCGCCTGACGCGCATGATGCCCCCGTTTGTGTGATCCCCCGGCGCCCGCAGCCTCGGCCTGTTTCTACATCTAGGGCCAATTACCCGCGGGGACCACAACATATGCCCCTCATTATCGCGTTGCAAGCGCCTGGAGCCCGTCGACGCGAGCGCGTCCGATTCTGCGGGCGCGGGCCGCGCGGCTTTACGCGCGGCGCCCGGCGGTGCGATAGTCCGCCCCGATTGAAGCGCCATGGGCCTGTTGACCAGCATCTTCACGTGGTGGAGCGAACCGACCTTCGCCGCCCGCTTCCTGGCGTGGCGGCGGGGCGAGCCGGTTGGCACCGATCAGTTCGGCAACCGCTACTTCCGTGATCGCCGCTCGGACCGCCGCTGGGTGCTCTACAACGGTGAGGTCGAGGGCTCGCGCGTTCCGCCGGAATGGAATGCCTGGCTTCAGCACACCGTCGAGGAGGTGCCGGGGCCGGTCCACCGCCACCCCTGGCAGCTCGAGCACGAGCCCAACCGCACCGGCTCGCCGGCTGCCTACCGCCCGCCCGGCAGCCTGTTGGCCGAAGGCCGGCGCGCGGCCGCGACGGGCGACTACGAACCCTGGCAGCCGGGCTGACCGCACGGACCCGCGCGGGAGGGATCATGAACGACAACGTGTTCGAGACCGTCGTCGGCGCGGTCGTGCTCGTCGTGGCGGCGGTGTTCGCGGTCTACGCGGTGTCGAGCACCGATGTCGGCTCGGTTGAGGGCTACGAACTCAATGCCCGGTTCGAGCGCGTCGATGGCCTGGCACCGGGCGCCGACGTGCGCGTCAGCGGCATCAAGGTCGGGAGCGTGATCGAGCAGCGCCTCGATCCGGCCACCTACCAGGCGATCGTCCGCATGAGCATCGATCCCGCGGTCCGGCTGCCGGTCGATACCTCGGCCGGAGTGGTCAGCGACGGACTGCTCGGCGGCAAGTACATGTCGTTGAGTCCGGGCGGCGAGGAGGCGATGCTCGAGAGCGGCGGCGAGATCCGCTACACCCAGGCCTCGATCAGCCTTGAGCAGCTCATCGGCAAGTTCGTGTTCGGTGGCGCCGATAGCTCTGCGCCCTGATCGCGCCTCAGCATGCGTGGTCGCCCTGGCGTGCGGGGCGACGGCACTGGCCCTGCCGGCGGTAGCGGTCGCGGAAACGGCTGTCTTGCGCGGGCTCGACAAGGTCACCGCCCGTGTCTCGACGATCGAGGCTCCGGCTGGCAAGACAGTCCATTTCGGGACGCTCGATATCCTGGTGCGCGCCTGCAGCAAGCGGCCGCCGGAGGAGACGCCCGAGACCAGCGCGTTTCTCGAGGTCACCGAGCGTAAGCCGGGCGCGCCGCCGCAGCGCCTGTTCATGGGCTGGATGTTCGCCTCGAGCCCGGCGCTGTCGGCGCTGGAGCACCCGGTCTACGACCTATGGGTGATCGACTGCAAGACTGCCGCCCCCGACCAGCCGAGCGGCATCGAATAGAAGTCGGCGGCCTCGCGAAGGGCTGCGGCCAGCAGCGCATGATAGCGCTCACGGCCGATCTCGATCGCCCCGAAGCGCATGAGATGGCGCGTCACGAACTGGACATCGAGCAGGCGAAAGCGGGCGTAGCGCAGCCGTGCCACGAGGTGGACCAGTGCCACCTTGCTCGCGTCGGTCGCCCGGCTGAACATGCTTTCGCCGAAAAACGCCGCGCCGAGGGAGACGCCGTAGAGCCCGCCGACGAGCGCGCCGTCCCGCCAGCACTCGACGCTGTGCGCGCGCCCGAGCCGATGCAACCCAAGGTAGAGCCGTACGATCTCGTCGTTGATCCAGGTGCTCCACCGCCCCGGAGCCGGGGCGGCGCACGCGGCGAGCACGCCGGCAAAGTCGCCATCGATGCGGATGGCGAACCGGTCCTGGCGGACGAGGCGGGCGAGACGCCGCGGGATGTGCGCGGCGTCCAGCGGGAGAATGCCGCGGCAATCGGGATCGATCCAGTGGAGCTGCGGGTCGTGCCGATCCTCCGCCATCGGGAACACGCCGATGACGTAGGCGCGCAGCAGCAGCTCGGGCGTCAATCGAGTCATGCTATGGGCGCCGCGCCCGCCGCCTGTCGTTCGGCGATGAAGCGCTCGAGCCAGTGGATGTCGTAGTCGCCGTTGGCGAAGTCCGCCCGCGCCATCAGCGCCAGATGCAGCGGCAGCGTGGTCTCGATGCCCTCGATCACGTACTCCTCGAGCGCTCGACGCAGGCGCAGCACGCATTCGTTGCGGCTCGCGGCATGGGCGATCAGTTTGGCGATCAGGCTGTCGTAGTAGGGCGGCACCGGATAGCCGGCGTACAGCGCCGAATCAACGCGGACGCCGGGCCCGCCCGGTGCATGGTACTCGCTCACCCGGCCGGGCGAAGGCGCGAGCGTGAGCGGATTCTCGGCGGTAACACGGCACTCGATCGCGTGGCCCGAGAGGCGGATCGCGTCCTGGCCATAGCCGAGCGGGACGCCTGCCGCGACGCGGATCTGCTCGTGCACCAGGTCGAGGCCGGTGACCATCTCCGTCACCGGGTGCTCGACCTGCAGGCGCGTGTTCATCTCGATGAACGAGAACGCGCCGTCGGCGTAGAGGAACTCGACGGTGCCGAGGCCGCGGTAGCCGAGCGCCGTCATCGCCCGGGTCACGAGCGCGCCGATGGCGAGCCGCTGGTCGTGATTGAGGGCGGGGGAGGGGGCCTCCTCCACCAGCTTCTGGTGGCGCCGCTGCAGCGAGCAGTCGCGCTCGAAGAGGTGGACGACATTGCCGTGCGCATCGCCGAGCACCTGGACCTCGATGTGTCGCGGGTTGCTCAGGTACTTCTCGAGGTAGACCCGGTCGTCGCCGAAAGCGGCACGTGCTTCGGCGCGCGCCGCATCGACCAACTGAACCAGCTCCTCCGGTCGCTCCACCACTCTCATGCCACGGCCGCCGCCGCCCGCCGACGCCTTGATCAACACCGGGTAGCCCAGCGCCGCCGCCTCGGCCGCCGCGACCGCGGGGTCCTCGATCTGCCCGGCACTGCCGGGCACGAGCGGCACGCCGAGCCCGCGCATCGTCTCCTTGGCCTGGATCTTGTCGCCCATCAGCCGGATGTGCTCCGCCGTCGGCCCGATGAAGGTGTAGCCGTGCTCCTCGACGATCGCCGCGAACCGGGCGCTCTCGGACAGGAAACCGTAACCGGGATGGATCGCGTCCGTGTCGGTGATCTCGGCGGCCGAGATGATCGCAGGGATGTTGAGGTAGCTCTGTGCGGCGGGCGGCGGGCCGATGCACACGGCCTCGTCGGCCAGGCGCACGTGCATGGCGTCGGCGTCGGCGGTCGAGTGGACCGCGACGGTGCGGATGCCCAACTCGCGGCAGGCGCGATGGATGCGGAGGGCGATCTCGCCCCGATTGGCGATGAGAACCTTCTCGAACATCGCTACTCGATGATCGCCAGGACCTCGCCGTACTCAACCGGCGCGCCATCGGCGACGAGTACGCGGGCGACTCGGCCCGAGCGCGGCGCTGGAATCGGGTTCATCGTTTTCATCGCCTCGATGATGAAGAGCGTCTGGCCTTGCTGCACGGAATCGCCGGGGCGAACGAACGGGGCCGTGCCCGGCTCGGGCGCCACATAGAGGGTGCCGACCATGGGCGAGGTCACGGCGCCGGGAAGCGTGGCGATGGGCGGACCGTCCTCGGCGGGGGCACTGGGCGCCGCCGGGCGCGTGTCCGCTGGCACGGCGACCGCGAGCGGCGCGGCTGGCGCAATGACTCCGGCTCGCGCCACGCGAACGCGCCGGTCGCCGATGGCCACCTCGATCTCCGTGAGGCCCGTCTCGGCGAGCAGGTCGGCGAGCTCGCGGATGAGGTCCTTGTCGATGTCGGGACCGGTCATTCCCGGGACGGTCGTGGCGCCAAGGCCTCGAGGGCGAACAGGTAGCCCCGCGCGCCCAGCCCACAGATCACGCCGCGCGCGATCGGGCTGATGAAGGAGCGGTGGCGGAACGGTTCGCGGCGAAAGACGTTGCTCAGGTGCACCTCGATCACGGGCAAGCTGCACAAGCGGAGCGCATCGGCGATGGCGAGCGAGGTATGGGTGTAGGCACCGGCGTTGAGGATGATGCCGCTGGCGGTGCCGCGCGCCTCCTGGATCCAGTCGACGAGCTCGCCCTCGTGGTTCGACTGGCGCACCGCGATCGCGACGCCGAGTTCGGCGGCCCGCGCCTGCAGCGCGGCCTCGATGTCGCGGAGGGTCTCCCGGCCATAGATTTCCGGCTCGCGCTCGCCCAGGAGATTGAGGTTGGGTCCGTTCAGGACCAGGATCGTAGCGGCCATTCCCCGCATCACCGCCCGAGAGCCGGCGCAAAACGCCGTGGTTGGCCAAGGGTTAACACGGCGCCGCGGCCTCTTACGAGCGAAAACCGGCCGGCGCTGGCCACCGGGCGTCGCTTCAGCGGATGTTAACCCGAACGCTCCATCCTGGCATGTCTGTTGCCACAAGAAAGGGGGCCGGGACGTTGGCCGAGGCAGCAGTTACGCGTACCTCGAGCACGATCTTGGGCAGTGCGCGCCAGGTCATGGAGCGCCGGATGGCGATTTGGCTCCTGCGCTACTGGCGCGGTCTGGCCGGGCATGGCCGATCCCATCCACGCTATGTCGAGTTCGACCCGGCGACCCTGCCCGACGTGTGGGACACTTGTTTCGTCATCGGCCACGATGGCAATGGCGGCGTGCTGAATCACGTCGGGCCGGCGCTGCACGGCGTCGAGATCGCGAATACCCCCCAAGCGCGCTTGGCCGACGTGCGCCCCGGCTCGGTGCTGCACGGGCTCCTCGATCGCGCCGAGCTCGTGGCGGCGCGCGGGGTTCCGGTCCTGTTCCGCGGTGTGCTGGCCACGCCCGCCCGCCACCTGTTCCGCTCCGTCGGGCTGCCGTTCGGCGACCCGGCCGCAGGCGTGCAGCAGGTCGTGTGCGCGGTGGGCTTCCGCAGCCCATCCGTGAGGACCGCATGAGCGCGGCGGCGGCGATCGAGACCGGCCCCGCCGACGCGAAGGGGCGCGCGTTCGCGCTGCACGGCCAGCGGGCCGGACGCTGGCGGCTCGATGCCCTGTTCGATGACCTCACCGTCGCCCAGTTCGAGGCCGAGCATCTGGCCGAGGAGCGGTTCTACGATGCGGTCCGCGTCGATGCCCTCACCGACCTTCGCGCCACCGCCACCACCGGCGCGACGATGATCGAGCTCAGCGGGAGGCGCGAGGAGACGGCCGACCCGCCCACCGGACGGCGCCTGCGCCGCTGGCCCGCCGCATGGGCTGTTGCCGTCCTCACCCTCGGTGCGGCGTTCCTCTATCTCCTGGCGGCGCTGGCTCTGAGCCGTCTCTGAGCCGTCGCGGTTGAAAGCACGGCACGCGCAACCCATACTTTAACCAAGGCCGGCCGAGGGTGGGCGCGCCGAGGGCTGAAGTGGTGATCTCCGTCACGATAAACGGCCATTCGCGCGACCTGCCGCACGCGCTGAGCGCCGCAGAGCTGCTGCGGCATCTCGCGCTCGACCCGAGCAAGGTCGCGCTCGAGCGCAACCTTGAGATCGTGCCGCGCTCGGCTTACGGCGAGACCCAGATCGCGGCCGGCGACCGCATCGAGATCGTGCACTTCATCGGCGGCGGCACCTCGCCAGCGCGCCTTCAGCCCGTGGTGGAGGATGTCCTCGAGGTCGCTGGCCGGCGGCTGTCCTCACGCCTCATCGTCGGCACCGGCAAATACCGAGACTTCGACCAGACCCGCGCCGCGATCGAGGCGTCGGGCGCCGAGGTGGTGACGGTCGCGGTGCGACGGGTGAACATCACCGACCCCAAGGCGCCGATGCTGGTCGATTATCTCGACCCCAAGCGGTACCTGTACCTGCCCAACACCGCCGGTTGCTCCACCGCCGAGGAGGCGGTGCGGACCCTGCGCCTGGCGCGCGCGGCGGGTGGGTGGACGCTGGTCAAGCTCGAGGTGCTGGGCGACCAGAGGACGCTGTTCCCCGACATGATCGAGACCCTGCGCGCCGCCGAGCTCCTGGTGCGCGAGGGCTTCTCGGTGATGGTCTACTGCAGCGACGATCCGATCCTCGCCAAGCGCCTGGAAGAGATCGGCTGCTGTGCCATCATGCCACTGGCGGCGCCGATCGGCTCGGGCCTCGGCATCCAGAACCCGATCAACATCCGGCTCATCGTCGAGCAGTCGCGGGTGCCGGTGATCGTCGATGCCGGAGTGGGGACGGCGTCCGATGCCGCGATCGCCATGGAGCTCGGGTGCGACGGCGTACTGATGAATACCGCCATCGCCGAGGCGAAAGACCCGATCATGATGGCGCGCGCGATGCGCCACGCGGTTACGGCTGGCCGGCTCGCGTACCTCGCCGGGCGCATGCCGAAGAAGCGCTACGCCGATCCGTCATCGCCGCTGCACGGTTTGATCTGAGCGGTCGGCGTGCGCCACGGGCGCCCGCCGCAGCGCGGGTGGGGGAGAGAAGGATGGCGGATCTGTTCTTCAATCCGATGGGCACGGACGGTTTCGAGTTCATCGAGTACACCGCGCCCGACGCGGCCACGCTCGCGGACCTGTTCGCGAAGATGGGCTTCGCCACCGTCGCCCGCCATCGCTCCAAACGGGTCACCCTGTTCCGCCAGGGCGACATCAACTTTATCGTCAATGCCGAGCCCGACAGCTTCGCCCCGGCGTTCGCGCGGGTGCACGGTCCCTCGATCTGCGTCATCGCCTTTCGGGTGCGCGATGCCGCCATGGCGCACCGCCGCGCGCTCGAGCTCGGCGCCTAGTCGCACGCCGGACCGGTCGGACCAATGGAACTCAACATCCCGGCGATCGAGCGCGACCAGATCGCCCGCGGCGTGCTTCAGGCCTGAGGAGGGGCGACGATGCGACGATGGATCGTGCTGCCGCGCACCGACGGCGTGTTCTCGCGCCAAGCCCACGCCGATCTGCCACACGGCACGTTCGAGCGCGAGATCGGCCGCGAGGGCTTTGCCGGCCCGGCGACCCACGTGTACCACAGCCATCCGCCGACCGGCTGGGTCGGGTGGGAGGGGCCGTTGCGGCCCCGCGCCTTCGATTGCGATCGCCTCGACGCGCTCGCCGTTGCGCGCAGTCCCGCTGCTCGGCAACGCTCACCTGCAGAATATCGCTTCTGGCGCTGTGCCGCGAGGGTGGACCACCTGGTCCGCAATGCCGACGGCGATGATCTTCTGTTCGTTCACGCCGGCGCCGGCGACCTCTTTTGCGACTTCGGTCACCTGCCATTCGGCGACGGCGACCTTGTCGTCCTGCCGCGCGGCACCATGTGGCGGATTGAACCGCGAGAACCGGTGGCGGCGTTGCTGGTCGAGGCGACAGGGGAGGGCTACGCGCTGCCCGAGCGCGGGCTGGCTGGCGAGCACGCGATCTTCGATCCCGCGGTCCTCGACGTCCCGGCGCTCGACGACGCCTTCCGCAACCAGCAGGCCGATGAGGGCGAGGTCTGGCGCGTGGTCATCAAGCGGCGGGGCCAGCTCAGCACCATAACGTATCCCTACAACCCGCTCGACGCCCTGGGCTGGAAGGGGACGCTCGTGCCGGTGCGGCTCAACTGGCGCGATATCCGCCCGCTGATGAGCCACCGCTATCACCTGCCGCCCTCGGCCCACACCCAGTTCGTCGCCGAGCGCTTCGTGGTGAGCGCGTTCGTGCCGCGCCCGATGGAAAGCTATCCCGGCGCCCTCAAGGTGCCGTTCTTCCACTCGAACGACGACCATGACGAGGTCATCTTCTACCATCGCGGCAGCTTTTTCAGTCGCTACAACATCCGCGCCGGCATGATCACGCTGCATCCGGCCGGTGCGCCGCATGGGCCGCATCCCAAGGCGCTGCAGGCGGGCCGCCAGCGCCATCGCGATGCCACCGACGAGGTGGCCGTCATGATCGACGCCTGCGACGCACTCGATGTATCGGCCGAGGCGAGCGCGGTGGAGTGGCCCGGCTATGTCGAGTCGTGGCGGCAGGCGGCGGCCGGATAGGCGATGAAGCTTGGCTCGCTGCGGGCAGGTCGCGATGGCCGGCTGATCGTCGTCTCGTCCGACCTGGTCCGCGCGGTCGCGGTGCCCGACATCGCGCCGACGTTGCAGGCGGCGCTCGACGATTGGCGCCATGCCGCGCCGGCCCTGGCCGTGGTCGCCCACCGGCTCGATGCCGATCGGGACGCCCGAGCGTTTGCGCTCGATCCGCGTGCGCTCGCGGCGCCGCTGCCGCGCGCCTATCAATGGGCGGACGGCAGCGCCTATCTCGGTCACGTCGAACTGGTTCGCAAGGCCCGCGGCGCCCCGCTGCCCGACATCCTGCTGCGCGAGCCGTTGTTGTACCAGGGCGGGTCCGATCACTTCCTCGGACCGCACGAGGATATCTTGCTTGCCGAGGAGTCCTGGGGCCTTGACTTCGAGGCCGAGGTCGCCGTCATCACCGATGATGTGCCGGCGGGCACCACGACGGCGCAGGCCGGCGCGCACATCGTCCTTGTGCTCCTGGTGAACGATGTGAGCCTGCGCAATCTCATCCCGAACGAGATCGCCAAGGGCTTCGGCTTCTTTCAGAGCAAGCCGGCGAGCGCGTTCTCGCCGGTCGCGGTGTCGCCCGACGAGCTTGGCGCCGCTTGGGATGGCGCGAAGCTGTCGCTGCCGCTTCTCAGCTACCTCAACGATGCGCCGTTCGGCTGGCCCAACGCAGGCGTCGACATGACCTTTTCGTTCCCCGAGCTGATCGCCCACGCGGCCAAGACCCGTTCGTTGGGCGCCGGCTCCATCATCGGCTCGGGCACAGTCTCCAATCGCGACCGCGCCGTCGGCTCCTCCTGCATCGCCGAGCGGCGCATGATCGAGACGCTCGACGCCGGCGCCCCGCTGACGCCGTTCCTGCGCTGGGGAGACCGCGTGCGCATCGAGATGCGAGATGCCTCTGGCGACTCGCTGTTTGGCGCCATCGCTCAGCGCGTCGCGGAACCCATTGGCTCGGCCGGAGCCAGTACCGCACGCGGGGGTGCCACTGCCAAGGTGGCGCGGGCATGAAGCTCTATGGCTATTTCCGGTCGTCCGCGTCCTACCGCGTGCGCATCGCGCTGAACCTCAAGGGCTTGCCCCACGAGACCGTGCCCGTGCACCTGGTGCGCGGCGGCGGCGAACAGTTCGATCCCGGCTACCTGCAACTCAACCCTCAGGCCCAGGTGCCGGCGCTCGTTGACGACGAGGTCGTGATCACGCAGTCGATGGCCGTCGTCGAGTACCTCGAGGAGATCTACCGGACGCCGCCGCTGCTCCCGTCCGACGCCGGCGCGCGCGCGCGGGTGCGCGCCCTCTGCCAGGTGGTCGCCTGCGACATCCACCCGCTGAACAACCTGCGGGTGCTGCGCTACCTCTCGGGCAATCTCGGCCTCGACGAGACCGCCAAGATGCGGTGGTATCGCCACTGGGTTCGCGAGGGCCTCGCGGCGCTCGAGGCGCTGCTCAACCGCCATCCCATGACCGGCACGTTCTGCCATGGCGAGCGGCCGACGATGGCGGACCTGTTTCTTGTGCCGCAGATCTACAACGCGCGCCGGTTCAATTGCCCCGTGCAGGATTACCCGACGATCGTGCGGATCGACGCGAACTGTCGTGCGCTACCGGCCTTCCAGGCCGCGGCGCCGGAAGCCCAGCCCGACTTCGCCTGAGCGGATCAGGCGACGGTCAGCAGGTCGTGCAGCCGGAGCGGGCCTCGGCGACGATCGTGCGCAGTCGCTCGATACCGACCGCGCCGGGCACGAGTTGCTCGCCGATCACGAACGCGGGCGTGCCGCTAACGCCGAGCATGTCGGCGAGGCGATAGCTGGTCGCGATCACCTCGGCAACCCCGGCCGATGAGGCCTCGGCCGCGATCGCCGCCGCATCGATCCCCACTTCGGCCACGATCTGGTCGAGCGCCGCCTTGTCGAGTGCGCCTCGGCTCTCCATCAGGGCGCCGTGGAGCGCGAGATACTTGTCGGGCGCGGCGCGCAGCGTCGCGATGGCGTACTGGCTCGCGAGCGTCGATTCCGGCCCGAGGATCGGGAACTCGCGCAGCACGACCCGCACCCCGGGATCCTCGGCGATGAACGCCGCGACCGTGGGGTAGGCGCGCTTGCAATAGGAGCAGCGGTAGTCGAAGAACTCGACGATCGTTACATCGCCGCTCGGATTGCCCATGACGAATGCATGGGGGTCGTTCAGCAGCGCATCGCGGTGGGCGGCGATGATCTCCCGCGTCGTCTGGGCGGCCGCCAGCCGCTTCTCCTCCTCGAGGCGTGCGCTCGCGCGCTCGATGATGTCGGGGTGCGCGAGGATATAGGATTCGATCAGCGCCTCGACCGCACGGACCTGTGCGGGCGTCAGCGCGTCCTCGGCCCGGCCACCGAGCGGCCACGACAGAAGGACCAGCGCGAGGGCGATGGCGGTCCAGCGGTAGATCGTGCGGGCGGCTCGCGTCACGTCCATCCTCGTGATTGCCGCACCATTATGTCGCCGGGCGCGCGGCGCGGCAACGCTGAGAGCGTCACGTCGGCGTGATCGACCTAGTTGCTGCGCGCGGTGGCGTTGAGGATGTCCTGTGCCTTGAGCCAGCCGGGCGAGCCCTCGGGCAGCCGGGCGAGGGCGTGCTCGGCGTGCATGCGGGCGTCGTCGTGCCGGCCGACCAGGAGGTTCTCCTCGGCGCTGGCCAGCGCCGAAAGACCGAGGTTGCTGCTGCGGCCGTAGGCGATCGCGAGTTGGCGCCACGCCCCCGGATTGTCGCGGTCCGCGCGCACGGCGCTGTCGAGGAGGTCGATGGCGCGGGCATCGAGCGCCGGGTCTTCGAGCGCGATCTGCACGGTGGCGAGGCCGACCTTCAGCAGCGGCGCGCCCGGCCGCGCCGCCACGGCGCGCTCGTAAGGCGCCATCGCCTCCCGCGTCCGCCCGTTCTCGAACAGCATCTGCCCCTTGAGTTCGAGAAAGTAGGGGTCCGCCGGATGCTCCGCGATCAAGCCATCGATCTCGGCCAGCGCCGCCTCGAGGCGGGGGATGCGGTAGAGCGCGATCGCTCGCGCATAGCGGGCCTGCAGGCTGCGATCCGTCGCCGGGTACGCGCCGAGGGTCTGGCGGGGCGGCTTGAGGAAGCCCTCGATCTTGGCCTGCATCCGCGCGTGCGCGGTGGCCAGCTCGGGCGGATAGGGTCGTCCCGTGCCGCCGCCGCGCTCGATGTGCCCGCGAATGGTGGCGATCCGCTCGGCGGTCAGGGGATGCGACTGGATGTAAGGGTCCTGACTCGTGGCGAGCAACGCCTGCTGATCGGCGAGCGTTTCGAGCAGCGCCAGCATGTGCTCCGCCGAGTAGCCGAGCCGATCGAGGAGCTTCAGCGCCGCCTGGTCCGCCGCCGACTCCTGTGCCCGGCTGTACTGGAGCAGCGCGCGCTCGGCGACGTGCTGGCCGCCCGCCATGACCGCGCCGCCCACGTCGGGTGCGCCGGCAACGGCCGCGGCGACACCGAGCACCATCGACAGGATGGCGGTACTGCTGGCGTTGCGCAAGGCGTCCTGGGTGCGGGCGAGGTGTCCGCCCATGATGTGCCCGAGTTCGTGGGCGATGACGCCGATCACTTGCCCCGGGGAGTCTGCGGCTAGCAGAAGACCAGTGAAGATGAAGATGCGCTGGCCGCCCGCGACGAACGCGTTGATCTGCGGATCGCTGACCAAGTGCACCGACACGGCTTCGGCGTCGAGCCCGGCCGCCGCGAAAAGTGGTGTCGCGTAGGCGCGGATGGTATCTTCGATCTCGGCGTCGCGGATGAGCGACAGCCCGCGCGACGCCGCCCAGCCATCGCCGCCCGGCAGGGAGAGCGCCAGCACCGCCAAGAAACTAACGCCCAGGATGCGCTTCAGCAACAGTCCTTTCCGCGTGCATCGGTGGCACCCTAGGCGGCGCGCCGGGATGCGTCAATCGCGGCTCCGCGTATTGGCCGCCTTGGCCCTTGTGCTCGCCGCCTGCGGCCGCCCGCCACCGGTCGGCGTCCCCGGCGAGGTCCGCGGCTTCGCCGGTGGCGTGGTGGCCGATGAGGCCAACGCCGCGACCGCGGCCGCGGCCGTCCTCCGCGGGGGCGGCACGGCGGTCGATGCGGCCGTGGCCCTTTACTTCGTGCTCGCGGTGACGCACCCGGCCGCCGCCGGACTGGGCGGAGGCGGTGTCTGCCTGAACTACCACGCGCTCACCGCGAGCGCCGAGAGCGTCGAGTTCCTGCCACGCCGGCCCGCGGCCGGCGGCGCCATCGCCGTTCCCGGCTCGGTTCGCGGCCTCGCCGCGCTGCACGGGCGCTACGGACGCCTGCCCTGGGGCACGCTGATCGAGCCCGCCCAGCGCCTGGCCCGCGACGGCCACCGGCTGGCGCGTGTCGCCGCCGCCGGACTCGCCGCCGCCGGGGCGCTGCGGGTCGATCCGCATCTGCGCGCGCTCTTCGTCGATGCAGACGGCCGGCCGCTCGCCGAGGGCCGGGAGCTGGTACAGATCGAACTCGGCGCGGTGCTCAGCCAGATCATGCGGCGGGGCGCGACCGAGATCTATGGCGGTGGCACGGGCCGTCTCCTGGTCGAGGCCAGCGTGGCGTTGGGCGGCGGCCTCGCCATGGCCGATCTCCGTGCCTATCAGGCACATTGGCGGCCGGCGCAGGGCACGGACGTCGGCGAGACGACACTGTACGGCGCCGATTCGCCGCCGTTGGGTAGCGGCGTTGCCATCAGACTGTGGCAAGCCCTGGCGCAGGGTGGCTGGGCCGAGGCCGATGCGGCGGGACGGCAGGCGCTCGTCAGCACGGCCATGCGCCAGGCTGATGGCGAGGGCGCGGCGACATCGGTCGGCGCGCCGGGCGAGAGGACGAGCTTTGTGGTCGCGGACCGCGGCGGCTCGGCCATCGCCTGCGCGCTCGCCTTGGGCGGGCCGCTCGGCAGCGTCGGGTCCGCCCCGCCGACCGGTATCGCGTTCGCGCCGGTGGCCGCCGCCGCGCCTGACG
>Ga0194132_10007357_pt1 | contig 16462 bp, 15 predicted proteins | sample TA2KigOf80mmetaG_FD_148612 | JGI IMG/M metagenome (GOLD analysis project Ga0194132, IMG submission 148612) | Freshwater microbial communities from Lake Tanganyika, Tanzania - TA2015054 Kigoma Offshore 80m | ecosystem: Environmental > Aquatic > Freshwater > Lake | place: Tanzania: Lake...
TGTTGTCCGGGGCCGTAGACATTGGCGGCGCGGGTAAACACAGCCGGCAGATTGCACGCCTCGCGATAGATCTTCACGGTCATATCGCCGGCGGCGCGCGACACGGCGTACGGTGTCGTCGGATTGAAACGCTGATCTTCGGTGATCCAGCCGTCGGTCGAGCCATAGACCTCGGGTGTCGTGACATGGACGTAGCGATCGAGGAAATCGAGATGCCTCAAGCGCTCTGCCAACAAAGATGTCGATACGGCATTGGTTCGCATCCAATGATCGGGATGGGTCCAGCTCTCGCCCACCATGCTCTGTGCGGCGAAATTGACGATGATGCCGATACGTTCCGTCCGAATCAGGTTGTCGAGCACGGCGAGATCGTGATTGAGGTCGATCCGATGGAATTGGAAGGCGTTGCTTGTTTTTGCCCAACGATATGGCAGGAACACCGCATTGGGCTCGCCCGACCGGCTGGCGCCGATGACATCGACCCCGCTTCGAAGCAGGTGGGCGGCAAAGCTCGCGCCCGAGAACGAGTTGCTGCCGAGAACGAGAACCTTGGTCATTGCTCAGCGCGAAAAGTCGATGATGCAACGACCCGAAGATTCGCCGGAACGCATCTTGCGGATGAGATCGTTGACCTGCGCCAGGCCAGCCACGTCGGTGATGATGTCGTTCAGGTCAATCTCGCGCGACGCGGCTAGGGCCATGTAGCGCGGAATGTCGGTTTGCGGCGCGGCCTCGCCACCGGTCGTGCCAACGATGGTGCGGCCGAAGTGAAGCGGCAGCGTATAGAGTTGGGTCGCAGCACCTTTCTTGGGCACGCCGACGAGAATGACGCGGCCTTGGCTCGACACCAAATCATAGCCTCGGGCAATCACCTCGGGCTGTCCGGTGTTGTCGATGAATACATCGGGCGGATGATCCGCGAAGGCTTTGCGAAGCTCCACCCAGGCATCCACTTTGGATCCGTCGATCGTCGACGTGGCGCCGCAACCGCGCGCCAATTCCAACCGGTTGGCGAAACGATCCACGGCCACGACAGCGCGGGCGCCAGCGAGGGCGGCGCCCTGGACAATGTTGAGACCGATGCCGCCGGCGCCAAACACGATTACGGTCTCGCCCAGGCGCACTTTGGCTCGGTTGTCGATGACGCCAAAGCCGGTCGTAACGGCACAGCCATAAAGCGCCGCCGTCTTGAGATCGGTTGTCGCTGGGATAACGGTCAGTCGATTCTCGGCAACGACCGTCCACTCATTGAAGGTGGTCACCCAGCCGGCGTTCACGACCTTGCCACGCCAGTCGTATTTCGGTGGCGTGGCCTCGATGCCCCGTGACGGTCGCCAGTGGAGGACCACGGCGTCGCCCGGTTTGGCATGCTTTACGCCGGGACCGACCGCGGCGACGAACCCCGAACCTTCATGTCCAAGCAAATGCGGCATCCAGGGATCGGGGCCTTTGACGCCGTCAATTTCCCCCAACTGCGAGCCACAAATTCCGCTGAACTTCAGGTGCACCATGACCTGGCCGACGTCGAGAGTGGCTGGCATCGATACGGTGTCGACGACCAGATCCCGGTTCTGAGCGACCAGGATCGCGGCTTTGGTCTCCCGCGGCGCATTGGCAATACCGGTCACGGTGTCAGCTTTTCTTGGCGACGGTGTCGCGGCGTTGGTAGAGCCACTGCATCAGCATGTGGCCGATGATCAGCTGCAGGTCTTCAGAAATCTGCATGTCGTCGATGGCGACATGGATTGGATGATTAGCCAGTGTCTTTGCCTTGCCACCGGAATAGCCAAGGATCGCATACGTCTCGATGCCAGTGCGATTGCAGTGCTCGAGGGCTGCGACGATATTGGCCGAGTTGCCGCTACCCGACAGTGCAATCGCAATGTCGCCTGGTTCGGCCAGTACGGCGAGCTGATTGACGAAGATCGAGGCGTAGCCCTCGTCATTGGCAAGGCAGGTCAGCACCGCGCTGTTGGCCGGCAGTGCCGTGACCTTGAGTCCGCTGCCGAAGGTCATGGAAATGCCGTAAATCCAGTCGTTGGCGATGTGGATCGCGTTGCCGGCAGAGCCGCCATTGCCGAACAGAAACACCTGCTTGCGGGTCGACCAGCAGCGCAGCAATGCGTCAGCTAGTTTGCCGACCCCGTCGACCGGAATATTTCGGCATGCGGCTGCCAGCCGTTCAGCATAGCCAGCCGCAAACTTGGAGAAGTCCGAGGTCATTTGAGGACCGTCTGTTGCATCCACTTGAGGCAATACCACCGGTCCTCGTCTTTGAGGCGGCCGGCGCGATAAGCATCGGCGATTTCCATGATGGCGTCACGCACTGTCTTGCGTGGTCTGAAGCCGGTTGCCAATAATTTATCGGAATTCACGCGATAAGAGCGCGGATCGTTGGAGGGTTTGATGTCGACTTTGGCAGGGATGTAGGCGGCGATGGCTTCGGCGATGGTTCGGATCGACAGGTTCTCGAAACCGGCATTGTAGATGCCGACGACGTCGGGGCGCTCGAGCAGGAACAGATAAAGATCGGTGATGTCGTCGATGTGGATGTTGGGCCTCGTCTGGTCGCCGCCAAGGACGGTGATCGCGCCTTTGGTGAGCGCCTGCATGGTCAGCATATTCACCGAAACGTCGAGCCGCATGCGACGCGACAAGCCACAGACCGTCGCCGGCCGCACGATCTGCACGATCATCTTGTCGGCGTAGCTGAGCAGTACGCGCTCGGCGACCATCTTGGTCTTGTTGTATTCGGAGATCGGAACCAGTTCGAGGTCCTCGGTGACCTGGGGTTCATCTTTGAGGCCATAGACGCTGCCCGACGAGGCGTAAATGAACCGCTTGATGCCATGGCGCGCGGCTTTGTCGGCGAGCCGCATGGTGGCGAGACAGGAAATTTCCCAGGTCAGTTTCGGATCGAGATCGCCCACGGGATCGTTGGCCACCGACGAAAGATGGACGATGGCGTCGATGCTAGTGAGATCGAGCTTCTCGGACTCGCGAACGTCGAACCTGCGGACTTCGAGATTAGGATGGGGTTCGAGGTCGTTGCCGAACCACATGATGTCGACGGCGACGACCTTGTGTCCGACCGCCAGCAGTTTCGGAACCAGAACGTTGCCCTTGTATCCACAGGCGCCAGTCACCAAAATTTTCATCGCCGATCCCAACTATACTCGGCCTCGGCTTTTGCCAGGGCCTCTTGTGTTCCGATGTCGCGATGGAACGTGCCGTTGAAAAACGTAAACCACCGTCCCGCCAACGGCGGCACCACATCACGGCAGAAATCGAACACGTCCGGGTGGTCGGCGACCCATCTGACAATTGCTTCCTCTATGATGAAAACTGCCGCATTGGCAAGGTTTCCGGGCGGGTTTTCGACTTTCTCGAACACCCGCTGTACGACGCCTGATCGGTCGAGCTCGACAATCCCGCAATCCTTGGGGCGGTCGGTGATGAAGGTCATCATGGTGCCCAAGCAGTCCGTTGGTCGCGCGGCGTGAGCGGCTGAAAAGGCGGCCAGGTCGAAGACCGAGAGATTGTCGGCGTGGGCGATGAAGGCAGGGCCTTGCCCCAGAAGTTGAGTGGCAAGAGCCCTGACTGTACCGGCTGTGCCGAGAATTTCGGGCTCATGGAAGAGATCGATCCGATCCGCCCATCGGCTCGTATTGCAGAACGCGCGAACTTGTTCTGGAAGGTAATGCGTATTGACAATGGCGCGTTCGATCCCGGCGGCCATGACCTGATCAAGCCAATACCCGAGAAGCGGCTTGCCGTGAATCCGGACCAGGCACTTTGGTGTCGTATCGGTCAATGGGCGCAGGCGCGTGCCAAGGCCCGCAGACAGTAATACCGCGCGCCGTGGCGTATGGCTCATTGCCGGACGGCGTCGCGGAGTTCGACCGGCGTGATCGGGATGTTGCCGACCCGGCCGGTTTGAATGCCGGCCGCGACGGCGCCCAAATAGGCCGCCTCCCAGGTCGACGCGCCAGCCGCGAGCGCCATGGCGCTTGCCGTGAGCATCGAATCTCCTGCGCCCGACACATCGCGCGGATTGCTGTTCAAGGCCGGCAGGCGATCCTCGACGCCCAACATCTTGGCGTGGGGGGCCGATACGATCAGCACGCCAGCGGCGCCGAGTTTCACGAAGGCGCTGGTACCCGACGTGACACCCAGTAGTTTGAAACCGAGCGCGGCAAGCCCGCTGTTCTGATCGCGAAGCGCAAGGCGGGCCTCGTATTCGGTGGCGGTCAGGAGGCGCGCGTGCTTGAAACGCGAAATGTCGCCGACTTGCGAACTGGACTGACTATCCGCCGCCAGCAAGATGCCCTGGGTCCTGGCCGTTGCCGTAACGTGATCGACCACCCGCTGCGGCAAGCAGCCGTAGTTGAAGTCGGAGAAGATCAGCAAGTTTGCCGACGTCATCGCCGCGTCGAGCATTTCGATCATCTTGTCTTGGAGCGCCCGAGAGATTTCGTGCTGCCGCAGATGGCTGACCCGAAGGAGCGTCTTGTCCTGGGCGCGGAAGCGCTGCTTCAACGTCGTCGGCCGGCTTTCGTCCCGAATCAGGCCCGTCTGAACCCGCAAATCGCTCAGCCGGCGCGCGGCGTCTTCGCCGACGCCATCATCGCCGACGACGGAAACGAACTTGACGCCTGCGCCCAACGCGGCCGCATGGGCTGCAACGATTCCCGCGCCGCCAACGAAACGGTCAACGCCGCGCGGCGTGACCACCAACGTCGGGTCCTCGCGCGACATCCCGAGCGCCTCGCAATGAAGGTACTCGTCAATTATCAGATCGCCGACGACAACGACGGAGAGGCGCGACAGCGCAGATATCCGTTCCTCCAGCCCCGCAGAAGTCAAACTGTGCCGGCGCAGAAAATCGCGCGGTACACTGAGGCCAGCGCCGTGCGCGGCCCGCTGGTCGAATTTCAGCAGTTCGGCGCCCGAATAGGTCGATTCGCCCGACGAGAACAAAAGCTTGCCGCCGTAGGATGCGAGGATGGGCTCCTCAAGATTGGCTTGGCCCTCGAATTCCTTGCCCTTGACCACGATGTGCGGCCGCAGCGCCTTGAGGTGCGCCTCGACGCCGTCATCCAGGATGACGACATCGGTGACAATGCCAAGTTCGCGCAAGGCTTCGGCGCGCTCGGCCGGCGTTGGAATATCGTTCGATGGTTGCAAGGCCGACACGCCGACGACCAGTCGTTCCCCGCACTCGGCCGCAAAGCGGAGCAGGCGCACATGGCCGGGGTGCAGCGCAAAAAAATTTCCCGAAACAAAGACGATGGTGTCTTTCTTGCTCATCGGCGGTTGTGTCAGGCTTCTTCGGCGATTTGTTGCAGGTAACGTCCGTAGGCGGTCTTCGCGAGAGTTTGGCCGAGGCGCAGCAGTTGCGCCTTATCGATGTAGCCACGTCGGAAAGCGATTTCTTCGGGGCACGCAACCATCACGCCCTGGCGACTCTCGATTGTCTCGACGAAATGCGAGGCTTGGAGCAAGCCTTGCGGGCTTCCGGTGTCGAGCCACGCGATGCCGCGGCCGAACGGTCTCACCTTGAGCAAACCGTCAGCAAGGTAACTCTTCATGACATCGACGATTTCGAGTTCACCTCGGGTCGAGGGTTTCAGGTTTCGTGCGATTTCGACGACACGACCGTCGCACACATAGAGGCCGGTCACGGCGGTCGACGATTTGGGGTTGGCCGGTTTTTCTTCGAGGCTCAGAACTTTTCCCGCCTTATCCATTTCGACGACGCCGAAGTTCTGTGGGTCATTGACCCGATACCCGAACACGGTCATGCCGGTGTTGGCATCGAAGGCGGACTGCATGATGCCCGACAGGTTGTCGCCGAAGAATACGTTGTCGCCCAAAATAAGCGTGCAAGGTGACCCAGCGATGTAGTCCGCACCGATCTTGAACGCCTCGGGCAGCCCGCCTGGCCTCGCCTGCTCGGCGTAGCTGATGCGAATGCCCCAAGATTTTCCATCGCCCAGCAAATTCTCGAACGGCGCGCGATCAGCCGGCGATGTGACGATCAGAAAATCTTGAATGCCACCCAGCATTAGCGTGGTCAGCGGGTAATAGATCAGTGGCTTGTTGAAGATCGGCAGCAGCTGCTTGTTGACCGCCCGTGTAATCGGGTAGAGCCGGGTTCCGCTGCCGCCGGCCAGAATCAGACCCTTCATGAATGGCATCCACGTATCGATGAAAAGGCGCGAAAATCGGCGCCGACCGGGGCTAATTCGCGGTATTGGCCCTTTTTGGTCAAGGGCTCTTTGCAACGCCCCGACGAATGGGTGAGGATAATGCCCCGTAATCTGGCAACCAGGACTACTATGACATGAGTTTAATGGGTGTTGTCGCCGTGATCGGCGGTTCGCGGGGCCTTGGCGCGACCGTGTCCGCGGCGGCAGCGAAAGCCGGGTATGCTGTCGCCGTGGGATATGCCGCGGACGCCGCAGCCGCGACGGCGGTCGTTGCCGACATTGGTAAGGCTGGAGGGCGCGCCGGGGCGTTTCAGGTCGACATTACGTCGCGCGACTCAGTTGGTGGATTCTTGGCCGCTGCCGGGCGCGCGTTCGGAAAGGTCACGGGGGTCGCCAACTGCGCCGGATTCAGCGGTGGCCGGAAGACGCTCGCCGAGCTTGACCAAGCGACGCTTGATCGTGTCCTCGCCGTCAATGTGTCGGGCGCATTCAACTGCGCCCAAGCGGCCATAGCGCACATGCGGGGCAAAGGCGGGGCAATCGTTAACGTCTCATCGGCCGTGGTATCGACCGGCGGCTTCAGGCTGGCGCACTACGCCGCCGCCAAAGGTGCGATCGAAGCGCTGACCCGAAGCCTGGCCTGGGAAGCCGCCGAAGCCGGCGTGCGGATCAATGCGGTCGCGCCTGGCGCCATCGCGGGCGAAGGGGCCGGCACGGGCTCAAATTACGCCAAGTCCGCGCCACTGCAGCGCGAGGCGCGGCCGGACGAGGTGGCCGCGGCAATTCTTTGGTTGCTGTCGGATGCGTCGTCCTACATCACTGGCGCCGTCATTCCGGTCACAGGCGGGCGGTAGGGCACTGCGAATTCCTGAGTCAGATGCGGTTTGTGCCGGGTGGGCTGTACCAAGAGCCGATTGAGGACATTGGCATTATCCGCGGACGAAAAAGTCGACCTGGCGATTGAGCTCCAGAATCTGCTCGACAGACGCCTTTGAGAGTGGCCCGCGCAGACTGGCGCCGGCGTTCTCGATCACTTCGCGGTCGGTCAGAGGGCCGGGCAGGACAACCGCGACGGCCGGAAACGAGAGGCAGAATCGCAAAGCAGACTGAGCCATGGTCTCGCCCGGCTGTGGAGCGGCGAGGGACGTGGCGCGGTGGGCGCCGTCGGCCCAGGCTCGCTTCTGGGCCTTGGACCATGCATTGCGGTGATCGCCGGCAGGAAATGTCGTGGTCTCGTCGACGGCGCCGCTCAGGAATCCGAAACACAGCGGCGTGCGCGCAATGACGGCCGTGCCTCGGGCCTGGGCTTTATCGAGAAGGCCGCTGGTGACGGCCCTCACATCCAACATGTTCAAATTGACCTGAATGACCGGCACGTCGTGATGATCGAGGATGGCCATGCCGTCAGCCGGGCTTTTGACCGAAAGACCCCAGAACGCGAGCGCGCCTGACGATACGTGGCTTTCGAGAAACGCAATGATTTCCGGATTCGCGGTCAAATGCGCTGACGTCGGGTTATGAAGCAGTAAGCCCCCGGGCGCACGCCCGAGGCGCTGCTGGCTGCCGGCCAAAGAATCCTTGAGCGCGGCTGGGCTGAAATCCAACGGCTCGCCAAACCTGGGAATGCCAGCCTTTGTCGAGACGATCAGCGGACTTGCGGCTCGCTTGGCAAGGGCGCCGAGAAGTACCTCGCTGTGGCCGTCACCGTAGGCCGCCGCGGTATCGAAGAAATTAATTCCACAACCGACGGCAGTGTCGAGCGCGCGATTGGATTGATCGTCATTGGTTTCGCCATAGGACGTTTCGCCGGCCGTGCGGCCACCGATGCCCCAAGTGCCGAAGCCGATTTCTGAAACGTCGAGGTTGAAGCGCCCAAATTTCCGGGTGCGAACCCGCGGCAGATTGGCTGGCGGGACGTTCTCAGTAGTGGCCGGCAATTTCTTTCTCGACCGCTTTGCCGGTGTAAAGGTAGGCGCCCTTCTTATTTCCCCACCACACCACTTCACGGCACCAGTCGTTAAATGTCGAGAACGTCCGCGCGCCGCGATCGACACGGACAGTGGTAGGTTTCGGATTGAGATCGGCCGGGGTTCCGTTGCGCACGGCCGTGCAGAACCCGAGGATGTCGTGGCTTGTCTTGATCTCCATCGTGCCCTTGAGCGAGGGCTGGCAGACGAGCTGCCGGTTGAGATCGAACGACTCTTCCAGGGTCTTCCGGCCGTCTGGCGACAGTTCGTTTGCCAACAAGCTGGTCATGATGGCCTTGGCTTCGGCGTAGACAGTATCGATTTTTGCCTCGGCAACGAGGCGAATGAACGCGTACTCGTCCATCGGCCAGTAAACGCCGAGCCAGTCGGCGGCGTAAGTGTATTCGGGTCCGCCCTGCTGCATCGACGCCGCCGACTCTTCGAAGAAGTCCTGGATCTTCTTGAGTTCCGGATACTTGGCGCCATCGACATCCATCAGCGCTTCGAACAGGCGGCGATGATTGATGCCGGTCAGATGGTGCGCCACCATGATCGGCATTTGCATGATCTTGTCGAAATAGAAGAATGCCGCGGTCCAGCCGAAGCGCCGCGCCCGGCGCCAGTCGGCGCGCTGCATTGAATAGGTCGAGACCACCAGCTGCTGGATCTCCGGCACATCGTCTTCGAGCGCCTCGCGGCTGCCGTGGATGTTGATACTCTCGGATTCGACCGTCTCCATCTTGTATTTCTCGATGTAGGCGGGGTCGCCCATCTCGGCGTTGGGCAGAATGGAGAGGTTGTTGAACTGGATACGGTTGTGCTGGCCGGTCTCGATCAGCCGGGCAACGCCGTCGGCGAACGACGCATAAGTCTCACCGGGCAGGCCAAGGATGAGATCGGAGTAAGTCTCGACACTGTCGCGCGAGAACCGGCGTTGCAGTTCGAGGTAGGTGTCGAGTGAGATGTTGTCGCGCTTGATGTTCTTGAGCGTGGTTTCGTCGATGCTCTGCATCGACAAGGCGACGCCTTTGTTGAGCCCTGCGTCCGAAAGAATTTTCTGTGTCGCGTAGGCGCGCTCGGTTGCGTTCTTGGTGTTCTGGACTGACAGGGCGTGCGGGTAGCCGGTCGCCTTCTTGGTCGCGGCCACTTTGGTGGCAATGTCGACGTCACGCGGCAGAATGCCGAAATTGGCATCGCAGCAGAACACATACTCGATCTTGTTGTCGGCGAACCACTGAACTTCCGCCAGCAACCTGTCGATCTCGAACTGGTTGACCTTGGTCGCGGTTGCCGAGCCCCAGTCGCAAAACGTGCACTGAAACGGGCAACCGCGATTGGTTTCCCACAGTCCAATCCAGACTTCGTTCGGATTGGCTTCGATGAGTGGTTTGAAAGTACCGCTGAGAAACGGCGAGGGCGCCTGAGCGAGGGATCGCATCCGCGCTGCCTGTGAATTGCGGTGATAGATGCCGGATGCGTCAACGAAACTTGCCGAGCTCACCTTCGACCAATCGCGTGACCGGACATTCTCAAGAAACTGCAGGAACGGAATTTCGCCTTCGCCATGAATGGCAAGATCGATGAAGGGATGGGCTCGCACGAAGGGCTCGCCGCGATCTGGCACGTGAGGGCCGCCGACGACGATCACGACGTTGGGATTTTTGGCTTTCAGGCGCCGGGCAATCTCAAGCGAGATCTTGGCATTCCAGACGTAGAGGCTGATGCCGACCACCTCGGCCTCAAGCAACGCTTCGACCGCTTGCCCGATGGGCACGCGCTTGTAGATCGACGGCAGGAATCGATATCGGGCAGGCTCGGCTGCGTTCTGGCGAATATACGATTCAAGGCAGCCGACCGAATAAGGCAGATAGTTCTGACCCGAGAAGCTGTTGTTGATCTGGACCAGGCCGATCGAGAGCGGACGCGATGCAGTCATCGGCGAAGATTCCATGAATGTTTAGCCAGCTTCAGCAGCCGGGCTGGGCGGTACGTGCGCGCAGACATATCTATTGGCAAGGCCCGACTCAAGTTACACGGTCCTCCGCTATGGTCTCACTCGTAAGCAGCCTCGGTCAAGATTCGGTAAAGATTTGAAGAGTATACTCTATCCCCCGGACGACACCGGCTTTGCGGCCCTGCCAATCAATGACACATTAAGGACATGACACTGGTGCGACCCGAATCGAATTCCAACGGCAATAAACCCCGTGCGCTGATCACCGGCATTACCGGCATGGTCGGCTCGCACCTGGCCGAATTCCTGTTAGAGGCTACGGATTGGGACATATACGGCCTTTGCCGATGGCGCAGCCCGCTCAGCAACGTTGAGGCCTTGATCCCGCGTATTAACCGGCGCGATCGGATCTTCATGCTTTATGGCGATTTGCGCGACGACCTGTCGATCAAGCGCGCCGTGACCGAGGCCAAGCCCGACTACGTATTTCATTTGGCGGCGCAAAGCTATCCTCAGGTCAGTTTCTCGGCTCCAATCGATACCCTCGAAACCAATGTGCAGGGCACCGTGCGGGTGCTCGATGCCGTTCTACAGACCAACAAAGATGCCGTCGTCCACGTCTGCTCGTCGTCGGAAGTTTTTGGCCGGGTGCCGAAGGAGAAGGTGCCGATCAACGAGGAATGCTCATTCCATCCAGCGTCGCCCTACGCCATTTCCAAGGTCGGGACTGACCTGGTTGGCCGCTACTATGCCGAGGCGTTCGGTCTAAAGACACTGACGACGCGAATGTTCACCCACACCGGTCCGCGTCGCGGCGATGTCTTCGCCGAGTCAAGTTTCGCCAAGCAGATCGCGCTCGCCGAGAAAGGCCTCATCCCACCCGAGGTGAAAGTCGGCAACCTCAATTCCCTGCGCACGATCGCTGACGTGCGCGACGCGGTCAAAGCCTATCACATGCTGGTGACGGTAAACCCCATCGCCGGCGCGTACTACAACATTGGTGGCGTACACACCTGCACGGTTGAAGACATATTGAAGACGCTGTTGTCGTTGAGCCCGCGCGGCAACGAAATCGAAATTACTATCGACCCCGCGCGCTTGCGCCCGATCGATGCAGACCTGCAGGTCCCCGATACGTCAAAGTTCTCGCGTCATACCGGATGGACGCCCGAGATTCCGTTTAAGAAAACGATGCAAGATCTGCTCGATTACTGGCGCGATCAGATCGCGCGCCAGGGCGACGCGTTTCTGGTCCGGTAGGCGCACGATGATCATTTCTCGCACGCCGTTCCGTGTGTCGTTTTTTGGCGGTGGCACCGACTACCGCGGTTGGTTTCAAGAGCATGGCGGCTCAGTGCTGACATCGAGCATCAACTATTATTGTTATTTGACTTGTCGTTTTCTGCCGCCGTTCTTCGAGCACCGCAGCCGCGTCGTTTGGTCGCAGGTGGAGAAGGTGCAGGACCATTCCGAAATCGCACACCCGGTGGTGAAGGCTATCCTCAGGCATTTGAATATCGACCGTGGTGTCGAGATTTTCCATCATGGCGACTTGCCGGCGCGGTCTGGGCTCGGTTCGAGCTCGGCGTTCACGGTCGGATTGCTGCACGCTTTGCATGCTCTAACTGGCAAGCTCATCAGCAAACGCGAGTTGGCCGAACAGGCGATCATGGTCGAGCAGGTCTTGCTCAAGGAGCACGTTGGCGTTCAGGACCAAATTGAGACCTCGTTCGGCGGGCTTAACCGGATCGATATCCGCACCGACGGATCGTTCGAAGTGCGGCCGGTCGTGCTCCCTGCCGAGCGCCTCGATCAACTTCAGGATCATTTGGCGCTGTTCTATACGGGCATCTCGCGCCATGCTTCGGAGATCGCCGCCGAGCACGTGGCCGCGATCCCGAAGAGTTCCCAACAACTCCACGGGATGCGGGCTCTGGTTGATCAAGCCGAAGGCATCCTAGCCGGCGGCGCGCTGTCGGAGTTTGGCAAGATTCTGCATGAATCCTGGATGATGAAGAAATCAATCAGTGCGCGGATCGCGCCCACGCTGGTCGACGAGATGTACGACCGTGGCCGCAAAGCCGGGGCAATCGGCGGAAAACTGCTGGGTGCGGGCGGCGGCGGCTTTCTATTGTTCTTGGTCGCGCCGGAACAGAAGCAGAAGTTGATCGACGCCATGGCGCCCGCGTTGCACGTGCCATTTGTGTTTGATCGCTCGGGAACGCAGATCATTTTTTACGAGCCCGACGAGTTGAACGGCCGGGCTTCGGCCACTTCCTCATGACAACGACAAAAGTCGTCGTCTGTGGCGCGACCGGGTTTATTGGTCGCAACATTGCGACGGCGTTAGCGCGAACCGGCAAATTCGCGGTGACCGCGGTTCGCCATGAGCGCCCTGCCTACGATCTCCCCGGTGTGCGTTGGCTAGTTTGCGATCTTCGCGATCCTGCCGCCGTAATGTCGGCATTGGCTGGCGCGGATGTCGTCGTGCAGGCGGCAGCGACCACTTCGGGCTCGAAAGATATTGTCTCGCGCCCACACATCCACATCACCGATAACGCGGTGATGAACTCCTATCTGCTCCGCGCTTGCCATGACCTTGGCGTGGGGCATTTCATTTTCTTCTCGTGCTCGATCATGTATTCGTCATCCGACACGCCTCAACGGGAAGAAGACTTCAATCCCGCGGTCGCGATGCAGCCCAATTACTTCGGAGCGGGCTGGACCAAAGTCTACGTCGAGCGCATGTGTGAATTCTACGCCCGGCTGGGCCGCACGCGCTGCACCGTCATCCGGCATAGCAATATCTACGGACCTTTCGATAAATTTGATCTTGATCGCAGCCACGTTCTCGGTGCAACCGTGACCAAGGTGATGTCGGCGCGTGACGGCAAAATCGCGGTGTGGGGAACCGGCGAAGAGGCGCGGGATTTTCTCTATGTCGATGATCTGGTCGATTTTGTGGAACGTGCGATTGAACGCCCTCTGAAGCCCTTTGCATTGTTCAATTGCGGAGCCGGTCGGGCGGTATCCATCAAGGATCTGGTGGCGCGCGTTATTCGGGCGTCAGGCCGATCGCTCGCCATTGAATTCGACCGCTCGCGACCTACGATCCCGTTCAGTCTCGCGCTTGATTGCGCCAAGGCTGCCGCTGAGCTCGGCTGGTCGCCCCGGACCGACCTCGACGATGGGCTCAAACAAACAGTCGACTGGTGGCGAAACAATCCGCCGAGGGGTCTTTAGGTAAAAGATCACCGGGGCCTTGCCGCTAGTCTGGTATAGCGAACAATTGCGACCACCGTACTGGCGCCGACATTTGGGTCGTCGTGTGCGATCTTTTCGGCCTCGGACAGCGACATCCACTTCATGAGTCCGGACCCTGGCTCCGCCGTGGCAGCCTCTGTTGATGGCGCGCAGTTTCGGGCGGCGAATAGAGCTACGCGGGCCTCGATCAGGCCAGCGTCCGGCATCAGGGTGCCAAGGCTGACAATATCGTAGGGCCCGCAGGTCAGCGCCGCCTCTTCCTCGAGTTCGCGCCGCGCTGTGTCGGCAGGCTGCTCATTTGGCTCGACGAACCCTGACGGTGCCTGCCAAATAATTTGATCGAACTGGTGGCGATAGCCTTGCATCAGGCCAACTTTGCCGTCGAGCACGGGCAAAACAACAATGCCGCCAATTTTGAGCGGCCCCACCAGTACCCGGGGTCGCACCGTCAGAAAGTCGTCAATCGCCGTGCCGTCGGGGCCGACGAGGCGGTCGAAGAAAATGTCGAACCTTTGATTTGCGACGTGATGGCGGCGGTGATCGAGGCGAAAACGCTGGTCGGCCACGGTTATTCTCCCCGGGGAAATGGCGGCGCGTCGGCCGCCGTTGTCTTGTCAAGCAACCGATTCCTCCTTGAGAATCAAGGAATACTTGACGTTTTTGGCCAACACCCTCATAAGCGGAGATACTGATCGAACGGCGCGTCCTCGCGGTGTTGGGGGCGAGCTTGCGTCCTCGATCCCGCGCGGCGAACCGGGGCCAAAGACCTCGTCAGAATGAAAAACAACGATCCGTCGATTTCCGCCGACACGATTGCCCGCTTTTACAAGCAGATTCGCCGTATTCGGCGGGTCGAAGAGACGGTGATCGACCTTTACCCAACCGACAAGATCAAGAGTCCGGTTCACCTGTCGATCGGCCAGGAATCGGTATCGGTCGCTGTCTGCGAGGCGTTGAGGCCGACGGATGTCGTGTTTGGGACCTATCGCGGCCATGCCCTCTATCTCGCCAAGTACGGCGACATGAAAGCGATGATGGCCGAGCTCTACGGCAAGGCCGACGGATGCGCCCGCGGCAAAGCGGGGTCGATGCATCTTGTCGACATGAAGGTCGGCATGATGGGAACGTCGGCCATCGTCGCGACCAGCATCTCCCAGGCTGCCGGCTACGCTTTTGCGCTCAAACAACGGAAGTCGGATGCCATTGTCGCCTGCTTCTATGGCGAAGGGGCGATGGACGAAGGCGCGTGGCACGAGACGATGAATTTTGCCGCATTGAAAAAGCTGCCGGTGCTGTTCGTGTGCGAGAACAATGGTTATGCCATTTACTCGTCGGTCAAAGACCGCATGTCGTCGGTCAATATTTGTGCTCGGTCAGAATCGTACGGCATTCCGGCAGCGCGGATTGAGAACGGCGATACCCGGAAACTCTATGCAAAGGTACAGTCTGATGCTGCCGCCATCCGCGCCGGAAGCGGCCCAAGGGTCATCGAGGCGATGACCTGTCGTTGGCGCGATCACGTCGGTCCGGGTGAAGACCGCGTCCACAGATATCGTCCGGATGCCGAGCTCAATGCTTGGATCGCCGCTGACGAAATGAAGAAGTTGGGCGAGTTATTGCCGGCCACAAAGCGCGCCGAGATCGACCGCGATGTCGAGGCCGAATTGGCAGCCGCGATCACTTTCGCTGAGCAAAGTCCTTACCCAGAAGACCGCGAGATCTACGATCATGTCTTCGCCGCCGAGTGACGCGCGCACACTGACCTACGGTCAGGCTCTGCTGGAAGCCGCGCGCCAGGAAATGGCGCGCGATGCCGGCGTGTTCATCATGGGCCTTGGTGTCGACGACGCGAAGGGCATGTATGGCACCACCGCCAACCTTCACAAAGAGTTTGGCGCCGACCGCTGTTTCGATACGCCGCTGGCCGAGGATGCCATGACCGGTGTCGCGATCGGCGCGGCCTTGGCCGGCATGCGCCCGATCCATGTCCATCAGCGCATGGACTTCCTACTGCTCTGCATGAATCAGCTCGTCAACATGGCGGCCAAGTCGTCGTACATGTTCAGTGGCGCCGTGTCGGTGCCGTTGGTGGTGCGTGCCATCATCGGACGGAGCTGGGGTCAGGGCGCCCAGCACAGCCAGGCGTTCCATTCCTATTTCATGCATGTGCCCGGTCTGAAAATTTTCGCGCCGACGACACCCTACGACGCCAAGGGCGCGATGATCGCGGCGATCCGCGATCCGAATCCGGTGGTTTTCATGGAGCACCGGATGCTCTACTCGTTCAAAGGAATCGTGCCCGAGGCCGCTTATGAAGTGCCGTTTGGCCGCGCCCGCCTGCTGACTCACGGAAAGCACGTCACGATTGTCGCCGTCAGCTACATGGTGGCCGAGGCGCTTCGCGCCAAACATTTGCTCGAAGAGGTCGGCATCGAAGCTGAGGTGATCGATCCCGTGTCGCTCGCGCCGCTCGATATCGACACCATTGTCACCTCGGTGTCGCGCACTGGCCGGCTTTTGGTGGTTGACACCAGCTGGCTCACGTGCGGCTTTTCGGGTGAGATCCTGGCACTGGCGCTAGAGCGATTGGGTGGAAAGCAAGCCTTCCAGGCGAAGCGCATGGGCTATGCGCCGACGCCGTGCCCGACCACGAAGCCGCTTGAAAACGTGTTCTATCCCAACGCGCGCACAATCGCGCTCGCCGCTCACGCCATGGTGAAGGGCGAGGGCGCCAGCTGGAAGATCGAAGTTCAGGAACCGCGCGAAATCGCCGAGTTCAAGGGCCCCTTCTGACCGCGCATTCCGCACGCGCCCCGCGGTCGCCATAGACGAGTACGACCATGACAGCCACGCCGCCTTCGATGACCAAAGTACGCGCCGCCATCGAGGAGTATTGCCGCGATCACCATCGCTTTTCTTTCGATGCCACATCGCCGGTGGTTCGCCTGCACGAACCGACGTTTGGCGCCGATGAGATCATGGCGGCAGTCGAGTGTCTGCTGACGACGAGGGTGACGCTGGGCGACAAGGTCAAGGCGTTCGAACGCGAGTTTGCGTCGCGCTAC
>Ga0194132_10007358_pt1 | contig 16462 bp, 15 predicted proteins | sample TA2KigOf80mmetaG_FD_148612 | JGI IMG/M metagenome (GOLD analysis project Ga0194132, IMG submission 148612) | Freshwater microbial communities from Lake Tanganyika, Tanzania - TA2015054 Kigoma Offshore 80m | ecosystem: Environmental > Aquatic > Freshwater > Lake | place: Tanzania: Lake...
GTTCGATTCGGTTTGGTAACCGTGAGTACACCGACGATCGACTGGCCATCGCGGATGGGCGCGGCGACGTGCATCACCGTCGAGTCGGGGTCATCGGGATCTTCCGGTGAAGACCGCGCGCCATACCGGCCTCGCAGAGTCAGCCAGACGTCGTTCCAGCGCGAATAGTCTTCGCCCACTGCGGACCCGGCGGAATCGAACAAGACGATGCCGCATTGATCGTTAATGTAGATGCGGTGACTGACGGCGTTTTTCTCCAGGCCCCAGATATCCGCTTCCGGATGGCGGGTATTGTTGCGCGCGAGAATCGAGGCCAGTTCCGCTGCAGGCAAGGTGCCGCTGCGGATTTCCGTTCCGATCAGTTCCGCCAGCAGATTGGCTGTATCCACCAGGGTTTCTTCGGTGGATTGGCGTACCGCTGGCTTGATCTGGTCGTTCACGAGTCTGAGCACGAACCACGCGGTAAGCGCCACGAACACACCGTAGACGACGAAGATACGTGCGGTCAGGGACAGTGGCATGCGCTTAAGCGTCTGGCTGATAGCTGTAGCTGAAACCACGATGGGTGCGGATCGGATCACGATGTGCATGGATGGCGCGGAGTTTGGTACGCAGATCCTTCACGTGGGCATCGACGTTGCGGGCATAACCGGCCTGGGTGCTGATGCCGGCGGCTTCAAGCAGCTGGTCGTGTGTGAACACCTGTTCCGGCCTTCGCAGCAGGCAGGCGAGGATCTGGAACTCGTGCGGCGTGAGCGCCAGTGACGTGCCGCGATAACGAATCAGCGCACGTTCCGCGTCGACCAGAAATTCCGGTTCGGCACGTGCGGGGTGGGTTGCATCGGCCACCCTGTTTTCAGTTATTCCTTTTCTGCTGACCACGCTGCGCTTCAGGATCGCACGTACTCGAACTGCCACCTCTCGAGGGCTGAACGGTTTGACGACGTAGTCATCGGCACCGATCTCGAGCCCGATGATTCGATCCACTTCAGCGGCGCGGGCGGTGAGAAACATCACCGGTACCTCGGAGGTGCGGCGCAGTTGTTTACAGACTTCAAAGCCGCTTTGGTCTGGCAATCCGACGTCGAGGACGATCAGATCAACGGAAGCGGTGGCGAGATAGTCAAGGGCATCGCGGCCGAGCAGAGCCCAATGGGTGGTGTGGCCATCGGCCTTGAGGGCATAAAGTAGCGTATCGGCAATGGCGGCTTCGTCTTTGACAACTAGGATATGCCGCATGGTCTGAGGGGTTGCGGGTTCGAGCCGCACTGTACGCTCCACCGCAAGAGGATTGCAGGCGGCGATTGTCAGCGCTTTGCTGACGCCGCATTCTTGGTCTTCCTGAAGGTCCGCCTTGCAGGGCACGCTCATGGCCCGCGCCTGCCGGGCCTCGGTACGGCGGACAGGCGGCCCCGACCTTGAGTAGCTTTCTTTCCAGAAAATTCGAACGGACATTCTGGGATGATCTGTTCACCAAAGGGGCAGGGCTGTCCCAGATGGACCCGCAGTGGACGATAACCAGGAAGCGAATGACGCGATGAATACGACCAACACCCAAACCGCTTACCGTATCTGTCCGATCTGTGAAGCCGGCTGCGGACTCAAGCTGACGCTCGACGGAACGCAGGTGGTGCGTATCCGGGGCAATGAGGAAGACGTCTTCAGCGAAGGACATCTTTGCCCGAAGGGTGTGGCACTCGGTGCCTTGCACGACGATCCGCGGCGCATCCGGGAACCGAAATTCCGCGATGCCAGTGGCGAGCGTGCAGTGTCTTGGGAAGTTGCCTTTGCAGAAGCCGGGCGGCGCCTGGCGGAGATTCGTGCGCAGTACGGTAATGATGCAGTGGCGGTTTATGTCGGCAATCCCACCGCGCACAACATCGGTCTGTCCATGGGTCTCGGGATCATTGCCGGGCAGCTTGGCAGCCGGAACTTCTATACCGCCGGCAGCGTGGATCAGGTACCAAAACAACTGGCTTCCGAACTCATGTTCGGTGATGACATGGCCGCGCCTGTACCGGACATCGTTCGAACGGATTGCCTTGTGATCATGGGCGCTAATCCGGTGGTCTCCAACGGCAGTTTCTGGATGGTGCCGAAGTTTCGCGAGAAGGTGCGGGATCTGCATCGGCGGGGTGGCGCGTTGATCGTCATCGATCCGCGGCGTTCGGAAACGGCACGTCTTGCCGATGTCCATCTCGCCATTCGACCGGCAACAGATGCGTGGCTCTTGATGGGTCTCAGCCGATTACTGGCGGAACAGGGCCGAACCTTTCCCCAACGTTATCCGGCACGCGGTAAGGAAGTTCTGCTTGAGCGGATACGGGGTATCGACCTTGCTGAAGTGGTGGCGAGAACCGGGGTCAGCGAATCGGCGCTGCGTGAACTGGCGGATCGGCTGTGTGTTGCGAAACATCCGGTATTGTACGGCCGCATCGGTACGACGCTGCAGGCCTTCGGCACGTTGACGAGTTTTCTACTGGAAGTGGTCAACCTGCAACTCGGTGCCACCGATACAGAGGGTGGTGCGCTCTTTGGAGAACAGCCGTTCGCACAACCCGGCAGGACCAGAGCCAGCCCGTTGGGTCATGGTCGTTGGCATAGCCGGGTGTCGCATCGGCCGGAAGTCGGCGGCCAACTTCCGGTTGCTGTTCTGGCGGAAGAAATCGAAACCGCAGGTCCGGGGCAGATCCGTGCGCTGGTTTGTTTTGGCGGCAATCCGGTCATGTCGAATCCGGACAGTGAACGGCTGCGCAAGGCGCTCAGCACCCTCGAGTGCATCGTGGCGGTGGATATCTTCGATACCGCTACGGCCGCCATGGCGCATGTGCTGTTGCCAGGGACCTCCCCGTTTGAAGAAGGTCACTACGACACATTTCTCGGTTCGTTCGGTTGGAAAAACGTCGCCCGTTACACGCCGCCGGTACAGCCGACACAGGGCCGACCGGATGAGTGGGACGTCTGTCTGCAACTTGCGCTCAGCGTGCGTAGCGGTGGTCAGGTGGTCACGTCGCAGCAACTGGCTGCGTTCGAAGATGAGTTGGTGGCGGGTCTGGTGGGGCGCCACGTCGATGATCCGAATGGGCCGCTCAAAGGCCGTGATGTGCAGGACATTCTCGGGAGAATCGGCCCAGCCCGCGGGGTCGAACGAATGCTGGATGTAGGGATTCGTGCGGGTCGGTATGGGGATGCCTTCGGTGCCCGCGAGGGCTTGACACTGGAGCGCATGGCTGAGACCCCGGATGGCATCGAATTAGGTTCACTGCGGCCGCGACTCACTGAAGTCGTTCGCCATGCCGATGGACGTATTGATCTCGCGCCACCCATGATTCTGGCGGAAATCGAACGACTAAAATCGAGCGCGCCCACGGAGGGCCTGTTGCTCATCGGCCGTCGCAACATCAAAACCAACAACTCCTGGCTGCACGGTGTGGCCGGTCTTGACAAGGGCGTGGACGTCTGCGTGCTTGAAATGAATGCGGAGGACGCGCGTGCGCGCGGCATCAACGAAGGCGACCCGGTGCGGATCTTTAGTGGCACGGGCTCGTTTACGGTCGGCGTAACCATCGGGCCCGATCTGATGCGGGGTGTGGTTGCGTTGCCGCATGGATTCGAACGAGCCAACTACAATCTGCTGGCGGCGGTGGGGTTGGTGGATGAACCGAGTGGCACTTCGGCGTTGAACGGACTATGCGTCGAGGTCGAACCTTGCGCAGAGGTCGTGTGAAAGGGGGCCCGCTTTGGTTGCTGTTGCTGATCCTGGTTTGTGGGAGTGCTCACGCCGTGCCGGATGCTGAGGCCTGGGAGTTCTGGCGGGGAGCGGGCAATCGCGCAGACGTGAGCCATGGCCTCTGGCAATCGCTGCTCGATGAGTTCGTGGTGCGCGGTGCTGACGGCATCAATCGGGTGCGCTACCGGGCCATGAATGAAAAAGCACGTGAGCGGCTCAAGAGCTACATCCAGTCGCTCGCGGCGATTGATCCGCGCACCTTGACCCGTGCCGCGCAGCAGGCCTACTGGATCAATCTCTACAACGCGCTGACCGCGGATGTGGTGCTCGACTATCCACGCAAGAAGAGCATCCTGCGCATGGGACGGAAGTTGCTGGCGCTCGGCCCCTGGGATGACTCGCTCATTGAGATCGCTGGCCAAAAGCTCACGCTCAACGATATTGAACATCGCATCCTGCGGCCGTTGTTTGGTGATGAGCGGGTGCACTTCGCAGTGAACTGCGCCTCATTGTCCTGCCCGGATCTCGCGAACACGGCCTATACCGCCGGCAATCTCGAATCCTTGCTGGATGAGCAGATGCATCGCTACCTGGGACATCCCCGCGGGTTGCGTCAGACCGCCGGCGGGTTTGAGTTGTCCTCTATTTTCGATTGGTACCAGGTGGACTTCGCAGCGGATGAGAAAGGTCTGCGTGAATGGCTCGCGAAACGTCGGCCGGATCTTGCCGCAGCGCTCAGGGACAAGCGTAAGCGCATAACGTATGAATACGACTGGAAGCTGAATGTGGCGGAGTAGCCTTCACGGCTGCTCAATCACCGGCCAACAAGAGCAGAGGAGGCACGATGGGGAACAATATAGATCTGCGACAGGCCAGGCCCAATGTGGACGTGGTCAAACACGCGACCCGCCATGGCGTGAGCCTGGCCATGGGGCAAGGTCCGGTCACGCGGATCTCTCCCGTCTGGACGATGGCTGGTTGGCGATTACAGTTCGTGCGTCTTGCCGCAGGTGACACGCTCCTGCCGGATCAGAACGCCGGTGGCGTATTCGTCAAAGTCATCGAAGGCTCGACGTCCGCGCCGATGCGTCGCGCCTATCCCACGGTAGGTGAGGTGGTTTCTACCCGGCTCGCCCAGCCGACCATCTCAGCGGGCGCGGAAAGTGCGCTGCTCGCGGTCTACACGCGCACACCCGGGGCGCCATCGAACATCACCCGGGTTGATCAGTTGGCGATTGGCGGACCACTCGCCGAAGCGTTTGGCTGGCAAACCTTTGAACAGCGCTACAGTGCAGTGACGCCCTTCTTCAACGGCGCCGATGCTCACCTCGTGCCCGGATTTCATCTGCTCGACAGTTCCGGCGCGGAAATTGCCTACGTCTTCTTTTGGACAGCGGGCAAAGGCGTGGACCTTTCGACCCACAATCATGGGCATATGCCCCATGCGGATGGTCCGGCCTTCGCGGAGGTCCATCAGGTGCTTTACAACGGCACCGGATCGGGTGGCATGTACCGCACTGCTGAGCCCGGCGCCGCAGAGCGATCCCGTCTGCCGATGTATACCGGAGAAGAACACGGGCCTTTTTTTGCGATCGCCGCCAACGGCTATGCGAGGTTGCGCGAAAACGGCGCAGTTGAGTACCCCTGGCACGGCTGGCAGGCAGGGCAGGATGGTGTGCCCGGACAAGCCTATGACCTGGTGTGCGCCTACGAGATCACTGCACCATATTCCCGGGTTGCCTGACCCCATCATGTACACCCCGAAGTGGTTTGCCGAGTCCGATCCTGAGATCCTGGCAGCCGGTATGCGCGACTGTTTCGTGCTGAAGGCGCCACAGTGTGGATCACCGATGTACTCGACGCTGAGGGTACGACGCTGGCGGCTTTGATCGGCGCCACCTACCGGCACCTCGATGTCAGCCGGGAAGATGAGTAGGAGCGTGTGATCAACGATTTGATGGCGACACATGGCCAGATCGATGCGCTCATCAACAACGCCGGGATCTTCCGCCGCAACAAACTCATCAACACTCCGCTCGACGAATATGAACTGGTCATGGGCGTGAACGCCCGCGGGGTGTTCCTCGGGATGCGGGCCGTTGCTCCACACATGCTGGCCGCAGGCCGCGGCTCCATCATCAACATTTCGTCCCTGGCCGGTTTACGAGGCGCGATGGGCGCCTTTGCGTAGGGGGCATCGAAGTGGGCTGTACGCGGCATGACCAAAACGGCGGCAGTGGAGTTTGCACGCAGCGGTGCACGGGTGAATTCCATCCATCCGGGACTTATCGAAACGCCGATGGCTGATCAGCTCGGTGGGAATATCGCCAAAATGTCGAAACGCACGCCGCTCGGTCGAATGGCGGATGCGGCGGAAGTCGCGCGGCTCGCGCTCTTCCTGGCGAGTGACGACAGTTCCTACTCAACCGGCAGCGAGTTCATCATCGACGGTGGATTGAACGCGCTCTGACGGAGCGTAGACGTGCGCGAACCGTCCTGCGGAGACTATTGCTCCGTGGGATCGCGCCCGTCTTTCGGCGCGCCGGTGCCGGAGGAACCCATGAAGATCTTGCTGCCATCGGTGAAAGTCACGTCGCGGCCGTTGGCGCGCTGCGATCGGTCTTTCGACTGGTATCCGTCGACAACGATCACCGTGCCGATCTGCAAGGTTTTCTTGGTAAGCCCGCGACGAAGCAGGGTGTTGGGAGTGCCACCTTCCACCATCCACTGTTCCTTAGTGCCGTCATCGCGAGTGTGTTCGAGGTGAATCCACGCGTGCGGGTTGACCCACTCCACCTTGGTGATGGGGCCTTTCAGGATCAGCGGGCGATTCGGGTCAAATTCGGCGCCGAAGGCATGATGGGCTTGTGATGCGGGAGCGGACAGCGCCAACGCGGCGATCAAAGTCGAAGTGATCGGCAGTCTGGTCAGGGGGCGGAAGGGCATCGTCGGCTCCGGTTGGAAAAGCAGTGTTGGCGGCAAGGATAGAAGCCGGTGGTGGGTGGAGCAAGTTATCCACCCGTTTGTAGCGTCCGCCGCAGGTACGCACGCAGACGATCCCACGCGTCCACGGCAGGCTCCGTCGCTTTTTCCGGATTCCGATCAACGTACAACCAGAAGCCGTGGGAAACCTCATCGTAGACGTGGATATCGTTACGAATCCCGAGGGTCTTCAGGGTCTGTACGAACCGGTCAACCATATCCATGGGGATACCGGGATCTTCTGAAACAAACGTGCCGTAGATTTCGTGGTTGATATGTTTCATCTGCTCCGGATCATCGAGCAGCCGCCCGTAGAAGATTGCGGTGCCATCATGGTGTTCGCCACCCATCGCATAGGACAGTGCCACTCCCCCGCCGTAACACCAGCCGATGGTAGCGACCTTGCCTGTGAAATCAGGCCGCGATCGCAGGGCTTTCACCGCAGCGTTGAGGTTGCCGATGATTCGATCCGGCCTTGCGAGGGTTTCGCGTACCAATGCCATGTTTTCTTCCGGGTTGTTACCCGTGCGGCCGCTGTAGAGATCGGCTGCAAGCGCGATGTACCCCTCCGCTGCAAACGCGTCTGCGGTTTCCTTGATACGGGGTACAAGACCATTCCATTCGTGGATGAGGAGCACGGCGGGAAATTGCCCTTCGCCCTGTGGTACCGCGAGATAGCCGGAAGCTTTGGGATCATCAGGGTCGTAGGCCAGCGCCTCCCCTTGCAACGGGCCTGCTGTACCGAGAACAGCTGCGGGCAGGGTGCCATTCGCCAACGGTGCCCGCGGCACGGTTGCTTCGAGTGAAATTGCGAGCGCCAGTAGTCCAAGCGCGATCATGAGTCGCAGGTGCATGTGTCCCTCCCGGCTGCAGTGCGGGCTCTTCTGGCGTGTACGCAACTTTTAGAGTTGCGTGTCGCCTTCGACGCAGTTCTCTTCCCCGCATCGACTCTAACACCGCACAGGGTTGGCGAAAGACTTGCCTCGGGCGCTTTGATTGTGGTGTGGGGTTGTAGTGTGGGGTTGTGGTTGCTCGAGCGTGCAGGCGTCACCAAAACAATGGTGGTAGGCTCCACGCGATCCGAACTTTCTCCCACGTACATGAGGTCATCCATGCTCGCTACTTCACCGCGGGTTTCGAAGACAGATTTTGAGGCAGCCACCGGGTGGGCTTTCAAACCCGAAGGAGCCTGCAAGGGCGATGTGTGTATTCCGTTGACGCCCAAGCCAGGCGCCACACTGGAACTGGCGGACATCACCGCACGAATGGGGTTGCCGTTGGTCAGTGAGCCCGCCCATGACCTCTGGGCTGTAGGCCCAGATAGCGTGGGCGCAAAAGCGCTGGTTTCTGCAGAGGCACCTTCCTTGGTTTTGCCCGACCTGGACGGGAACCTGTTTGATCTTGCGAGTTTGCGTGACAAGAAGGTGCTCATCTACGCGTGGGCCCCTTACTGAGGCTGTTCCGGCGACCTGCCCGTGTGGCAGGCATTGCGGGAAGAACTCGCTCCCAAAGGATTTGAACTGGTTACCGTCGGTCTCGACACACTGGGTGCGGCGGGTTGCCGTCCGTATATCGAGGCGGCTAGACCCAATCACCCATCGCTGATCGATTCAACTCACCAACTCGCCAACAAGTTCGGGGTGATCAATATCCCGCAGGCCATCTGGATCGATGAAGCCGGCATGATCGTGCGCCCGGCGGAAGTCGCACCGGCACCACCGCAAGCCACTCCGAGAGAGCGCCCCGCGGTTGATCCGGCACAGATTCCTGCGCGATTCGTGGAGATGATGGGCGAGGCAGTAAAGATCCGGAACGACAGTGACGTCTACCATGCTGCGCTTCGCGATTGGGTGGAAAAGGGTGCCGCGAGCCGCTACGCCATGACATCCGAACAGGTGATCGCCCGATCGCGACCGCGATCCGCAGATGTGGCACTCGGGCATGCGCATTTCGAACTAGCCTCGGCGCTCGAGCAGAAGGGCGCGCACGACGTTGCGGTGAAACATTTCCGCGAGGCTCATCGGCTGGTGCCGGACAGCTGGACATTCCGCCGTCAGGCCTGGTCCCTCGAGAAAGTGATCGACGGTCCGATGCAGCGTTTCTGGCAAGGACCCGATCCTGCGAAGCCCGAAGCCTGGCCCTATGTCGGAGACTGGCTCGCGGACATCCGCAAGGTCGGTGCTGATCACTACAACGAACCTTGGCAACCCTGATCACGGTTGGAGATGGGCACGGTGGAAGCATCAACACGTCTGGTCCGGCTGCACGAAGCGCTCAAATCGCGTCAGTCACCGGTCAGCGCGGCGATGCTTCAGGAAATGCTCGGCTGCTCGCGAACCACGGTGCATCGGCTGGCCAAAAAACTCCGCGATGAACTCGGGGCACCGCTCCAGCTGATTGCCGATGAGGGATACGCATACGGTGCCGGTCGGGAAAGTTATGAACTGCCGGGACTTTGGCTGACGGCCGATGACCTTGCATCGCTGCGCATCGTTGATGCCTTCCTCGAACCGATGGAACACGGAGTGCTCCAGGCACAGGTGCGATTGTTGCGCGCACAGGTGGATGTGTTGCTCGAACAGGCCATGGCGGATGAGTCCGTCAGCTCTGATCAGTTGCGCAGTCGTCTCGACGTGGTGCCGCCGAAGTTCAGCGTGGATCGACCCGAGATCTTTGCGTCGGTTTTTGAAGCCACCATGCGCAAGCTTCGGCTCCGGTTCGCGGACTATGCGCGCCGTCGAGGTGAACCCCATTTGCGGGAGATCTCACCACTCAAACTGGTGCACTATCGCGAGAACTGGTTCCTGCTGGGTTTCTGCCATGACAATGGTGATACCGGCCTCTTCTCGCTCGCTCGCCTGCACCATGTGACGGTGTTACCCACGGCCGCTGATCTGTCGCACGGGGGCGAAACTGCAGAACTGGGTCCGTCTTCATCGGGACGGCGACAGCAAGCGCGCCTGCGGTTCAGCCCACAAGCGGCGGCGACGGTAGCCGGCAAGATCTGGCACCCGGAACAGGTGGGCCAGTTCGCGACCGACGGCAGCTATGAATTGCGGTTGCCGTTCGTCCACGTACAGGATGTGCTCCCGGCCATTCTCGAACACGGTGCCGCAGTCGTGGTGGAAGGACCGAAGGTACTGCGTAGCCGCGTCATGAAGGCGCTCACAGCCGCAATCAAACGTTACGACGGGCCAGGGGATTGAACCGCGGGCGGTGGAGAGGGATGGTGTGGGGCAGGCTCGGGGTGCTGCTGTTGCCGCTCTTGCTGACGGTTACAGCAAGGGGCGAAGAGCCATGCGATCAGCACGATGTGCTGCGAAGACCATTTTTCGGTGATCTACATATTCACACCCGGCATTCACTCGATGCCGGCACTCAGGGAACAATGACCACGCCGGACCAGGCCTATGCCTTCGCCAAAGGGGCCGCGCTTGGCGTCCAGCCGTGGTTGGAAGATGGCCAGGCAGCTCGTTCCATCCAGCTGGACCGACCCCTCGATTTTGCGATGGTGTCCGATCACGCGGAGTTGTTCGGGGAAACGTCGGTTTGCACGGATCAGGCTCATCCGAAGTTCTCCGCCTGGCAGTGTCACATGTATCGGCGCTCGCCGCGGCTCGCGTATTACTGGTTCAACTACTGGTCCGCCATGGAGGCTGAACGGGTCGGCTTCTGTGGTGAAAAAGGCGAGGTATGCCTACAGGCGGCGATAGGGACATGGAAGACCATGCAGGATGCCGCACAGGCGCACGATGATCCGACGAGCGCCTGTTCGTTCACTACGTTTATCGGCTACGAGTGGACTGGCGGGTTCGTCGGTGATGCGTCTGGCAATATCCATCGCAACGTCGTCTTCCGTTCGGCCAAGGTGCCACCACGGGCCATTTCCTTCATCGACCAGCCATCGGCTGAGAAACTTTATGCGGCACTCGACGCCGCCTGTCGGGTGGAGGAGGGTTGTGAGGCGATTGCCATTCCGCACAACTCCAATCTGTCCGCGGGGATCATGTTCCCGCTACAGCAGGTGGACGGATCGGCGCGGACGAGCGACATCAACGCCGTACAAGCCCGCTATGAACGGCTCGCCGAAATCATGCAGCACAAGGGTGCATCGGAGTGTTACTACGGCCCACTCGATCTAACGGATGAAATCTGTTTCTTCGAACAGTTGCCGGAACGTTCCTTCACTGACAGTACACCACCCGGTCCGGGCGACGGTTTTCTGCGGCGGGTACTCGCCGAAGGGTTGCAGCAGCAGGCGAAAACCGGCGCCAATCCGTTTGCCTTCGGGTTCATCGGTTCGACGGACACCCATCTCGGAGCCGCAGGTGCAGTAGATGAAGCAGCCTTTCTCGGCCACGGTGGCGCGGGCTTGCCGGCGGGCAAAAAGATCCCGGAAGGTCTCCCGGACTTACCGCAGTACAACCCCGGAGGGCTCGCAGTGCTCTGGGCGGAAGAGAACAGCCGCGATTCGCTCTTTGAAGCGATGCGCCGGCGAGAGGCTTACGCGACCAGCGGCCCACGTCTCATCGTTCGTGCATTTGGCGGCTGGAACTTCGAACCATCCATGTGTGGTTCAGAGGATCTGGTTGAAAACGGCTACGCACATGGTGTGCCGATGGGAGGGGAGCTGGCGTCCCCTGCGACAGAGGGTGCTGCGCTGACCATTGTGGTTGAAGCCCTGCGCGACAGCATCGGGCCGCACGGTAGTCATGGCATGCCGATCGAACGGATCCAGATCATCAAGGGTGCACTTTCGTCAGAGGGTGAGTTAGATACGTCGGTGATCGACCTGGTGCAGGATGACGGCGATGTCAGTTTGAATCCCGCCACCTGCGAAACGCAGGGTCAAGGCGCGACGTCACTTTGTGCGGTCTGGCGCGATCCGGATTTTGATCCCGCAGAGCGGGCCTTTTATTACGCGCGTGTTCTCGAACACCCGGTATGTCGCTGGAGTCAGCGCATGTGCGTCGCAGCGGATGTCGACTGTGGCCGACCAGAGACCATCAGCGCGGGGTTCGAAGGGTGTTGTGATGCCGCGCATCGACCCACGATCCAGGAGCGCGCCTGGACGAGTCCGATCTGGTACTCGCCCGATGCGAAAGGTGAGGATCGTGGCGATGGCTGATACGGGATCAGGGTCAACCATCACGGACCTTGATGAGATTGATGTGATCTGGGCGCGACACCCCGTCGCCGGGGACGGAGAGCGCGACTTTCTTGCGAGAGTATATCGGCGGAAGGATCTTGTTGGGGTACTGCCTGTATTGATCAGCGTCCATGGTGGCGCGTGGAATCACTTTGATCGTACTGCAGGCACCCTGTATCAACGGGCGATCGCCCGCGCCGGGTTCCTGGTTGTCGCCATAGATTTTCGGCAAGGGCCCGATTTCCAGCATCCCGCTGCCAGTGCCGATGTGGTGGCGGCGGTTCGTTGGGTCCGCCTGCAAGCTGCACGGTTGGGGGCGGACATCACATCCATGGGTCTCCTGGGCAGCTCATCCGGTGGGCACCTGGCCATGTTCGCGGGTGTACTGCCTGATGCACCCTTTCATCGGGGCACGCCTATTTCGGGCGACGGTGGATTTGCTGCACGTGACGACCTCGAGGGCCATGTGGACTGGCTGGTTGCACTCTGGCCCGTTTCGGACCCTTATGCGCGTTACCGGTATGCCAGGCGAGCCGGGATCGAACGTCTGACCAAGGCGCATGAACGTTTCTACACGGATGAAGCGGCCATGCGTGCGGCCAGCGTTCCGCGGGTGGTGACGGCCGGTGAAGCGACCCGTCTGCCACCGCTGCTGGTCATCATGCCGGGCGATGATGGCAATGTTCCCATGGACATCACGTTCGACCTGCTGCGTGCGTGGCAATCCCGCCACGGTTATGTGGAATACGTGCATTTTCCCGAGGAGCCCCACGGCTTTGGCTACAAACCGTCTGCGGCGAGTACACGCATGCAGGACATCATCATCAATTTTGGCCGGCGAATGATCGCCGGTTGATGCGGAGGCAGACATGCGAAGTGCATTACTTGGCCGGCTTCAGGTCAGTGCGCTGGGTCTCGGCTGTATGGGCATGTCCCAGGCCTATGGCGATGCGGACTTGGCGGAATCCGAGCGGACGCTGCATCGCGCGCTCGATCTTGGCATCACTTTTCTCGACACCGCCAACGTTTATGGTGTGGGGCATAACGAAAATCTCATCGGCCGCGTATTGAAAGCGCGCCGTAGTCAATTGGTGCTCGCCACCAAGTTCGGAATCATCGTGGGCGAAAAAGGCGCCCGTGGCGTGAATGGCCGGCCGGAGCAGGTCGCCGAGCGCTGCGAAGAGAGCCTGAAACGGCTGCAGACTGACGTGATCGATCTGTACTACCTGCATCGGGTGGATCCGGAAGTTCCCATCGAAGAGACCGTTGGGGCCATGGCCGCCCTGGTGAAATCCGGCAAGGTCCGCCACCTCGGACTCTCGGAAGTGTCGGCGACCAACCTGCGGCGGGCTCATGCCGTGCATCCGATCACTGCGGTGCAATCGGAGTATTCCCTGTGGACGAGGGATGTAGAGGCCAAGGTACTGCCAACCTGTCGGGAACTCGGCATTGGTTTTGTCCCGTTCAGTCCGCTGGGACGTGCGGTCCTCACCGGCGCAATCAGAGGTGAAGATTCGCTGACCGGCCCACGCGACATGCGCAGCACCATGCCGCGTTTTCAGGGCGAGAACCTGAAGAAAAATCTCGAGCTCGTGGATGCGCTGGCGGATATCGCCGCCTCAAGACATGTATCGCGTGGTCAATTGGCGCTTGCCTGGTTGCTTGCGAAGGGGAGTGATATCGCGCCGATTCCCGGGACTAAGCGGGTGCGCTATCTCGAAGAAAATGTTGCCGCTGCCGAGATCATTCTCAACGCCGAGGAAGTGAGTCGGCTGGACCAGCTCTTCGCTGCCGACAAGGTAGCCGGTGCGCGCTACAACGAAGCGGGCATGCGCTCGCTCGATCGAGATTGATGTACGAACGTCCCGAACGTCCCCGTTTGATCTGACCGTGCTGGTTTTTATTCGATTGGAGTGTTGTTGAAGTGAACGTCGCTGATGCCATCCGTAACCGCAAATCCACCCGCGCCTTTCTGCCCCGTGAGGTCACTGAAGCGCAACTTCGTGAATTGCTCGAAGTGGCGCGCTGGTCACCTTCCGGTGGCAATACGCAGCCTTGGCAACTCTATGCCCTATCGGGGACTGGTATGAGCCGTTTCCAGGAAGCCTTCAAGGCTGAGATGGCGGCAAACCCGCGCGGTGACCGCACGGAGTTTCCGATTTACCCCGAAGGCTTGAAGGAGCCTTATCGCACGCGGCGTTACGTGTGTGGTGAAGCGCTGTACGCGAGTATCGGCATTCCCCGCGAGGACACCCCCGGGCGCCTGCGTCAGCTCGGTCGAAACTATGAATTCTTCGGTGCCACTGCGGCGGTGTTTTTCACCATCGACCGACAGATGGGACTTGGTCAGTGGGCGCATCTCGGCATGTTGATGCAGTCGGTGGCGCTGATGGCGGAATCCATGGGGCTTGCAACCTGCATGCAGGAAGCGTGGATGACCCGGCACACTTTCCTCCGACGGTTCTTCGAGATCCCGGAACATCTACAGACCTATGCCGGCATCGCCATCGGTTACGCCGATCACTCAGCGCCGATCAATCAGTGGCGTACCGAGCGCGCACCGCTGGATGAATTTGTGATATTCGCGAAGTGAGAGTTGACGCCGCTCAGTGCGGCGTTTCGCCTTCAACCTGCAGCCGGTGAATCACCCGTGGTTCATCGGCATGATCATGCACCGCGAAGTGGAGCAGTGAGCGGTTGTCCCACATGACGAGGTCGCCTCTCTGCCATTGCTGCCGCCCCTGGAATTCAGGACGAACGCTGTGTTGCCAGAGATATTCGAGCAGAGGCCCGCTCTCTTCGCGGGTCCAACCGACAAACCGTTCCGTAAAGGCGCGGCAGACGAAGAGTGCTCTTTCCCCGGTCTGGTCGTGGGTGCGGATCACCGGATGCTCAGCCCGAGGCGCCTTGTTTGGATCCTCGCCATAGATCCGGGCGAGACCCGCGGCGGAATGCACCGCCTGAAGACCTGAAAGCACACCGCGCATGCCCTCTGACAAGCTTTCGAACGCGAGTGCCTGGTTGGCAAAGGCGGTGTCGCCACCCACTTCGGGAACTTCAAGTGCGTACAACATCGTCAGCTTCGGCGGAGCGGCGTTGTAGGTCATGTCGGAATGCCAGTGCTGGTTGACGTCCTTCGCCTTGCCGCGATTGGAGAGTTCGATGATTTCCGGAAAGGCTTCAAGACCCGCATGCATGGGGTGGCGAATGAGCGTGCCCCAGCGAGCGCCGAAGCGGAGGAGTTCTTCCGTCGAGAGAGATTGATTGCGAAAGACCAGAACCTTGTAACGACAGAAGAGGGTATCGAGTGCATCGAGTCTGGTGTGCAAGACCGCACGTCCAAGTCTTCAATGATCGCCCCGAGCGGAGCTGAAAGACGTGTGAGCTTCATTGGAAAAATCCGGCTCTGGCGCGGGTGCGAGTCCCCGTCAGGTGAGGAGGCATCGGATCAAACATCAAAATAGTACCCGCAATGCGAATCGCACCGAGCGGGGTTCAAGCGGATGAAAGTGAACGTCATCCACGCCTTCGTCGGGTTCACCCGGAAGTCGTGAGGTGTAGAAGTAGGCGATGTCGTAGTCGCGGCTGTTCAGCAGATTGAATGCATCCACGCGGTACTCGAATGCGCCGCGCCGCCAGGCAGCTCCTGCGTTGACCATCAGGGAGTCATCCGAACGAACAGAGTTGTCTTCGATCAGTGGCGCGCGCCCAAGGTAGCGAACGCGCATGCTGGCCGTGATCCCATTCTCCCAACGGGCGTTGAGGCCAGCACTTGCAGCACTGCTGATCGCTCCGGGTATACGCCGAAAACCCGCGGGTTCGTCGCGAGAACGAGACCGGGTCCAGCCATAATTGCCATGTGCGGAGAGCCACTCCGTGAGCTGCCAGAAGCCACCGAGTTCGAATCCTTCACGCAGGCTGCGGCCACGGGTCTCCGTTCCGCCCGCATCGCCGACGAACACCAGTTCTGATTCGAGTTCGAGCCGGAACAGCGCCATGGTCAGGTTGAGGTTCTGGTCGGGCTGGTAACGCATACCGATTTCAAAGCCGTCTGACGGAACCAGTACGTCGAGTGGATCAGCGGGGTCGCCACTGGCGGGATCAAAACTCAATTCCGCGCCGCGGACGTCATTCGAGTGCATGCCGCGACCATAGTTCAGATAGATTTCAGTGACCTCGGTGGCCCGCCACGCCAGCGTCGCCTTCGGGCTGATTCGCGATTCGTGACCACGTCCCGAGTTGGCCGCTTCAATGGCATCCACTTTCCACCGATAGTGGTCAAGCCGGGTCCCAACCGTTGCGGTCAGTGAACCGGTAATCGGCCAGACGATGCCCATGTGACCTGCGAGGGACGTTTCAGCAACATCGTCGTCGCGCACCTCTCCCGCACGCTGGCGCGCGGTCGAGGGAAACAGGGCGAGCGTATCGATGTCGTCGTGTCGCAGCTCAACACCCCACTCGAGGCTTGGCGTGTTTTCTGCGGGAGTCCGATCGCCTGATTTGAAATTGAATGCGCCGGCGGCCGAGACACCGTAGATGTTCCGGCCATCCTTCTGGGTGAATTCGTCTCCTTCCGCCGGGTTATCGAGCGCGTAGGTGAA
>Ga0194132_10007360_pt1 | contig 16461 bp, 12 predicted proteins | sample TA2KigOf80mmetaG_FD_148612 | JGI IMG/M metagenome (GOLD analysis project Ga0194132, IMG submission 148612) | Freshwater microbial communities from Lake Tanganyika, Tanzania - TA2015054 Kigoma Offshore 80m | ecosystem: Environmental > Aquatic > Freshwater > Lake | place: Tanzania: Lake...
ACAGTGTGCTGTGCTTCCGATACCAGCGGACAGTGGCCGCGGATAACACGGTGAGCTTTGGTGGAGAGGACCTGCAGATCGAGCCTGACAGCGAGCGGAGCACATACGCCAGGGCGACCGTAGAGGTACAGGAGCGGCTGGACGGGCGCATCGTGGTCATGCACAAGGGGCGTGAGCTGGCCAGCACGGTTGCTCCCCTAAGACCCGCAGTCCTGCGAGCAAGGCGAAGAAAAGCTCAGGCGGGCAAGCGAGGAGAGGGGCGTGCTGGAGACGGACCCGTCTCCAGCACACCCCTCTCCTCGCCCAAGGATCGAAAGCCGGCTCCAGATCACCCTTGGAGATCGAGACTGATTCAACCAAAACCAGTCGTACTGACAAAATCACTGAGCAGTAAGACTGACAAAGTCATTGAGCATTGACACGCAAAGTGTATCTGACCGGGGCCTGCAAAAGTGGCTTTCCAGGCGAAACCTCGCCCGTCATTGGCCGTTTCGCGAACCGTTTCCCTGCGGGGGAGGCTCAGTCTTTATCCAGCAGCGCAGCACCTCTGCAACGCTCCATGCCTGGGCGCAGCAGCCCCTCGGCAGGTACGGCTCCTCTGCGTCGAATATCTCGCTGATGGAGCCTATGCACCCCTCATCCAGGTGACTCACGAAGCCGCGCAGGAAGTGCCTGGCCTCCCCCGTGCGTCCGGGGTGCACCCTCAGCCATGCGTCAATGAACGGTCCAACAAGCCAGCCCCACACAGTGCCCTGATGGTAAGCCGCGTCGCGGGAACGGAGGTCGCCGTAGTACATCGCCTTGTAGTCGGTGTGTCCCGGGGCAAGCGAGCGCAGGCCAAGGGGCGTAAGCAGCTTTTCACGCACAATGTTGACGACGGGTTCCCACTTGTCCTCGTCCAGGACCGGGTGGTCCAGGGAGACTGCCAGCACCTGGTTGGGCCGGCAGGCGGGATCATTTCCTGCAGGGCCGTCTATCACATCGTAGAGATAGCCGGCGCCCTCGTTCCAGAAGCGCGTGTTGAAGGATTTGCGCGCCTTCTTGGCGTGGCCGGCGAAGAACGCGGCATCGTGGCCGCCTTTCCTGTATTCCAACCCCGCGGCCCACCCCTCCATAAGCTTCAAGGCGTTATACCAGAGGGCGTTAATCTCCACAGCCTTGCCGCGCCTGGGGGTCACCACCCAGTCTCCCACCTTGGCGTCCATCCATGTTAACTGGTAGCCCGCTTCCCCCTGCCTGATGAGCCCGTCCCGGGGGTCCACGCCTATGCCGAACCTTGTACCCTTCAGATGGTGCTCCACAATGTCGCAGAGGAAGGGCAGCAGCATCCTGAGGGTCGCAACATCGCCGGTGGCGTTGACGTACTGCTCGATGGCATGGAAGAACCAGAGAGTCGCGTCCGCGGTGTGGTACAGCCCTTGCCGCTCGCCCTCAGGGAACATGTTGGGGATGAGCCCGTCCCTGACGTAATGGGCGAAGGTACGGAGGATGTATCCCGCCTCAACGTGCCTGCCCGTGGCCAGGGTCAGGCCCTCCACGCTGATCATCGTGTCGCGGCCCCAGTCCGTGAACCAGTGATAGCCGGCAATGATTGTGCGTACCTCGTCCCCTGCCGCCCGAGCCCGGGCGGAGTCCGCCACCCTGCCGGCGGGAGTTATTATGAACTGGTCCGCCGCCATTACCAGTGTCGCCGCCGTCTCGGACTTCCTGGCCACCGGGTGAGCTATAGCGAGCAGCCTCCTTCGCCTCTCCTTCTCTGCCGCAAAAGCCTCCCCCGTGGACATCGCGGACATCGTGTCCCAATCGTCCGTGGAAGCAACAAAAGTGGCATCGTTTCCCGGTCCAAGGTCCACGCTCAGGTGGCCGGGGCTCCACAACTGGCCTGTTGACTCGTATCCCCTGCTCTCTTCAACCCTGTAAAGCAAGTCCGGTATCACCTTGCCCTCCAGGGTGAAGCTTGATGACTGACCGTACAGTCTCATCCTGAGCGGCGGAAGGTCCCGGCACAGGGAGAGTTCGTACCTGTCATCCATCGCTGTGAAGCCGTAGCCCTTCTTTAGAGGGGCGTTCACCGGAGCGTCGTGGTGGCGGAAGTTCACCGCCGGGGACAGCTTCAGCCGGAATCGCCGGTCCCCGCCGACTACCCGGTAGGTCACATACACGGTGTTTTGCCGGTGGGGCATCAGCAGCGTATCCTCTATAGTGGCGCCGTCCACATCGTACTGCCAGACGGGCAGCCCGTCCTCGAGGCGCACGCCCGTTAGCTGCGTCGCGCCGTGAAGCTGCAGGGAGCGGTCAGCGTGCTCCTCGCCGCCAAGCCTGATCGCCTGCCCGCCTTGAGGCACAAGGTCTTCAAACAGGTGGTTGAGCATCGTCATCCTGCCCATCGGCGCCGGAAGCGCGGCCACCAGCAAACCGTGGTAACGTCGCGTCGTCACGCCGGATATCGTGCCGGAGGCGTAACCCCCAAGCCCATTCGTTACAAGCCATTCGCGCGTCAGCAGGGGTTCAAGCTCAACTCCGGCCTCACCGGGATCCTGCTTGAGCTTCGTTGCTTCGACCATGTTTCTCGGTTTTCTCCTGTGATGTCAGTGCAATAGTTGAATGGGCGGGAATAAACCAGCCGGCATTGGTAATCGTCCGCGGCGTTCCCACACCTCCATACTCTGGGTCCTCGCTGGACCACTACAGGCGCCATGACCGTCCGAGCGGCGGTGCGGTGAGCGGGTCAGGTATCGATTTCAGGTGAAGGTCCCTGCCGAAGTTGACCAGGAGCAGGCGGTCGCCATGCTCTTCCCCGAAGAAACGGAGCAGGAACGCCTCAGGCGCGATGACTGCGCCGTCAATCTTTCCGTATTCGCCGACGCTGAATGCCAAATCCTCCCGCCGGATCTGGATGAGGTCCCTGTGCAGGGCGCACGCCCCGCCGTTCACCTCGCGCTCCCGTGGGTCCAGTTTCGACCGCACGAAAGTCCACCTGTCCGCAGGCTCCGGCAGCCTGTCGCGCATCTCCGGCGTGGCCAGGCTGGGGAACTGCCGGAGAAAATCCTTCCGTCCCTCGCTGACAAGTTCCGCCAGCTCCGGTTTGTGGTGAGCAAAGTAGAAGAACGGACTGGACGACTGGAACTCCTGCCCCTGGAAGAGCATGGGAGTACCCGGCCCCAGGAGCATCAGCGCCACCATGGAGCGGTACCTGCCGGGACTTGTCAGCTGGTGCACCCGCATGCCCCTGCCGGAGTTCGCAATCTGGTCGTGGTTCTCGATAAAGTTCACAAAGGCGCTTGGGGGCAGGCCGAACGAGGGCGTTCCGCGGTTTTGATTCTGCCACGAGTACCACTGCCCCTGGAAGAGGTAGCCGTACTTGGCGGAGGAGATGAACTCCTGGGGCGAGCCGGTGTGGTCAGTGTAGTACGCCTCGTTGTGGCCGGTCATCGCAACGACGGCGCTATGGTGGAAATCGTCATTCCAGAGACCGTCGAGCCCGTATCCCCCACTCCCCACGGGCCGCGCAAACACCGTCCGCTGTGGCTCATTCTCGGCAATTATGATGGTGTCGCGGCCGCGCGCAGCCTCCCGCACGGTCCTTGCTATCGCCTTGATTATGTGGTCCGGAGAGCTATCGAAGATCGCCTGCGTGGCGTCGAGTCGCAAACCGTCGATATGGAACTCTTCGATCCAGTAGCGTGCGTTGGACAGAAAGAACTCTCGCACGGGCGCAGACAGCTCGCCGTCGAAGTTGATCGGCTCGCCCCATTCTGTCTCGTAGCGGTCTGTGAAGTAGTCCGGGGAGAAGGCCTTGAGGTAGTTGCCGTCCGGACCCAGGTGGTTATAAACCACATCGAGTATGACGGCCAGTTCCAGAGCATGCGCGGCGTCAACGAATGCGCGAAAATCGTCCGGGTGGCCGTAGAGCCGCGTGGGGGCGAACATGTCAACGCCGTCGTAGCCCCAGCCGAAGTCGCCGGGGAAGTCCGCTACCGGCATAATCTCCAGCACGGACACGCCGAGACGGGCCAGCTCGGGCAATTGCGTTATCGCGGCGCGCCACGTGCCCTCCGGCGTGAACGTGCCGATATGCATCTCGTAGATGACCTGGCCAAGAAGCCGGCAGCCCTTCCAGCCGAAGTCGGTCCAGTGGAACGCATTCGGATCGATAACCTGGGACGGCCCGTGGGGCCCCTGGGGTTGGAACCGCGATGCAGGATCGGGATAGAGGTCCGGGCCCGCATCGAGGCGGAAGCTATACAGATCGCCCGGCGCAACTCCGGAGACCAGCCCGGAGAAGTATACGCTCCGCTCTTGCCGCAACGGGTACGGCGCGTGGCGCCCCTCGGCATTCTGGACAACTACGTCGACTGATGCCTTGGCCGGCGCCCATACCCTGAAGTGCGTCCCTTTGCCGCTCACCCAATCAGCGCCGACAGGCATGGCCCGGACGTTCTTGTTCGATTTTTCAGCGTGCCCGCGGACGGTAGCCATTCCCCCTCCCAACCGCCACCCCGCAACCCATCGATTCCACTTTAGCAGAGCCGTATGGGTGCGAAATCATCTGACCGGACAGTAATAGAGTCTACGGACCCCGGACGAAAGATGGAACGTTTTTCAGCCCGCAGGCTGCAGCTTCCGCCTTCCCATCCTTCTCAAGCCTAGCGCTGTCAGCTCAATTATCGCCACACCCGCCACGGCGCCGATCACATCCACGAGAGCATCCTGCCATGTGGAATACCGGCCAGGCACGAACCTCTGGTGGAGCTCATCACTTACGCCGTACAGGGATGCGGCCAGCACCGCCGCGGCCCAAAGCAACGGCGGACGGAGCCCAAGGCCGTACCGGAAAAGGCGATACGCAAGCATGGCCAGCAGCGCGTACTCCGTGAGGTGCACGAATGTCGGCGCTATCAGCGCCGGGAGCCCCTCTATCGGCGCGGTTACTTTCTGGATCCCTCCGGGCGTGAAGCTGGACATCAGGAATATTGCCGCGGCCCAGAAGATCAAAGGCAGCCAGTACTGGAAATAGGTCTTGATCGCAATGCTCCACGACCGTGGCGCATATCTGGGGCAGATAGCGCCGCAGGGATAATTGTTGTACACTCGGACAGGTCCGGGGCCCGTGCCGGATCTCCGATGCCTTCTCAAAACGCTTCGACCAGGTGAACCCGATGCCGACCTTCCGTCACTTGACCAGCACAGAGCAGCTCACACGCGATTGGGTGGAAAAGAAGCTCTTCCCGTCCGCGGAGAAGATGAGCTCCCGAACAAACGGCGAAGAGACCCTCAGGCGGCGCGCGCTCTACTGCCTGTTCTATGAGCCCAGCTTCGTAACGCGGGCATCGTTCGAAAGGGCTATCGAGCTGTTGGGTGGCGATTCCTACCATACGGAAGACGCCTCGCAGTTCTTCCCGGAAAAGACGCCGAACTACATAGAGAATATCATGAGTATCCTGGCGAGCCTGCGGATAGACCTCGTCGTCCTCCGAAGCAGCGACCCCACCGTCATGGACCGCGCATCGAGCGCCAACGCCCTTTCGATCATAAACGGCGGCAGCTCCAACGACCATCCAACCCAGGCGGCAGCGGACATCTGGACGATGAAGCGCGAACTTGGAGGTGTGGACGGCGCCACCGTCGTCATTATCGGCAGGCCTGAGCACCGGAACGTCAGCGCGCTTCTCAAGGGCCTGACCATGTTCAAAGACGTAAATGTCGTCCTGGTCCCTTTCAGTGGCCAGGTGGACCCCGTCGTGGCGAGCTATTGCGAGAGCCGCGGGCTCAAGCTGACCACAACCCAGGACATCGAGGCCGTACGCAACGCAGACGCAATCTATCTCAACGGGCCGCGGACCGTCGCCCACGTCCAGCTTCTCAAGGCGCGAGCGTCCTCCACACTGAGGATAGACGCGAAGTTCATGGGGATGTTGAAGCAGGAATGCATCATTCTGGACCCAATGCAGCGGAGCGGGGACTTCACATTCGAGACCCAGGACAGGCGGCTTGCGTTCTACCGGCAGGCGGAAAATGCTCTGTACGTCCGAATGTCCCTGCTTGCGGAGATGCTGGCGTAGTTCAAGCCTACAGAGGCCGCGCCGTAGCCCCGTCCGGGCGGCCCGAGACGGTGGGGGCGATTGACCCGATCACCCGGCGAAAGTCCTGGTGACCCACGGCCTTCATGATAACGCCGCTGTGCCAATCGAAAGACGTATCTCTTGCGGACGCAATGTCCGTGTACAATCTGGACGAAAGAAGCTCGCTCACCAGGCGCTCCACGCGCCCGTCTCCCAGCGATTCATAGACGCGACGGGCAACATACCCTACACGCAGCTCTTTGCCGAAAACGGCCCTCCACCTGGTCTCGTACGCCCTCATTTGCCGGGCAGAAAAATCCCCTGCCTCGAACGCGTGCAGGACCGTCTCGGCCGCCAGCTCGCCGGAGATAAGGGCGTAGTATATCCCCCCTCCGGTCGTCGGCTTCACAAGGCCGGCGGCGTCTCCAACAACCACGACCCTGTCGCGGAATGTCCGGGATATCGGCCGGATCGGGATGCCCCATCGCCTGGGCTCCTTCAGGACGGAACGCACCCGGCCGGTCCGCCTGAGGTCTTCCATGAAGTCTCTCATGTGTCCGTTCAACCTGCGCCGCGAGACAATTCCCACCAGCGCGCGCGTGTCGGACATCGGCGCCACCCACCCAAACGAGCCCGGCGCGACGGCATCTCCCAGGTAGACCTCGGTGTCCTCCAGGCCGTCCGTCTCTACGACCGCCTGAACGCCTATCATGTAGTCCGACTGCTGTTTTCGGTCCGCCAGCCCGGCCATGCGCACAAGGCCGGAGCCAAAGCCGGCCGCGATGACCAGCACGCGGGCGCGGTATCGACGGTCCCCCGATGCCGCGGTCGCCAGTACGTCCACACAATCGGCATGCGGCTCAATGCCAACCACATTCTCACCAAGGCGGTACTCGGCGCCGGCGGAAGCTGCATTCTCAGCGAGAGATGAAACGTAAGAGACCCGGTCGATGATGAAGGCCTGCGGCTCTTCCTTGGAGATAGTGTGCCGCCTGCCGGAGGGAGAGATCAAAACGGCCGAACGCGCCGCCCGGTAGACTTGCGAGGGCTTCGGGGGGAAGCGCAATGCGCACTCACGGCCGATTATGCCGGTGCAGAGCTTGTCTCCAATGCTGGTGCGCCAGTCGATAACCGCGACCTTCAGGCCGCCGGATGCGAGGCGCGCAGCGGCCATGTTGCCGGCCGGCCCTGCCCCAATGACTATTGCGTCGTGCAAGCGGGTCCTCCGTTTTTCACTGGGGTCCGCGACGATATGCTGCTCAATTCTCACCGAATTCCAGTTAGTGATAGGCCGAAGGGAAAGGGCTGCACCGGGCGGCCCTGTAAAATGGTACCGCACCGAATCATGCGCAACAACCCGCCTGCCGGCTTACTCCCCTCGCTGTCGCCCGAAGCGCCACACGGCCCGCCTCTTTGGCGCCTCCGGCTCCGGCGCCCTCTCAGGGCTGCCCTGCAATTGGGGCAGGGCCGGCTCAAGAGGCTTTGCAGCGCCATCCGTAGCCGTCACCGGCTCCGGCGGCGGCGCCTGCGCCGCGTGCCTCAGGTCATCACGCCTCCGGCTCCAGAGGTCCCCGAAGTATGAGGGAGTGAAGTAGATACGCTCGTCGGCCACGTTCGCAAGCTCCCACGACAGATTGGCCGGGAACGCGGCAATCTCAACGTGCTTGCCCATGTTCTTGACGGTCTCAACCGCGTACGCAAAGTCGCCGTCGCCCGTGACTAGAACAGCAACGTCGTACATATCTCCCCACGCGAACTTGAGCAGGTCGGTGGCGAGCATGATGTCGATGCCCTTCTCAACCGAAGTGGCGCCGCGCATCTTGGAGCCGCCGAGCCGGACCTCCAGGTAATGCACGTTTCCGAGGGCGCTCAAGAACTTCTGCTGGTCCTGGTACGCCTGGGGGTTCCTGTCGGGGTCCCGCAGAACGTTGTAGTAGTAGACTCGCACCAGCCTTCGGTCGCCGGTTAGCTTGGCGCCGAAAGCTCCGAAATCCACATCGTACCTCCGGCAGTTCTCCTCAAGGCTGTGGTAGAGATTGCTGCCGTCTATGAATATGGCTACGCGCTCATCAGCCCTGTGTGCTGAATTGCCGGAGACCCGCCTGCCTGCTCCTCCTGCTGCTGACACCATATTCGACTCCCTGTAATCAGTTTTGGCGCCCATTTGGGAGCGGCGCGGGACCTTCACTAGGCCATTATAGCCACGCCAAGCTCACCCTCAACAGCCCAGAGGGCAATGTCTATGGCGTGGACCGCCTCATCCACCTCTTCCCTTGTTATCGTGAGCGGTGGCGCGATTGTCAGGGCGCTGCCCTCCGCATACACCAGCACTCCCTGCTCCGAAAGCCGCCGCACTGTCCGCGCAGACAGGTCGGCAACCTCGATCGCACGGCCGCGGTCCTTCAGACCATCGGCAAGCTCGATACCTAGAAGGAGCCCTCTTCCCCGCACTGCAGCGACGGCCGGGTGGTCAACCTTCAGTCCTTCGATAACTTCCTTCAGGTATGGCCCAACTTCGGCTGCATTGGCCGCCAGACCGCCGCCACCCACCGCCTCGATGTGCTTCACCGCCGCGGCGCAAGATACAGGGTTCGCGCGGCCGCCGTTCGTGTTTTCCTCCGGCGCCGGTCCGATCCTGACCAGCAAGGCCCCCAACGGCAGGTACCCGCCAGCCAGCGCGTCTCCAAGCACAACGATGTCCGGAGACGCCCCGACTCCCTCCCCCGCAAGCACCTTGCCCGAGCGCCCGAGGCCGCACGTACTCTCATCCGCGATAAGCACAATGCCATATTCGTTGCATATCTCCCGCAGCATCGGCCAGTACTCGTCACCCGGAACGACCCCGAGCCGCGACACCGGCTCAGCGACGAGCGCGCACACCGCGGAAGGACCCGCCGCCACTACCGCCTTCTCGACGGCCCTGGCGCACCGTACAGCGCATTCTGCCGGGGTGGTCCCTCCCATTTCACATGAATATGGGTCCGGCTGCGGCACGAAGACCACCCCGCTCTTACGCGCCAAATCCGATGCGAACGCCGTCCTCTTCTGAACGGCAACGATTGCCTCGCCGGGCGATCCTCGACTGCGTTGAGCGGCGATGCCGATGGCGGCCTCCATTGCGCGAGCACGGCTTTCAGCGAGCACGACGCCCTCCCAACTCCCCGGCATCAACCCATGCAGGGCGGTCCGCAGCGCCTCATGGGCCACCGTGTCCCCCGGGGCTGAGGCGAGCTTGAGGGTCTGCTCGTAGGCGGCCTCGGCGATCCGCCTGTCGCCGTGCCCGGCCGAGGCTCGCCCATCCACGCACGCAAGGTCATAGTATGCCTTGCCGGCGGAGTCCACAACCCTGACTCCCCGGCCATCTACGAATCTCATAGAGCTCTCAATTCTCGATCGCACTATTCGCAATGCCTGCACTCTGGATGACGACATTTCCATGGTGCGCCACGAAGCCGCTCACGGCAATAGCTCGCGGGCTATTTTTTCTAGCTCCGCCATGGACTCCGCCTTGCCGGCCGTTGGAAAGCTAACGATCGCCCTAGCCATGCCTGCCTGCCGGTAGGCCTCAATCATCGCCCCGTCGGCTTTCAGGCCAACCACCGATATCTCCAGCGTCAGGGGGTCCCGCCCCGCGGCGGTCGCCAGGCGGTCGAGCTCCGCCCTGCCCGCGCGCACCTCCTCAGGTGTCACGCCGATGGGAATCCAGCCGTCGCCGTACTCAACAGCGCGCTTGAATACGTTCGCCGCCTTGCCGCCCAGGAGGACGGGAGGATGGGGCTTGCGCACAGGTTTGGGGAAGCAGTAGACGGAAGGGAAATCGTAGTACTTGCCGTGGAACTCGCTCTCATCGTTCGTCCACAGCGCCTTCATCGCGAGAACGGCCTCGCGGGCCTGCGTCCACCTGTGGGGGAAATCGCTTCCGAGTATGGCCGCCTCCTCCTCAATGGAGCCGGTGCCGATGCCAAGCAGCAGCCGTCCGCCGGAGTATGCATCGAGCGTCGCCGCTTCCTTCGCAAGCGCGATGGGGTGCCGCTCCGTGACGACGATCACGGCCGTGCCGAGCATGAGGGTGGTGGTGACCAAGGAAGCGCGGGCGAGTGCGATCAGCGGATCGACCGCATCACCCCATAGCCTGGGCGCATTGGAGGCGGTCTTCACGGGCAGGACCGGCTGGTCAGGCAGCCAGAGGGACTCGAAGCCGAGTCCTTCAGCCCGCTTGGCAAGGTCGGCCACATCGATGGAGTAACTGGTCAGGATGGGCGCGATTCCGATCTTCAAGACAGGTCTCTCCGCTGTTTTGCTGAGATTGTACCCTCACGCGGCCCATCTTTCACTATCCGCCTGACGCGGCCGAGAAATCGATCTCCAGCCGGATATTGTCCTCAACGCTCAGCACGACGGCCACCCTGGGTACCGACATATTGAAGAGGCCGAACTTGAACGCAGTCGTCGCCAGGCCGGCGACCTTGCCGCCGTCAAATCTGGCCGTAACGTCCCAGGTGAGAGGCTTCGTTACTCCCCGAATGGTCATGTCGCCCAGCAGCTTGAAAGTCGCCTCTCCGCTTTCTGGCAGCGGCCACGGCAGTCCCTGTACCTCCGTCACGGCAAGCACTGCGTCCGGGTAACGCGAGGTCTGGAGGCTATTCTGCCTCACGTAATTGTCCCTGCGGCCCTCGTCGCTTACGAGTGTGTCCACCCCCACGGTGATCGTCGACTGTCCCTGGACGACCTTCCCCTCCCCGTCAAGCACGATCTTCCCGGTGACATCCCTTGTCACACCCACGGCATCGTTGGGGAAGCTGGCCCCGGCAAGCTGCTCTCTCACCAGGTAACGCGCCTGGGACCCCGAAGTGATACTTATTGTGACCCCGCCGGCCGGTACGTCATCTGCTGCTCCTGAAAGTGGATTTGACGCAGTCGGTACGCCGGACGGGGCAGGACTCGGCTGGGACGCAGGCGCCGCAGTCGCAGTCCGGCCCGGCGTTGGGCTCTCCGCCGCATCGATGCACGCCGCGGCTGTGACCAGACCGACAACTGAAGACAGGACCAGCGCAGCCGTCCAAATGGCTTTCTTAAGCATAAGCAAGACTCCACTCAAGCTCCGGCCGCCATAACTGATGAAGGCGGGCGTGGAGGCAATTTGCCACGTAAATGTGGCCATTATATGAACTTGCTGAGGCTCCGGGCGGATAGCATCTCAAATTGACACTCCAACGCGACCGGCGCTATAATCGACCTTGCTGTACAAGCGTGGGGATATAGCTCAACTGGGAGAGCGCCGCGTTCGCAATGCGGAGGTTGGGGGTTCAAGTCCCCCTATCTCCACCACGTACGACCACAAAACAAAGGGTCCCTGCGCAGGGGCCCTTTTCGTTTTCTCTGCCTGCCCGGCATTGGCCGCCTGGCGTTCTCGTGAGCAGACCTTTCCTAACCGCGTACCGGTCTCGGGAAGAGCGTATGGGTTCACCTGGCAGTGATTACCAGCGTTCCCTTCTTGAACGTCGTGAAAGAATAGTTCTCTGCGGAGAGGCTGCCGATTCCGGGAGTTATGCTGTATGTGCCCGCCTTGGTGGCGGTCGGCGCCGTGCCCGCAAAGGTCGCGCGACCCGAGACCGCCGATGCATCGTCGCCGTTCACAAACCCTGAGATCGTAACTGTGAAGTTGGTGAATGCCTTGCCGTCGCTCTTCTTGCTTGCACTGTCGGAAGTCACGGTCAACCGGGCTTTCTCAACCTTTAGGGTCCCTTTAACGAAGTCCGAGAAATTGTAGTTGGAGGACGTCACCGTGCCCTTTGTGCAGGTAATGGTGTACTGACCTGCGTTGCTCTCGGGCGTTGCCTCAGATACGCAGTCCGCCTTCCCCCTGGTCGTTCCCGCTGCCGTGTCCCCATCCACAAAACCTCTTAGAGTCCAGGTGAACTTCGGGTTAGGCTTGCCGTATGTCCGCGTGGCGTTGTTTGCCGTAATCGTCAGCTCCGCCTTGCGAATCGTCAGCGTGCCCGTCTTGTACGACGTGAAGACATAGTTTTTGGCGGCCAACGTGCCCTTTGTAGGGACGATCTTGAATGCACCGGCGTCCACGGCCTCGACAGCAGGCCCGTCAAAGCCCGACGCTCCGCTCACTACCGAAAGGTCGTCGCCGTTCACGAACCCGCCCACGGTAAACGTGAAGTCTTCAAACGGCCTGCCGTCGTAGGTCTTTGCCTTGTTAACAGCGGTTACGGAAAGCGGGGCCCTGGTCACTGTGAGCGCCCCTGTCGTCACTTCAGCAATCGTGTAGTTCGGGGCCGTTAGCGACGCCTTTGAGCACTTGATTTCGTAAGCCCCCGCGTCGCTTGTGGCATCCGCTACCGTCGCGCAGGAAGCCCTGCCGGCAACCTCCGCGGTAGACATCGATTCGCCGTTCACAAAACCTTTCAATGTCGCGGTAAGCTTTGGGTTGGATCTTCCATAAGACCGGCTCTTATCGTCAGTGTCCAAAGTCAGCGGGGCCTTGGCTATTGTCAGTGTCCCCTTGGCGAAATACGCGAACTCGTAGTTTTCAGCGGCAAGCGTGCCCAGCGTCGGCACTATCGAGTACGATCCGGCGTCGATCGCGACAACGGCGCTACCCTTGAACCCCGCCGCGCCGGTAACGACAGAGGCATCGTCCCCGTCAACGAAACCGGTCACAATAACCGTGAAGTCATCATATGCGGCGCCATCATAGACCTTGCGTGTGCTCTGCACAGTGACCGTGAGTTTTGCCTTTTCAACCCTGAGACTGCCCGGCCGAACGCCTGTGACCCGGTAGTTGTCGGCCGCGAGGGTCCCGGCACCCACTTCTATGGAGTGCTCACCGGCATCCACAGCTATGACGGCCGGCCCGCCGAACTCAGGTGAGCCCTTCATCACAGACGGACCGTCGCCGCGCACGAAGCCGCTGAGCGACGCGGTAAACGAATTGTATGCCCGGCCGTCGTAGACCTTCTCTTTCGTGTCTCCGGAAAGGACCAGCTGGGCCTTTTCTATTTGCACCGCGCTCGTGGCTTTGACCGGCTCGTAGGTGTTGTCTCCGGGCTAGCCGGCCACGATGAGACACGTGCCTGCGGCATCGATATGGGCCAATTCGCCGGAGACTGAGCAGACGCCTTCGGTAAATGAAGAGAACGACAGCGGGAGGCGGGAGCTTACCGTCGCGCCGATCCTGAAATCGGTATCGCCGTAGGTCTTCCCGTCCACGCTTTGAAAGGATACTTCCTGCGTGAACCGCCCGAAATTCCAGTCAATTGCGCCGTTTGCCCCGTTGAAAGTGAGACTGGAGTCGCCGAACGCGCCGGCAGGGGCGTTGTAGACAAATTCGTTGCTGGTTGGCCCGCTAATGTGCGTCAGGGTGATGGTTGCCTTCAGATAGTGACCCGCCGGCACTGACATGTTCAGGAAACTGGCGTTCCCAGTCGTGCACTTCTTGCCGGCGAGGGCCTCTACTTTGGTGTTGCCGCTGGGCCGGGAGGAAGCAATCAGCGTTTCAGACCCATTTGCCGGATTGTAGTCGTAGTAACCCACATCGCACTTGAAGGTCAGTGCTGACGCGCCCGAGTTCTTGACCCACACCTCGGCGCGGCCATGGTCGCTGGCCCCAAGTGATCTCGCCGCGCTGAGAGGCGCAGAATAGAAGTCGTAGCTCGTAGTGCCGTTGAACGGTTCGTAAGTACCTGACGCGCCGTAGGAGTCCTGGATCGTGCTGGCCGAAACGCCATTGTGAACGACGGCAAAGACCCCGGACCTGAGCGGAAGGGTCCCGCTGGCCGCCATGGCCGTGCCTGCGCCGCCCGCCGCCACATAAATGGCAACCGCCAGGCCGAAGCCGAGAATTAAGCTGGTCGCGAACTGTGTAGCTCTCAAAGTCCCACCGTACCTTGATTTTCACCTGATCGAGATTTGGGTCTCGCCCGGCGAATGGGTCTTGTAAGAACAACCACAGTCTAGTTTGCGCCGCTCCTGTTTTCCCGACGGAATCCTTCCTAATTCCTGACAATCGCCTGACAAGTTATTGCCGTCGGCGGCCGTGGGCGCACCTGAAATCGGCTCCCTACCGGAACGGCGCGGGCACAGACCCGCCATGCCATGGGAAGGCGTAGCTGGGGGCGTTCACGAAGCGTCGCATGCCCGCCTCCACCCTGATGGACGTGCTCGGTGGCAGCTCCACCGAGAAGTACCGGCCGTCGAACGTCACATTCCGCTCACTGTCCCCGTCCCTGTACGTCACGCCGGTGAACTGGTGTTGGCCGAACCCTCCCGCCTGCACGATCAGCCGCCTGGTCGCGCTCCGCCCCGTGTTCACAAGCTGTATGCCCACGCGGTCCGGCGCCCAGGTGTCCACGAACGCGGCCACATCCGGCGGCAGCCCGGGCCGCACGCGGTCCATGTCGAAATACCTCACGTTCGCCGGCAGCAAGCCGCCGTGGTACACGCTGTGCGGCGAGCCCGTCGTAAGCTGCACCAGCGATTTGCAGTAGACCGGGTTCGGGGGCTCCTCGTTTGCCTTGATAATCTCCGGTACGCTCCTGTCGTCCGCCTTGATCTTCTCGATTACCCCCAGGGCCAGCTCGTACTCCAGCGATAGGATCTTCGTCGGCCAGTCCGGGTTCTTGCCGTCGTAGTACTGGAACCGCGCGTACTCGCTCTCGTAGTCGGCGCGGCTGTCGCCGCCGTACTCTTCCACGTTCCAGTCGCGCTCCTTGTCGCCGTCGCGGAGATGGAGGATGGTGTCGCGGTCCTCTTTGGACATCGTCAGGTGGTAGACATGGGTGGGCTCGTAGACCCGCAGGGAGGTAGCCTGGGGGTAGTCCCACTCCGGCCTCTTGTCAGAGGTGTACCAGCCGTCCTTTGTGACGCGAACGGGGGTCAGAAGGTGGCCGTCGATGCGCTTTACGGAGTTCTGCAGGAGCATCCTGATCTGCGATCGCATCAGCTCGGCGTAGCCGGTGTCTCCGCTCAGCAGAACGGCGCACTCAGTAGCGACATTCACGCTGTGGAAGAACCGCGTGTAGCCGTAGTGGCTGTTCCAACCGCATATGCCCCCCCACCAGACCCCCTCACGGTTCTCTCCGGGCTTGCCGGTGGGCCCAGTATTGTCGGGGATGATCCCGTTGTTCTTCTTGATGCGGTCCATCCACGCCTCAACGTACTCCAGCACCCACTGCTTGTACTTCTTGTCGCCCGTGTAGAGGTATGCGTTTGTGACGAGGCCCGTTGCCCCCAGGTTCGCAGGATGGTCGCCGTTCAGGACTATGTTCGAGAAAAGGTCGGTAATCTGCGCAGCGCGGGCTTCATTATTCCACCAGCCGATCTCAAGGTCCTTGACCACGGGATACAACGACGCCAGCGCGCCCATCGGCTTCGGCTTCCAGCCGGGCGTCTCCGGGTGGCCGCCGTGAAGGTAACGCATCGCATCGCGCTTCGTCCCTTTCAGATAGGGGCCGTCGCTGCCCTGCATCTGCGAGCGAATGATGCGGTGCTTCTTATCGTAGTTGGGCGCCTCCGGGTCCTCGCCGATGTACATACCCGCAAACCGGCGCGCCCTTCGCATGTTCTCGGATATGGTAGGGTCCGCCACGCCCAGGTCGTAGAAGGCCATATTGCCTTCGCCCATGTGGTGCCACTCAGCATCGCCCGGGTGCGCCAGGCTGAAATACTCGTTGTGAATATTGTGGCGGAACCTCATCGGGTGGGGGCCGTGGTGGTAGTCAAGGTAATTGGCCCTGTTCCTGTCGCGGTCGTCGAACAGGCGGGTCGTCGCGTTCCAGTGCTTGAGCGCAAGGTCCACGAGGCTCTCATCGCCGCCCAGCGCGTAGAGCAGGCACCAGTTGTAAGAGCGCTCGTAGTAGTCGTCCATGTCGTCGAACCAGTACCACTGCCCTGCCCGGTCTGCGTACTTCTCGCTGGACAGGCGGGCCGAGCTCTCCAGGAGAGCAATCAGCTTCCTCTCCAGCAGCGCCCAGGCCGGCGGCGGAGTAACCTGCGTAGCCTTAACGTTGACCATCTGCGGCATCGTTACCTTGCTGGTTGTCATATGCTCCTCCCCGGCGCCGCGCTGGTCTCTCGTGCTTCCCGCGGTCCGCCGACAAGTGGCATTATGGCGAGCCTTCAGCGTCAAGTCCAGAGGCATGCGGCGACTGGATGGCGGGATGCCCTTGTGATCTGTCAAGGGGCAGTGAATCTGTCAGTGTTTAGGGTGCAGTGATTTTGTCAGTACGGTTCGTCTCCATGGGTGGTCTGCAGCCGGCTTATGGGCGGTGGACTTAGCCGGATAGGGACTGAGTCCTCTCGCCCGAGGTTTCGGTTGAATTCCGGTGGGAGACTCCTGCGCTTCGGGTTTTGGCTGCTCACCGAGTGAAGATTGGGGATGAGAAAGGTC
>Ga0194132_10007361_pt1 | contig 16457 bp, 19 predicted proteins | sample TA2KigOf80mmetaG_FD_148612 | JGI IMG/M metagenome (GOLD analysis project Ga0194132, IMG submission 148612) | Freshwater microbial communities from Lake Tanganyika, Tanzania - TA2015054 Kigoma Offshore 80m | ecosystem: Environmental > Aquatic > Freshwater > Lake | place: Tanzania: Lake...
CCCCGGCGCGCGCAAGCGCGCACTGCCCGAAGCGCCACGCCCGCAGGTCGCCGGCGTCGCCGAGACCCCGCCGCCGGGCTCCGACTGGCTGCACGAGATCAAGTTCGATGGCTATCGCACGCTGGCCGTCATCTCCGCGGGTGCCGTCCGCCTGCTCACGCGCAACGGGCTGGATTGGACCGATCGTTACGGACCCATCGCTCCGGCCCTGGCCAAGCTCGACTGCCGCGCCGCGCTAATCGATGGCGAGGTGTGCGCCCAGGACGCTCGCGGCCACACCTCGCTCGGCGCCCTGCAGGAGGCGCTCGCGGACGGGCCGCGACACGATCTCACCTATTTCTGTTTCGATCTCCTACATCTCGATGGCTACGACCTGACGGGCGCACCGCTCACGCGGCGCAAGGCGACGCTGCGCGGGTTGCTCGAAGGCCACGTCGACGAACGCTCGGTGTTGCAGTACAGCGAACATGTCGCCGGCAACGGCGCCGCGTGCTTCGATGAGGCGGCGCGCCACGGTCTCGAGGGCATCGTGTCCAAGCGCGCCGACGCGCCCTATCGGCCGTGGCGCGGCACCGACTGGCTCAAGGTCAAGTGCGTGGCGGCCGATGATTTCCTGATCGTCGGCTATGGCGAGAGCGCGGCGGCCGGCGGTCTCAGCGCGCTTCTGCTGGCCGATACGGCGCCCCAGGGGTTGCGCTACGCAGGCAAGGTCGGAACCGGTTTCTCGCAGGCCGAGGCCCGCCGCCTCGTGACCACGCTCAAGCCGCTGGCGCGCGCCGAGCCGGTGTTCGCCGATCTCCCGAAGTCCGAGCGCTCGGGCGTGACGTGGGTCGAGCCGCGCCTCGTTGCCGAAATGCAGTACCGCGGCCGCACCCGACCAAGACGATCACGATCGAGCGGCTCGTCGACGCCGCCGAGATCGATCCGCTCTACCTCGACTCGAGCTATTTCATGGCCCCGGATGGTCCGGTGGCCGAGGAAGCCTACCGTGTCATCCACGACGCGATGCGCGAGAAGCACAAGGCGGCGCTGGCGAAGGTGGTCCTCTCCGCGCGCGAGCGCCAGGTGCTGCTGACAGTGCGCGATCATGGCTTCGTCCTGACCACGCTCAGGGCCGCCGACGAGGTGCGCGCGCACCAGGCCTACTTCGAGGAGATCGGCTCAGACAAGCTCGACCCTGACATGATCAAGCTCGCCGAGACGATCATCGAACGGGCCGATGGCCACTTCGATCCCTCCCAGTTCGTGGGTGCGTATCAACAGGCGCTGGTCGAGCTGGTGAAGGCGAAGGTCAAGGGCGCCGCGCCGGTCGTCGCCAAGTCGCCCGAGCGCGGCAAGGTGATCAACCTGATGGACGCGCTGAAGCGCAGCCTCGAGCAGGAGGAGCTGCGCAAGCCGCCGGCGCCAGGCCGAGGCGCCGCCGGCCCAGGCCAAGCCGCGGCGTGCGCGTTCGGCCTGAGGCGACGCGGGAGGTGGCGATGCAGTGAACGCGCTCCGGGGCAAGCGTTTCGCCTTCATCGGCGCGATGGGCTTCGGCCAGCGCCGCGCCGCGGCACGCCTCATCGAGGCTGCCGGCGGCACCGTGCGTCGGGCGCTCATGCGCTCGACACACTACCTGGTGATCGGTCACGGTGCCCATCGTGAGCTGCGCACCGGCCGGCTCGAGGCGGCGATCACCGAAGCCGGCCGACGTGCGGTCAGGGTGGCGAGCGAGAACACGGCGCTCCGCCTGTCCGGTGCCCTGAGCGAGCTGATCGCGATCGAGCGGACGCGCGGCCGCAGCGGTGAGGCGCGGGCGCCCTACCAGCGCGCGCTTGCAATCGACCAGGACGACGCCGAGGCGTGGTACAACCTCGCGCACCTCGATGCCTCGCTCGGCCATCGCGCTGCCGCGCGCGAGGCCTTGGAGCGGGCGTTGGCCGTCGATCCCGAGTATGCCGACGCGGTCTTCAACCTAGCGGAACTCGACTACCGAGCGGGCGAGCTGCGCGCCGCGATCGCGAGTTGGGAGCGGTATCTCACCCTCGATCCCGCCGGCGAGTGGGCGCGACGGGCGCGGCGCGCGCTGACCGTATGCCGGCACCAGCTCGCCCGCGCGACTGGCCGCGGCGCGGCGCGCCCCGTGACGGCGCCCTTGAAGCGTTAGCGCAGCGCCATATATCCAGGTCTGCCGGGCGCCTGTGGGGCCTGGCGTAAACCTGACCGGGCCGGCCTGACGGTGGCCCGGGCGCATTGCTCCGAGGAGGATGTGTGATGACGACATTCGATTTCTCTCCCCTGTTCCGCTCGACGATCGGGTTCGACACCATGACGCGGCTGCTCGAGGGCACGCTCGGCGCCGAGGAGATGTCGAGCTATCCGCCCTACAACATCGAGAAGACGGGCGAGAACCGCTATCGCATCTCGATGGCCATCGCCGGGTTCGGCGAGGACGACGTGAGCATCGAGGTCAAGGAGAACATGCTCCACGTGGTTGGCGAGCGGAAGGAGGATGACCGCGACAGGGTTTACCTCCACCGCGGCATCGCCGCCCGTGCCTTCCGGCGCCAGTTCCAGTTGGCGGACCACGTCGAGGTGGTCGGCGCGCGGCTGGAGCGGGGCCTGCTGATCATCGACCTGGCGCGCGAACTGCCCGAGGCGCTCAAGCCCCGGCGCATCCACATCTCGACCGGCGGGCCAGGCAAGCTGGTCGAGGGCAAGAAGAGCGCGGCCTGAGACGCCAGGGTGGCGCGGGCGTCGCCGCCCGCGCCACCTCACCCCCACGCTACCCCACCCCGGGTGTCCACGCCGTGACGGCGCGCCTTTCGGGCGCACGGTGGAGCCGCTAGCATGAGCCCAGCGTAGAACATCCCTGAGCGCGGGGAGGTGTAGTCATGCGTGCATCCTGGGGTCGGCCTCGCTTTCGCGGCGGCCGCGCTGCCCGCGCTGGCGGGCGCCGACATAACCGAGACGGGCGGCCTCGGCTTCGTCCTAGCGGCCGAGGTCGACGTCTGGGCGGAGCGGGCCGCGGCGGAATGGGAGAGCTTCTCGGTCGAGGAGACGCTCGCCCTCGCCCGAGCGATCAGCGAGGCCGAGGACGGCGACCCGACACGGCTCGCCGAGATCGCACCGGCCGCCGGCGGGGTCGATCCGGCCGCCGCCGCGGCCGCTGTCGCCAGGCTTGGGCATGATGCGGTTGCGGTGCTCGCCGACCCCGCGCTCGGCGAAATAGAGCGCGCGGCCCGCTTCGCTGACCTGTTCCGGCGCGACTTCGATATCCCCCTCATCGCCCGCTTCGCGCTCGGGCGCTACTGGAAGTCGGCCACCGCGCCCGAGCGCGAGGCATAATCTGGCGGCGTTTACCGCGGCCATTGTCCATAACTATTCGGCGCGGCTCGGCGGCCTCGATCTCGCCGCGTTCACGGTCATGCGGGCCGAGCCCGCCGGCACTCAGGATGTGCTGGTGGCGACGCGCGCCGAGCGGCCGGGCCAGAGCCCGGTGGATCTGGTCTGGCGTGTGCGCCCGCGCGAGGGCCGCTACCTGGTCATCGACGTGATGTTCGAGGGGGTGAGCCTGGCGCTGACCAAGCGCGAGGAGTTCGCTTCGATCATCCAGAACAGCGGCGGCCGGCTCGACATCCTGATCGCCAGGCTCAACGACTCGACGACCTAAGGCGGGCCACGGGCCACGCGGGTGTCGCCGGCAGGATGCCCTTGCACTGCGGCCCGGGCGCGGGATAATCGATGCCGGGACGCGGGTGTAGCTCAATGGCAGAGCAGAAGCTTCCCAAGCTTACGACGAGGGTTCGATTCCCTTCACCCGCTCCACCCAGAATATAACTTATATATCAAAGAGTTATAGCGGGATCATGGCGCCATTGTGGGGCGTTTTTCAGGGGTGGTTTTGGGAATTGGGTCCACTTTGGGTCCAACAAGACGCCTGCTAGGACCGCCGGCACCATGCCGAGGGGGGGTGTGTTCTTACCCCTCGCGCAACCGTTCAACCGCGCAACCGCTCGCCGCGGTTACCGATGGCCACTCCTACCGCGCGGTCAGAACGATCACCGGGGCCGCCAGTCGCGCGCGAGCCGTTGCGCCTCGGCGATCCGCGCCGGCGCGGCGCCTGCCGCTCACGATCCGTACCCCGCGGCCATTCCCGTCTCCGCCGCTCGTGGCCAGACCGTGAGCTTAGCCGATCCCTCCCAGATCGGGGAGCGCTTCGCCGATCTGGCGGTGTTGAGCGCGCCGCCGGCGACACCTGGCGTGCCCGAACCCTCCTCGGCGGCGCGTCTTGCGCTCGGCCTCGGCGCCCTCGCCGTTCCGCTGGCGCAGAAGCGGCCCACCCGCACCTGAGAGGACGATGATCGTCATCCCGGCCGGCAGGATGTTGGGCGCGATCTCGCTCGGGGTTCTCGGGCGCTGCGCCTCCTCGACGAGCGCGATCACACGATCGAGAAACGTCGAGCCCTGCGCCGCGGTAATGCGGGCCTTGACCCAATCTGAGATAGAACGGGGGTGTCGACTCTCTGAGCCGTTGACAAGGGGAATGGGGCGGCCTAGGTAAAGGGTATCAACTTGGTCCCATTTGAACCAGAACGGGCGAGGCGGTGATCCGGCTCAGTCGGATGGCGGACTACGCGGTCGTGCTGATGAATCACATCGCGCGCTCGGAGGCTGCGGCGCACAACGCGGCCGAGATCGCGGCCGCGGCCCATCTGCCCACGCCGACCGTGAGCAAGCTCCTCAAGCGCCTGGCCAAAGCCGGGCTGCTGCAATCCACCCGAGGCGCCCACGGGGGCTACGCGCTCGGCGGAGCGCCGCATGCGATATCGATCGCGGCGATCATTGCCGCGGTCGATGGCCCGATCGCCCTCACCGATTGTCTCGAGGGCGGCGGCGGCGACTGTGAGATCGAGGCGATCTGCCCGGTGCGGCACAACTGGCAGGTCATCAACGACGCCGTGTGTGGCGCGCTGCAGCGGGTGACGCTGGCCGACCTCGCGCCGCACCGCGACTTCCGCGCGTGGGACGCTCCACGCCGCTCTGAACACGCCGAGGCATGATGACCGCCGTGACCGAACCGTTGGCCGATCCCGGGGCCGAGGCGCGCGGGTTTGCCGAGCAGGCCTACAAGTACGGCTTTGTCACCGACATCGAGGCGGAGCACCCGCCCAAGGGTATTAACGCCGACATCGTCCGGTACATTTCCGCCCGGAAGGGCGAGCCCGAGTGGCTGCTCGAATGGCGGCTCCGCGCCTTCAAGGTATGGGAGGAGCGCTTCCTGCCCGCCGGCGACCCGACCTGGGCCAATATCCGCTACCCGGGGATCGACTACCAGGACGCCTACTACTATGCGGCGCCCAAGTCGGGGAACCAGCCGAAGAGCCTGGACGAGGTCGATCCGGAGCTCCTGAGGACCTACGAGAAGCTCGGCATTCCGCTCGGCGAGCGGGCCTTGCTCGCCGGCGTCGCAGTCGATGCAGTGTTCGACTCGGTCTCGGTCGCGACCACGTTCAAGAAGACGCTGGCGGAGAAGGGCGTCATCTTCTGCTCGATGGCCGAAGCGGTGCGCGAGCACGGCGAGCTCGTCCGCCGCTACCTCGGCAGCGTCGTGCCCTACACCGATAATTTCTTCGCCACGCTCAACTCGGCGGCGTTCTCCGACGGCACGTTTGCCTACATCCCGCCCGGCGTCCGCTGCCCGATGGAGCTGTCCACCTACTTCCGGATCAATGCCGCCAACACCGGCCAGTTCGAGCGCACCCTCATCATCGCCGACGTCGGGAGCTACGTGAGCTATCTCGAGGGCTGCACCGCGCCCATGCGCGATGAGAACCAGCTCCATGCCGCGGTCGTCGAACTGATCGCGCTCGATGACGCCGAGATCAAGTACTCGACGGTGCAGAACTGGTACCCGGGCGACCGCGAGGGACGCGGCGGCATCTACAATTTCGTCACCAAGCGCGGCGCCTGCCGCGGCCGGCGCTCGACCATCTCGTGGACCCAGGTCGAGACCGGCTCGGCGATCACGTGGAAGTACCCGAGCTGCATCCTCCAGGGTGAGGGCTCGGTCGGCAAGTTCTATTCGGTGGCGATCACCAACAACTACCAGCAGGCCGACACCGGCACGAAGATGATCCACCTCGGGCCCGACACGCGCTCGACAATCGTCTCGAAGAGCATCTCGGCGGGGCGCGGCCAGAACACCTACCGCGGGCTGGTGCGCATTCAGCCCAAGGCGGCCCGGGCGCGCAACTACACGCAGTGCGATGGCCTCCTGCTCGGCGACACGTGCGGCGCGCACACCGTGCCCTACATCGAGGTCAAGAATCGCTCGGCCCGGGTCGAGCACGAGGCGACCACCTCGCGCATCAGCGACGATCAACTGTTCTACTGCCGCCAGCGCGGCCTGGCGCCCGAGGACGCGGTCGGCCTGATCGTGCACGGCTTCTGTCGCGAGGTGCTGCAAGAGCTGCCGATGGAGTTCGCGGTCGAGGCGCAGAAGCTGCTCGCCGTGAGCCTCGAAGGCAGCGTCGGTTAGAGGTCGGCGCATGCTCGTCATCGACAATCTGCACGTCTCTGTCGGCGGCAAGGAAATCCTGCGCGGGCTGAGCCTCACCCTCCCCGCCGGCGCGGTACATGCTGTGATGGGGCCGAACGGATCGGGCAAGAGCACGCTCGCGCACGTGCTCGCCGGCCGCGAGGGCTACACGGTGACGGCCGGGACGGCGCGCTTCGCCGGCCAGGACCTGCTCGGGTTGCCGGCCGAGGAACGGGCGCACCTGGGCATCTTCCTCGGCTTTCAGTACCCGGTCGAGATCCCCGGCGTCAGCACGATGTACTTCCTCAAGGCAGCGGTGAACGCGCAGCGCAAGCACCGCGGCGAGCCCGAGCTCGACGCGATGGAGTTCCTCAAGGTCCTGCGCCGCGAGATCAAGGGCCTCGGGATGGACGAGGCGATGGCACAGCGGCCGCTCAACGTCGGCTTCTCGGGCGGCGAGAAGAAGCGCAACGAGGTGCTGCAACTCGCCCTCCTGCGGCCAAAACTCGCCGTCCTCGATGAGACCGATTCCGGGCTCGACATCGACGCGCTCAAGACCGTGGCCGCGGGCGTCAACGCGCTGCGGGCGCCCGACCGGGCGATGCTCATCATCACGCACTACCAGAGGCTCCTCACCTACATCGTGCCCGACCGGGTGCACGTTCTCTCGGGCGGTGTCATCGTCGCCTCGGGGGGTGAGGAGATCGCCGAGGTGCTGGAGCGCGAGGGCTACGCCGCGTTCGCGACGACGACGCTCAGCGCCGCATGACCCACAACGAGCGCTTCCTCACCGATTTCGCGGCCGTTGCCGCCGACCTGCCGGGCGCGAGCCTCGACTGGCTTTGCCGGGTGCGCAGCGAGGCGGCCGGCCTGCTCGGCGAGCGGGGGCTGCCGACGCCCAAGGCCGAGGCCTGGAAGTACACCAATCTGCAGCCGGTCGCGCGCCTCTCCCTGCGCCCGGCACTGACCGCGCCGCCGCGGCCCGATCCGGCGGCGCTGGGCGATCTGAGGCTCCCCTGCGCGTGCTCCCGGATGGTGTTCGTGAACGGCCGGTTCGCGCCCGAGCTCTCGACCATCGGTGCGGGAGTGCCCGCGGTGTCGCTGGCTGACGCGCTCGTGCGCGAGCCCGGTGCCCTCGCGCCATGGCTTACCCAAGAGCGGGAGGCGGACACCGCGCGCGCTCTCAACACCGCGTTCGTGACCGATGGCGCCGTGATCCGGGTGCCGGCCGGGCGCCAGGTCGAGCCACCGATCCATCTCATCTATCTCGGCACCGATGGCGAGACCGGCGCCGCGCGCTACGTGCGGAACCTGATCGCCGTGGAGGCGGGAGCCGATGCGACCATCTTCGAGACCCATGTGAGCGGAGGCGATACCCCGGCGATAAGCAGCGTGGTGACACAGATCGTGCTCGGCGCCGGCGCCGCGCTGCGCCGCTTCACCTTGCAGCGGGAGGGGGCGGCGCTGAGCCATCTGGCGCTGACGGAGGCAGAACTCGGAGCAGAGAGCCGGTTCGAAAACTTCGTCGTGTCGGTCGGTGGCCGTCTGGCCCGCGATGAGATCGCCGTCCGGCTGGCCGGCCGCGGCGCCGCGTGCGTCCTCGAGGGGGTCTACCTCGGGCGCGGCCGCCAGCACCATGACACGACGACCCGGATTCTTCATGCCGAACCCGCCGGTCGCAGCCGCGAGCACTATCGCGGCGTGCTCGACGGTGCGGCCCGCGCCGTGTTCCAGGGCCGCGTCGAGGTCGCGCCGGGAGCGCTCAAGACCGACGCCTACCAGCTCAACGAGAACCTTCTCTTGTCGGACGATGCGGAGATCGACACCAAGCCCGAGCTGTTGATCAACGCCGACGATGTGAAGTGCAGCCACGGGGCGACCGCCGGGTCGGTCGATGAGGAGGCGCTCTACTACCTGCGGAGCCGCGGCATCGGCGTGCGCGACGCCACCGCCATGCTGGTCGGGGGTTTTGTCGGCGCGCTCATCGACCACTGGCCCCATGCGGGGGCCGCAGAGACGCTGCGCCGCGCCGCCGCGGCCTGGCTCGAGCCGGTAGTCGCGCTGCAGGAGGCAGCATGACCGACAAGGCGGCAGCGGTGCGCTTCGATCCGGTGCGCGCGCGCCAGGACTTCCCGATCTTTCGCCAGCCGATCTACGGCAAGCGGCTGGTCTATCTCGATACCGCCGCCAGCGCCCAGAAGCCGCGCCAGGTGATCGAGGCGATCAAGCACTGCTACGAGGCCGAGTACGCCAACGTTCACCGCGGTGTCTACTATCTGAGCCAGCGCGCGAGCGAGAACTTCGAGGCCGCGCGGGAGACGGTGCGGAGCTTCATCAACGCCCGCGAGGGGCGCGAGATCATCTTCGTTCGCGGCGCGACCGAAGCGATCAACTTGGTGGCGCAGACGTGGGGCCGGGCCAACCTGACGCCTGGCGATGAGGTGCTGATCAGCCACATCGAGCACCACTCCAACATCGTGCCGTGGCAGATGCTGCGTGATCAGATCGGGTGTGTCCTCCGCGTCGCGCCGGTCGACGACGACGGCGCGCTCATCCTCGAGGAATTCGAGCGGCTGCTTGGCCCGCGCACCCGGTTGGTCGCCATCACCCACATGTCGAACGCGCTCGGCACGATCACGCCGATCGCCGAGATCATCCGGTTGGCACAGGCGCGGGGCATCCCGGTGCTCGTCGATGGCTGCCAGGCGGCGCCGCACATGGACGTGGATGTCCAGGCGCTCGGCTGCGACTTCTATGTATTTTCGGGGCACAAGCTGTATGGCCCCTCGGGCATCGGCGTGCTCTACGGCAAGGCGGCGCTGCTCGAGGCCATGCCGCCGTACCAGGGCGGCGGCGAGATGATCGCCTCGGTGACGTTCGACAAGACCACCTTCGCGCCGATCCCGCACAAGTTCGAGGCCGGCACCCCCCACATTTCCGGTGCCGTCGGACTCGGCGCGGCGATCGACTACCTCCGCGGCCTCGATCTCGCGGCGATGCGCGAACACGAGCTGGCGCTGATGCGCTATGCCAGCAAGCGGCTTGGCGAGCTCAACAGCGTGCGCCTGTTCGGCACCGCGGCCGACAAAGGCGCGATCGTCTCCTTCGACGTCACCGGCATCCACCCGCACGACGTCGGCACGATCATCGACCGCGAGGGCGTCGCGGTCCGCGCCGGCCATCACTGTGCCCAGCCGGTGATGGACCGGTTCAACGTCGCGGCGACGGTGCGGGCATCTTTCGGGCTCTACAACACCTTCGAGGACGTCGATGCCCTGATCCAGGGCGTGCGCCGGGCGCAGGAGGTCTTCGCCGGGTGATGGATATCCGCGATCTCTATCAGGAGGTGATCCTCGACCATAGCCGGCGGCCGCGCAACTTCGGCCGTCTCGCGGACGCGAACTGCGAGGCCGAGGGCGACAATCCGCTGTGCGGCGACCGGGTGCACATCTATCTCAGGATCGAGGGCGATCGGGTGACCGAGGCGCGCTTCGAGGGACGGGGCTGTGCCATCTCGATGGCCTCCGCCTCGCTCATGACCGACATGCTGCGCGGGCTGGCGCTCGACGAGGTGCGGGCGCTGTTCCAGCACTTCCACGCCGTGGTCACCCATGGCGAGAGCGCCGAAGCGTGCGACTGGATCGACCTCGACAAGCTCAACGTGCTGTCGGGGGTGCGCGAGTACCCCGTGCGCATCAAGTGCGCGACGCTTGCCTGGCACACCATGAAGGCCGCGCTCGAGGGCAAGCGCACGCCGGTGCGCACCGAGTGAGCCTGGGACGGGAGGGCGCCGCAATGACCGAGAACGTCTCGGTCGGCCTGCCGGAGCAGCTGGTCGTACCCCACCACCTCCGCCACGTGCCGCCGGAGGACGATGTGCGCGACCCCGAGACCATGGAGGAGTGGGTCGTCGAGGCGCTGCGCACGGTCTACGACCCTGAGATCCCCGTCAACGTTTACGAGATCGGTCTCGTCTACCATATCGAGACCGACGAGACCGCGGGCCGCGTCAAGATCTGGCTTACCCTGACCTCGCCGAGCTGCCCCGTGGCAGAAGAGATGCCGGGCATGATCGAGCGGGCCGTGATGCTGTCGGTGCCGGGCGCCAAGGAGGTCGAGGTCGAGATCGTGTGGGAACCGACGTGGCAGCCGAGCATGATGACAGAGGCCGCGCGCCTTGAACTCGGTATGATTTGACTGCTAGACAACCAGGGAACGCCTCGCGGCGGGAAGCAAAACGATGGCACTACCTAGGGCGATCACGATCACGGATGCGGCGGCGGCACGCGTCAAGGCGCTGCTGGCCACCCAGGGCGAGCCGGCGCTCGGCCTGCGCGTGAGCGTCGCGACTCGCGGCTGCTCGGGCCTCAGCTATCGGCTCGATGTGGCCAAGCACAAGGCGCCGCTCGACGAGATCGTCGAGGACAAGGGCGTGACCATTCTGATCGATGCCAAGGCCTGCCTGTTCCTGCTCGGTAGCGAGATGGACTACGTCGATGACAAGTTGCAGTCGGGCTTCGTGTTCCACAATCCGAACGCGAAGGGGACGTGTGGTTGCGGTGAGTCGTTCCATGTCTAGCCTGCTCGGGGGCGTACGCCGATGACCTACGTCGTCACGGAGTCGTGCATTCGGTGCAAGTACCAGGACTGCGTCGAGGTGTGCCCCGTGGATTGTTTCTACGAGGGCGAGAACATGCTGGTGATCCACCCCGACGAGTGTATCGATTGCGGCGTGTGCGAACCGGAGTGTCCGGTCGAGGCGATCCTGCCGGACACCGAGGAGGGCATGGAGCGTTGGGTCGAGGTCAACCGCCAGTACGCCGAGGTTTGGCCCAACATCACGCGCATCGGCCCGATCCCACCGGACGCCGACCAGTGGCGGAACATCCCCAACAAGTTCGAGAAGCACCTCAGCCCCAACCCCGGCAAGGGCTCCTGATCGCAGCCCCTCACGCTCCGGTCTGCGCGCGCCCGGCGCCCGCCGAGCGTGCAGAACCTCGTGGCCTGGGAGGTCGCGCCGATCAATGCGCCGGCGAAGAACGTGGCGGCGGTGAGCAGGGTTTGCGCCGGACGACGCCGCCATGACAAGCACGGTGGAGGTGGTTGCAATTGGCTGACACGATGGCGGCGGGCACTTGCGAAAGCAAGTACGCTCGCCTCACGGGCGCTGCGTTCCGCGGCGCGCCCCGGTAGGCGACGGTGGGGCCGATGCCCGCGCGGCGGCGCGCCGTTGTCGCTGCGCCACGTAGCTGGCATAGTGCCGTTGGCCCTCCGACGTGGGCCGCCGCTGCAGTCGCCGATGGGGAGACGGGTGGGGGGACGAGCCAGGAGGCGGGCGTGTGCAGGCCTCGCCGCAGGTGCGCTTGCGGCGCTGCTGATATGGCAGCCCGCGAGCGCGGGGAGTTGTGCCCGGCCGTCCGATCAGGCCGGGCTCGAGGTTCGTGTCCTCCAGACCGAGCTCATGGTTGCCGCGCTCACCTGCGCCCAGGCCGAGCCCTACAACGGCTTCGTGCGCAAGTTCCGGCCCGAACTTGCCACCCAGGCGCAGCAGCTCAAGAGCTTCTTCGTGCGCACCTACGGTCGCCGCGCCCAGCAAGTCCTCGATGGCTTCGTCACCGCGCTGGCCAATGCCGCCTCGGCCCGGACCATCGCCAACCGCGCCCAGTCGTGCACCAACTCGGCACGCCTGTTCGACGCCACTCTTGCGCTCGGTCCGAAGGAACTGGCGCTATTGGCGGCGAGCCACCCGGCGGCGTCTTCGCATGGCTTCGCAGGCTGCGCTCCGGCGCTGCAGACCGTTCTCGGGCCACCTAAGCGCAAGCCGCCACGCGGCGAGCAGACTGCCACCGGCGATGCGGCGCCTGAGCGGGTCGCACCCGCCTCCTGAGCCGACGTGGGGCCGCCGGCATGCCGGCGGCCCCGCTCACTCTGTCGGGGCTACTCGAGGACGATCTTCACCCGCCGGTTCTGCGGCTCGCGGACCCCATCCTCGGTCGGCACCAGCGGCTCGCGCTCGCCGCGGGCAGCGATGGCGATGGCGTCGGCCGGGACGCCAAGACGCACGAGCTCGTCGCGGACAGCCTCGGCGCGCCGGACCGAGAGAGCCTCGTTGTACGCGTCGGGACCGGAGCGGTCGGCGTGGCCGGTCGCCATGATGCGAGTCAGCTCGGCGCTCTGGTAGTTGGCTGCCGCATCGCGCAGGATGGCGAGCGCCTCGGTCGTCAGGTCATAGCGGTCCCAGTCGAAGAACACGATGTAGTTGCGCACGACCTCGGGCGCGGGCTCGGGTGCCGGCTCCGGTTCGGGCTCGGGCGCCGGCTCGGGTGCCGCCGCGGCCTGTGGCTCCGGCTCGGGTGGCGGAGGCGGAGGCGGAGGGGCGCCGAAGCGGAAGCGCACGCCGAGCAGCACGGTGTGGGTATCGCACTGCGCATCCACCGCGGCCCCGGCGAGCGTGTTGAGGTCGGCATCCCGCGTCGCGTAATAGCGGTAGTCGGCGAAAATGTCGAAATTGTCATCGAGCGGCACGCTGCCGCCGATGATGCCCTGGAGGGCGATAACCGTGTCTTCGTCGTCGATCGTGGAGCCGCCGACCGGCCCGACGCCCTCGAAGTTCTCGCGGGCGAGACCGAGGCCCACGCCGAGGTAAGGCGTGAAGCCCCAGTTGACGTCGAAATCGTAGAGCACGTTGCCCATCAGACTCCACGTATCGACGTCGCCGGTCGCCAAGGCGCCGTTGATCGCATCGACATCGTTGGCCCGCCGCAGCAGCTCGATTTCCGTGCGTAGCCCGCTGGCAAAGCCGTAGCCAATCGACCCGCCGATCACCGGACCGAGGCCGTAGTCCGCGCTGGCACCGATACCGGCGCCGTCGATGTCGCCGCTGATCGGCGCGTTGGCTCCGGCACCGAACCCGACGTAGAACCCCTCCTCGGCGACGGCCGCACCCGACAGGGCCAGCAGTGCCGGCGCCGCCATCAGTCCGTACCGTATGCGCATGGGCCCCCTTCGGTCCGTGCGACTCCCCACCCGCCATTAGCGGCCGGACGCCGGCCTAGTATCAAGCCCTTGAAAAACAACCCGTAATCTGGTCAGCACCCTAGCGCCATCGCCGCTACGGGGACTCGGTTGACAGCCCTGACCGGGGCGGCGATAGTGCGCGCCCCGGCCGGAGCGCGATCCGCCGGGCGTTTTGTTGCGCGGTGATTTATCATGTTCGCTATCATACGGACCGGTGGCAAGCAGCACCGGGTAGCGCAGGACGCCGTGGTTGTGGTTGAGAAGCTGACCGCAGAACCCGGGTCGCGCGTTGCGTTCGAGGATGTACTGCTGGTGGGCGGTGACGGCGTGGCCCGGGTCGGTTCACCGCGGGTCTCGGGCGCGCGCGTCGAGGCCGAGGTGCTGGCCCAGGAGCGGGCGCCTAAGGTAATCGTGTTCAAGAAGAAGCGCCGACAGAACTACCGGCGCAAGCGCGGACACCGGCAGGCACAGACCAGAGTGCGAATCACTGGCATCGTGGTCGAGACCGCGGGAGAGTAGGCGATGGCGCACAAAAAGGCAGGCGGCAGCTCGCGCAACGGCCGGGACTCGGCCGGCCAGCGGCTCGGTCTGAAGAAGTTCGGCGGCGAGACGGTGGTGCCCGGCAACATCATCGCGCGCCAGCGCGGCACGAAATGGCATCCCGGCCGCAATGTCGGCATCGGCCGCGATCACACCCTGTTCGCGCTGATTCCCGGGCGCGTCGCTTTCCGTGAGAGGAGTGCCGGGCGGATCGTCGTTTCGGTCGAGCCGGCGAGCTGAGCCTTCGGGCGCGGCGGCGCCCCCGAGCGTGACGCGGGCGGTGGCCGTGCCGCCGATGCGACCATGAGATTCCTCGACGAAGCGAAGATCCACGTCCGGGCCGGCGACGGTGGCGCGGGGTGCCTGAGCTTCCACCGCGCCGCGCACGTGCCGCGGGGCGGCCCCGACGGCGGCGATGGCGGGCGTGGCGGCGATGTAGTCGGGGTCGCAGTGGCCGGGCTGAACACGCTGGTTGATTTCCGCTACCAGAAGCATCACCGAGCCAAGAACGGCCGTCACGGAGAGGGCGGCAACCGTACGGGCGCGACGGGCGCCGATTGCTTGGTGCGCCTCCCCGCCGGCACGGTGGTGCTGGCAGAGGACAAGGAGACGTTGGTCGCCGATCTGACCGCGGTGGGCCAGCGCGTCGTACTCGCCGCGGGCGGCCGCGGCGGCTTCGGCAACGCGCACTACAAGAGCGCGACCAACCGCGCGCCGCGCCGTGCCGACCCCGGCCAGCCTGGCGCGGAATGGACCCTGTGGCTGCGCCTCAAGCTGCTCGCCGACGCCGGGATCATCGGCCTGCCCAACGCCGGCAAATCCACCTTCCTGGCGGCGGTGAGCGCGGCCCGCCCACGGGTTGCCGACTACCCGTTCACGACGATCTACCCTGAGCTCGGCGTGGTTCGCCTCGGCGACACCGAGTTCGTCCTCGCCGACATTCCCGGCCTCACCGCCGGTGCCCACGCCGGCGCGGGTCTCGGGGTCCGTTTCCTTGGCCACATCGAGCGATGCCGGGTGCTGCTGCACCTTGTCGACGGGACGGCGGCGGACGTTGCCGCCCAGTATCGCATGGTGCGCGAGGAGCTCAGCGCCTATGGCCACGGTCTCGCCGAGAAGCCGGAGGTGGTCGCGCTGACCAAGGTCGATGCGCTCGATGAGGTCGAGCGCCGCTGCCTCCGGCGCGCCCTTCGGCACGCCTGCGGGGGTCCCGTCACGCTCGCTTCGGCGCACAGCGGCACGGGCATCCGCCAGGCCCTCCGGCGCGTGATGGCACCGATCATCGCCGCGCGGGTGGAGGAGGCGGCGTCCTTGAGCCGCCAGCCCGAGCCGGCGCCGGCATGACTGCGGCGCAGACGGCGGCGGGCCTCTTCGGCCGCGCCCGGCGGCTCGTCGTCAAGATCGGATCGAGCCTCCTCGTGCACCCGGAGTCGGGCACGCTGCGCCACGACTGGCTCGAGGCCCTGGCCGGCGACATCGCTGGCTGCCGGGCGCGCGGTCAGGAGGTGACGTTGGTGTCATCGGGCGCCATCGCGCTGGGCCGGCGCCAGCTCGGCCTCCCCGCCGGGCCGCTCCGGCTCGAGGAGAGCCAGGCCGCGGCCGCGGTCGGCCAGGTACGGCTGGTGCACGCTTACCAGGCGATCCTCGCGCCGCATGAGCTGCGGGCCGCCCAGGTGCTGCTCACCTTGGGCGACACCGAGGCGCGGCGCCGTTATCTCAACGCCCGCAACACCCTCGCAACGCTCCTCAGGCTCGGCGTCGTGCCGGTGATCAACGAGAATGACACCGTGGCCACGACCGAGATCCGCTATGGCGACAACGATCGTTTGGCCGCCCGCGTGGCCCAGATGATCACGGCCGATTGCCTGGTGCTGCTGTCCGACATCGACGGGCTCTACACGGCCGACCCCCGCCGTTCCGATGACGCGACGCACGTGGCGGTGGTGGAGCGGATCACCCCCGCGGTCGAAGCGATGGCAAGCGCGCGCGCCGGCACTGAGTTCGGCTCGGGCGGCATGACCACAAAACTGATTGCTGCCACGATTGCCGTCGGCGCCGGCTGCCACACGGTGATCGCGAACGGCACCCCGCCGAGCCCGCTGGCCGCGATCCTGGCCGGCGGCCGCTGCACCTGGTTCGTGGCCCAGGCGAGCCCCCGCGCCGCGCGCAAGGAGTGGATCGCCGGCAGCCTGGTGCCGGCGGGCGCGGTCATGGTCGACGCTGGGGCGGTGAGGGCGCTCGGCACCGGCAAGAGCCTCCTGCCCGCCGGCGTGGTCGGGGTCGAGGGCGGCTTCCAGCGCGGCGACGCCGTGCTCATCAAGGGACCCGACGGCGCCGCCCTCGGGCGCGGGCTGAGCGCCTATTCGGCCGCCGACGCGCT
>Ga0194132_10007362_pt1 | contig 16456 bp, 11 predicted proteins | sample TA2KigOf80mmetaG_FD_148612 | JGI IMG/M metagenome (GOLD analysis project Ga0194132, IMG submission 148612) | Freshwater microbial communities from Lake Tanganyika, Tanzania - TA2015054 Kigoma Offshore 80m | ecosystem: Environmental > Aquatic > Freshwater > Lake | place: Tanzania: Lake...
CGGGGCCGTTCGGATCGACTCCCGCCTCCCGCAGCATCATTCGGCCTTCCTGGAGCATCGTCTCGAAGATCGCGCGGATCTCCGACCAGGACACGCGGTCGAGCCGCGTGACGTAGGAGCGGGCGAAGTCGAACGACGCCGCCGTTGTCACGAGGCCCATCGCCGAGGTCGCGCCCGCGCCCGGCGGCACGACGACGCCCTTCATCCGCAGCGCCCGCGCCAGCTCGTAGGCGTGCGCGGGCCCGGCGCCGCCGAACGCGAACAGGTAGAACTTGCGCGGATCCTCGCCGCGCTCGGCGATGTGGACCTTCATCGCCGACAGCATGTTTTGGTTGACGACCTCGAAGATGCCGCGGGCCGCGTCCGTCATCGACAGCTTCAGCGGCTTCGCGAGCCGCGTCTCGATCGCGCTCCGCGCCGCCGCCAGATCCAGCTTCATCGCGCCGCCGAGGAAGTAGCCGGGATCGAGATATCCGAGGACGACGTTCGCGTCGGTCACAGTCGGCTCGCTGCCGCCGCAGCCGTAGCTCGCCGGGCCGGGCTCGGCGCCGGCGCTCTCCGGTCCGACCTTGAGCAGTCCGAGCGCGTCGACGTGCGCGATGCTGCCGCCGCCGGCGCCGATCTCGATCAGCTCGATGACCGGCACCTTCACGGGCACGCCGCTGCCCTTCTTGAACCGCTTCACGCGCCCGACTTCCATCATGTTCGCCTTCGTCGGAAGGTTGTCTTTGACGAGGCCGATCTTCGCGGTCGTGCCGCCCATGTCCAGGGAGATGACGCTGTCCAGCCCCATCGACCGGCTGAAGTGCGCCGCCGCCAGCACGCCGGCGGCCGGCCCTGACTCGACCATCCGGATCGGGAACGCCTTCGCGGTCTCGCCGGTCGTGATGCCGCCGGAGGACAACATCAGGAACAGCCGCCGCGCGTAGCTTGCCTCGCCGAGGCGCTTCTCCAAGTTGTCGATGTAGTGCCGGGTGATCGGCTGCACATAGGCGTTCGCGGCCGTCGTGCACATGCGCTCGTACTCGCGGATCTCGGGCGCGACGGCGCTGCTCGTGCTGATGACGGCGCCGTTCAGCGCCTTGCGCAGGACCGCGGCGGCCCGCTCCTCGTGCGCCGGATTGCGGAACGAGTGCAGGAAGCAGACGCCGATCGCCTCGGCGCCGTCCTTCTTCATCTGCGCCGCGACGGCGGCGAGCTGCTTCTCGTCCAGCTTCGTCAGGACGTTGCCGTCCTTGTCGAGCCGCTCGCGCACCTCGTAGCGGCGGCGGCGCGGCACGAGCGGCTCCGGCCGCTCCAGGAAGAGGTCGTAGATGTCGTAGCGGACCTCGGTGCCCATCTCGAGGACGTCGCGGAATCCGTCGGTGACGAGCAGCGCCGTCTTCGCGCCCTTGCGCTCGATCAGCGCGTTCGTGATCAGCGTCGTCGCGTGGATCGCGATGCTGACGTCGCAGGCTTGGATGCCGGCGTCGGCGAGCAGCGGCCCGAGGCCGTCCATGACCGCTTGCGACGGATCCCGCGGCGTCGTCAGCACCTTGTTGAGCCACGTGCGCCCGGTCCGTTCGTCGACGAGCACGAAGTCCGTGAACGTGCCGCCGATGTCGAATCCCAGGCGGTAGTGGGGCATCTCGGGCATGATCCCGATCACCTTCCGTCCTCTCGAGATGTCTTCCTCGATCTGCGGGGCTTGCTCGCCATGCCTTGCGGAACGGTACCTCTTCGTGGCGCTTCGACTGACGCTCCGGGCGTGCCGCGCGCCGCCGAGGCTTGCGACCGCGACGCGTCGAGATCCGGCTCGGGCATGCCGTAGCGCACGACGGCCGCCTCGGCCGAGACATAGCCGGCCGCGACGTCGGCGGCAATCGCCGCGCGCGTCCGTTCCAGCGGGGAGCCGAGACCAGCGCCGCCGGGCATCCGCAACTCGACGAGGTCCCCGTCGACGAGCGTCATCGTCACCCACGGCGCGGTCTCGCCATTGCGCAGCAGCGCGCCGGCCTGGCCGTGATCGCCGCCGAGCAGGCCGCGGGCCGGGTGTCGCACCTTGTCGGGGCGGACGAAGAACTTCACGGGACGCGCGACTTGCGCGCGGAACCGGATGCGCTGGCCGAGGCCGCCGCGGAATCGACCGGCGCCGCCGGAATCGGGCAGCAGCTCGCGGCACTCGATGACCATCGGCGCCGTGTTCTCGAAGATCTCGGCCGGCGTGATCGTGCCGTTGTACGGGAACGCGATCGTCGGCAGGCCGTCCTGGCCCCAGACCGCGCCCTTGCCGCCGTTGGGCAGCATGTGCGCGCGGTACGGCAGACCGTCGGCGTCCTCGCCGAACGCGACGAGCGTCCAGAACGATCCGCTGCCCGCTTGCACGCGCTCCGGCATGACGCCGGCGAGCGCCTCGTAGATCGCCATGTGGATGTGGAACGACATCTTCGAGCGCGATCGCACCGCGCGCGGGTAGCCCGTGTTGAAGATGCTGCCTTCGGGCGCGATGGCGCGCAGCGGCCGCGTCAGCCCTTCGTTGTTCGGAAGGTCGGGCAGCAGGCTGCACTTGAACGGGTAGTACGTGTCGGAGAACGTGCAGTTCAAGACGCAGTTGATCGACGTGTCCTCGCGCTCCGGCGACGAACCTGTGTAGTCGACCTCGGCGAACCCGTCCCGGATGCGCACCGTCGCCTCGACGCGGCAGGCTTCCTTGTAGCCATCGACGTCGAACGCGGCGTGGTAGTCGCCTTTCGGGATGCGGCGAATCGCGTCTCGCATCGCCGCTTCCGAACGCGCGAGGATGACGTCCGCGAGCTCGTCCAGGTCGTCCATGCCGTAGTCGTCGAGGAACTCCGTCAGGCGCGCCGCCCCCAGCCGCTCGGCTCCGACGATCGCGCGGACGTCGCCGATCACCATGTCCGGCACGCGCACGTTTGCCGCGAGGATCTCGAACAGGAGATCATCTTCGCGGCCGGCACGGTGCAGGAACGCCGGCGGGATACGCAGACCCTCCTCGTGCAAATCCTTGTCCTCGAAGTAGTCGATGCGGCCGCCGATGTCGGAGATGTGCGCCACACAGCCCATGAACGCGACGACCTTGCCGCGGTGGAAGACGGGCGTGCAGATCGTCAAATCCGGCAGGTGGCCGGACGCGAGCCAAGGGTCGTTCGTGATCAACACGTCGCCGGGTCGCAGCGTCTCCGCCGGATGGCGCCGCAGGAAGTGCTTGCACGTGATCGGCAGCGTGATCGTGAACGCCGGCGTCGACAGCTGCGACTGCGCCAGCGATCGGCCGTGGCGGTCGACGAGGATAACCGCGAAGTCGCGGCTTTCACCGACGATCGTCGAGAACGACGTGCGCACGACCGCGGCGTCCAGCTCATCCATGATCGTGACGAGCCGCCGCCAGCGGATCTCTAGGTCGATCGGGTTCAGCGCGATGGTTGTGCGCTTCGCGACGTTCAAACGAAGCTCATCCCCGGGAAAGCCCGAACAAGGCTGCGGCGGTGCCGCCGAGCACCATCGCGCGATCGCCGTCCGACAGCGGCGCGGCCTCGACGACGGCGCGCCGGCTGTACGGATGGTGCGTCGGAGCGTTCGATCCGAACAAGACGCGGCTGGCCCCGTAGCGCCGAACGGCGCGGGCCGGACCTTGGTGACTACCTTCGTCGTGCACGTCGAGGTAGACGTTCCCGTGCGCGCGCGCCGCGAAGCCGAGCGCCGGGATCGTCGAGCGCACCACGATCGGCACGGTCGCGAACGCCGGCGCGACGGCGTCGAGCTGCTCGGCTAGGCTCAGCGAGATCCGCGACAACGGGTGATCGCTGTGCAGGAACACCGGCACGCCCGCCGTCGCGGTCGCTTCGAAGACGGCCTGCGTCTCCTTGCGTCGCAGGTTGATCGCGTTCGCCTCGACGTCGAGGAGCACGCCGCGGCAGGCATACATCCGAAGGTCGCGGGTGATCGCGGCAGGGGCGGCGCCGAGCCAGGGATTCACGAGTAGCAGGCCGATGAACCGATCGGGGTGCACCGCCACCGCGTCGGCGATCACGCGCCGCTGCGCCACGATGTCGACCGGGCGCGCGAACGGCTGGATCACGGCCCAGTCTACGCCGGCACGATCCATCCGCGCGAGCAGCTGAGCAACCGACTGCGCCTTCTCGTATACGGGATCTTCCCCGAGGTGCGCGTGACAATCGACGATCATCGCGGCGCCTCGATCCGAAATACGCGCGCCGCGTTGCCGCCGAGGATCATCGCCTTGTCGACATCGCTCGCCTCGAGAACCTCGATCTTCGCGAGCGCGGGTCGAAACGCGAAGAACGGCCAGTCGCTGCCGAACATCACGCGCTCGGCGCCGCAGCGGTCGACCGCCATCTGCAGGATCGAATCGGACGGCGTGCCGGAGGTGTCAAGCCACAGGTTGTCGTGCGCCTCAGCGACGCGCACGCTGTCCGGCGTCACCTTTCCCGACATGTGCACCATGACGAACGGTTGTCCCGGAAACGCGGCCGCGAGCCGGCCGAGCTGATACGGGTGGCAGCGCGGATCGAGGTTGTCGGTGTGGACGAGCAGCGGCCGCCCGAACGCCGCGCACAACGCCGCCAGCGCGCGCATCGGCGGGCAGTCGATCGGGAATCCGCCCCACGGCCAGACCTTCACGCCAACCATGCCGGCGGTCAAGCAACGCCGCGCCTCGTCGAGCGCGGCCGTGCCCGTGATCGGATTGACCATGCACACGGGAATCAGACGCCGCGTCGAAGTGGCGTGCGCCTCGAGAATGTAGTCATTGGAATCGCGCATTACGTCGACGGAGACCTGGCCGCCGGTCGACGTCCCTTGAATCAGCGAGACGTCGATGCCGTGCCGGTCCATGTCCGCGAGCAAGGTTTGGGGGTCCGACGGCGGGCAATCCTCGACGAGGACGTACGGGAACCGCCCCTCCATGTGCACGAGATCGTCGATGATCAACCTCTGCCCTCCGTGCCGGGGCCCATCCCGTCGGGGCGCGCGGCGAGACCGTGCGCGAACACGTCGGCCGCGAAGTGGCACGCCGACCGATGTTCGTCGCCGACCGATCTGCGCGGCGGTACCTCCGCCGCGCAGATCGGCTGCGCGAGCGGGCACCGCGTGTGGAACCGGCAGCCCGGCGGGGTCGCCTTCTGCGCCACCGCCTCGCCCGGAAGCCGCACGCGGGGCCGTCCGGCGCCGCGGCGCATGCGCGGCACGGCCGCGAGAAGCGCCCGCGTGTACGGGTGCGCCGGGCGGGCCAGCACCGCGTCGATCGGGCCTTCCTCGACGACGGCGCCGAGGTACATGACGACGACGCGATCGGCCATGTAACGCGCAGCCGCGAGATCGTGCGTGATGAACACCATCGTCAGGCCACGCGCCTCGCGCAGGTCGCGCATGAGGTTCATGATCCCGGAACGGATCGAGGCGTCGAGCATCGACACCGGCTCGTCAGCGATGATCACGCGCGGCTCCAGCACCATCGCGCGCGCGATCGCGACGCGCTGGCGCTGCCCGCCGGACAGCTCGTGCGGCAGGCGGTCGGAGAAATCGGCCGCCGGCTGCAGGCCGACGACGCCGAGCATCTCGAGCACGCGATCGCGCCGCTCGCGCGGGCCGCCGACGCTGTGGATCTGCAACGGCTCGGCGACCGCGCCGCCGACGGACAGGCGGGGGTCGAGCGATTCGTACGGATTCTGGAAGATCATCTGGACGTCGCGCCGATAGACGCGCGCCGCCGTCGAGGTCAGCGACCCGACGGCCTGGTCGCGATAGAGCACCGCGCCGTCGGTCGGCGCCTCCAGACCGCACAACAAGCGCCCGAACGTCGACTTGCCGCAGCCGCTCTCGCCGACGAGCGCAAGGATCTCGCCTTCGCGCAGCGCGACGTCGACGCCGTCGACTGCGGTGACGGCGTCGACGTGCCCGGAGACGAGCTGCGAGAGCAACCCCTGCCGCAGGCGATAGACCTTGCGCACGCGATCGGCGCGCAAGACGGAAGCGATCGCCGGCCCGTTCGGCGCGGCCGCGCTCACGCGCGCGCCTCCTCGCCCGTGCTGGCGCCGATCGTCAGCACGCGTTGATCGAGCGCGAAGTGGCACCGCGACAAGTGTCCAGGGCGCACGGGGATCATCGGCGGTGCCTCGCGCCGGCATTTGTCCTCGACGAGCGGGCAGCGGCCGGAGAAGCGGCAGCCGACCGGCTCCTGTCGCAGGTCGAACGGCACGCCGGGCAGACTCAGCAGCCGTTCGCGCGGCCGGTCGAGATCGGGCACGGAGTGCATGAGCGCGCGCGTGTACGGGTGGCGCGCGTCGGCGAAGATCGTCGCCACGTCGGCCTCCTCGACGATCTGCCCGGCGTAGACGACGGCGACGCGGTCGCACGTCTCGGCCATGACGCCCATATCGTGCGAGACGAGGATCATCGCGATGCCGAGCCGCTTGCGCAGCGCCTCCATCTCGGCGAGGATCTGATCCTGCACGAGCACGTCCAGCGCCGTCACCGGCTCGTCGGCGATGAGCAGCGTGGGCTCCAGCAAGAGGCTGAGCGCGACGATCGCGCGCTGCCGCATTCCGCCGGACATCTCGTGCGGGTACGAGGACATGCGGCCGCGGTCGATGCCGACGAGATCGAACAACGCCTCGACGCGGGCGCGCGCTTCCGCCGGCGTCGCGTCCGGACGGTGCAGCCGATAGGCCCGCGTCATCTGGTCGCCGACGCGCTGGACCGGATTGAGCGCGTTCATCGCGCTCTGGAAGATCATCGCCATGCGTTCCCAGCGCACCTTGCGGAACGACGCCTCGGAGCGCGCCAGCATCTCCTCGCCCTCGAACCGCACCGATCCGCCAAGGATCTCGCCGTTCGCCGGCAGCAGGCGCAGCAGCGTGTAGCCGATGCTCGTCTTGCCGCATCCGGACTCGCCGACGAGGCCGTAGCACTCGCCCTTGCGCACCTGGAATGAGACGCCGTCGACCGCGCGTACCGATCCCTGCTCGAGGCGGTAGTACATCTTGAGGTCTCGCACGTCGAGCAGCGCCGGTGCGTCACCATCCGCTGGCAGCGAGCCGTCGCACGCGGCCGCCGCCGCGGCCGTCGTGGCCGCGCTCCCCGCCAGCGGCGGCGCGACGACCCAACCGGCGCCGCGCCCCGTGCCCTCCCGCACCTGCGGGCTGAGGAACCGGTTCAAGGCGTCGCCGACCATGTTGAACGCCCAGACGGTGACGAGCATCGTCAGCCCCGGGAAGATGCTCAGCCACGGCGCGAGGCTGAGTTGCCGCTGCCCTTCGAGGATCATGCGGCCCCAGCTCGTCGTGTTCGCGTCACCGAGACCGAGGAAGCTCAATCCCGCTTCCGTCAGGATCGCGGTGCTCATCAGCAACGTGCCGTTCGTGACGACCGGCGGCAGACCGTTCGGCACGATGTGCCGGAACAACACGGCGAGGTGCCCGGCGCCGGCGGCGCGCGCGGCCTGCACGAACGCGCGCGGCTTCAACGTCAGGACCTGAGAGCGCATGATGCGCGCCGACCGCGGCCACGTCGTCAGACCGATGACGATCATCACGAACACGACGCTCGTCCCGAACAGCGAGACGATGACGATGACGAGGAAGAACGCCGGCACGAGCAGGAAGATGTCGAAGATCCGCGAGAAAACGTCGTCCCAAGCGCCGCCGTAATACGCCGGGATCGACCCGAGCACGACGCCGAGCGCCGTCGAGATGCCCGCCGAGACGAGCGCCACTGACAAGCCCAGGCGCGCGCCCCAGACCACGCGGGTCATCAGGTCGCGGCCGAGATTGTCCGTGCCCATCGGATACGTCCAGGACGGCGTCTGGTAGGGATCGGAGACGAACTCGCCCGGCGGGGCCAGCGGTAGCATCGGCACCGCCAGGGCCACGGCGCAGATCGCCAAGAGCAGCACCGTGCCGATCGCCGACGTTGGCCGCGCGAGGATCGCGTCGAGGAACCGGCGCCACGCGCTCGCGCTCCGCCGCGACCGCGGCGCCGCGACAGTCGCCGCTACCGCCACGCGATCACAGCTCCACCCGCGGATCGAGCGCCGCGTACACCAGGTCGACGAGCAGCGACGCGGCGACGACGCAGACGCCCATCACGACGTAGGACCCGACGATCAACGGCGTGTCGCGCGCCAGGATGGATTCGTAAACGAGCTGGCCGAGCCCGGGCCAGGCGAAGACCGTTTCGGTGAGCACCGCGCCGGCGAGCACCAGGCCGAGCTGCAGCCCCAGGACCGTGACGACCGGTAGCATCGCGTTCGGCAGAACGTGTCCGAACAGCACTTGCCGCTCCGGGTAGCCGATCGCGCGCGCCGTCGTCACGAAGTCCTCGGACAGCACCTGCAAGACGCTCGATCGCGCGATCCGCACGTATTGGCCGAACCAGACGGTGCTGAGCGCCAGCGCCGGCAGGACGAGGTGGTGCAGGATGTCCAGCCACCGCGCCAATCCCGGCGCGACGCCCGTGACGCTCATCATGCCCGACGGCGGGAAGACCGGAACGCGAATCGCCAAGAAGAGGATCAACATGAGGCCGAGCCAGAACACCGGAACGCTGTAGCTCGCGACCGCCAGCCCGGAGACCCAGACGTCGAGCCCGCCGCCGGCGCGGCGCGCGATCCAGGTGCCGACGATCGTTCCCAGCAATGACGAGAAGGCGAGCGCCGTCGCGACGAGCAGCAGCGTCGCCGGCACGCGCTCCAACAGCGTTTCGGTCACCGGCCGCCGTGACCGGAACGAATCGCCGAGATCGCCCTGGGCGATGCGCGCGATGTAGGTGAGCAGTTGAACGTGGAGCGGCTTGTCCAGCCCGAAGCGCTCGCGGATCGCCGCCATGTAGACGGGATCCGGGTTCTCGCCCGCCATCGCGAGCGCGACGTCGCCGGGAGCCAGGTGGATGAGCACGAAATTGAGAACGACGACCACCAGCAGAACCGGGACGAGCTGGATCATTCGCAGGACGAGAAATCGGCGGAGACGCACGGGCGGACCTCAGAAACCGACTCGAGCCGGGTAGGTCCAGCCGGATCGGTCGGACCCACCCTCAGGAAACACGTGACGCGTCAAGAGATCCAGACCGACATCGTCAACGCGGCGGCGCGACGTTCGCATAGCCGAACCACGTCATCGACTTGTTGTAGCCGGACTCCTGCGCGCTGAACCCGGTCCAACCCTTGCGCACGAGGCTGATCTTTCTCTCCGTGAACATGTTGATGTAGGGCATGTCGCGCACGAGCATCTCCTGCACCTTCGCGTACAGGGGCAGTCGCTTCGCCGGATCGGAGGACCGGCGCGCCTCGTCGAGCGTGCGGTCGAGCTCAGGGTTAGAGTAGCCCATGAAGTTGCGCGCTTGTCCCGTCCCGAAGTGCTCGCGGTAGGCGTCCGGATCGGGCCCGTAGCGCACGAAGTACGTGCTGATGTCGAAGTTGCCCTCGCGCAGGCGCGTGAACCAGGTCTGCGGATCGTATTGGTCCCAGCGCGCGTCGATACCGACACGGCGCAGCTGCTGCACCGCGACCTCGGCCATCACGCGGCCGTCCGTAACCGGGTAGTTCGTGACCGAGATCTTGAACCGGAACCCATCGGGGCCACGGCGCAGGCCTGCCTCGTCGAGCAAGTCTTCGGCGAGCTTGCGATTCGCGTCGGGGTAGCGTGCGTTCTTGTTGAGGAACGCCGGCAGGGCGTCGATGCCGGCGTTCCAACTCGGCTTCCACAGGCCGTAGAACGCGAGCTGGTTCATAGCCCGGCGATCGAGCGCGTGCGCGATCGCGCGCCGCACCTTGGGGTTGTTGAGCGGCTCGCGGCGCAGGTTCAGGTAGAAGTCGCGGCTGTAGATCGAAGGCGTGAACACCACGTCCATCGAGGGATCCTTCATCAGCTTCGTCGCGACCTCAGCGTACGGCGGCGTATAGTCGAACGGCAGGTACGGCATGCGCCCGGCCATGAATTCCGCGTAGGCGACGTTCGGATCGGGGATGATCCGGAAGACGAGCCGGTCGATCTTCGGTCGGCCCATGTGGTGGTCGGGATTCGCCTCCAGGGTGAACGAGCTGCCGCGGGCCCACTCCACGAACTTGAACGCGCCGCAGCCGACGGGCCGCGCGTTGACGTCCGCCGTCGGCCATTCCTTCCCTTCGTAGAGATGCTTCGGAAGGATCTTGCCGAACCAGTTCGACGCGATGCCGAGCATCGGCACGAATGCGGCGTCCGGTCCGTTCAGCTCGATCACGACCGTCGCCGGATCGGGCGTGCGGATCTCCTTGACGTCGGCGAGATAGGCGCGCAGCGGGTACCGCTTCTCGATGATCGTGTCGTACGTGTACTTCACGTCCGCCGATGTCACCGGACGGCCATCGTGGAACCGCGCGTTGCGCCGCAACCGGAACGTATAGACGCGGCCGGCCGCGTCGGCCGTCCAGCTGTCGGCGAGATCGCCGTAAACCGGCGTTCCTTTCACGACGCCCCAATCCATCGCCACGAGGTGGCAATGGATGTTGCTGGACGGGTGATAGCCGCCCGTATCGGCCTGCCAATTCGGATTCAGCGTGCGGGCGTCGACGGAAATCGGAACGACGAGCGTCGCCGGACCGGTCGCCGGCGCGGCCAGCGACCGCGAACCGGACATCGTGACGAGGAGCAGCACCAGAACGAGCAAGCCCGCGACAGTTCTCACACGGTCACCTACCTGAGAGGGATACCGCCCCGTCATCGTCCGGGCGGCGTTACGGCGTGATATCCGAACCAGGTCATCGACTTGTTGTGGCCGTCCTCCTGAACCGAGAACCCCTTCCACCCCTTGCGGACCATGCTGAACTTGCTCTCCATGAACAGGTTGATGTAAGGCATTTCGCGGACGAGGATGTCCTGCGCCCGCCCGTACAGCTCCTTACGCCGCGTATTATCCGTCGTCCGCCGCGCGTCGTCGACGATCTTGTCGAACTCGGCGTTGCTGTAGCCGACGAAGTTGCGCGCCTGCCCGGTGCCGAAGTGCTCGCGGTACGCGTCCGGGTCGGGCGCGTACCGCACGAAGTACGTGCTGATGTCGAAGTTGCCGGCGCGCAGCCGAGACAGCCAGGTCTGCGTGTCGAACTGCTCCCAGCGCACGTCGATGCCGACGCGCTTCAGCTGCTGCACGACGACCTCGGAGATGACGCGGCTATCCGTCACGGGGTAGTTCGTCAGAGAAATGCGGAAGCGCATGCCGTCGGCGCCCTTCTTCAAGCCGGCTTCCTCCAGCAGGTCCTCCGCCTTCTTGAGGTTCGCGTCCGGGAACCGGGCCCGCTTGTTCAGGAACTGCGGGACTCCGTCGATACCGGCGTACCAGCTCGGCTTCCAGATGCCGAAGAACGCGAGCTGGTTCATCATGCGGCGGTCCAGCGCGTGCGCGATCGCCTGGCGGACCTTCAGGTTGTTGAGCGGCTCGCGCTTGAGGTTGAGGTACAGGTCGCGGCTGTAGATCGACGGCGTGAACACGACGTCGATCTCCGGATCCTTCGTCATCCGCTTCGCGACCTCGGCGTAGGACGGCAAGTACACGTTCGGGAGATACGGGAAACGCCCGGCTTGGAACTCCGCGTAGGCGACGGATTGGTCGGTGATGATCCGGAAGATGAGCCGGTCGATCTTCGCACGGCCCATGTGGTAGTCGGGATTCGCTTCCAGCGTGATGAAGTTGCCGCGCGCCCACTCGATGAACTTGAACGGGCCGCAGCCGACGGGCCGCGCGTTGACGTCTGCCGTCGGCCAGTCCTTTCCTTCATACAGGTGCTTCGGCAGGATCTTGCCGAACCAGTTCGACGCGATGCCGAGCATCGCCACGAACGCGGCGTCGGGATTGTTCAGCTCGATGACGACCGTCGCCGGATCGGGCGTGCGAATCTCCTTCACGTCCGCCAGATACGCGCGCAGCGGATACCGCTTGTCCATGACCGTCTCGTACGTGTACTTGACGTCGGCCGACGTCACCGGCCGGCCGTCGTGGAAGCGCGCGTTGCGCCGCAGCTTGAACGTATACACGCGGGCGGCGCGATCGGCGGTCCAGCTCTCGGCGAGGTCGCCGTAGACGGACGTTCCCTTCGTGACGCCCCAGTCGACGGCGACGAGGTGGCAGTTGATGTTGCTCGTCGGATCGAAGCCACCGGAGTCGGACTGCCAGTTCGGATTCATCGACCGCGCGTCGACCGACGTCGGCACGACGAGCGTGACGGGGCCGCCCGGCGCCGCCGGGGGCGCCGCCGGTGCGCCGAACACCGGCACCGCGACGATCGCGGCGAGAGCGAGCGAGAACAGTGCGCGCGCGAGGATCTGCGAGCTCATCCGGGCCACCTACGCTTTCCGCTGCCAGGCTGACAGCCGGTTCTGCAACTTGAACAGCTCCACGGGATAAGAGCAGAGGATCGTGTACTTCTCCTCTTCGCTGATCGGCAGCCAATCGAAGATAGCTTTCTGGATGCAGAGGTTGCTCGGCAGGTCGGACGCCATGACGACGCGCTTCGGCCCGAACGTCTTGATGAACGCGAGCACCTTGCCGGGGCTCGTCCACGAGGTCTCGAGGATGATGTTTTCGCACTCCTGCGCCGCAACGATCGCGTCCTCGGCGTAGACCTCCATGCCCGAGTGCGCGGCGATGATCTTCACCTTCGGAAACTTGCGGGCGGCGGGGATCAACATCGACGGCAACGCCCAGGGCGCGCCGGAGCCCGTGTGGACCATCAGCGGCATGTCGTACTTGTCGGCCGCTTCCAGCACGGGCAAGCCCTTCGGCGACAGCAGCGGGCCGCCATAGTGGTACGTGTGGTACTTGAAGCCGATGAACCCCAGCTCCTCAACGCAGCGGCGCGCTTCGTCGTCGAACGCCTTGCGGCCGGCCCAGGGCGGGATGCTGACGACCCCGAACAACCGCTGCGGATGCTGGGCGCAGACACGCGCGATGTCGTCGTGCTGGCCGCGGAAGTCGACGATGCTCGGCAGCGGCAGGACGAACGAGACGTCGACGCCGTAGCGATCCATCTCGGCCAGGAGGTGATCGGCGGTGATTCCTAGATCCGCGTTCTCCGACTTGCCGATGTGCGTGTGCGTGTCGATGACGAGCACTGAACCTCCTTTGTAGTCGTGCGCCTTGCGCCGCTTTCGCTCGTGGACATATTTTCGTCCGCGTTTACGCCCAGCGGCTCGTGATAACCTTCTTTTCCGTGTAGAACTCGACGCCATCGCGACCGGTCGCGTGCAAGTCGCCGTAGAACGAATTCTTCCAGCCCGAGAAGGGGAAGAACGCCATCGGCGCAGCCACGCCTACATTGATGCCGATCATCCCCGCTTCGATCTGGCGGCGGTACTGCCGCGCCGCCGGCCCGCTGCGCGTGAAGATGCTCGAAGCGTTGCCGAACCGCGAGCGGTTCGCGATCGCGATCGCGTCGTCGAGCGTCTTCGTGCGGATCACGCCGAGCACCGGGCCGAAGATCTCTTCCTTGGCGATCGTCATCTCTGGCGTGACGCCGTCGAAGATCGTGGGCTTGAGGAAGTAACCGCCGCCGCCCGGACGCGATCCGCCGCAGAGCACGCGCGCGCCTTCCTGCTTGCCCTTCTCGACGTAGCCTTCGATGCGCTCGCGGTGGCTGGGGCGGATGACCGGACCCATGGCCGTCGCGGAGTCGAGGCCGTCGCCGACGATGACGTCGTTCGCGGCCGCGACGAGGCGGTTCACGAGCTCGTCGGCGACGTCGCCGACCGCGAGCACGACGCTGCCGGCGAGGCAACGTTCGCCGGCAGCGCCGAACGCCGAGCTCATGATGCCGGCGACGGTCTTGTCCATGTCGGCGTCGGGCATGACGATGATGTGGTTCTTCGCGCCGCCGAGCGCCTGCACGCGCTTGCCGTGGGCGGCCGCCGTCTTGTAGACGTAGGCGGCGACCGGCTGCGATCCGACGAACGAGACAGCCTTGACGTCAGCGTGCTCGAGCAGGCCGTCGACGACGTCCTTGCCGCCGTTGACCACGTTGATCACGCCGGCGGGCAGACCCGCGTCGTGGAGCAGCTCCGCCAGCCGCGCCCCGCCCTGCGGCGTCCGCTCCGAAGGTTTGAGCACGAACGTGTTTCCGGCGGCGATCGCGATCGGCATCATCCACAGCGGGATCATCACCGGGAAGTTGAATGGGCAGATGCCGGCGACGACGCCGAGCGGATAGCGCGTGAACTCGCTGTCGATGCCGCGCGAGACGTCCTCGAGCACGCTTCCCATCATCAACGTCGGCATGCCGCAGGCGAACTCCACGACCTCGATGCCGCGGCGAACCTCGCCGCGCGCGTCGTCGATCGTCTTGCCGTTCTCCTTGGTGACGATTGTCGCTAGCTCTTCGAAGTGGCGCTCCAACAGCTCGCGGTAGGAGAACATCACGCGCGCGCGCTCGACGACCGGCCGGTCGCGCCACGCCGGGTACGCGTGTGCCGCCGCTTGCACCGCAGCATCGACCTCGTCGCCGGTCGAGAACGGCACGCACGCGATCACCGCGCCCGTCGCCGGGTTCGGCACGTCCTCGAAGTGCCCGGACACGGACGGCCGCCAAGCGCCTCCGATGAAGTTCGTCAACGTCCGAATTGTGTCGATCATTTGCATCTTGCGTTCTCCTTCACCGGTGATGCGAGAAGGACCTGGGCCGGGATGAAGATCAAGCGGAAACCGCGTCCCCGACCTGACCGAGCGCCCAGTCCAAGATGGAGACGCACTGCTCGATCTGCGCGTCGGTGATCACGAGCGGCGGTTGGAATCGAACCACGTTGCCGTAGACGCCGCCGACGCCGACGAGCAGACCTCGCTCGCGGCACAACGTGCGAACGCGCGTCGCCGCGGCGGCTGCGGGCGTCTTCCCGGCATCAGCGATCATCTCGAGGCCGATCATCAGGCCCATACCACGCACGTCGCCGATCATCGAATGGCGCGCCTGCAGCGTACGCAGTGCAGCCAGGGTCGCTTGGCCCTTGCGCTTCGCCTCCTGCGGCAGCCGTCGCTTCTCCATGACACCGATCGTCGCGATCGCGGCCGCGCACGAAACGGGATTGCCGCCGAACGTCGACAGGTGATCGCCGGGCCGAAACGCCGTGGCGATCTCGTCGCTGACCGTGAACGCCCCGAGTGGGAAGCCGTTCGCGATCCCCTTCGCCATCGTCATGACGTCCGGCTCGACGCCGGACGCCTCGATCGCGAACATCTCGCCGCAGCGGCCGAATCCGGTCTGCACCTCGTCGACGAGCAAGAGCATGTCTTGCTCGTCGCAAACTTCCTTGACCTTTTGGAAGTAGCCTTCCGGCGGCGTCACGATGCCGGCTTCTCCGAGGACGGGCTCGGCGACGAACGCGGCGACGTCGCCGCTCGTCGCGAACTTCACGGTGTTGCCCAGCTCCGTCGCGCACTTCAGCTCGCAAGACGGATAGGTCAATCCGAACGGGCAACGGTAGCAGTACGGCGCGGGATGGAACGCGACGCCCGGCATGTACGGGCCGCCGCCCTTCTTGCGACCGCTGTTCCCGGTGATGCTAAGCGTGCCCAGCGTGCGGCCGTGGAACGCCATTTGCAGCGCCACGAACTCGTGCTTCTTCGTGTGCTGCTTCGTGATGCGCATGGCGCCTTCCAGCGCCTCGGCGCCGCTGTTCGCGAAGAACGTCTTCTTGAGCCGTCCCGGTGTGATCTCGGCCAGCTTCTCGGCGAGGTCGGCGACGGGCTGCACGTGGTACATGTACGAGTTGCAGTGGACGAGCTTCTCGATCTGCGCCTTCGCGGCCGCCGCGACCTCGGGCGCGCCGTGCCCGACATTCGTCACCGAGATGCCGGAGAACCCGTCCACGTAAGATTTGCCGGTCTCGTCGACGACGACGGCGCCCTCGCCCTCGATGAGCGTCACCGGCTCGATGCTGGCGACCATCGAGGTGATGACGTACTCGCGATACTTCTCTTGCGCGTTCATCGGACCCCTCCATCGGAGCGCCACCGCCAGCGATCCGAGGGCAGCAGTCGGCCGGTTCCACTCTGGCGCCGGGAACTCCTGCGGCGTCGCGCCCCAAATCGACGACGCCGCCCTCGGGCTAAGCTTCGAATTCGGCGCAGACGCGGCCCAGCGCCGCCGGCACTTCGAGGAGCCGCAGCGCCGCGAGGATCATCGTCTTCGCCGCGAGGACCATGCCGCGGTGCCCGTCGTCGGAGGCGGCGGCGGCAAGAAATGCCGGTGAGTGCTCGGCGAGGCGGGGCGGTCCGATCGCGTAGTTCAGCAGCGCGGCGGGCACGACGCGGCTGACGGCGCCGATGTCGTTTGCGTAACCTTCGTGACCGGCGTGCGCGTCCGCGACCGCTTCCCCGAGATCGCGCAGCCCGTCCGCCATGATCTCGGCGAGCGCGCGGTTGCGCTTCATCGGCGGGTAGTAGGATCGCGGCGGCGACGTGATCTCGGCCGCGCATCCGG